>OJDK01000009.1_pt1 | contig 190270 bp, 185 predicted proteins | sample 1592791 | NCBI WGS metagenome assembly OJDK01 (sample SAMN05416878, study PRJEB24817) | seawater metagenome | isolation source: Sea water | place: Canada:Atlantic | collected 2013-11
CCCTGAAATCAGAGCCTTTGGCTGAAATAAAAAGGAATCGTTCTCTTTCCCTTCCTCATGGTGGAGAAGGAAAAAGGAAAAAAGAGAAGAAATGACGGAGGGGATAAAAGGTAAAGCCCCCATAAAAAAACGGGCCCTCAGGCCCGTTTTTGACATTAGTTCTCTCCGTCACGGCAAGCCGTGACGGCGCTTATGAAAGATTAATCTTTCAACGCGGGTTCCATTTCTTTACAATCCGCGATGATTTTCTCGACGGCTTCAACGGAATTCATAAACATTTCGCGTTCGTCCTGTTTCAAGCGGATATTCATAACTTTCTCTACGCCGCGGGCACCGATCATGGCCGGCGCGCCCACATAGAGACCGCGAACGCCGGCGATTTGGCCGGAGAGGCGAACGGCGCAAGGCAAGATACGTTTCTTATCGCGCAGGTAAGAGGTCGCCATTTCAATTGCGGATTCAGCCGGGGCGTAAAAGGCAGAGCCATTTCCGAGGAGTCCGACAATCTCTCCGCCGCCCTTACGGGTGCGCTCGACAATCGCGTCAACGCGCTCTTGTGTCGTCCATTTCATTTTGATGAGGTCGGGCAAAGGGACGCCGTTGACTGTGGAGTAACGCACGAGCGGCACCATTGTGTCGCCGTGGCCGCCTAGAACAGAGGCGTGAACGTCTTCGACCGAACACCCAAATTCATCGGCGAGGAAATAACGGAAACGGGCGCTGTCCAAAACGCCGGCCATACCGACAACTTTGCGCGGCTGAAGGCCTGAGAATTTTTGCAAGGCCCAAACCATCGCGTCGAGCGGGTTGGTGATGCAAATAACAAAGGCTTTCGGGGCGTGTTCTTTAATGCCTTCGGCCACTTGTTTAATAACGCCGAGATTTTTGCCGATCAGCTCTGAGCGGTCCATGCCGGGCTTGCGCGGGAAACCCGCTGTGATGATGCAGACATCGGCGCCCGCAATATCAGCATAATTATCTGTGCCTTTAAGATTGGAGTCCTTGCCGAAAACCGGGGCGGCTTCTGACAGATCAAGCGCCTTGCCTTTGGCGGTCCCTTCGAAAATGTCAAACAGGACAACGTCCCCTAGCTCTTCGCGGGCGGCGATGTGAGCCAAGGTTCCGCCGATCATACCGGCGCCGATAAGGGCGATTTTTGCGCGTGCCATAGGGATCTCCGTTCAGGCGAGTGAATTTGGGCGTGGTTTAGCGGGGTGCGGCGGGCGTTGCAATGGAAAGCAGCCCGTAGGATACATTATTATCCTGCGTCTAATTCGCACCCTGAAGGAGCCAAATCGTGACCTCTTATAATATCGAAGCCCACCCTATCCACCTCGGCCTCGGCGCCACTGCCGAGACGGAGCCCAAATTTACTGGCGACATGAAGTGGTATGAGAGTTACGCAAAACGCCACGCTTCGGATGGCGCGGAAGCCCGCCTCGTGAGCCAACATAGTTTTAGCACGCCATGGGATATGTGGGAAATGCACCCTAAAGGCAGTGAAGTGGTGCTTTGCCTGAGCGGAGAAATTATTTTATTACAGGAAATGGAAGACGGCAGAGTTAAATCTGAGAGATTGCAGCCCGGAGACTACGCGATCAATCCACCGGGGATTTGGCACACGGCGGATGTCAACGCCCCCGCGACAGTGCTGTTTATTACAGCGGGACAAGATACGCAGCATAGGTCAAGATAGAGACAGAGTTCAGTCTGTTTCTTTTTCCAGTTTGCATTTTAAGGTTAGGATAAGCGGAGAGTTCATGGCTTGGAAACCTCCTGCCCCTCCATCTTGCGCCGTTCAGCCAGATAATCATGGCTTCGCATTTCGATGAGGCGGCTGACTGTGCGTTCAAATTCAAAGGCTCCGTCCCCGTCTAGATAAAGGTCTTCCGGATCGACTTCCGCGCTCATAATTAATTTGGTTCGCGTTTCATAAAGTGCGTCGATCAGGGTGACGAAACGTTTGGCCTCGTTGCGGCTATCCGGCCCCATTTGCGGGACGTTTTCCAGTATGACGGTCTGAAAAGCATGGGCAAGGCGGAGATAATCAGCCGCGCCGAGCGTATTATCACAAAGCCGCGCAAAACTTGCCCGCGCTGTTCCGGCCGCCGTGTGTTTCAATATTAGTTCCCGCCCCTGCACGCTGAGCACTGTTTCGCGTGGGGTAGCGCCGCCAATAAGTCTCTGCCAAGCCGCTTCGACGCCTTTTTCCGCTTTTTCATCCAGGGGCGAATAATAGACGGGCGCCGCTTCAAGCTGTCTCAGGCGGTGATCTGTTTCTCCGGCAAATTCATGAATTATCAGATGATCTGGCATTCGCTCTATAAAAGGGAGGAATAAAGCGCGATTCAGCCCGTTTTCATAGAGGTCTTTTGGCGGACGGTTGGATGTCGCCACGACAATGATGCCCTCGGCCCAGAGAGCGTCAAAAAGGCGCGACAATATCATTGCGTCGGTAATATCAGTGACATGAAATTCGTCAAAGCAAAGCAGTTCGGCATTTGCCGCAATTTGCTTGGCAACAGGGACAATGGGGTCTCCGTCATTATCGGCAGAGCGGCGGCGAAGATTTATCCGAGCATGAACATCAAGCATAAAGGCGTGAAAGTGTACACGTTGTTTCTCCTTTATTGGAGCCTCCTCGAAAAACCAGTCCATTAACATGGACTTGCCGCGTCCCACTCCGCCCCAGAGATAAAGCCCCATTATAGGCTTTGGTTTCTTACCGAAAAGCTTACCGAACACTCCGGGTTCGGGTCGGCTGTCTAAACGGCCCAGGAGCGAATCCAGTTTCTTGGCCGCTTCAATTTGCGCCGGATCCTTTTCCAACTCGCCTGCGTCGATACAGGCGTTTAATTTTGCTGAAACGCTCATTTCAGGCTGAGCAAAATAATCGCCAGAGCGAGGAGGCCAAAAGAAAACAGACAGAGTCCATAAAAGAGCGGTTTATTTCGTATCGGGGCCATAAACTCTCCTTGCCCAGCCCTTCTCTCAGGTCAAGCCGCTCTACGTAGAAGGTCTTGCTCAATACAAATGAAAAGACTATTTTTTAGATTATGGAACTTCGTGAGTGCTTCGACGTTGAATTTTTGTTAATGTTGACTTTAGGGGACGGGTTGGCTCGTGCCCCAAACATGCATTTTCATAGGATGAGCAAAAGCTCATCTGTGACATAGCATCTACTTTTTTCTGGAGGGAAAACTATTATGGAACAATTCGACCGCCTATTTGACGGCATGCCCCCTATTGTAGGGAATTCCATTTCCGCAGCGATTATTCTGCTTATCGGCTTTATCATTGCTTTTGTTTTAAAATCTGTTGTCGCAGGCGGTATCAACCGGACAGGGCTGGGTAAGAAAGCCCAGACCAGCGGAGGTAATATCGGGAACGCCATTGGACGCGCGCTTTTTTGGCTCGTTATCTTATATGCGGCCTATCTGGCCCTTGGGCGATTGGGACTGTCCGAAAATCTCGGCCCTGTGAATGGATTCTTTGATAATATCGGGAGTTACGCGGCCAATGTGCTCGGCGCAGGGCTCTTATTCATTATCGGTTATTTCCTCGCCAAAGTGGCGCAAAATGCCGTAACGGCAACACTGGAAGCCGCTCAGCTTGATAATCTGGCCAACCGTTCCGGCTTTACATCAGCAACCGGCTCGCAAGGCTCTATCGCCCGCGCGCTCGGAACTTTGGTGTTTGTCGTGATTATCGCGCTCTTCTCTATTGCCGCGCTTGACGCACTGGATATTTCCGGCGTCTCTGATCCGCTCAGCAATATGTTAAGCAGTTTCTTGAATTTTATCCCTGAGCTTATTGGCGCCGCTGCCATTTTGGCCGTAACGATATTCATTGGCCGGTTTGTGTCAGGCTTCCTGCAGGACTTCCTGCCAAGCCTCGGCTTTGATCGCTCCGTCAATGAAATCATGATGCTCGACGATGGCGAAGGCTTGAAAACGTCTCCGTCCAAAGCAGCCGGTTATATCGCCTTTTTGATTATTCTGGTTATTGGTGTCTCTGCCGCTGTGAACCTGCTCGGCAATGACAGTTTGTCTTATGCCTTTGGGTCCTTCCAAACCTTCGGCGGATCGCTTCTCGAAGCCGCTATTCTGATTATGATTGGGGTGTTCCTGGCAAGTGTCCTTGGACGGTTCATGTCGTCTGTTATCAGCCCGCGGATTGCGACCTTTGTTAAATATGCCGTGATGGTTCTATTTATCTTTATCGGTCTGTCTTCTCTGGACCCTGAAGGCCAAATCGTCCCTATCGCTTTCTCATCCTTGGTTATCTCTGCCGCTGTTGCCGCTGCGATCGCCTTTGGTGTCGGCGGACGGGACTGGGCCGCGAAAGTGCTGAACAACGCGCTGCCGCCCAGCAATGTTAAACCTCTTGGCACAGACAAGACGGCTGCGACGAAAGCACCTGTAAAACGCAGCACGCGGAAAGCCCCTAAATAGACTTTACTTCAGTCTGCTGATTTTAAAGCCGCCTTTCGAGGCGGCTTTTTTATTTGCCAATGCCCGAAAGGCGCGCCAGCCCGATTTAGTCGCCTTATGCGGCTAACGATTATGTATCGGGCTCTCTGAGATATTCTCCATTTCTCTGCGGATTAAGACTTTTTATTTAGCGCGACATCGTCTTTATAGGCGCTGATGCATATTGTTGAGGAATTGATTGCCGAAAGGGCCCCGCATTTGATGGCACGCCCGCGCCTGTTTCGGGCTGTGCGGCCGGCGCTTTACCGTATGCTGGCTTATGACGCCGCTGTCTTTTTGGCGGATACAGTTCGCGGGTTAACGGGGAAAGAAGCCTTTAAACGCGTTGCCAATCATATCAGTCCGCGCACAGCCGTCAGAGGGTTAAGCCGCCTTCCGAAAGAGGGACGGTGCGTTATTATTTCCAATCACCCGACAGGTTTGGCAGATGGGTTGGCCGTGTTTCAGGCCATTCGGGATCGCCGCCCCGATCATTGTTTTCTGGCGAATGCCGATGCCCTGCGCGTCATTCCAAAAGGGGAAGACATCATTATCCCCGTTGAATGGGTAGAGAATAAACGCAGCCACGCCAAAACCCGCGAAACGCTTTTACTCATGAAACAAGCGCTTGAGGCGGAGCGCTGCATCGTGATCTTTCCAAGCGGCCGCTTGGCGAAAATGTCTTGGATGGGATTGAAGGAGCATGTGTGGGAAAGCTCTGCGGCGATGATTGCCCGCAAATATAACGCACCGATCATTCCGCTGAATATCAAGGCGAGAAATTCTACGCTGTATTACCTCTTTTCCAAATTCAATGCGGAGTTGCGTGACATCACTCTGTTTCATGAGCTGCTGAATAAAAAGGGCAAGACCTTTCGGCTAACATTCGGGGAGGCTCTTGATCCGAAGGCCTTATCGAAAAATGCCGAAAAAGCCACTGAGGCCATCAGATCAATCGTTTTAAGGCTTAGAAGTTAGACCCTATCGGGCCGTTAAACGGGATAAAAAATCCGGCTTTCTGTGTTCAGCCTAGCTCTATTCAATGAATGTTAAGGTCTATTTGAGATTTTACCCTTGTAAATTGATTGGTCGGCGAAAAGCTGGTCGCCGATAATGGGGTGGGGGAGTGTTTCAAAAGACGATATTGATAGGCCTTACAGCCTTATTGATAGGGGCGTGTAGTGCGTCCCCGTCTCTCAAACCGGATCAGGGCCGGCTTTTAGCGACCGGCGCGGTCAGTCAGGTCGAAGGGTCTGCCGGATCGGGCCTGACAAATTGGGCGGTTATTTCCGGATATGGCTCCAACACATCCTGGGGCGGCAACACCCATTACACACAAGTTGAATTACCCGACTTCCAGCTTCGAAGCTATGGCGCCTCTGTCGGCATTAAAAACCGGGTTGAGCTGTCCTATACCCGGCAGGATTTTGATCTGGGGGACACGGGCCCGAAACTCGGTCTGCGTGACGGATATACGTTCTCACAGGATATTGTCGGGGCAAAAGTCCGGCTTGTCGGGGATGCGGTTTATGATCAGGACAGCGTGCTGCCGCAAATATCTATCGGCGCGCAATATAAAAAGAACCAAAATTCCGATCTTGTTCAGGCTCTCGGGGCGGAAAAAGATGAAGGCGTCGATCTTTATATGTCCGGAACGAAACTCCTGCTCGACAAAAACTTAATCCTGACAGGCACGGCGCGGGCGACTAAAGCCAACCAGTTTGGCCTTCTCGGGTTTGGCGGCGATCAATCTGATAATTACCAAATCGAATTGGAAGGGTCTGCGGCTTATATGTTTAATAAACATCTCGCCGTTGGAGTCGATTACCGCACCAAGCCCGACAATTTAGGTTTTGCAGAGGAAAATGACGGAGCCGCGGCTTATGTTGCCTGGTTCCCAACTAAAAATATTTCCCTCACGGCGGCTTATGTCGATCTGGGAGACATCGCGCTTCAGGAAAATCAACGCGGGGCTTATGGCTCCATCCAGATAGGATTTTAATATGTTTAAATTCCGAAACACCCTTCCCGCTTTAGGCTTAATCTCATTCGCCGCTTTCGCACCTCTCTCGGTATCAGCAGACGAATTGACTCTTTATGACAAGCTAGGCGGTCATGACGGCGTAACAGACATTATTTCAGACATGCTTGAATATGCGTTGGAGGACCCGCGCATTGCCGAAAAATTTGGAAACTCCAACATTCCAAGACTTCAAAATCTACTTGTAGAACATATTTGCAGCCTCACGGATGGCGGTTGCGTATATTCCGGTCAGGATATGGACAAGGCCCATGCTGGCTTGGGCATAAATAACAGACATTTTAATGCCCTTGTCGAAGACCTGCGAAAGTCTATGGACGACAATGATATTCCCTTCCGCACGCAGAATAAACTTCTCGCCATTCTGGCCCCTTTGCACAGCGACATCACGAAATATCCGGATTACTAAGTTATGGATAATATAAGGTGCTAAATAACGCTTTCAGAGTTTTAATATCCGTTCGATCAAAGCTGTTTTTCAGCTTTCTGACCATGGTTGTCTTATTGGCTCTGTTGGGCGGTTATGCCTTTCATTCTATTTCCACCACAGGCGCCGTTGTCAAAAATACGTTTGACCGGCCCCTAATGGCCATAAACTATGCGCGCTCCGCCGGGCAAACATTTACCCAGATGGAGCTTGATCTTGTTAACGGAGCCGACCCCGAAGTTCTGGCTGAAGGGTTAGAGGCGTTTTTGAGCGATCTTTCTGTGGCGAAACAACGCTCTATTTCAGATCGTTCTGAAAGTTTCTTTTCGGATGTCGAAACCCTGACGGAGCGATGGGCGAAACTTTCTATGCTTAATCCGGTCTTGCTCAGCGTATCCCAGCGAGCAGAGCAAGTCAGGTTGGCAGCGGAAATCGAAGATAATCTTGATATTATTGTAGAACTGCAGACCAATGAAAGTTTCCGCAATCGTGAAACAGCTCTGGAAGAGGTTGGCAAGGTCGAACATTATTCCCTTATGGCCACAGGGCTTGCCCTCGCTTTATCTATTCTTCTGTCCAGTTGGCTTGGCCTTACGATCATTCGCCCGCTTAAATCCGCGGCGATGGCGGCGCGTAAGATTTCCGCCGGAGATCTAAACACAAAAATCCCGCCGGGCGGAGATGACGAAACCGGGGCTTTGTTGAAAACACTCAGCTCCATGCAGGATAATATTCGCGGACGGATGGATCGGGAGCAATCTGCCAGAACCCTCGCCCAGACTCGATTGGCGGAATCTCTGGAAAACTCCAAAGACGCCATCATCCTGACCGATGCCTCAGGGCAGATTATTGTGGCCAATAATCAGGTGCAGACCATGTTCCCGGATCTGGACGGTAGAAAAGTAATCAACAGCACCCTTGAAGAAATTTTTTCCCGCCGAGGCGTTCCCAAAACTATTCCCCATATCTATGACGAACTTCAGCACGAAATTCGTTTTGACGATGGACGCTGGGCGCGGATTAACGCCTCTGACACCGAAGAAGGCGGGCGGCTGATAATCTGGACAGATATTACAGCGGCCAAGAGAGATCATCAGAACCTGATGATTGCCAAAGAACAAGCCGAAGCCGCCAACCGCGCAAAAACCCTTTTTCTCGCCGCTATGAGCCATGAATTGCGTACGCCTTTGAACGCTGTCATTGGTTTTGCAGATGTGATGACCCTGCAACACCAACAGTCAGGCGGCGATCCAAAGCAATTGGAAATGTGTCAGATTATTTCCAAAAATGGCGATCAGCTTTTGAAAATTGTTCAGGACGTTCTTAATATTGCGGATACAGAAAATCCGGAAATTCTGTCCGCGAATTTGGAAACTGTGGATTTACAAGAAGTCGTCACATTTTGCTTGAAAACGATCGCGTCAGAAATGCGGCCAAAAAAATTGAGGGTTATCTGGGATTCGAAAATGCCCCCTATAAACATTCGGGGAGATCGCGTCCGTCTACAACAAGCGGTTCTCAATCTTTTATCCAATGCCGTTAAATTCAACAAAGAGGGCGGACGCATCAAAGTCGATATTCGCCATTTATCAGCAAATTCGGTTGCAATCGACGTTATAGATGAGGGCATCGGAATTAAATCCGAAAACCTTGCGCGAATGATTGAGCCCTTTGAACAAGCCGATAATAGCTATTCCAGACGGTATGAAGGTGCCGGTCTTGGTCTGTCTGTCGTGCAGAAAATTATGACGCTCCACAAAGGGGAATTACGTTTGCGATCCACCTTTGGCAAAGGGACTTGCGCAACCCTTCTTTTGCCCAAAGCCCTCCCAAACATTGAGGCTGCGCCTAAAACCGAAAATTCTGAAAGTGTTAACTCCTCTCGCATAAGGTCGGCCGCATAACCTAAAATTGTTTTTTTGAGTACAGCCTCAAGAGCAATCACTTTGATGCGTTAAGGCGGCTTTCCAATGACTCTAGGAAATCAAAACCTTCCAATAACAAAACGTAGGAGGCTCTGAGGTGCTGAATACCGCCTTCAGAGTTTTAATATCCGTCCGCTCAAAGCTGTTTTTTGTCTTTTTAACAATGGCGAGCTTATTGGCTCTGCTGGGTGGCTATGCTTTTTACGCCATTTCCACGACCGGCGCCGTAGTGGAATATACTTATGACCGGCCTCTTATGGCGATTAATTATGCCCGAGCCGCCGGGCAGACATTTGCCCAAATGGAAAGGGATATTGGCAATGAGGCAGATTTAAAAAGTCTAGAGAAACGCCTGGAAGTCTTTCAAAGCGACCTTGCCGTTGCGCGCGAGAGATCCATATCCGAACGGGCGGAGAGTCACTTTGCGCAGGTGGAAACTCTTTCCAGTCAATGGGCAGAAAGTTTTCTGTCAGCGCCGACCGGGCTGAATCTGACGCGCAACATAATAACGGAAGAGTCTCAGCGCCAGACACAAGGAAGATTGTCCCATCAGATTGAAGAAGAGCTTGATACGATTGTGGAGCTTCAGACCAATGAAAGTTTCCGCAATCGGGAAAGCGCCGTAAATGGCATTGATAAGGTCGAGCGGTATTCTCTTATGGCGACGGGCCTCGCCTTGGCGCTATCTGTCCTTTTGGCCAGCTGGTTGAGCGTAACCATCATCAAGCCTCTCAAAGCCGCCGCCCAGGCGGCGCGGAAAATTTCTGCCGGAGATCTGAACACACAAATCCCCAAGGGCGGAGATGATGAGACCGGAGCCCTATTGAAAACACTCAGCTCTATGCAGGATAATATTCGCGGCCGCGTGGATCTGGAACAATCTGCGCGCGCCCTCGCCCAGACGCGACTGGTTGAATCTTTAGAGAACTCTAAGGACGCTATTGTTCTGACCGATGCGAATGAGCGGATTATTGCCGTGAATAATCAGGTGCGCACCCTGTTCCCGCCGCTTGTCAACGCAAACCTGCTTAATGCGGAACTACAAACCTATTTCCACCGCAGCGGCGTCCCAAAGCATATTCCCCATATATATGACGAGGTGCAAAATGAAATTCGATCCGCCGAGGGCCGGTGGGCGAGAATTAACGCTTTTGATACGGCAGAAGGCGGGCGGCTCATTCTCTGGACGGATATTACAGCCGCTAAAAAGGCCCATCAGAATCTGACGATTTCCAAAGATGAAACCGAAGCGGCCCACGCCAAAACGCTTTTTCTGGCGGCGATGAGTCATGAGTTACTAACCCCGCTCAATGCCGTCATTGGATTCGCAGACGCAATGGCCATGCAGCACAAGCGAAGCGGGAATGACCAAAAACAACTTGAAATGTGTCAGATTATCTCCCGAAACGGAGATCAGGTTTTAAAAATTGTTCAGGATGTTTTGAATATTGCCGATACGGCCAATACAAAAATTCTGTCGGCGAGCCAAGAAATCGTCGATTTGAAAGAGGTTGTTACATTTTGCCTGAAAACCATCGCCAAAGACATGCAGCCAAAACAATTGCGGCTCCTTTGGAACAGCCAAATGGCTCCGGTAAAGGTTCGCGGAGACCGTGTTCACCTGCAACAGGCCGTTCTCCATCTTTTATCCAATGCCGTTAAGTTCAATCATCCTGGCGGGCGTATCAAGGTCAATATCCGTCTTCAGGCCGACAGCTCCGTTGCAATTGATGTCATTGACGACGGCATCGGAATCAAGGCCGAAGACCTTGCGCGGATGATTGAGCCCTTTGAACAAGCCGATAAAAGTTATTCAAGGCGCTATGAAGGCGCAGGGCTCGGCCTGTCCGTTGTCCAAAAAATCATGGCCTTTCACAGCGGAGAATTGCAACTTCGCTCTGCTTTTGGAAAAGGGACATGCGCGACGCTTCTTCTGCCAAAGGCGTATCAAGAAAGCCCCGCTCGGCCTGTCCCAAAAGATTCCGAGAATGTTAACGACTCTTCTATAATTTCTGCCGCATGAAACTAAAGCTTTCCCATTCTATTTGTCTTATCAGCCTCATAGCCTTTCCGGTTGGCGTGCTCGCACAGGCCAATAGTGAAATTGTGATTTCGCAAAAAAAGAGAACATACGCGCCTGGTAAAGTGACTATTCAGGCCGGACAGTCCCTGAAAATAATCAATGATGATATTTTTCTGCATCACGCTTTTGTAGATTCCGACGAGATGGATTTTGATTCCGGCTCTATGGAGGAAGGGGAATCCCGAACTGTTCAGTTTAATAAAACGGGGACATATCAGGTCAAATGCGCCATTCACCCCAAGATGAATTTGGATGTGACTGTCGAATAAATAACCTCAAAGACTATATTTCCTTTTAGCCCCGCAATCTAAGGCCGCTTTCCGCGTCTGTCATTTAACTGTTTTGAAACAGCGCTTGACGACACCTTAACACTTTGCAACAAACTTACTACGCGAAGGGAAGCGTCCGAATAAGAGCTCGTTGATAGCATCGGGGCGGACGGCCAACTTCATACTCGCGAGGGGAAGCGTGTCCCGCCTAGGCCCGGTAAGAGGCTATGGAATTTGACACGGCCAACTTCATAACATTGCCGGACCAACCTGCGACCAAATATGGCGCGAGGGGACATCTATTTTGGCACCCGGCGAAAGCAAAGGGAGGTTGTTATGACACTCTATTTAATTCTTTTGGCGGGGCTGCTCGCCGTGGCGTATGGGTTTTTTACCCGCGCCGGGCTGATGAAAGCCTCAACCGGGACAGACCGCATGAACGAAATCGCAGGCGCGATCCAGGAAGGCGCGAAAGCCTATCTCAACAAACAATATAAGACGATCGCCATTGTCGGCGTGGTTGTCGCGATTCTACTCTTCATCCTGTTCCGCAACTGGATTGCCCCTGTTGGCTTTATTCTCGGTGCGGTTCTTTCAGGCGCGGCCGGGTATATCGGGATGCTCGTTTCGGTGCAGGCGAATGTGCGCACCACAGAAGCGTCCCGCGAGTCGCTGGGCGCCGGTCTTAGAGTTGCGTTTAAAGCGGGCGCAATTACAGGAATGCTTGTGGCCGGATTGGCGCTTTTGGGTATTGCCGGATTCTTCTGGCTTCTGACCGAAGCGCTGGGAATATCCTATGACTCCCGCGATGTTATTGATGGCTTGATTTCGCTGTCGCTTGGCGCGTCTCTGATTTCTGTCTTTGCCCGTCTTGGCGGCGGTATCTTTACCAAAGGCGCGGATGTAGGCGGCGATCTGGTCGGGAAAGTCGAAGCCGGGATTCCGGAAGACGACCCCCGAAACCCCGCGACTATCGCGGATAATGTCGGCGATAATGTCGGTGACTGCGCAGGTATGGCTGCGGATTTGTTCGAGACTTACGTTGTAACGCTCGCCGCTACAATGGTGCTCGCCGCTATCCTGTTTGCGGGAGACGCCCTTTCTATACTGCGCCGGGACATGATGATGCTTCCGCTCGCGATTGGGGGAGTCTGTATCGTAACCTCTATTATCGGTACGTTTTTTGTTAAACTTTCCAAAGGCTCCGAAAATGTCATGGGCGCTCTTTATAAAGGGCTGATTGTGACGGGCGTTCTTTCCGTCCTCGCTATAGCCGGAGTCATTTATCTCATGCTTGGCTTTGGCGAGATCAGAGGGTCAGACACTTTGGCAAATCCAAGCGGGTTTTCTGGGATGGACCTGTTAATTTGCGGCGTCATCGGTCTGTTGATTACCGGTCTTATTGTTATGATTACTGAGTTTTATACGGGGACAAAATATCGCCCTGTAAAATCCGTCGCGGCGGCATCTGAGTCCGGACACGGGACAAATGTTATCCAAGGACTAGCCGTCTCTATGGAGGCCACGGCGGTTCCGGCCCTAATCATTATTGCCGGCATTATCGCCACCTACTCATTGGGCGGGTTGTTCGGCATTGCCATTGCCGTGACAGCCATGCTCGGCGTGGCCGGCATGATTGTCGCGCTAGACGCGTTTGGCCCCGTTACGGATAATGCCGGCGGCATTGCTGAAATGGCCGAACTGGAACCGGAAGTCCGCAACACAACGGACAGGCTTGATGCGGTCGGTAATACGACGAAAGCTGTGACGAAAGGCTATGCGATTGGTTCTGCCGGTCTTGGCGCCCTTGTCCTCTTTGCGGCCTACACGCAGGACATTGCCTTCTTCTCAAGTCAAACAGGCAATCCTTTGAGCGGAGCGGTGGCAGATTTTAGCCTGACCAATCCCTATGTTGTTGTCGGCCTCTTATTCGGCGGATTGCTGCCTTACCTCTTTGGGGCCTGGGCAATGCAGTCTGTAGGACGCGCCGCCGCCTCCATCGTTGAGGAAGTCCGGCGTCAATTCAAAGCCGATCCCGGCATTATGAAGGGCACCAGCCGCCCGGATTATGCCAAGGCCGTGGATCTGCTGACGGGGGCAGCGATCAAAGAAATGATCAAGCCATCTCTCCTGCCCATCCTGTCTCCGATTGCGCTGTTCTTTGCGGTTCAGCTTGTGGCCGGGACGGAGAATGCTTTGGCTTCACTTGGGGCGATGTTAATGGGCGTAATCGTGACGGGTCTCTTTGTGGCGCTCTCCATGACCGCCGGCGGCGGGGCGTGGGATAATGCCAAGAAATATATTGAGGACGGAAATCACGGTGGCAAGGGCTCCGAAGCCCATAAAGCCGCAGTGACGGGCGACACGGTTGGGGATCCTTATAAGGATACGGCCGGACCCGCTGTTAACCCGATGATCAAAATTACAAATATAATTGCAATTTTGCTCTTGGCAGTGCTCGCGCATTGATTTAACAAAAACGTCATAATCATAGTCTCGCAAAGACGAGGGGAGAACGCCCCGCTTCTTCGGAAGCGGGGTTTTATTTTGCCGAGACATTAATGTTACTGTAAGCCCTCAGTTGGCCAGTAAACTTTATGTTTGATACTTTGGAGCCCAAGATGTTTAAACCGCTCAGCTTCCTGATAATATTCCCATTGGCATTGCTCCTGTTGTTATTGCCTATGATACTTAGGGCGGGCATTTCGGATTTTTCCAAAGGAGCTCTCATTGGCATCCTATTAGGCTTGGCCCTTATCGCGCTGGTCAAAGGCAAAAAAAAAGCCCGCTAAAATTAATTAGCAGGCTTAATAAACTCTATTCTGGCTTATCTAATCAGTCAGATATTTCCGCGTTCACAGCCTCATAAAAGGCTTCGGGTTGATCCAGCATAATGAAGTGAAAACTATTGTCGATGACTTCAATATCTACATTTGGAGCGGCTTCATATTGCGCTTCATAGAGTGCTCGAACCTGGTCTTTTTCTGTGCCCATTTGGGGATCGAAGGGAACGAGAACCGTAACGTCTTGCGTCAAATTCCCGATCTCTGTTCGTAGATCACTTCCCATTAATTCGCCCATCATAGTGGCCACTGTGCCTTGGTCTGAGGCTTCGCCCCATTCCTTCAATGCGGGCATGGTTTCGGGCTTATTCGACATGCGGTTAAAGCTGGCTTGTTGTTGGGCGTCAAATTGTTCGCGAGGCAGATTCGCGAGTTGTTGTGTCATTTGCTGCGCCATATTAGCTGCCATTTCCGGCGTGGCTTCGGGCATGTAAAGTCCTGCCACATAAGGCAGGCTGTCGACGATAACCAGTTCATCTATTTCATTCGGATGGTCGAGGGCGGCGCGCATAGCCACGAAACCGCCCAGAGAATGTCCGATAAGCACTGTGTCGTTTCCAGCTTCAGCCGCGAGATGCGCTGCAATATCGTCGCCAATTTTCTCGGCGGAAATATCTGATACTGGGTCAGCGCCAGCAAAGCCCGCGACTTGTACAACGCGCAGGTCATAATCAGACATCGCTTCAATTGTTCCGTCCCAAACGTCATCGCTGGAGGCGAGGCCTGGTATCAAGACCAGCGTTCTGCCGTCCGGGTTTCCGGCGCGGGTGACAGCTATTGAAGAAGCGGCTTCGGTTTCTTGCGTCTGCGTTTCCGGCGCGTCGTCCATCGCAGGAGTCATGTCCCCTTCGGTCATTTCCGTCTCAGTCACTTGATCCGTATCCGTTGAGGTGTCTGATCCCGTATCCGGGCCGCAAGCCACGAGAAAACCCGCCAAGACTGTACAAATGATAGTTGAATTTAAATAGCGCATAATATGTTCCTTTTTTAATCTACTTATAAACCGGATTAAGGTTCCGGGGTGAATATAATTTCAATTGACGCGTCAAAAACACGAGCAATTTTAAAAGCAAGATCCAGACTCGGGTCGTATTTTTCCCGCTCTATGGCAATCACGGATTGCCGCGATATACCGAGCCTTTCAGCTAAGTCTTGTTGCGACCAGCCCTGCTCTTTTCTCATCTGTTTTAATGTGTTCTTCATTTGTAACGCCGTGAGACGAGAGGCAGGCAAATCCCCCAAAGACCGACGAGAGCCGGCGTCACCCAAATCGTAGGAAGGGCGGGCCAGCCGGCATTTTCCCCAAACCCCCAAATAATGGCCGCCAGGCCAAGGATTAATGCCCCCAAAGCAAAGGCCTCGGAATGGATACGCTGGAAATATTCATCCATGCGCCGATATTGACGGATAATCGCCCAAAATCCCAAAAGCAGCGGTATCGTCGGCAAAAGCTCCCATACCCCCCATCCGCTTTCGGGCCGGGTCGCGACCACGCCCGATAGAACTATGACATAGAGGATCATCGATCCCCCAAATTCAATAAAATATGGCTTCATATTATTTGACGATGCCTTCTTCATGATATACCTCCGTTTTGTAAAGTGACCTTTACATAAACAGTGGGCATAGAAATGTAAAGGGTGCTTTACATAAAAAAAGCGCCGCTTTTTCAAACGGCGCCTTAGACGTTATTTTGATGTCACCTTACGGCCACATATCGAAATAAACGAACTCTGCGTTTACTCCTTTGGTAAATTCCACCCGGCCACCCTTTTGAATGGCGAGGCCGTCGCCGCGTCTCAGCTCTTGGCCGTTTACGGCAACCTCACCGCGCGCCACTTGAATCCAGGCGCCGTGTCCCTCCGATAGAGTTGTCTCGATGGACTGGCCTGCATCCAGAGTGGCGGCATAAATATTGGCATTTGATTTAATTCGCATAGAGTCTCCGTGCCCATCATGCGATAAAAACAAAGCCAGCTTTCCGTCTTTTTCTTCGGCCGTAAGATCCTTTGTTTCATATCGAGGCGTTTCGTTTTTCACATTAGGCAAAAGCCATATTTGCAAAAGATGAACTTGCTCTGTTTCACTCGGATTATATTCGGAATGCCGGACACCCGTTCCGGCGCTCATATATTGAACGCCGCCAGCCGAAACCGTCGATCCATTCCCCATAGAATCTTTATGGGCAAGCGCCCCGTCCAATATGTAAGAAAATATCTCCATATTATCGTGGGGATGGGTGGGGAATCCTTTTCCGCCGTCAATATAATCGTCATTGATAACCCGCAAAGGACCGAAGCCCATATGCGCCGGATCATGATATTGCGAAAATGAAAAACTATATGAGGTTTTCAGCCAACCATGATCGGCTTTTCCGCGCTCTTCTGCCGGACGTAAATGCAACCCGCCTGCCAAGGCTATTTGTGTGTCGGTTCCGGCTTCTGATCTCTGTTGAATAGTCATAATTAACGCCTTTCCTAAATTTACTAATCTAAACTCTCTATTGCTTTGAGAGCCTCCTCAATCTTTTCTTCCGCGCCCGCGCCTAATCCATCGGCCGCAATAAATGTGACATCCGTGATCCCTATAAATTTCAACGCATGACGCAAATAGGGCGTTGCATAGTCTATCTCACTGCCCATCGGGGTTCCGCCGGAGGCCATCAAAATAATGGCTCGTTTACCCTCCATCAATCCCACAGGTCCGGTGTCGGTATATTTGAAGGACAGTCCGGCCCGCGCTATTAAATCTATCCAAGCCTTCAAGGCGGCGGGGATACCGAAATTATAAACCGGCATAGCGATAATGAGCGTATCGGCCTCTTTGATTTCCGCCACTAAACTATCCGAGAAGGCTAGTTTCGATATTTGAGACTCACTTCTTTGATCTGCGGGTGTAAAATTTGCGCCAATCCACCCCTCATCGACAAAGGGTAAACTCTCGGTCAAATCTCTTTGGCTCACTTTAACCGCTCTCTTAGCAGCCAGATGATCAACGGTATGTGTCGCAAGTTTTCGGGAAATAGATCCCGTTTTTCGCCCGCTCGCGTCAATTCGCAGTATATTTTCTATTTTAGACATAATATTTCCTTTCTCTGGATCTTAGATTTCTGGATCTTAGATAGTCTGTCGCGGAAAAAATGATTAGAGCCTTGTTATTGAAATCATTGTTGCGTATTTCAAGACAATGAGCCGTTATGAAGAAATTGAAGCCTTTGTCCGCACGATAGAAGCCGGATCTTTTACCCAAGCGGCCAAGCAGTTGGGCTTGTCAAAATCTGCTATAAGTCGACGCCTCTCAGATCTTGAAGAACGTCTCGGGACGCAGTTAATTCTTCGCACCACACGTAGCCTGTCTTTGACGGAGGCCGGTGAAGCCCTGTTTCAACGCGCCGTCGGATTACTGGCCGATTGGAATGAAGCAGAGGCGGACACCGCTTCTGAGAGCTGCGCTCTGGCCGGACGTATAAGATTAGCGGCGCCTCTCTCTTTCGGCGTAGAATATCTCGGCCCGGCTATACTTGATTTTCTAGAACGCCATCCGGACTTGACCTTTGATATTGATTTTAGCGATCGGCATATTGACCTTATTTCGGAAGGCATAGACGTCGCCATTCGTATCGGACAGTTAAACGATTCGACCTTGGTGGCTCGAAAACTCGCGCCGGTCGCGATGCTTGCGGCGGCTAGTCCGGCCTACCTTAAAAAAAAGGGCTATCCCAAAACGCCAAAAGATCTCATAAATTTTACCGAATTGCGATATACCAATAAGCCCCGAAAGAGCTGGCAATATTTAGGGCCTAAGGGCGAGAGCGGGGAAATTGAGATCCCGTCCGCACTCAAAGCGAATAACGGAACCTTTTTGACAGAAGCCGCCATCGCCGGGCAAGGTATAACAATCGGCCCCTCATTTTTTCTCTGTGACGCTGTCCAATCCGGAAAGTTAGAAATTATCCTTTCCGAGTATACTTGGTCAGAAGTTACGGTTTACGCCGTTTACCCGCCAACCCGGCACCTTTCCTTACGGGTTAGAACCTGGGTCGATTTTCTGGTTGATAGGTTCAAAGGCACGCCGCCCTGGGCTATCGAAATGCAGAAAACCTCCGCCGCGGTTGATAAGTCGATTTAATTTGCCCCTTTTGTCTTGGACCGCCATATCAGGAGCATGGAAATCTCAGGAGCATGGAAATCGACCCATTGACCCCAATTACTGAAAGACCGAAAGGCAAAAGCAAGGCGGTAAAAACGCGTCCGAAAGGGCGGCCCGCTGATCTATTGGCCTGCGGGATTGCAATCTGTACAGCTTTGCTGGCGGCGATGACGTCCCTTTTGTTTTTTTTAGGGTTTGCCGCCAATGACAGTGTTTTGGCCGGACTACTCTCGGCCTTTGCCTTTGCCGTTTTGCTGGGTGCCTTTGCGGTTGTTCCGGCTATTATCACGGCCTGTCTTGCCTGGCGGGGCTGGAAAGCCGGTCTCCGGCGAAAAAATGCGGTCTGGGTTATAATTCTTGCGGCGCCTTGGACGGCCTTGTCCTTGCTTGTTTTGCTGAATACACCCTTATCAAAAGTCTTGTCGGGTGGAGCTTTTATCGCATCATCCCTCCTGCTATTTTGGGCTATAACCAGTTTAGTTTTAGGGCCAGAGCGGAACTTTCGACCCAGGTAACAGTTAATTTATTTGAACTCCTGTGCGTTTTGCCTATATTTTCAGCTCGCGTTCAGGGACGGAGCGCTATAAATATTTTTGTACGATCAGACTAGTCTGTAAGGAGTCCCATTATGCCATCTTTTAAAATTCTTGTTCTTAGCGCCGCTTCCGCCGCCCTCATCGCAGGCTGCGCGACCTCTACGCCTTATCAGCCTGCGTCCGCCCCTGGTGCTTATGATGGATTTTCCCAAACGATGATCGAAAATGATCGCGCCCGAATTACCTTTGGCGGCAATTCACTTACCAGTCGCGAGACAGTCGAAAATTCTCTGCTTTATCGCGCCGCTGAAATGTCACTGGAGCGGGGATTTGATTATTTCTCCTTGATGCAGCGGGATACCGAAGAAAATACGCGCGTCCGCGTTTCGCCCGGCGCAGGATCCAGCCTTTACGACCCTTATTTCGGCTATAGTTTTTACCGCCCTGGTTTTGGGTGGAGTCAGAATTACGCCTATTCCCGGTTTGGCGGTTTCCGCCGCGGGCGCGGATTTGGATATAGTGGGTTTTACAATCGATATAACGACCCGTTTTTCAATGATTATGACGTCCGGGAAATCACAAAATATCGCGCCACATCCGAAGTTCGCTTTGGGAAAGGCCCGACCCCAAATCGGGATAATGCCTTTGACGCCAGAGAAGTTCTTAGAAACCTTTCCGCCGTTATAGAATTTCCGGAAGAAAATTCATAATCTTACCTAATTTTAAAAAAGATAAGCCGTCTCTTTTGAGGCGGTTTTTTTATGTCCGGAGTTAAAGCCCCTTCTTTCGCCCTAAATTTGAGACAGATCAAAAGCGTTCTTCCCCTTGCTGAAAAAATAGTATTTAAGAATGATTTGCAGTTGCGTTACGCTCCATCCCCTCCTATAAAGTAAATGCGAATTGTTCTCATTAACATTATAGGAAAGGCAAAAGGATATGATCTTACAGCTTCGAGCCGAAACTCTCGCAACGCTTCTGGCTAAAGATGGAAGTTATTGCCAGACTGCCAAAACCATAAATGACGCTGTCAGACTGGCTCGGAAGGCGGCAAAGTCGCCTCCTCTTCCGGAAACCATTTGCAATGACAGAACGTCGTTAAATCACCCTGATATTAAATAAATAGACGTCCGGCTTCAAAACTTTCGAACGGCTTTGAATTTAGACTCTCCTTTCTGCGTTTAATAATGCTCTTATACGCGGTCTCATCCTCCCTCTAAGGCCAAAGCGAGCTATGACACCTTCCCTCACCGAAAGGTGGCCATGCGTCTTTTTTGCAGGGGGCTATTGCTTTTTGACTATTACGCCCCGATATAGCGGCCAAATCCAATTCCCTTTTAAAAGATGTGAGATAAGCCACCCCTATGAGTATCCCCGGACAACAGAATTTTACGGACCGATTGAAAGAACAACGTGAAGCCAAGCTGGCCATGTTGGAACGCGCTAAAGAAAAGCGTCTTGACCCGAAAGAAAAAGAGCGCCTGATGAAAGAGCGCGCTGAGCGAAATCAGCGCCGCGAAGAACGCGAAGCGAAAAAAGAAGCCGAGCGTAAGGCCAATGAAAAACGCGTTGCAGAAGAAAAAGCCGAAAAAGAACGCAAGGCTAAAATCGCCGCCGCCGCTAAAGTCAAAGCGCAAGAAGAATTAAAGCGCGCCCAAAAGGCCCGACGCGATGCAAAATACGCCGCGCGGAAAAACCGGAAGTAAATCCTTTCGGATTTAAATGTTTACAGACCCGCCCCATGGCGGGTTTTTTATTGTCTGCAGCTCAATCGGCACAAACGTACAGGTTTAATGGACCTCCGGCCCGCTGGCCGGTTTAATTTTCGCTGCGACTTTCTTTGTAACGGGACAAAGCTCTTTCCCGGGCCATTTTATGTTCCACGAGAGGCTCGGGATATGTCTTTCCGAGTTTCACCCCTGCTTTTGATAGAATCTCTTTCGGCGCCGCCCACGGCGTCTGGATATATTTATCCGGTAAATCTTTTAGTTCCGGTACATATTTGCGGACATACTCTCCGTCTGCATCAAACTTCTCGCCTTGCCCAAACGGATTAAAGATTCGGAAATAGGGCGCAGCATCCGCGCCGCTTCCCGCAACCCATTGCCAGCTAGCAGAATTTGCGGCCGGGTCGGCCTCTAATAATGTGTCCCAGAACCAGTCTTCCCCCTCCCGCCAATCAATTAAGAGATGCTTTATAAGAAAACTCGCAACGACCATTCTGACGCGGTTATGCATCCACCCGGTTTGCCATAGCTCTCGCATTCCCGCGTCCACAAACGGGTATCCTGTTTGCCCCTGAGTCCAGGCTTCAAGAGATTTTTTATCTGTCCGCCAATCAAAGTTATCAAAATCGGGTTTATAATTTTTTTCGGCCAGTTCCGGGTTGTGATAAAGAAGGACGTAGGAAAATTCACGCCAGCCAATTTCCGAAAGAAATTTATCGGCCGTGTGTTTTCCATCTCGGGCCGCTTGCCAAATTTGACGCGGAGAGATTTCGCCGGCCGCGAGATGCGGTGAAAGTCGGGATGTCCCAGTCTCGTTTGACGGAATATTCCGGCCATCCGCATAGTCTTTGATCGGGCCGGCCAAAAAGGACTTTAAACGATCCATCGCCCCGTTTTCTCCGGGCGTCCAATCCTCCAATATTTTCTCGTCCCAATCGAGGTCTTTTGGTAAAAGCCCGAGATCGTCTATGGCCATATTTTTGTTAAACGGACGAAGAGACTTAGGCGGAGCGAGCGGCGGATTGGAGGCAAGGCGCGGCCCAATAATTTGACACGCGGCGCGCCAATAGGGTGTGAAAACCTTATAATATCCCCCGGCTTGGGTTTCGACGTCCCAGGGCTCTGTCAAAAGAGACCCGTTAAATGTTTCGACCTCCAGCCCGGCTTCCTTCAAAGACGCCTTGATATTCGAATCCCGTTCAATCCCGTCCGCTTCATAGCGCCGATTCCAATAAAGTGACGCCGCCCCGCTTTGGTCTATAATTTCATCCAGAACCACTTCTGCGGGTCCCTTGCGAAGCAATAGCTTTGCCCCCTTCGTTTCAATAGATTGGGATAAAGATACTAAGCTATGGTGTAGCCAGACCTTTTTCGCCGACCCTAAAGAGCGGTCTGCATCCGTCTCAAAAATATAAAGCAGAATGAGAGGTCGTCCGGTTTTTACCGCCGCATTCAAGGCAGGGTTGTCCGCCAAGCGGAGGTCACGGCGAAACCAGACTATTGCCGGGCCGTCAGAGTTTTTTTCTTGCGTCATAAACATCCTTTCTCAAGTGTGTTTACGCACAAGCCCCGCCAAATGTGTCGAATTTTTTTTTGAGATTAATTTCCGCTCTTATATAGAGCGGATTTAATTTAATTAGCGGCGATCCCGACGATTACTATCATCCCGCAAAATAAACAGGCGTGGATCAAGCCGGGCATTATAACTCAAATCGGACAATACAACGCGGGTTTCACCGCCAAAATCATCAGTAATTATCCATTCTTTCAACGCCAGATTTTGAGCGTCAAAAACCATGGTAATGGCGCCGTCCATTTCACCGGAGCCGTCTCTGGCCGTGACCCGCCAATTAGAAGCATTTTTCTGTAAGCCGACAATTTGGGTGTCTTCCGCAAGATTTAAATTCTCTTGGAGAAAATAGTACAAAGGCGTGGAGGAGAGGGGCACACGGTCATAGGTTTGTAAATCTTTGTCATGCTGCACCAACATTCCGTTATCCGCCACAATGAGCAGCGGGTTAGGCGCGTCATATTCAAAGCGCAGGTTTTCAGGGCGGCTGAGATAAACTTTCCCGGTCGCAACGCTGCCGTCAGGTGAATATTGCTTGAAGTTCCCGGTGAAGGTCGTTGTGGCATTCATCGCCCCGTCAATTCGAGCTAAATCGGCTCTGACATTAGACGGATCGGTAAAGGCGGTCTGAGCTGAGACCTGTGTCAATGGGTTCATCTGGTTGACTTGGGCTGCGCTCATCCCGGCTAGGCCAGAAAATGCCAGTCCAACTATTGCGGCACTCAAAAATAATTTCTTCATCTCACGACTCCCTACGGATCGGGTTTATTACCCTGTCTCTATAGGGATAGAGAGGTAAATCCAGCCTGAACAACACGCTCAACTACATTACAAATGGGTGAGGTTAAGCGGGGCTTAGCCATCTAATTCCACACGTTTTTCTGGGCGCGCGCCGAAATGCGAAATCACTTCTGCCGCCGCGAGGGAGCCTAGATATCCGGCTTTGTCCCAAGTCAGACCCTTGGCCCGTCCTGCCAGAACGCCTGCGGCGTATTGATCCCCTGCGCCTGTTGTATCAACCACTTTCTCTACCGGGGCGGCAGGGATTTCGTAGCGGTTTCCGCTATCGATTATTAAAGAGCCTTTCTCGCTGCGCGTGACGCAAAGGGTCAAGCCTTTCCGGGCAAAAGCCTGAATTGCCGTCTCAAGATCATCCGCTTCGGCCAAAGCCATCATTTCATCTTCATTCGCAAAGAGGATATTGACGTGATGATCCACAAGTTGGGCAAAGCTAGCGCGGTGACGGCCAACACAGAAACTGTCTGACAGGGTCAGGGCCACATTGCGGTCATTGGCTTGTGCTATTTCTGCGGCTTTCACGAATCCGGCTTTGGCGGACTCATCATCGAACAAATAGCCTTCTAGATAAATGGTCCCGGCGCGCTTGATTTCTTCTTCATTGATATCCTCTAGGCCAAATTCGGTATTCGTTCCAAGGCAAGTGCTCATGGTTCTTTGGCCATCGGGAGTCACAGCAATAAGGCACTGACCGCTTGGCGTGCCAGTGGTGGACGGTGTGGAGGAGAAATGAAGTCCGGCTTCGCGGTAGCCTTCAGCCAACCGTGTGCCCACGCCGTCTTTGCCGATTTTTGCCAAATAGGCCGCGCTAACACCCATTTTCGCGATACCAACGACAGTATTTCCGGCAGATCCGCCGGCGATTTCACGAGGCTGTTCAGAGGTTGCGTTGAAAGCTTTACCCAAAACCCGGACCCGATCATTATCTATCAGCGCCATACTGCCTTTCTCCAGGCCATTTTTCGAGAGAAAGACATCCTCGACCGGGACAAGAATGTCCATCAAGGCGTTGCCGATCCCTAATACATCAAAATCTTTGCTCATGGTTTAAATCCTTCCGGCCGTTCCTATATGGAAACCTTAGAAAACGCTTATATCTTTCCGGCCATGCGCTATCGGATAAAGCCCAATTGTTCAATTCCTGATTGGTTTTTTAACATGACTACAGCTACCTTTTCTGTCGCTATTCTGGCGTCTGACAATATGATGCCCGGCGCCACAGAGGCCCGCAGCGACCAATTTGAGCTTGAAGAGCAAATGGGGAAGTTACGTCCGGCTTTTGAATCCGAAGGGCTTAGCGTCGAGCTTATACCTTGGCGCGGCGCGTCAGAGCGGGCAGAAGAATTTGACGCCATGCTGCCGCTTTTTGTTTGGGATTATTTCGAAGGCAATGAAGCCACGTTTCTGTCTGAAATGGCAAAGATCGACAGCCGAACCAAATTATATAACGGCTTTGATATTCTGAAATGGAATTCCAATAAATCCTATCTTGAGGAAATGGCCAGAGAAGGTGCGCCTGTGATCCGAACGCTTCATGTCGAACGCGCGACAGAACGCGCGGTCAATGCGGCGTTTGAGACATTGGATACAGATACACTTGTTATCAAACCGCAAATCGGCGGCGGGGCGTGGAGGCAGGCGCTATATACAAAAGGCGACCCTTTTCCGGTGAAAGACCAGCTCCCCCCTGACGCCGCTATGATTCAGGCTTTTCTGCCAAGCGTGAAAAGCGAAGGCGAATATAGCTTTTTATATTTTGGCGGAAAGTTTTCTCATGCTGTAATTAAAAAACCTAAAGCCGGAGATTACCGCATCCAGTCAATCTATGGCGGGCGGGAAGAAGCCTATATGCCCACGACGCAAGAGCGCGAAACGGCTCGGAATATCCTTAACAATCTGGATTTCACGCCGCTTTATGCCCGGATTGACCTCTTACGCGGTCAGGATGACGGCCTGAAACTGATCGAAATGGAAATGATAGAGCCCTATCTTTACCTTAAACTCGCCGGGGGCGAGGGCGGAGAGAATAAGGGCGCTAAAACCTTTGCCGCCGCTTTGGCAAAACGTTTAAATCGGGCTTAATCAAGTCGCCTATTGCGACGTTTTTGGCCGTGTCAGCGTGGCCGCCGCGACGCCCGATAGGATCAGCGCGGAAGCGATGATAAACCGAAAGGTTAATGGTTCTGATACAAACAAAACGCCCCCTAAGGCAGCTAAAACCGGCACAATTAATTGCGAAATCCCGGCGCGGGTAACGGTGATCTCTTTCAGCACATGATACCACAAAGCGTAGCCCAGTGCCGACGTTAAAGCGCCCGATAAAATTGCCAACGTCCACCCCCTCACTGTGGGCAAGGGTTCCGACAGGCCCCAGAGCATTGGGCCGCTCAACATGAGAAGAACCAAACCCGCTTTGAGAAAATTCCCGCTGGTTCGCGCCGTTGGATGAGCGGCGCCCTTCCCTAAAACAGAATAAATGCCCCATCCTATGCCCGATATAGCCATTAACGCCGCGCCCGGCGCTGACGGGGCTTCCAGACCTGGACTTAGCAAATAGACTAATCCCGCAACGGCCAAAACAAACCCCGCCCATTGCAGGCCGCCTAGCCTTTCACCTTTGAAAAACCCCCAGCCCAACATGGTGATCTGAACCGCGGCAAAAAGAATTAACGCGCCTGTTCCTGTCGGGAGCATAAGATAGGCAAAGGAGAAAAAGGCGGCGTAAATTAATAGTGAACCGGCCCCGGCCCATGTTCCGCTTGACGCGGATGCCTTGGCTCCGGTTAGGCACAGCAAAATAGCGGCGCCCGAAACAATCCGGATGAGTGTATAGCTCCAAGCGCCAATATCGCCCTCGGCCAAAGCCAGCCGCCCAAGAACCGAATTCGCGGCAAAGGCGATGAGAGTCAGCAGGATCAGACAAAAGAGCGTGAAGGGGCGGGACATTCCGGGTGATAGCAGGGTTATGGTCCTTTCGCATCACATATTAATCAGGCATGCGCCGGGATGAATGGCCTGTATCAAAAGCTGCCCGAGCCTGCTAAAAAATCAGGAACGCTTACGCAAGAGACCGCGTTAAATCACCTGAACCGGATGAAAGAGGACATGTGGCTGACGAAACGATAAAACCCTTCCGGCCGCTCGGTAATTATGATTGGCCCAGCACCCCCGTCAATCGCAATATTGACCGTATAAAAAGCCTCCTCAAGAAACGGCTTTTCAGAAGCAAAAATAACGGTGGAATTGATCTGGAACGTCTGCAACCGGCAGAAGAACATCTGCTTGATAAAGTCGCGGCGCCGCCCGCAAACAAGCCTTTGATTGAAGAGCTGGATTTTACTCTAGAGGATTGGATTTCAGAGGAAAACCCGAAACAGCCCATAAAAACGCTTATTTTTCCGCCTTGTGACCGAGAGAATTTCCTTCGGAGCTGGGCCGGAGAAAAAGAATATCCAATTTTGGAGCTTGATGATTTTGAACGAAAAATAAGCAACGCTCCGGATAAAATATCAGACCTGTTTGATCAGGACATACTCGTCATTCCCAGGCTTGAGGACTGGTTCCGCCGGTCGGAAACCCACCTCGCAAGTGTGCGGTTACTTTTATCTGCTTTGGAAACACCCCCGCAAAAGATCATTATCGGATGCAATAGTTGGGCGTGGCAATTTCTCAGAAAAGCCTGCGAGATTGACGCTGTGTGTATTGATCCGCTGACATTTCAAGCTTTTGATACCAAACGGCTTGGGCGTTGGCTGGAAAGCCTGTCCGAAGGCATTACAGACGCCTCCTTAAACTTCAAATCGGCCAAAAGCGGAGGCGATGCGTTTGACTTCAAACCGGGCTCCGAACAACATAATGATTATATGTCCGACTTGGCCAATAAAAGTCTCGGCATTCCTTGGGTGGCGTGGAATATCTGGCGCGCCAGTCTGCAAACGGACTCTGATAAAGAACCTCCGATAAAAGACGCAACTATGAGCGAAAGCGCGGTCGAAACGCTCTGGATAACGGAACTTCGGGATTTCGCTCTCCCCAATCGTCACGACCAGAATGCTCTCTTGGTCCTGCAAACCCTGCTCATTCATAATGGGCTGTCGCGCGCGGATATTGAGCTGACGGTCCCCACCAGCCAATATACAAATGTCATTCCATCACTAATACATTCCGGTATGGTCGATAAGATCGAAGATATTTATCATTGCGTTCCCGCCGCCTACCCCGCCATTCGCGACGGATTGCGAAGCGCCGGATTTCCCGTAGATATTTTGTAAGGGGTATTTTGTAATGCAAGCCGCCGAGACACAGCAAAAAGCCGCCCAGCTTCTGAACGACTTTCAGGATATCAGCTTTTTAAAAATTGCTCTTATTCTGGGCGGGAGTGTGTTTATTATTTGGCTCATTCGCCGGATGCTACCCTATTTAGCCAAAAGAGGGCCAAGCCAGTTACGTCTTTATATTCTGGGCGCTGTGCCAGTGCTTCGCCTGACCATTATTCTCTCGGCGATTCTTTGGATTGTCCCGTTAATTTTCAACATTACGGTTCAGAACTTCTTTATCATCGCCGGCGCGGCCAGTGTGGCGATAGGTTTTGCTTTCAAGGATTATGTCAGCAGCCTGATTGCAGGCGTGGTCGCCATTTTCGAACGGCCTTACGGCCCCGGCGATTGGGTTGAAATTGATGGAGATTACGGCGAGGTCGTCTCGGTCGGCATTCGGGCTATTCGCCTGAGAACAGCGGCAGATGATGTGATTACGGTCGCGCATGACAGGATTTGGACAAATAATATTTCCAACTCCAACACCGGGGCGCAAACCCTGATGTGTGTCGCACATTTCTATCTTGAGCCCGATCATGACGCGGCACAGATGCGGAAAACTTTGACGGATGTCGGGCTGACTAGCGCCTATTTAAATTACAAGAAACCCTGTTTCGTCGTCGTCGAACAATTGGAATACGGCACCCACTATCAACTCAAAGCCTATCCCTTTGACCTGAGGGATCAATTCATGTTCATCAGTGATATGACGGAACGCGGCAAAGTTGCGCTGGCCAGGGTAGGTGGGCAAGAACTTTCCATGGCGTTTAATGCCGCTCCCCGTCATGGGACGTTAGCGGCAGGCAATTAAATAGCGGCGTCTGGGACGGCGGGCGTATGCTGCCTGAAGGGTGGGCAAACTATGTATCTGCCGCAGCTCTCAGGGCCAACCCGCCAACCCGCCAACCGTCTTGAAATCGCTAATTTAGCGGTTTCAAATCAATCGTCGTAATACGCTTTTTTATGACTTTCGCGTTTTTGGCGGCCTTTGGGTTTTTTACCCTTTGGAGCCTCATACATAGATAAGTCATAGTCGTAATCTCTCTCATCACCATCTTCTTGGTGCGAGAATTCTTTAGTTTTTCTGTGACGTTTGGACATAATGCCTCCATGCAACGTCAGTTATAATCAAAGCTCATGCCTGATGATAACTCTAGTTTACGCATTTTAGGTTTTTTGGAAAGTCAAAAATTTTCGGCCTTTATTAGAGTTTCGAAATAGACTTATAGAGATCGGGGCGACGGTCCCGGAAAAACCCAAAGGCCGCACGCGCTTTTGTAATCTCGTCTAAATCAAACGTCGCAACTCTATATCCGGTTCCGGTTCTATCCATATCCGTAACAATGTCGCCGCGGTGATTGGCGATAAAACTGGTGCCGTAAAAGGTCTGACCATCCTCATTGCCGATACGGTTAGACGCGCAGACCGGCACGACGTTAGAGACGGCATGGCCGACCATAGCCCGGCGCCACGGCGCAGAAGTGTCGAGATCCGGCTCTTCGGGCTCTGTTCCAATCGCGGTTGGATAGAGCAGGATATCCGCTCCCATTAACATCATTTCCCGCGCGGTTTCCGGGAACCATTGGTCCCAACAAATCCCGACCCCGAGATTGCCGAATTTGGTTTCCCAAACTTTGAAGCCTGTATTACCGGGGCGGAAATAAAACTTTTCTTCATAGCCGGGGCCATCCGGAATATGGCTCTTGCGGTAAACCCCCATTAGCGATCCGTCTGCGTCCACCATGACGAGGCTGTTATAATAATGCGGGCCGTCTTTTTCAAAAATCGACAAAGGCAAGACAACACCCAGTTCTTTGGCGAGCGGCGCCAAGGCCGTCACGACCGGATGCGTCTGCCAAGGATAAGCATTGCTAAATTCAGCTTCATCTTCGGTTTTACAAAAATAAGGGCCCTGAAATAATTCAGGTGGAAGGATGACCTGAGCGCCGTCCTTTGCCGCCTCGCGGATGAGGCCCTCAATAGTTTTTATATTGGCGCCCATATCTGCGCCAAAGGCGGCTTGAGTGATAGCAATCGTAAGTGTCTTGGTCATAACAAAAGGCCTATGCCGGAACTTGTTGTGAAATGCAGTGGAAGGATCCGCCCCCTGTCAAGACGGCAGGCGCGTTGATCGCATAAATGTCGGGTCGGCCAATGGCTTCCGCCAATAGATCAACGGCTTCGTCAGCCACTAATTGCTGGGCGTCCGTTTCAACATAAGTCGGCACAATAAGAGAGTGATTGGCGATATAAAAATTCATATGGCTTGCTGGTATAACCTCTCCGTTCAGGTCTGTAATACAGCCCGGCGACGGTATCTCAATAATCTCCAGACGGTTGCCATTCGCGTCCGTCGCTTTGGAAAGCGTCTTATAAATAGATTTATAAACATCCGCATTCGGGTCATTATCCCCTGTTGGGCGCATACACCCGACGACTCCGGAGGAAAGGAAACGGGCGATATTATCGACATGGCCATCAGTATGGTCATTCACAAGACCTTCTTCCAGCCAGATTGTTTTTTCGACGCCGAGGGTCTCTTTCAAAGCCGCTTCAATCTCTTTTTCAGATATAGCTGGATTGCGGTTTTTGTTCAGCAAGCATTGACGGGTCGTAATAATCGTTCCCATGCCGTCGGTTTCCAATGCACCGCCTTCGATGATGTAGTCGTGGCGATTATTTTTCAGCCCCTCAAGGCCGGACACAATATCCGCCATTTTTGCATCGCTGCCGAGCAAATATTTCCCCCCCCAGCCGTTGAAGCGAAATCCCGTCGCGATAGTTTTTTTATTTTTCCGGGCAAAAAGCGGCCCTGTATCGCGCAGCCAGATATCGCCTATATCTGCATCAAATATCTCGGCCCGTCCGTCTGAAATTAATTCCGCCAATTGCTTTTCCGCACTGTCGCGGGCTTCCCCCCCATTGACGAGCACTTTAATTAATTCACCGCGCAATTCGGGGGCGTCCGGGTCCGGGCAGGCAATAGCGTTAAAAAATAAGGCCACCTCCTCGCGTGCAGGGGCGAGGTTATCGCCCCATAAGTCAGCGGCGCTTGGCCACGCCGACCAGACGGCTGAATGGGAGTCCCATTCAGCCGGAAAATGAATATCGGTCATGACAGGTCTCGATAAAAGATAGGTCTATTTCTCGAATAGTTTTGCAAAATCACGGCGGGGCCGATTTTTCCAATCGCAGCTATGATAAGCATCAGAAGCGAGGAGCGGGACAACGGATCCGGCTTCGGCGAAGACCATTTGTTCAAGAGTTGTCTGAACCTTACCCCAGCTTGCAGCTTCTTTCAAAGTCGAGCTTGAGCAGGCGCCGTCACGCACATCGGCGATGGTAATCTGAACGGCGTATTTGTGCATCTCTGCTTCGACGCCGAGAATTTCCGCGCAGACCACTGTGTCCTGCACAAAGTTTTTCGGCACGCCGCCGCCAATCATCAGAAGTCCGGTAGAGCCCGCTTTGATTTTAATATCTGTCAATTCGCGGAAATCTGCCACAGAATCAATAGAGAGATAATTGCCGGGGTTTTCCACTTGATGTTTCACCAGTCCAAATCCGGCCGAGCAATCAGAAAAAGCCGGCACAAAAATCGGTACGTTATAGTCATAACAGGTTTCGACCAGAGACCCTTTTTTCTTGGCATTGGTTTTCAGCCATTTACCCATTTCCCAGATAAACTCGCGGGAGGAATAGGGACGGCGCTCTAGAGAATCCGTGATTTCTTTAATGACATGATCACACGCTTGCAGTTCTTCTTCGTCGATATAAGTGTCATAGATGCGGTCGATATAGAGATCGCGAAGCTCATTATCATCAATCTGGCTGTCGGCCTGATAATGTTTATAGCCAAGAGCCTCAAAGAAATCCATGTCGACAATTGACGCGCCGGTTGAGACAATCGCATCAACCATGCCGTATTTCACGAGGTCACGGTAAACATGCATACAGCCGCCCGCGGAGGTAGAGCCCGCTAGCGTCAGGATAACAGAGCAGTCCTTGTCATTAACGGCTTGTTTGAAAATATCAGAGGCACGGCCCAAATCGCGGGACGAGAAAGACATTTTGCCCATTGCCTCAATAATTGGGCGGGCATCAATTTCAGCAATATCAATATGTTCAACTGGAGTTGAGAGCAGTTGAGCTTTGGTGTTTTTAGTCATGTGAGAAGCTTTCAATTAGTCTTCGAGAATGGCCACAGTGTGGCCGGAATGAAATCCATTAAATTGTGTGGCCAAAGTCTGGCCGTATGCGCCGAGGTTTTGCACCTCGACCCAGTCGCCTTCACAAGTATCCGCGGGCAGATAAAACGGCCCGTTCATTGTGTCCGCACTGTCACAGGTCGGCCCGAAAAAGCGAAATCCGATCTGGTTGGCGGCTGGCGCAGGCGGGTGATTGCGGTGCAGACGCACCGGAAACTTCCATGCAAATTGCCCCGCGTCAAATAACGATCCATACGTTCCGTCATTCAGATACAGGTCTTTACCTTTGCGAAGCTCGATGCGGGCCAAAGTTGAGCCGCCTTCGGCGCAAAGCGCGCGGCCCGGCTCGCCGAAAATCTCTACGCCGTCAAATCCATTAGCGGTCAGGCTTGTGCGGATTGCATCGAAATAGGTCTCCATCGGCGCAATTGGCATGTCCGGATATGCAACAGGAAATCCACCGCCGACATCAATGGAATCGATTTGAACGCCTGCCATATCAACGAGTTTGCGCGCATAGCGCAGTGCGGCGTGGTAATTCCCTGAGTCCAGACATTGCGACCCGACATGGAAACATAGGCCCAGCTTTTTTGCGACCGGACGGGCAGATTTCAAAAGCGCAATAGCGTCTTCCAAGCCTGCGCCAAACTTGCCGGAGAGCGGCATAGCCGTGTCTTTTTTCGGCAAAGCCAAACGCAAATGTAAATGAAGGTCTGAGGCCTCGTCCGTGCAGTCGATAATTTTCTGAAGCTCGTCTTCGTGATCAAAGGACATATTACGAACGCCTTGAGCGTATGAGCCGGTAATTGTCGCCCGTGATTTCACAGGGTGCATCAGAAAAAGCTCTGCCGCCGGAAATAAATCCCGCACAAGTGCGACTTCGCGTAAGGACGCCACATCAAAACGGCGCACGCCCTCAGTCCAGAGGATATTGAGCAATGACGGATGAGGGTTCGCCTTGACCGCATAAAGCACATGGCCTGGAAACCCGCCGAGAAATAAACGCGCCGCCGCTTCGATTTTACGCGGATAGAGCGCATAAATCTGATCGTCTCCCCGGTAAGCGGCAATCGCATCTGCCGCATTGAGAAAGGTCGGAAGTCCGTAAGGCTGTAGCGCGGTGGGATTTAAAAGCGGCGCGAAATCAAAAACTGTTTTCATGGTCGAAGGTTTTCATACTGGCCGGACAAATCTGTCCGAAAATACAATGGCAAACGAGGCGCTTGCCTCGTCACGGTGTATTTCAGGCGGGTCCCCTCTAAACCTTAGAGGGCCCGCCCCGCACTGATGAATTCCGCGATAGCGGCCAGATAATCTTGATGTTTAGACGATAGGAAAGTGTCCCCTTGCTGTGCCTGCAAAGAGAGGGAGGTACTTAATTCGCGGTATATAGCAGTTTGTGCCATACCAGAGTTCTCAATCCCAATCGTCCCGGACATTATCGTCCGAACCAAAACAAAACCAAGACGGTGGCGGCTATTAAAAGAGAAAACCTCTTTCCGGCTGACAGATTTCCCAAGCAAAGCCGGTTAAGGCATATGTTAAGGGCTCGCTGTAGCTCGCTTTTCGTCGTAGCGGCATTTAAGACCAGTTTCGATTTTGCGCAAGTAGTATTTTGTGAATTTTTTACAGCGCGATCGGGACTAAGGGGCTTCGGTTTTCGGCTTGAAAGTGCAAATGTCTGAAATGGCGCAATTATAGCATTTTGGCTTACGCGCGACGCAGGTATAACGCCCATGAAGAATGAGCCAATGATGCGCGCCGAGCATGAACTCGTCAGGCGTCACCCGTAACAAATTCAGCTCGACCTCATAAGGATCCTTCCCCGGCGCCATGCCGGTGCGGTTGGAGACGCGAAAAATATGTGTATCCACGGCCATAGTCGGATGACCGAAGGCCTCGTTCATGACGACATTGGCAGTTTTACGCCCGACGCCCGGTAATTTAATAAGGTCGTCTCGATTTTCCGGCACAACTGATCCGAAATCGTCGATAAGCATCTGAGACAGCGCGATAACGTTTTTCGCTTTGTTTTTATAAAGCCCAATGGTTTTGATATGATCGCGCACCACGTCTTCGCCCAGCGCCACCATTTTTTCCGGCGTGTCAGCTTTGGCAAATAGCGCCGTTGTCGCTTTATTCACCCCAACATCCGTCGATTGAGCTGACAGGGCGACGGCCACGACCAGCGTGTAAGGATTGGAATAATTCAACTCTGTCTTGGGCGAGGGATCAAGCCGGCGCAGATGCGTATAAATCTCGGCGATCTGCGCCCGGTTCAAACGTGGACGCGGAAGATGCTTATAGAGCTTTTCTTTCTGGGCCACAGGCCTACTCTATCGCTGCTTTCTGTTTGATCCGCAAGAAAAGAGACGCAATCATTTTTTCTGCGAGGCTGGAAGACGGCTCTGAAACCAGATGTCCCTCTTCGTCAAAAGCCGTGATAGCATTGCCGACACCGACTTGTGTAGGGACAACTTCGGTGCCCACGCGCATCAGAATATAGTTCAGTTGGCGCAAACACATAATCCCGCTCATCGGGCCGGGCGTGCAAGAAGCCAGCCCCCAAACCGGGCCTGTGAAATGATCGGTACTAAAGGTCGAGGTCCAATCTATCGCATTTTTCAAAACCGGCGGCAAACCCCCATTATATTCCGGCGTCACGACGATAACCCCATCGCAAGCTGTCAAATCCAATACAAGGCGCTTTACACTATGAGGCAGCTCTATTTCACCGTGGTAAAGCGGAAGATCATAGTCCCCTAGATCGATCAAAACGGGCTCCGCCCCATCTGCAACGAGCCGCTTTTCCAAGGCTGATTCCAATTTCTTATTTATCGAACCTTGGCGGAGGGATGCACAAAGAAGGGCAATCTTAGGAGCGGACATGGAATTCTTTCTACTGAAATTATTTCTTTTGGATAAACAGGATGAGCCGGTGTTGCAAGACGTGCCGATATGATTACTTCATACAAGAGAAGCTTAGAGCCAGATGTGATAGGTGTCAGGAAAATTCTTGCACAAGACAGTAAACGTTACCATATAACCCATCATGCCAGTTGTTCACGGAATTTCATTTGTCTGGGCTCTCGTTATTTTGGGAGTCATTATAGCCATTTATGGCCTTCGGGCAGCGCTTGGCTATCGGAGCGTTGCTCAAGACGCGCAGGATGATTATGACTACAAAATACAGAATGCTATGTCGGTACACGGCCTATCAAAAGACGGGTATCTTCGCGCCTATCGTCGATTTCATAATCCGCGCGCCCCGCTTTATGTCGCCGCAACATTATCTGCGATAGTGCTTCTGACGCCGGTTCTCTTTGTTATCATTTCTTTCCTTTTGGAACAGCTTTATCAAATCACAGGGCGCTCCCGTGTATTTGAGCCTGGCTACCTAGTTTGGCAGTTCAGCATTTACATGATGATACTCGGCGCGTGGGCGGGTATCGCCTATTTTGGGGCGAGTACCTATCACCGCCGCGCGCCCGGCACTTTAAGTCAAGAAATTGCGAAAGAAATAGACGCTCCGTCCCGTTAAAGGCCTAGCATGTCTTTCATATTATAGCGGCCTGCAGGTTGTTTCGCCGCCCACATCGCGGCGCTCACCGCGCCTTTTGCAAAGACGGATCTGTCAAAAGCAGAATGCGATAGCGTCAGCATCTCCAGCTCCGAGGCGATTTTGACCGAGTGTTCGCCAATAACGCCGCCGCCGCGCAGCGTAGCAAAGCCAATTTCACCTTCGGGTCTTGCCCCTGTTTGGCCCTCGCGGGAGAGTTTTTGAACCTTTTCTAAATCGACATCCCGTCCCCTGGCTGCGGCCTGTCCTAACATGAGCGCCGTTCCCGAAGGCGCGTCAACTTTGTGGCGGTGGTGCATTTCCAGCACATCAATATCCCAGCCCTCGCGTAATTTATCCGCAGCCAGTTCCACTAACGCTTCAAGCATATTCACGCCGAGCGAGAAATTACCGGATTGCAAAAGCGCAAGATCCGCGCAGCTTTTCTGAAATTCTTCGGTTTGATCTCCTGTCATTCCCGTTGTGCCGCTCACAATCGCTTTAACGCTGCTGCCCTTAAGGGTTTCCGCTAAAGCAAGGCTGGCGCTTGGCGCAGAAAAATCAATAACCACGTCAGAGTCGCGGGCCGATTTAAAATCATCGGTGAGAAGAACCTCTCCTCCTTTGGCGTCGGCCAAGGCGACAGAATCCTTACCGAGATGGGGACTTTTTGAATGTGTGAGGGCGGCCACAAATTTCAGAGTTTCAATCTCTGATAAGGCGGAGATCACGGCTTGTCCCATCCGTCCATCTGCACCGAGAATGGCGATTTTCAATTTTTCGGTCATGAATAGAGGTTTAGCGATACGGGCGCTCTGGGGAAAGAGCTTAGTTTATCGATTAATCCTCGCCAAATTTATAATCCGGCATGGACTGGAAAGCAGCCCGTAATGATTCACCCCAGCCTTTGGAGGTCTTTTGAAAATACTCATCATCCGCCAATATCCGTCGTGTCTTCCCGAGTTTCAAACTGTCTTTTTCGTAAACTTGTAAATCCAACGGCATTCCAACAGAGAGGTTAGCTTTGATCGTGGAATCAAAAGATAGCAAAAGCAACTTCACAGCGTCTTCAAACGACATGTCTTGAGCGTAGGTGCGTATCAAGATGGGCTTGCCATATTTGGTCTCGCCAATCTGGAAAAAGGGAGCATCGTCTCCGGCCTCTATGAAATTGCCCTCTGGGTAAATCAGAAACAGCCGGGGAGCCATTCCCTTAATCTGGCCGCCCAGAATAATGGTCCCGTTGAAAGTGCTATCTGCCTTCTGCCCCGTATTTGCATTATCCGCGATAACCTCTTTCAGTGTATTGCCGACAAGCTGGGCGACCTGAAACATGGTCGGGAGTTTCAGAATAGACGGATCGCGGTTTTCCGGAGAAAATGAGCGTTCATCCAATAGGCTGACGACGGATTGGGTTGTTGCAAGATTACCTGCCGTGAGCAGAGTAATGACGCGGTCCCCTTCAACGCACCAGCTTCGAAGTTTTTTAACAGTGGAAACGTCATCGACACCCGCATTTGTGCGGGTATCGGACATAAATAACAAACCTTTATCCAAGGCAAGTCCGACGCAATAGGTCATGGGTTAGTCTCTTTTATTATTATTGTTGAACTTGAATATCCACGCGCAGCGATTCGCCGCCCCCGCCATAAATCATACCCGAGATGGGGGCGGCTTGACTATAGTCTAATCCAGTTGCGACCCGAACATATCGGTCGTCGGGGGAGATGCCGTTGGACACATCAAATCCGACCCATCCCAGAGATGGAATATGAACTTCGGCCCACGCATGGGTAGCGTCTTGGTCAATTCGGTCATTCATCATCAAGTAACCGCTGACATATCGCGCCGGAAAACCGGCTTCTCTCGCCGTGGAGATGAAAATATGCGCATGATCCTGACACACGCCTTTACCCAGAGAGATCGCATCCTCGGCCGTGGTGACGGCATCGGTTTCTCCAGTTTCGTAATTGACCTTTGAGCTGATAAGTTTCGATAGCGTATGAAAGCCTGAAATAGGGTCCTCTAAATCGTCCCCCAACTCCTTTATGAGGGATTTAATTCCCGTCTTCGGAGCCGTTAAAGGCGTCTGCCGATAAAAATACCAAAGCGGGGCGAACCCGCTATGCGCGCCGACAATGCCTTGATTATTCTCTATTTCCAACGTCCCGCTGGAGATGATTTCAATTTCCTTAGCTTCAGGGTCAAGGGAAACTAAATGGACGCGATTCGCATTTTCGTCCAAAAAATCGGCCTGCATTTCTCCGCCTATCACGTCCAATGACCAGTCTAATGTCGTTTGCGCCTTATTGCTTTTCGGGGTCAGCCGGAGCTGCTGCAACCCATAGCTCGGAGCCTGCTTGAACTTATAAATTGTTGAGTGGGAGATAGAAAGTTGCATCAGGCAAAGAACCTATAATCTGTTTCAATCTGGCCCGCGATGGCAAGGTTGCATTGTAAAAAATCACCAATAAATTCATGCAAGCCGGACTCAAAAATCTCGTCAATTGTCTGAGCGTACATTTTCTCTTTCAGCGCCACAGCCAATTCCGAAGACGGAGATGTTTGTCCATATTCTTTATTTAAATATTTTAAATTCAAATTTATCTCATTCACGCAAAATGTCAGTGAACGCGGCATACAATGATCCAGGATAAGGAATTTCGCAATGGCAGACGCCGTTGGCTCCCCTTGGTGTAGCCAGCGATAAGCCTGCTGCGCCGAGACTGAGCGAAGAATTGTTTCCCATTGCACATTATCGAGCGAACTTCCGATAGAAGAGGCCGACGGCAAGAGCACGTAATATTTCACATCCAATATGCGGGCCGTATTATCCGCGCGTTCTACAAATGTGCCCAGCCGGGTAAAATCATAAATATCATTCCGCAACATGGTGCCATGCACCGCCCCCTGCACTTGCGCGCTTTGTCGTCGGATGATTGCCAAAATATCCGGAATACGCTCCTTGTCGCGAATAGGGTTTTTCAAAATATCGCAGAGTTCAAGCCAAGAGGCATTTACCGCTTCCCAGACTTCTCTTGTAAGCGCCGTCCGTGCAAGCCGGGCATTTCTGCGCGCTTCTGCCATACTCGACAATACGCTGGACGGGTTTGCGCGGTCACGGAGAAGAAAGTCAACGACGGGTTTATTTTCGAAATCATTATATTTGGCTTCATATTGCTCAAGCAGTCCCGCCGTTGTTAAAATCGACGCCCAGTCTCCGCCCTGCCGCTGAGATCGGGTCAATGCCATACGAAAACCGGCCTCGACGAGGCGGGCAATATTTTCGCTGCGTTCCAGATATCTGAACATCCAGAAGAGGCCGTTTGCTGTTTTTCCTAACATATCTCTCGCCCCCCTCTAATCTTCCAAGACCCAAGTGTCTTTGGTCCCGCCGCCCTGCGAGGAGTTTACCACCAAGGAGCCCTCTTTCATCGCCACACGGGTCAGACCGCCCGGCGTGATATTTATTTTATTTGGGCTAACAAGGATAAAGGGCCTCAAGTCGACATGACGCGGGGCCAGTTTTGATTTTGTAAAGACAGGTGTTGTGGACAAGGCCAAAGTCGGCTGGGCAATATAATTACTTGGCTTGGCCTCTAATTTCTTGCGGAAGACTTCAATTTCTTTTTTGCTCGCCGCAGGTCCGACCAACATGCCGTATCCGCCAGAGCCGTGAACTTCCTTGACCACTAATTCAGATAAGTGTTCCAGCACGTAAGCCAGCGAATCCGCTTCGGAGCAGCGCCATGTCGGGACATTGTCTAGCAAGGCTTTCTCGCCGGTATAAAATTCAATTATATCCGGCATATAAGAATAAATGGCTTTATCATCGGCAATCCCTGCGCCCGGCGCATTAGCAATTGTAATGCCTCCGGCGCGGTAAATATCCATTAGGCCGGGCACGCCCAACATAGAATCTGGATTGAAGTTAAGAGGGTCGAGATATTCGTCGTCAACGCGGCGATACAGAACATCTATCGGCTCATTCCCCTCTGTTGTCCGCATACAGACGCGGCCATTTTCGATTTTAATGTCATGGCCTTCAACGAGCTCCGCGCCCATTTGATCCGCAAGAAAAGCATGTTCAAAATAAGCCGAGTTGTGAATGCCTGGCGTCAAAACGCCTAGGACAGGTTTGCCTTTACAGGCTTTTGGCGCGCAATCAGAAAGCGACCGCCGCAAGGCGTGGGGATAATCACTAACTTGCTGGACGCGGTTTTGCGCAAATAAATCCGGAAACATTTGCAACATCGTTTCGCGGTTTTCCAGCATGTAGGAGACGCCCGACGGCGTGCGGGCATTGTCCTCCAGGACATAAAAATCGTTTTCGCCTGTCCGGACAATATCGATACCGACAATATGCGTATAGACTCCACCGGGCGGCGTGACGCCTATCATTTGCGGCAGGTAGGCTTCGTTATTTTGGATAAGGTGCTTCGGGATACGTCCGGCTTTGAGAATTTCCTGCTTGTGATAAATATCATGCAGGAAGGCATTGATAGCGCGCACCCGCTGGTCGATACCCTTGGTAAGTTTCGTCCATTCGCGCGCCCCAATAATTCTTGGGACAATATCAAATGGGATAAGACGCTCTTCCGCATCTTTCTTTCCATAGACGTTAAAGGTAATTCCCGTGCGCCGAAAGACGGCTTCCGCCTCGGCGGATTTTCGTTTCAAAACTTTTGGGTCTTGTGAATCGAACCAGTCTTTATAAAGCCGGTAGGGTTCTCGCGCCGAAGTTTCATCGGCCATCATCTCATTAAAAAACTTCATAAATCTCCCATTGCCTAATAAATACGCGAAAGGGGAGATAGTTCCAGCACCATAAGGTGAGGCGAGTTAAATAAAATGTCGGCGACCAATTTTTAGGCGCATAAAAAAGGCGGCTCGACTGAGCCGCCCTTAAGAGGAGAAAATAATTTTTGTCCCGCTTAGAATGGCTCTTCCTCTGGAAGGAGCACTTCGCGTTTTCCGCCTGAAGCGGCTTCGCTGATCATGCCCTCGCCTTCCATGCGCTCAATCAAATCTGCCGCGCGGTTATATCCGATGGATAATTTTCGCTGAATATAACTTGTCGAAGCTTTACGGTCTCGCGCGACGATCGCGACGGCTTGGTCAAAGAGCGAACCTTCATCATCCGTATTGGCTGACCCGCCGCCGCCGGACCCGTCCTGATCCTCATCGCGCTCTGTCGTAATGTCCTCTAGATAGCTCGGTGCGCCCTGCGCTTTGACGAATTTTGCAATACGTTCCACTTCGCCGTCAGAGACAAAGGGGCCGTGGAAACGGCGTGGACGGCCTGTTCCCATATAAAGCATGTCGCCATTTCCGAGGAGCTGCTCTGCGCCCTGCTCGCCCAGAATGGTGCGGCTGTCGATCTTGGAGCCGACACGGAAAGAGACGCGGGTCGGGAAGTTAGCTTTGATAGTTCCGGTAATCACATCAACGGAGGGGCGCTGCGTGGCGGTAATCATGTGAATACCCGCTGCCCGCGCCATTTGCGCGAGGCGCTGGACAGAGCCTTCGATTTCTTTCTTGGCGACCATCATCAAATCGGCCATCTCGTCAATAACCACAACGATATAAGGCATGGGTTCGAATTCCAGATCTTCGACTTCATATTCCGGTTCGCCGGTTTCTTTATTATAGCCGGTCATGGTTGTTTTGGTCAGGGTCTCACCGCTGGCTTTAAACTCGGCAACTTTTTCGTTGAAGCCTGCCATATTCCGGACACCAACTTTGGACATTTTGCGGTAACGGTCTTCCATTTCCCGCACCGTCCATTTGAGCGCCACCACAGCCTTTTTCGGCTCTGTCACCACAGGAGCAAGCAAATGCGGCGCGCCGTCATAAACGGATAATTCAAGCATTTTCGGGTCAATCATAATGAATTTACACTGGTCCGGCGTCAGCGTGTACATCAGAGAGAGGATCATGGAGTTAACCGCAACCGACTTACCGGAACCCGTCGTCCCTGCTACCAATAAATGCGGCATCTTCGCCAGATCCGCGACGAAAGGCTCTCCGCCAATATCTTCGCCCATAATTAAGGGCAGCGTCGCATCACTATTTACGAAAACATCCGAGGCGAGCATGTTTTTCAGCCAGACAGTCTCCCGCCGTTTATTCGGCATTTCGACGCCCATGGCATTTCGGCCCGGCACCACAGCGATACGCGCGGATTTAGCCGACATGTTTCGGGCAATATCATCTGCGAGGTTTATGACGCGCTGGCTTTTCACGCCCGGCGCGGGCTCGAATTCAAATAAGGTCACGACCGGTCCCGGACGCACCGCCCCCATTTCGCCTTCTATACCGTATTCCCCCATGACTTGGTGCAAATGCTCCGCGGCTTTTTCCAATGCCGCCTTATCGTGAACGGCGGCGCGCGGCGGCGGAGTCTTTAACAAATCAAGACCAGGCAAGACAAATTCGGATCCTTCCGGAAAGTCGAATTGCGGCGGAGGCGGAGCCACTTTCTTCGGTTTTGTCTTTTTCTTCTTTGCGGCCGGAGCAGGGGCCGGGGCCACATATTGTGGCTCGATCACCGCCGCCGTTTTTGGAGCCGGTGCAGACGGAGCTACATCCGGGACATCCCGAAAAAGATCTGTCGTTCCGGCAGGCTGAGCCAAATCATCGACATAGGCCGTTTTAAACAATTTCCGGAAGACCCGCGCGAGAAGAGCGGCCGTGTTATCCAGCCAAATACGGACATATGCCCAAACGAGCCCGGCAGCGTCCATGACGTCAATCAGGTCTTTGGCGACGATCCGCATAAACCGCCCCAAACAGAAAACAGCCACAATAAATGTCAAAGAGGCGATGATCGCGGGCGTAAAAGGAATATTAAAAGGCTCGACCATACCGCGCAGATTGAGAAAAATGAGATCTCCAATCCATCCGCCAAGTCCGGTCGCCATCGGCCAATCCTGTGGAATTGGAAACGCCGCTACGGTGGCTGTGCCAAAGACAATCGTTCCGCCCCAAAGGCTGAAACGGCGCAAGCGGTCCAGACGGTTGAAATAAGGCCGAGGCCGAATGAGCGCTCGGAGACCGGTGAAAAGCGTCAATAAACCCGCAATGACAGAGCCAAGCCCCAAAAATTGCATGGCCCAATTGGCAAAACTTGCGCCCGGCGTACCGAGCCAGTTTGTCGTCTTTCCGATACCCGCCGTATCCATTGTCGTGTCAAAAGGATTATAGCTCAGAACGGACAATACAATAAACGCCGATAGGCCAATCAATATCAGCGCCTTGGCCGCGCGTTGAAACGGGCCGATTTGCGCCGCTTCAAGTTCCGCCATCATGGCATGAACCATTTCTGGGTCATAAGCCATGTCATTTTGGGCCGTTGCGGAAGGGGGTGGTGTCATAATCGAAGCGTCCTTTAATCTTAAGAGAGTGTGAAGGACGAGAGTAAAGGGTGCGTTAAAGCCGCAGTAATTTTTGGCTAAACTTTCAGTCTCTATTTCAGACTTCAGAAGACATTCGTAAATTTCAGCCCTTGCTCCTCTTTGAAATTTCTGGCTAGTGTCGGCAAAATAATAAGTAAGATAATCTGCGGCTTGTCGTCTTCAAGCTCTTGGGGATATTCAGGGATTACGCATATATGTTGAAACGTCTTTATAATGCACCGCTTCTTCTTTTGGTTATTATCGCGGCAGTTCTGGCTGTCGGGCTCTGGTTATTAGGCGCTTCTTTTTTAGCCGCGCCCATCAGAATAGGTGAGGTGACTTTGGCAAAATCTATTGCCGCCTTGGCCAAAGACGCGCTTTTCGTCCCGCTCGCCCCTTTAATGTACGCTCTCATCATTATGAGTATCGCCAGTTCTGTTGCAATTTCGCGCGGCGGAATGGGCGCTAAATTTGTGCGGGTCTTTGCCTTTTTCCTTTGCTTCTCACTCATTGGCATGGTTCTGGCCATTATAGGGTATTTTCTGTTTTCAGGCTTGAACCCTCTTCCTGCCCCCTCCCTTATAGGCAGCAACGGGGCCGGTCTGGTCTCCACACCTTTTGCTATCAAGATTTACAATGTTGTGACCTCGGCGCTGATGATTTCAATTTACGCCGGACTTATTTTCGGCCTCGCTCTCAAGAAAATAGACCTCGGCGAGAAAGCGGATCAAATGTCGGATCTTTTCATTGATGGATTCCGGAAATTTCTTCAAATTACGATTCCTCTCGCTGTTTTCGGCTCTGTGACATTGGCTCTGAATAAACCGGGTGGCGTTGAGACATTGACTAATCTTGTCCCAATTCTTCTGCCCTATCTCTTTGCCATGGGATTAGTCTGGATCACGATGGTCATGGTCACAGCGGCTATTCAAGGACACGGTTTCATATTTGTTTTACGGGCCGTTCTGCCGCAAGCTCTGGTCGCTTTTTCGACCTCCAGCTCCATCGCGACCTTGCCGGCAACCAAAATCGCTTGTGATCAGCTCGGCGCAAATGGGGATGAAAGCACTCCATTTTTCACCATTGGCGCGACTATAAATATGGTCGGCACGTTAATCGGCCTGTTGCTATTGTCGCTTTACACAATGAAAGCCTTTGGTCTGGAGTTCGGTGTGGGCGAGATGTTTGTAGTGGGCTTTCAGTCCCTTATCTTTGCGACAGCCGCCGCCGGAACGCCGTCAGCTTCCGTTGTGCTCTTGCAGGAGATTCTGGTCAGCCAAGGCGTTTCTGCTGAATATGCGACCTATGTAACGGGCCTCATCATTACGATTGATACGCTCATTCTTGACCGCTTACGCACCGTCATGAACACGCAATCAGATTCCATGAGCACGGCGAATGGGTTGAAGCTTTATTATAAAACTCCAAAAACTCTTGAAGACGCCTGAATTTCGGCCAATATCTGATATAAAGTTGTCAGAACAAAGTGACAGAGTTTGGCGAGTTTGAATTAAGGTGACGATTATGACGCGTTTATCTCTTCTTCCCGGCTTTAGAGCCCTCTGCTCTTTGGCGCGTCAGGGGGCGGCCATCGCCTTATTTGCCTGCTTATCCATGGGTTTAAGCGCCATTTTCTTTACCTCTTCCGCATTAGCGGCAACCGAAATTGAGGCCCCTCGCGTTCCTCTTCACACTATACATTTTGTCGGCGGCAAATTAGTTCAGGATCTGGATAATTTCGATGTCTGGACGGAGTATGATTTCCGGGGCACTAAACGATATAGTTTTGAAACCAAATCCTATGATAAAAAGACCCTGCGCGTGATGAACTCTAACGGGCGGGTGGAGCTTTTAATTAATTTGAGCGCCAAAACAATCTCCGGCGAGTGGCCCGGTCACCCCATGGCCCAGCTCTACCGCATTACCAAAATAGACCCTATTATGACAGCGGCACAGGAAATGAACGGGAGCCCCGTTGAGCGCGTGCCGCCGCCAAATTACAGCCCGCCCGGCAAGAAAGTTCCGAGCCCAAATTCTCCGGCCAAAACGCCCAGACCCGAAACGCTCACACGCGCCTCCTATTCTGGCGGGGTCTTCGAGAAACGTGATTCAAAAATCTGGATTGAACGCCGTGACTCCGGTCAGACATTCGAGTTTCAACAAATCGGACATGATGGGGGCTCCATTTACCTCTTTGATAAAAGCCGCAAGAGTTTTGTGGAATTGGATCTTAACAATTCCCAAGCCCGAATAAGCCGCGATGGCGGCCGTCTGAATAATCTTTACGCGCTCACCCGCCTCTCTGCTCAAGATCTGGACTCGGCACAAACGCCGTCTCAACCCTTAACGCCGAGCCCGCCGCCGCCGGCACCTAATGACAGGACCCTCAGCGTAAAAGACCGCGCAATATGCGCCGCGCAAGGCGGATTTGTGGAACGGGCCGGAATAATCGGCGCGGAACGATGCACTATCACTTATTCCGATGGCGGAAATATTTGTATTGATAGCTCTAATTGCCAAGGCAAATGTCGGGCCGACGTCAATGCGGGAGATAAGGGCGCGGTTAGCGGACAGTGCGAGAAAACAGATAATCCCTTCGGATGTTATTCCGAAGTCGTCGCGGGAAAGGTTCAGCCCGGCCTCTGTATAGATTGAGCCTGTATATAAATCTGCATTCTTCTGCCGCTCCTAACACTCTTTTAAAGCTTGCCGGCTAAAATGGCCGGATGTTGAGATGGATATATATAAGCCTTTTGGCTCTGACGCTCGCGGCCTGTGGCAGCACGCCGAAATCTGTCTCGCCCGGCCAAACCATAGGCCCGTCCGTCAACACCCAAACCGCTCTGCCCGACCGGGTCGCTTTCTATCAAAAAGACTCCCGCTGGGCGCATGAGAGACTCGGCCATTCTGATGGAACTTTGGGGGCTGATGGATGTCTCGTCACCGCGACCAGTATGGCCCTAGTGAATTTGGGGTTTCAGACCGACCCGTCTGATCTGAATAAGCGGCTCACCCGCGCGGATAGTTTTACTTCCCGTGGCTGGCTCATCTGGGACGGCATTCGCAAAGTCACAGACGGTCAGGCCAAAGCGAGATATTACAAAAGCGTCGATGCCGGTTTAATCAATCAATGTATTGTTGATGGCTATTATCCCCTTGTCCAATTCTATTTGCCGAATGGGCGATCTCATTGGGCGGTTATTCTGGATCGCTCATCGCAAGGCTATCGAATGCGCGACCCCCTACGCCATGCCGATCAACCCCTGATTTTCCCGCATGGGGCCGAAAAATTTCGGGCTCTACGATGTGTCGGCTTGGCATAGTCTCTTTAGAAGAAGCGTCCTTATAGACTAAATAAGTTCTTGATTTGTTCTTTTTCTTCTGCTTATTTCCAAAGCAAGGAAAGGGCGCATCATGGTGGCACGTATTCAAACAGTGGCTTTCGAAGGCGCAGAGGCCCGGCGCGTCGATGTGCAGGTTCAAGTCTCGTCCGCCTCTCGCCCTATTTTCAATATTGTCGGTCTCGCCGATAAAGCGGTGGCAGAATCCCGCGAACGCGTTCGCGCCGCTTTTGCTTCCCTTGGTTTGTTTTTACCTGGGAAGCGCGTCATTATCAATCTGGCGCCAGCCGACCTGCCCAAAGAAGGCGCGCATTACGACTTACCGATTGCGCTTGGTCTCATGGCCGCCATTGGCGCTATTCCGTCTGACGCCATCGAAGAATTTGTCGCGATTGGAGAGCTGGCCCTCGACGGAACGATTGCCTCTGTTCCCGGCGCCCTTCCGGCGGCGGTGATGGCAAACAGCCATGATTTCGGCCTGATTTGTCCGGAACCTAATGGAGCAGAAGCGGCGTGGGCGGGAGATCTTCCTCTACTGGCGCCGCAAACCCTCGTCCAGATCATGAATCATTTTAAGGGCACACAAGTGCTCTCTCGGCCCGAACCGGGCGAAATGCTTGAGCCTGAAACAGGTGTCGATCTGCGCGATGTGCGGGGGCAGGAAACGGCGAAACGCGCTCTCGAAGTGGCGGCGGCCGGTGGACATAATCTTCTTATGGTCGGTCCGCCCGGCTCCGGTAAGTCTATGCTCGCCGCACGTCTTCCCGGACTTTTACCGCCCTTAACGGCCAATGAGCTTTTAGATGTTTCTATGGTACATTCCGTTGCAGGGCTTTTGAATCGCGGCCAACTTTCCCGCGCCCGCCCTTATCGCGACCCGCATCATAGCGCCTCTATGGCGGCCATGGTGGGCGGCGGAAATAAAGCCAAACCCGGAGAAGCCTCACTTGCCCATCGCGGCGTCTTGTTTTTAGACGAATTGCCGGAATTTACGCCGACCGTGCTGGACAGCCTGCGGCAGCCTTTGGAAACCGGAGAAATTTCGGTGGCCCGAGTCAATGCTCATATGCGTTATCCCGCGCGGTTTCAGCTCATCGCTGCGATGAATCCTTGTCGGTGCGGCACAGGAGGCGCGGACGGCGTCGCGTGTCGTCGCGGCCTTCGATGCGCGGCGGATTACCAAGCCCGGATATCCGGCCCCTTTATGGACCGGATAGATATTCAAATTGATGTACCGGCTGTCACCCCGGCGGATCTCGCTTTACCCCCCTCCCCAGAGGGCACCAAAGAAGTAGCCGAACGCGTGGCCCGCGCCCGCCGCATTCAACTTGACCGGAATGGCGGTCTGACAAATACCGAATTACCGCAAGACAGGTTGGATCATGTCGCGCAGCCCGACGCCGAAGGAGGCAAATTATTGAGACAGGCCGCGGAAACACTCGGCCTGACGGCCCGCGGTTATCACCGCGTCTTGCGCGTGGCTCGAACTCTGGCCGATCTGGCGGGTTCCGATCAAATTCACCGTCTTCATATCGCCGAGAGCCTGTCTCACCGCCGGGCCCGTAAAGGATTGATTCGTTCATCTTCCCACTCGGAGAATTTGAGCCAATCGCGTCGAAACTCTAAAAATCCTTATTATTCTTAATTAATACGCCACTATAGGTAGAAAATTTACTATTTTTCCTTATTTAGTAACCTATTTTTTAGACTAAACAGGCACATTCCCCCGAAAATCACTCCTATTTCAGGGGCAAGAAGGGTGCATATGTCATCTCACGAATCAATTGCTGCGCAGTTTTGGCTTTGGCCCGACCCTGTTATGAAGCGCGACGCCCAAGGCCGTATCCTCTTTATTAATGCGGCATTTCTGCAACTTTACGGCGGAACGGTCGAAGCTTGGACCGGAAATGTTTTACAAGGCTGGCCTGCACCGCAGCCAACCGAACCGGGCGCCTATCCTGTGCCTTATCGATTTGAAACCCGTATACCGTCTCAAGACGCAGGCCAATCTGAACAAGTTTATGACTGGATCGAACAAAGCCATCCAGACGGCGCCGCTTTTGCTCTGGCGCGAAACGTAACGCCTTATGCCAGCGCCGCACAGCCCGTTCAGTCAGAGGCGCCCCCGCCTGTGGACACTTATTCAAGCCAAGAGCCGTCCCGGGAGAGCCAGCCTTCCGAACCGGCCACTTTGACAGACCAGATTCCGGCAGAGCCTGATAAAGCGCCGCAGCAGGACGCGCCTCCCGCAACCCATGACATGCAAACCGCCTATGATCCGGTCGCGGCAGAAGCGGCTCTAGAGACAGAGGCGCCTTTTGAAGCTCCGCAGGACGCGCAGATGTCCCAAAATGAAGGCGAGCCAAATATCTCCCAGACTGCCGCCCCCGATATGTCTGCCGCCCCCAATATGAGTGCCGGCGCGCCTGAACAAGCTCATATGGAAGAAACGCAATCAGCGGCTTCAAACGCTCAGGCTCAGGAAGCAGACCCAGAGATAAATCCCGACGATGCCTGGGCAGAGCAGGCTTCCGCCGAAGCGAAATACGCGCATGTAGAAGCCGAAAAGCGTGATTTTGAACGCCGCGCCTTGCCATTAGAAGGCGATAGCGCCGTTTTGGGCAATAATTGGCGGGACGCCGTAATTGCCAAGGCGCTCGGCGTTGAAGACGCCCCCGCGCCGCAATCCGAATCTGCGGCGAGCCAGACCGAGGGGGAATCTGCTCCAGCGGGCGAAACAGGCCACACATCAAACGGTGTAAAACATATCCTGCTCGCCGAAGACAATGCGATCAATGCTCTCCTGACGCGCACCTTGCTAGAAGCCGAAGGCCATGTCGTGGAAACGGTAGAGGACGGAACGCTCGCGGTCGAAGCCATGAAAAGCCAAAGCTATGACCTCATCTTTATGGATATGCGGATGCCAAAGATGGATGGTCTGGAAGCCACACGAAAAATTCGTAGCCTGCCTAACGTCCCGAAAGCCTTGCCGATTATCGCTCTGACAGCAAATGCCTTTGACGACGACCGCAATGCCTGTTTTGATTCCGGTATGAATGACTTCATGACCAAACCCGTCAGCGCCGAAGAACTGACTCAAATGGTCAAAAACTGGACGGGCGAGCAATCTGAAAAAAACGCAGCGTAATCTCGCCGTCGTTACTTCCCTCACAACAGACTAGACGCCTTTACCGGAAATAGGCAAAGACAGCCTATGGACGCAGCCGACATAACCGAATCGAAACGGAGCTGGCGCAACGTTTTCCGGTCTTATCTGAAACCGAAAATGCTCGGCATGATGTCGCTCGGATTCGCCTCGGGCCTGCCCTATATGCTGATTTATTCAGAACTGGCCTATTGGATGAAAAAAGAAGGCGTCGACCTGGGGGTCATCGGTTTCTTTGCCTGGATTGGGCTCGCTTATACGGCGAAAGTATTGTGGGCCCCATTAGTGGACAATCTGAAAATTCCTGTGTTGACGAAAACAATGGGGCATCGCCGCTCTTGGATGCTGGCCGCCATTATTGGCACGGTAATAGGCATGTTGACCATCGCCTCTTCCGACCCCGGTACCTCAGTCACGCTTTTGGCTTTGGGCGCGGTTATCTTGGCTACGTCAGGCGCCACTCTCGATATTTCAATAGACGCTTGGCGTATTGAGGCCGCGCCGGGGGATGGGCAAACAAATATGGCGGCGACCTATGTGCTAGGATACCGCCTCGCCATTATTGGAGCGGGCTTATCTTATATTGTTGCAGGTCTAACAAATTGGAATTTTGCCTATTTCTTTATGGCCTGCATTATGGCCATAAATGGCTGTATCGTCTTTTTTATTAAAGAACCCCATCGTGATATTCGCCGCAAGATGGACTCCATTGCAGAGGCCAGCGTCGAATATATCGTCAAACCGTTTTTCAGTTTTTTAACGCGGCTCGGCAAATGGACGCCGCTCGTTTTTCTCTTGGTCGCGACCTATCTCATTAGCGATAAAACAATGGGCCCCATGGCCAAGCCGATGTACCAATCAATCGGGTTTACAGAAATTCAAGTCGGGTTGGTTTCCAGCTTTTTTGGTCCTTGGCCGGTTATTTTTGGAGGTTTTGTCGCAGGCGCGATTTCCATCCGCTTTGGACTTATGCGCTGCCTTTTAATCGGCTCAATATTAATGGTCATTACAAACGGCGCCTTTGCCTGGCTCTCCACCGTTTCCGACCCAAAAACCGCCTATCTATTTATTACAGTCGGAGCCGATAATCTGGCCGCCGGATTTGCTGCAACAATTTTCATTGCCTATCTCTCCTCTCTTTGCGATCTGAAATTCGCGGCGACGCAATATGCCTTTCTCTCATCCATGTTCAATTTAGTTGGGAAAACGCTTTCCGGCTTTACGGGGGTGATGGCCGAAAAAATGGGATTTGAACTTTTCTTCATTTTCTCTGCCGCGCTTGGGATTCCAGCGATCATATTTGCGCTAATTTTGCTCTTCTTCGGGCCAAATGCCGCCAAAGGCATAAGAGACAAAGAAATAGAGACGTAAATACAGGTATACGGGCTTGCGCCGCGCGCCGATATACGCGAATTTCCGCCCGCCATGAACGCCAATACCGCAACAGATAAAGCGACGAAAGTCACGCCCATGATGGCGCAATTTCTGTCTATCAAGGCGGATGTGGGGCCAGAGGCTCTGCTGTTTTACCGCATGGGCGATTTTTACGAACTTTTCTTTGACGATGCGGTGCGCGCCGCCGCCGCGCTCGATATTGCGCTGACGAAACGGGGAAAGCACGCCGGAAATGATATTCCGATGTGCGGCGTGCCGGTTCATTCCTCCGAAACCTATCTCCAACGGCTTATCAAAAAAGGCTTCCGCGTCGCCGTTTGCGAGCAGACCGAAGATCCGAAAGAGGCCAAGAAACGCGGGAGTAAATCTGTTGTCCGGCGCGAAGTTGTCCGCCTCGTCACGCCCGGCACTTTATCTGAAGATAATCTATTGGAAGCGAGAGGCCGCAATATCATTACGGCGCTGTCTAAAACGCACGCCGGAGATTTTGCCCTCGCTTGGGCCGATATTTCGGACGGTCTCTTTTGCACCGCTGATATGAATGCAGGGCGCGTCGCGACAGAGTTGGCCGCGCTCCGCCCCAGAGAGCTATTATTATCTGAAACGCTTTATCAAGACGCCGATTTCATGGCAGGTCTGCCTTTGGAGAATATCTCCCTCACGCCGCAAGCCGGAACGAAATTTGATACCCGCGCCGGAGAGAGACAGCTTAAGGCGCAATTTAATGTCGAGAGCCTTGACGGGTTTGGGAGCTTCTCGAAAGCAGAAATATCCGCCGCCGGAGCGCTTCTGGATTATCTGGAACTGACGCAAGCAGGAAATCCTGTCCAGCTTTCCCCGCCGACGCGGCGCGCCACGGCCGGATTCATGGCGATTGATCCGGCGACGCGCGCCAGTCTCGAAATTGACCGGACGCAAAAGGGCGCGCGCAAAGGCTCCCTTCTCTCCGTTATTGACCGCACCAAAACCGGGCCAGGCGCGCGCGAGCTTGCAGATCGTCTATCGCGCCCTTTGATGGATGTGGCAGAGATCAAAAACCGGCAGATGGCCGTTACTTTTTTTGTGGATCACCCCACTTTGCGCGACTTTCTCCGACAGTCTCTTGCTCAGTGCGGGGACATGGCGAGGGCCGCGTCTCGATTAAGTCTTGGACGCGGCGGGCCAAGAGATTTGGTTGTCATCCGCGAAACGCTGAGCGTGGGAGAGAATATAAGCGCGGAATTTGCGAAATATCCTGACCTGTCTCTGCCGCTCAATCTTCAGAATGTTCTTCAAGACCTCAGCCTGAGCAATAAGGCGGCGCTGGCCAATCTTCGGCGGGATCTTGCCAAGGCCCTGACGGGGGATGTACCGATGCAAGCCCGCGATGGAGGGTTTATCGCCAAAGGATGGCAGCCTGCCATTGATGAGCTGAAATCACTGCGTGACGACAGTCGAAAAATCGTTGCCGGATTACAGGCAGATTACGCTCAACAAGCGGCCATTCCGACCTTGAAGGTTAAGCATAATAATGTGCTGGGTTATTTTATTGAAGTCTCGCCTAAACACGCCGACACCATGTTGAATAAAGGCCCGGACAGCCCGTTTATCCACCGCCAGACTTTGGTGTCCGGTATCCGGTTTACGACGACAGAACTGGCCGACCTGGACGCTAAAATCTCGGGCGCAGCCGATAAAATTTGCGCGCTTGAATTAGAAGAGTTTGAGGCTTTTGCATTAAAAACCCGCAGTCTCGCCGATATTATTCGCCGCAGCGCTCATGCGCTCGCCGTTTTGGATGTGCAGAGCGGATGGGCGGAATGGGCCGTAGAGACAGGTGCGAGTTGCCCGGTTGTAGATGACAGTCTGTGTTTTCATATCAAATCGGGCCGCCACCCCGTTGTTCGCGAAGCCTTACAGAGATCCGGCACCGCGGATTTCACCCCAAATGATTGCCTTCTAGACGCCGACGGTCAGCAAAGCCAAATAGCACCGACCAACCGCCTGACGCTGATAACCGGTCCGAATATGGCGGGTAAATCCACCTATCTTCGGCAGAACGCCCTCATGTTCGTGTTGGCCCAAGCGGGCGGGTTCGTCCCGGCGGTGCAGGCGCATATCGGCGTGGCGGACGCCTTGTTTTCTCGGGTCGGCGCGTCGGATGATCTTTCCAAAGGCCGGTCGACCTTTATGACTGAAATGATTGAAACCGCCGCCATTCTTAATCAGGCGACTCAGAAGAGTTTTGTGATTTTGGACGAGATTGGGCGCGGCACCTCGACCTTTGACGGCCTCTCTATTGCCTGGGCCACAACCGAACATTTGCATAGCGTTAATAAATCCCGCGCTTTGTTCGCCACACACTATCACGAGCTCACCGATCTTGCCGAAAACCTCGACGCGGCGGGAAATGCATCCCTGCGCGCTAAAGACTGGGAGGGAGAGCTCGTCTTTTTACATGACGTATGCCCCGGCGCGGCAGATAAATCCTATGGCGTGCAAGTTGCGCGTTTGGCAGGTTTGCCAATAGCCGCGACGCAGCGCGCTCAGGAGGTATTACACCGGCTTGAGTCTGAGAATGATACGGGCAGGAAAGATGCCGCCCTGCTCGGCGGACTGCCTCTTTTTTCTGCGGCCCCCACTCCGCAAGCCCCGCAGCCGCCATCTGAGATTGAGGCGGCTTTAAGCGCGTTGGATGTAAATGACTTATCTCCACGGCAGGCACTCGACCTCCTATATGATTTGAAAGCGAAACTCTCTTAATGGCCCGCGCTCCGAAACTCTCCCTGCCCGACAGACCCATTGCTATAGATAGCGGGCTGAACCGCGACGACTTGCGCGATGCGCTGGACAAAATCGCGGCGGAAGGCGGAAAGGATAAACGCGGACGAGTGCTTGAAGTCCTTCGCCAGACCCTCTCAACAGGTATGGCCCGCGCCGAGGAACTCTTTTCCAAAGGGCGTCTTGGCGGGCTTGAGACCGCCTCTTTGATTGCCGCTATTCACGATACAGTTATTTTGGGTTTGTTTGAATACACCCTCACCCATGAAGTTCCCGCTGCAAACCCGACACCGTCGGAAAAGCTCGCGCTCTGCGCTGTAGGCGGATATGGCCGCGCAGAAATGGCGCCGGAAAGCGATGTCGATCTTTTATTTCTGACGGCGGAAACCAAAGGCTCCGCCTACACCGAACAAGTCACTGAATTCATGCTCTATATGCTCTGGGATCTTGGTCTGAAAGTTGGCCATGCGAGCCGAACCGTAGATCAATCCATAGCGCTGGCAAAAGAAGATCAAACTATCCTGACGGCGCTTTTGGATTTACGGTTTTTGCGCGGTGACAAAGATCTGGCCGACACGCTTTATACAAGGTTTCGCAAAGAGGTCACTCGAGGAAAAGGCCGGAATTATATCGCGGAAAAATTAAATGAGCGCGATATCCGCCATGAACGCGAAGGTAATTCCCGTTACGTAATTGAGCCAGATGTGAAAGAAGGCAAGGGCGGCCTGCGGGACTTGCATGTTCTTTATTGGATTGCCCGCTTTCTGGACAAAGAAAACCGCATCACAGACCCCCAATTAGCCGACAGCTATGTTGAACTCGGTTTGTTTGATGAACAAGCCGCGATGCGGTTTAAACACGCCGCAGATTTTCTCTGGCGCGCCCGCATCTGGCTGCATTTTATTTCCGGTCGCCCGACAGAAACTCTTAGCTTTGACAAGCAGACAGAGCTGGCTCGTAAAATGGGCTATGCGTCGGGCCCGATTGAAATTGCCGTCGAAAAATTCATGCGCGAATATTTCACCAATGCCAAAGAGGTAGGCGCCCTGACCCGGATTGCCTGCGCCAAGCTGGAAGAAGAAAAAGCGCTTCGCCTTCCATCCGGTCTGGAGGCCCTCTTGCCCCGTTCAAGGCGGAATTTGAAAAATGACGACCTCCGGGTTGATTATGGCCGGCTGAATTTTGCTGATCCCCTGCAAATCAGACATGACCCCTCCCTCATTCTACAATTATTTGAAACGGCCGGACGTCGAAATCTTGATATTCATCCGGATGCTTTCTCTGCGATCGACTTTCGACGTAATATTATCGACGCAGAGTTTCGCCGTGACCCTGAAAACGCCCACATATTCAAAAAAATTCTGCTTGGCGCGAAGGCGCCTTATGCCACCCTAAAAATCATGAATGAAGCCGGTGTTTTAGGGCGTTATCTGTTGGAGTTTGGCGGCATAGTCGCGCGCACTCAATTCAATATGCACCATTCCTACACTGTGGATGAGCATACATTGCGGCTCGTCGATAATTTCGACAATTTGGAAGACGCAAGGCTTAAAGAGGATTTGCCGATTGTCTCCGGCATTGCTTCAAAATTCACCAAGGAACAACGTCTCATTATGTATCTGACCTGTTTATTGCATGATACGGGTAAAGGCCAAGGCGACCAGTGTATTGAAGGCGCGCAATTGGGACGGCGGGCGTGTCGTCGTCTGGGCATGAATAAAGAGGTTACCGACACAGTGGCTTGGCTCATTCGGAGACATCTGGATATGAGCGAAACCGCCCAAAGACGAGATATTTCCGACCCGGATACAATTGCGGAATTTGCCAAGCTGGTCGGCTCTATTGAACGGCTTAATCTTTTATTCGCGCTTACCGTGGTCGATATTCGCTCGGTGGGGCCTGGTATCTGGAATGACTGGAAAGGGGTTTTGCTACGCGGGCTCTATACGGCGACGGTAGATTATCTCGAAGGCCGGGAATATTTAGCGCCTACGGCTAAAGCCAATGCCGCCAGAGAACAACTCAGCGAGAAACTTACTCCGGAAAAGAATGCCCGGATTTTCGATAAGCTGGATGAGCTCACTCAAAATTATTGGCTGAATTTTGATATGGCCGATATGATCCGTCATGCCCGATTTTTCGATCAGATGACGCAAGATAAACTCGATACGGCAGTGCAGACACGTCTCACCCGTAATCGCGACATTACCGAATTATGGGTTCTGACCCGGAACCGTTCAGGTCTGTTTGCGGATTTAACCAAAGCCATTTCAAGCTGCGGGGCAACCATTGCCGGCGCGAAACTCCACACCGGAGAAAAAGGTCAGGTTTTCAACGTCTTTTACCTGCAAAATACGGAAAAACTTGCCTTTGGACGTCAGAGCCAACACGCATTGGAAACTCTTAGAAAGCGAGCTCAAAGGGCGGCTTTGGGCGATGTGAAAGATATGGTCATTCCAAAACCTATCTCCTCCCGCCGAGCGGGCGCCATACCCGTTAAGTCGCGAGTCAAATTCGTCAAGAACGAATCCGGCGATGTAACTATTCTGGAGATTGAAGGGCGCGACCGCCCCGGCCTGCTCTCTGACATTGCTTCAATTTTCAGGGATAACGAGCTTGAAGTTCTCTCGGCCCATATTGAAGTGGTCGGCACCCGCGCGATTGATGCCTTTTACCTCTGCCTGCCCGGCACGGTTGATGGGCGCGCCCGCAACTGTGCTTTGCCAAAGGCCGTCAGAAAAACTTTAAAACAACAAATTACTGACCTTTTATCGCCGCAGATTTCCAAAGCGGCCTAGCTAGAGACAAAGACGCGATGAAAGAACAGCGCCTTTTAAAATCCACCGCTATTATCGCCTCTTTGACATTGGTTAGCCGGGTCTTAGGTTTGGCGCGGGATATTCTCATTGCCGGCTTTCTGGGCGCGGGCGCAGTCAGCGATGCGTTTTTCACGGCGTTTAAACTCCCGAATGTTTTCCGCCGTATGTTTGCCGAAGGCGCCTTCAACGCCGCCTTTGTTCCTCTATATGCCAAGCGAATCGAACAAGAGGGCGAAGAAGCAGCCGATAACTTTGCGTCCGAAACGCTAGCCGCGCTTTTTGTCACTGTCGCGGCGGTCGTGATTTTATTTGAACTTACCATGCCTTTATCGCTTAATATTATCGGCGGAGGCTTAGATAAAACGCCGCGTGCAGACGGTATCGAACCCTATAGCCTAGCTGTTACCTATGCCTGGATTACCATGCCCTATCTTCTTTTCATGTCGATGGCGGCTCTGTTTTCCGGGATTTTAAATACGCGGGGCCTTTTCGGTATTGCCGCCGCCGTCCCTATTATTTTGAATATTTTTATGATCGGCACTTTAATGGCGCTTCCCTTTTTAGGAATCGGGAAATCCGGCTTAGGAATGGGACTGGCGGTCGCCGTAACTCTTTCCGGAATCGCTCAAATGGCCGCCGTTTTATGGGCCTGCCGCAAAGCCGGGGTTAAAATCGGCTTCCGTCGTCCGCGCTTGACCCCCGGCGTAAAACGACTGGTGATTTTGGGCGTTCCGGGGCTTCTCTCCGCCGGCATCACGCAAATCAATTTATTAGTTTCGCACACTATCGCGACTTTTCGAGACAGCGCCGCAAGCTGGCTGACCTATGCGGACCGTCTTTATCAGCTCCCACTCGGCATGATCGGTATTGCCATGGGCGTCGCGCTGCTTCCCGCCCTTTCACGCCGCCTGCGCGCAGGCGACGAAATTGGAGCGCGGACCTCTTTCAATCGCGGCATAGAAATTGCGGCATTTCTTACCCTGCCCGCCGCCGTCGCCCTTTTTGTCATGCCCGAAATTTTAATTGCAGGATTATATCAGCGCGGCGAATTTGTGCCGGAGACAACGGTTCAAGTCGCCAAAGCTCTACGTTATTTTGCGCTCGGCCTTCCGGCATTTGTTTTAATTAAAGTCTTAACCCCCGCCTTTTTTGCCCGCGAAAATACCAAAGCGCCAATGGTTTACGCCGCGATTTCAGCAGTCGTAAACATTGTTTTGGGGCTTATCTTATTTCACCTTATCGGGTTTGAAGGCTTGGCTCTTGCTACGTCTATAGCGGCGTGGGTGAATGTTTTTTGTCTTTCCCGTTCGCTGTTCAAAACAACCCATCTGGATCCAGATAAACGGTTACTGTCCCGATTGCCGCGAATTGTTCTGGCAAGCGTATTGATGGGGTTAGGCCTTTGGCTTTGTCTCCCCTTCCTTCCGGATTTTGAGGATCTTGGCTTAGTCATGGATCTCGTTCTACTCGGCGGAATTTGCGGCGCCGGAGGGGTGTTTTATATTATTGCGGCTATGGTGTTGCGGGCGTTCGGGGTCAGTGATATTCGCGATGCGTTTTCCCGCAAAAACGCGTAAAGATAACAAGAGTGCATAAGGATTAATTGTGACAGATCAAACTACTTATAAAGGGCCCAACCGGGTCTTTTCCGGCGTTCAGCCTTCGGGCGCTCTGCATCTTGGAAACTATCTCGGCGCACTGAAAAAGTTTGTCGACCTTCAGGACGAAATGGAATGTGTTTACACGATTGTTGATCTCCACGCGATTACGGTCTGGCAAGACCCGAAACAATTATCGGATCAAACCCGGGAAATTGCAGCGGCATTCCTCGCTTCCGGCGTCGATCCGAAAAAAGCGATTGTTTATAATCAATCCGCTGTGCGGGCTCATACGGAACTGGCCTGGTATTTTAACTGCGTCGCGCGCACAGGTTGGGTCAACCGGATGACACAATTCAAAGATAAAGCCGGGAAGAACGCCGAGAAAGCCTCCGTTGGTCTCTACACCTATCCCGTTTTGCAGGCCGCAGATATTTTGGCTTTTAAAGGGACGCATGTGCCTGTCGGTGAAGATCAGAAACAACATCTGGAACTTTCCCGTGATATTGCAGCGAAATTTAATCACGATTTCGGCGTCGATTTCTTTCCCCTGCCGGAACCTCTCATAAAAGGCGCCGGAGCCCGTGTAATGAGCCTGCGCGATGGAACGGCCAAAATGTCAAAATCCGACCCGTCAGATAACTCCCGTATCAATCTGACAGATGATGCGGAAACAATTTCTAAAAAAATCCGCAAAGCCAAAACGGATGGCGGCTTGATGCCGGAAACGATGGAAGAGATGGAAGGCCGTCCCGAAGTTAAAAATTTGGTCGGTATTTATGCCGCATTGTCGGAGCGCAAAGAGGCTGACATTGTCAAGGAGTATGCAGGTCAGGGATTTGGCGCGTTTAAACCGGCTTTGGCGGACTTAGCGGTGGAAACCCTCGCCCCGATTACGGATCTGATGAACCGTTATCTGGCCGCGCCGGATGAACTGGACCGAATTTTGTCGAATGCGGCTGATAAGGCCTCTGAAATTGCAGATCCGATTGTGGCCGATGTGCGTCGTATAATTGGATTTATTGGAGCTTAAAATGAAATATTTAATGTGTGCCGCCTCGGCCCTTTTGATGATTGGCTGTGACAGCCCAACGGATCCCTCGGATAACGCCGCCTCTGCGGTGGATTCTATGACGGCCTCTACAGAGTCGGAAACAATGGCGCAGGAAATGGCGCCTAATGCAGAGGGAAGCATTGAGATTTCCTCCATTTATGTGCAACCGCCTTTTCCCGGACGGGATGTGGCCGCTGGCTTTTTCTCAGTTACAAATACCGGGCAAGCAGACCGTCTTGTCTCCGTCAGTAGCTCTATAAGTGAAAATGTCGAAATCCATAATCACATGGAAGAAGACGGCGTTATGAAAATGCGCAAAATTGACGGCGTTGACTTGCCCTCCGGAGAGACTGTGGACTTTAAGCCCGGAAGCTATCATTTAATGATGTTCGGGGCCACTATACCGGACGGCGCTGAAGAAGTTTCAGTCACGCTGAACTATGAAACGGCCGCGCCGGTAACGCTCATGGTTCCGGTGGGCGAACCCGAAGAAGAGATGGAAATGGATATGAAAGGGGACATGGATCACGGGTCCGGCCATTAACTCCAGACTTTACGTCTAATTAAATTTCAAAGCTTTATCGGCCCGTTTCAGATCTCTGATGCGGGCCTGTTCTTGTCTAAAATTCTCATAGCGCTCAACAATGGTGGGGTGACTGTCTGAATCGTCCTGAAGGCGGCGATGGGGATGCGCCGCATCGGCCCAATAGGTAATGGCTGCGTCAATATCGTATCCGGCCCGCTCCATCAAGACGAGCGCCATACGGTCGGCTTCCAGTTCCAAAGCCTTTGTCGGGGCCTGGTTCATATGTCCGGCAATAGCATGGGCCATTTCATGCGCCGTGATAAGGGCCAGATTAACATCATCCGGCACCCCGCGCATCAACTCAGACGTAATGTAAACTTCCTGTCCATCCGTATGGCCGTTTATTTCCTGAGAAAAGATGACCCGCGTTGGGTAGTCGCAGGCTGTCTGGGACTGCAAGATCGTTTCATACTCCTGACCGTCCGGCGTCCGTAGCGTGAGGCGGGTCTCCCGTCCTGCAAAAGCGCCGCGCGACAAGGCGCTATAGAAACGGGTCATGGTTGGGCCGCCCGGGACGGCTCGCCCGTTGAGGCGAAGAATACGATCACCGGGCTGGATATCCGCCTTTTCTGCGGGAGACCCGCGCCTGACGCTGCGGACATAGATCGCGTTCGGCTCCAAGCCCAGTAACGCTTGCGCCACGCCGCGCATGCGTTCGGGATAATCCTCTAAGGAATGCGCCTGAAACCCCGGGTCGCGGAATGTTTCAGTACAGAGAGCTGCATTGGACAAACGTATCGGCGCACTCACCCTGTCGAGGCGATCGTTCATTTGGCGATATTCCCTTAAAACATCTTCAAAACTCCCCGCTTTTATACGGTCGGTCGGTAGGTCAGGCACGAGGGATTTTACATCTTCTGCGCTCTCTGAGGCCCCCTCGGCCTCGGCAACCCCTTCAGCACTTGGCGCAGAACAGGCCAATAATAGAGCCGCCATTGACGTCATGAGAAGAGGGCGGATCAAGACGGGTTATCCGCGCCAGTGTCAGCCGTTTTGAAATTCGGAATAAGTGGCTCTCCTGCCTCTTCTTTGGTCTTGATTTCGGCCCGCGCCGCCGCCAGCCGTAAATATCGATCGGGGAAGGTGGGGTGGGTTTTTGCTTTCCCGACATTTTTGGGCTCGGTTTTGGCGAGGCGTCTCCAAAAATCCTCAACGCCGCCAATCCGGTATCCGGCCCGGCGCGAATAATAAAGACCGACATAATCGGCTTCTGATTCAAATGGACGCGTATAACGGGTGGCCAAACCTGACAGGATGAGATTACCAATAATTTTTCGGATGTGCCCCATTGTATTATGGGCCAGTTCATGACCGATAATCAGGGCGAGTTCTTCGTCATTTTCAACAAAGCCCATCATCCCTGTTGTAACAGTAATATTCCGGCCATCCGCATAAGCATTGACCGCAGAGCTTTGCTTTAACCGCAACCGATAAGCGCAAGCTGTATCCGGCGTCACGCGCAGCGGCAACTTGTCTTCGCCTCTATCTACCGTCAGCTTCTCATTATTTTCGAGTGCTTTTTGGATGTCGTGCATATCGAGAGCATCGCCGTCCTTGTCCCGGATAATATCGCCGCGCAGCAGGCCGGAAGTGTCCGCAGGGCTGTGCGGAGCAATGTGAAAAATCTCTGAGTCGTCTCCGACCCCTAACTCTCGTCGCGCGCCGTCCCGGATGCGCTTTTCATAATTATCTGACTCATGAGTGAAGACCCCGATATTCGGCCTGGTTTTCGGGCAAAGACCCTCATTGGCGAGAAGAATCGGACGCCCTACCCGCAAAAGCCGCTCTGCCATTGCGTCCCATTCCGTTAAGGCCAATTTTTCTTGAGCCTGTTTTTCGGCTTTTAAATCGGCAGCGGCAATACTCGGCAGACGCGTATCCAATCCGGCACATCCCGAAAGCGGGGCCAAAACAAAGGCCGAAAGCGCCGTGACGGCCAAAGATCGGACGGGGGTCAACATGTATTAACTCATGCAAATTTGTGACTGCATCGTCAATGCGTCTTGAACAGACACGGACAAAGGGCCACATAAGGGATATGTTTATACAAACCGAAGATACGCCAAACCCGGCGACCCTTAAATTCCTCCCCGGACGCGATGTCGTGGGCTCAGAGGGCAAGATGCTCGAATTCGCCCGCGGCGAAGATGTGTCGCGCGCGCCCCTTGCGGAAATGTTGTTCATGATACCCGATGTGGAACGGGTCTTTTTCGGGACGGATTATGTCTCTGTGACCCGCACGGATGACGCGCAATGGAAACATCTTAAACCCGCTGTCCTCGGCGCGATTATGGATTTCTATGTTGCCGGCGGGAAACCCCTGCTGGAACAAATTCAGGAATCCGAAGCTGAAGACCGCGTCTATGAAGGCGAAACTCTGGAAATTGTCGAACAGATTAAAGAATTGATCGAGCTTCGCGTTCGCCCGGCTGTTGCTCAAGACGGCGGCGATATTGTTTTCCGCCATTTCGATGACGGGGACGGTTCTGTCTATTTGGAAATGCGCGGCGCCTGTGCCGGTTGTCCCAGCTCGACCATGACGCTCAAAAGCGGGATCGAAAACCTGTTGAAACATTACGTGCCCGAAGTGACCCGTGTTGAACAGGCCGCTTAATTGCTGACTCTGGGGCTGGATACAACAGGCAAAGCCTGTTCGGCCGCCCTTGTCGATGAAGGGCGCATTATCGCTCACGCCTCCGAGCCGATTGGACGCGGTCATGCCGAGCGGCTCGCCCCCCTTGTTAAAGAGATGATTTATAACGCCGGATGTAATGTCGGCGATGTGTCGCGTGTCGGTGTTTGTACCGGGCCCGGAAGTTTCACCGGTCAGCGCGTCGCCCTGTCCTTTGCCAAAGGCTTTGCTTTACCGCGAAAGCTCCCGGTTATTGGGCTGTCATCTCTGGAAATTTGGGCCCGTCAGGCCGACCCAGAACACACTAAAGTAGTTGTGAGTGTTGCCGATGTTCGCCGAGGAGAGCTTTGCTGGGCCGCGTGGAAAAACGGGAAAGCCGAAATTTCTCCTGTCACCCACAAAGCCGAACAAGCCGAAAACCTTATCGAGGCGCTTAAGCCGGATGAAGTCGTTCGCGACCAATCGATTTCTACCGTCATTTTAGCATGGCTCGCTCAGCATGAAACGCCGCAGAGCGCGCCCGCCTTGCCGCTCTATTCCCGCGGACCGGACGCAAAACTCCCCGGCGGCATCAGCCCGCCAACTGCCGCGTAATGATACGCCGCCTTGGGCTGTCTGATGCGGTCGCCATGTCCACCCTTCACCGAAAGTCTTTCTCCGTCGGCTGGCCGCCTGCGGAAATGCGTCTGCATATCGAAAAAGACTTATGCCTCGGCCTCGGCGATCCCCTTGCCGCTTTTATTCTAGTGCAAATTGGAGGCGACCAAGCCGATATTCTCACCATTGCGACGCATCCCGATCACCGCCGTAAAGGTCTGGCTAGACAGCTCCTGACCAAAGCGGAAACCTGTCTCCGCGATCAGAAGGTGGAGACATTGTTTTTGGATGTTTCAGAGTTAAACGACAACGCAAAATCGCTTTATAAATCCTGCGGTTATCAGGCTGTGGGGCGCCGCCCCCGATATTACCGCACACCGAATGGCCGCGTGGCGTCGATTACCTTTTCAAAATCCCTATAAGTCTCTGGACGGCGGGGGTTATGGGTAGTAAACCTTAATCATGCCAAATTGGATTGAAAAAAAATGTGCAGAACGTGGGCTCCGGATGACGGATCAACGCCGCATCATCGCGCAAGTTCTGTCAGACGCCGAAGATCATCCTGACGCCGAAGAACTTTACAGACGCGCCTCGGAAAAAGACCCGAATATTTCGCTCGCCACTGTTTATCGGACCGTTCGCCTCTTTGCCGATGCCAATATTATCGAAACCCATGATTTCCGGGATGGCCGCGCGCGCTACGAAACCGCCGACGCCGACCATCACGACCATTTGATTGATGTCGCCACGGGTGAGGTTATTGAGTTCATGGATGACGAAATCGAAAAGCTTCAGCATAAAATTGCCGAAAGACTCGGTTATGAATTGGTCGATCACCGTTTGGAGCTATACGGGAAGAAGAAGAAATAGCTCAAGAAGAAAGCCCAATGCGCAGACCATTAGTTGCTTTCTTTTGGACACCTTTCATATTCTCGGCCGCTTATGGTGTCTTCGGATTAGTTTTATGGTCTACGAAATTCTATTTTCAAAATGAGAAGTCGGTTCGATTTACAGAACATTTATTGGACGGTCTAACAGGTTTATCTGTAATCCTGCCCTTCGTCCTAATAGTTTCATTAATCGTCGCTCTATTGTGCTTACCGTTCTATTTTGTATTCAAGGAATCTAAATTAGAGGCCGCCGGGTTCACTCTTTTAATGAATGGTGGGGTCGGATAGAGGCGTCCTAAAATCACTCCGCCGCCAAAAGCGCTTCGGCGTCCCTTAATTCTTTCTCGAAATAGGCTTCATCCAATTCCCGCTGGCCATGCGGTTGCGTGTGCAGAATTTCCCAGCGCCCGTCATGGTGCTCGACCAACGCGGTGCAGCTTTCCACCCAGTCGCCATCATTCATATAGGTAATGCCGTCAATATCGCGCATTTCCGCGACATGGATATGGCCGCAAATCGCGCCGTCAAAGCCTTTGCGTTGACAGTAATCGGCCACCTGTTCTTCGAAACTATGGATGAAATTCATCGCCCGCTTGGTGCGTTTCTTCAGGCTTTTGGAGAGTGACCAATATGGCAGGCCGAGCTTGCGCCGAATGAAATTCAGTTTCGTATTCACCCAGAGCAAAAGGTTATAGGCATTATCGCCCAGATGCATGATCCATTTGCGGTCGGCCCGCATCAGCCCGTCAAACATATCACCGTGAACGACCAGATAGCGTTTGCCGTCCTCGCCGATATGCACTTCGCGATTGGAAATTTTGACCTCGCCGAAATTGACCTTGAACCTCAGGAAGCCGCGGAGAAATTCGTCATGATTCCCCGCAATATAGCGGACATCGCTGCCGCGCTTGCTCGCGGTCAAAAGGCGGCGGATGACATTGGTGTGCGCTTGCGGCCAGAACCATTTTTTCTTGAGCCGCCAGCCATCGATAATATCCCCGACCAGATAGAGCGTCTCGGCATTATGATGTTTGAGAAAATCACAGAGCGCGTCGGCCTGACACCCCTTGGAGCCGAGATGGACATCGGAAATAAACATCGCCCGATAATCCGGTTTCGGAAAAGTTTTTTTCAAATCTTTACGAGGCGTCCCCATACTCCGCGCCATAAGAGGAGTCTGTGACGGGCGTGTGACATATTTTTAACGGTTATTCGTCAGTTCGGGTTAGAGGGGGGTGAGCGACATCACCGCAGAGCAAGCTTGCTCAATCCGTGCGTCTCGCCTATAGGCCGCCCACCAAACATCAGTGAGAACAATCATGACGACGTCACCCCGCGAAAAAAACGCGCCCCGTGACATTGACGCTCCCGCAATTATTGCGGCCAAGCCCGATGTGACCAAGGCAAATTCCAAAAAAGTATTCATCAAGACCTATGGCTGTCAGATGAATGTCTATGACAGCGAGCGTATGGCCGATGTGCTGGCGCCGATTGGCTATGCCCCGACCGACGCGCCGGATCACGCCGACCTCGTCATTCTCAATACCTGCCACATTCGCGAAAAGGCCGCCGAAAAAGTCTATTCAGAGCTGGGCCGCATTCGGAAATATAAAGAAACAAACAAACCCGACATGAAAGTCGCCGTGGCGGGCTGCGTCGCGCAGGCCGAAGGCGCAGAGATCATGTCCCGCGCGCCTGTCGTCGATATGGTGCTCGGCCCGCAAACCTATCACAAGCTCCCGGAAATGATTGCCAAGGTGCATCGCGGCACAGGGCAGGTTCTGGAAACCGAATTCGATACGCTGGAAAAATTCGACGAATTGCCCGAGCTGCGCCAGCCTAAAGGCTTTTCGAGCTTTCTGACCATTCAGGAAGGTTGCGATAAATTCTGCACGTTCTGCGTGGTGCCCTATACGCGCGGCGCCGAAGTCAGCCGCTCTGTCGCCCATGTCGTCGCGGAAGCGCGCCAGCTCGCCGCCCATGGCGTTCGCGAAATCACCCTTATCGGGCAAAACGTAAATGCCTATAACGGCGTCGGCGAAGACGGTAAGGAATGGACGCTCGGCCAGTTAATTCGTCACGTCGCCCTCATCGGCGGAATTGACCGCATCCGCTTCACGACCTCCCATCCCCGCGATATGGATGATGACCTCATTGAGACATTGGGCAATGAACCCAAGCTGATGCCTTATCTGCATCTGCCGATTCAGGCGGGGTCGAACAAAGTTCTCCACGCCATGAACCGAGGTCATAGCTATGCCGAGTATAAAGACTTAATTGCGAAAATCCGCGCGGCCCGTCCTGACATTGCATTGTCCGGTGATTTTATTGTTGGCTTCCCGGGAGAAACCGAAACAGACTTCCAGCAAACAATGAAATGTGTCGAGGAAATCGGCTATGGCAGTTCATTTTCATTTAAATATTCCGTCCGCCCCGGCACGCCCGGCGCCGGCCTGCCGCGCCAGGTTCCCGAAGACGAAAAACAGGACCGTCTCGTCCGGCTGCAAGCCTTGCTCTATCAGCAGCAACAGGATTTCAATAAATCCCTTATTGGGCGGACCTTGTCTGTTCTGGTCGAAGGCGTCGGCCGCAAAGATGATCAACTCTTTGGCCGTAGCCCGTATTTGCAAGGCACGCATTTTGACGGGCCAAAAGATCTGGTTGGGCAAATCGTGGACGTAAAAATTACGGATGCCGGACGCAATAGTCTGGTCGGAAAATTAGCGGTATAACAAAAGCTTGAGTAAATGGCGCTTGCACGCCTGAATTAGTTCCTTAAAACTCATTCTATGCAAGATACATCTCAAGACGCTCCGCAAACCGAGACGCAAGACGCCCCTCCACCGCCGCAAGTGCCCGAGGAAAATGGGCAAGAACTCGCCAATCAGACTCCGCAGGAAATCTTTGCGGATGTCCGGGATTGGGCGCTGGAGACATGGGATCAATTATTGTCCCTCTCTACGATTTGGCAAATTCTAGCCGTTGTCATGGCCATTGGTTTAGGTTGGCTCGCCTCCCGCAGACCGCAAAAAAGTCTTGAGTCACGGCGGGATAAACGCGACCGCACTGACATCCTTTACCGCATTTACAATGCGCTGGCCGGCGTTATGTGGCCGGTCTGTATCGTTATTTTCCTCTGGGTTGGGGTTTTGGCTTTTGGCGCCGCTGGCCTGCCGGATGATATTTTACGAATTGTTGCCAGTCTGACAAATGCGGCCATTATCGTCCGCCTCCTGACAAAGAATATGGCTGATGGCCCGCTTCGTACCCTTATTGCGGTGACCGCCTGGGGCATTGCCGCGCTTTATATCCTCAAACTTCTCGACCCTGTTACCAACGCACTGGATAGCGCCGCCCTGTCCGTCGGCGGGACGCGGATATCCGTTTTACAGGTCATCACCAGCATCATCCTCGCCATTGGCGCCCTCTGGATTGGCCGGATTGCGGGCGACGCGGCGCAAAGCCAGCTTCGGTCCTCTGACCGCCTAACCCCGTCCATGTCCGGTCTATTGGGCCAAGTCGCTAAAATCGGCCTGATGATATTAGCCGTGATCGTCGCGCTCGGCTCTGTCGGTATTCCGATCACCGCCTTTGCGGTTCTGGCCAGTGCCATTGGTGTTGGTATCGGTTTTGGACTCCAGTCTATTTTCTCCAACTTTATTTCGGGCATTATTATTCTGTTCGAAAAATCAATTAAGGTCGGAGACTTTATTGAATTGCAATCCGGCGTTCGCGGGCAAGTCCGCGAAATTAATATCCGCTCCACGCTCGTGACGACAAATGACTCGGTCGACATTCTGGTGCCGAACGAAGAATTTATTAAAGCTCAGGTTATTAACTGGACGCTGCGCGATCCGCGCCGCCGATTGCGGGTTCCATTTGGCGTTGCTTATGGAGTGGATAAAGACATCGTCAAAAAAGCCGGTTTAGAAGCGGCTGCGGCCGTAGATTGGACCGACACCGAGACCAAAGGCCATGAACCACAAGTTTGGCTAATTGAGTTTGGCGATTCCAGTCTAAATTTTGAACTTGTTGTCTGGCTAAAAGAAGACGCCGTGAAACGTCCGGCCCGCGTCGAAGCTGATTATAATTGGGAACTACATACCGCGCTCGCTAAATACGATCTCGAAATTCCATTCCCGCAGCGCGATATTAATATCCGCCAGCCCGCAGAACTCACTGTGCGTATGGCAGAGGGGCCGAAAAAGGACGAGAAGAAAAAGGTCGAGAAAAAGGAAACAAAATAAAGCCCGCCTGAATTTCAGGCCGCGGCGCTCTCGTCATAAAACGAATACAGAATCGCTCTCGCCTTTTGCTCTCATCACTCCTATCTAGGGATTATGTCGAAACAAACCGAAATACTCGAATTTACTGATGCGGATCTGGTGCGCAGACTGTGCGGGCCGAACCATGCCAATCTGGCGCTTATCGAAGAAGCCTTTGGCGTCTATCTCGAAGCGCCCGGCACGGATGTTCATATAAATGGGGATACGCCAAGCCGCGCGCGCGCCGGAGAGCTTATCAAGGAAATCTATCAGCGATTGGAGCGCGGCTGGCCGTGCGGGCCGTCCGATATACGGGCGCTTATCCGCGCTATGGGAAAAGGCAAAGTCAAGGCAGCCAGCGTCGAGGCGATTATTCCGTTCCCGCGCCGGTCCCCTATTATTCCGAAAACGCCGCGTCAGGAAAAATTCATCAACGCCATGCGCGATGATACGATTATCTTCGGCGTCGGCCCGGCCGGAACGGGGAAAACCTTTCTCGCCACCGCTTACGGCGCGTCTCTTCTGGCGCGCGGCGAAGTGGCCCGGTTCATTGCCTGCCGCCCCGCTGTCGAAGCAGGCGAACGGCTTGGCTTTCTTCCCGGCGATCTGAATGAAAAAGTTGATCCTTATATGCAGCCTATCTGGGATGCGCTTCACATGGTATTGGGCCGCGACGAAGTTGATCGCCGAAAAGCCGCCGGAGATATCGAAGTTGCCCCGCTCGCCTTTATGCGGGGGCGGACCCTATCAGACGCTTTTGTGGTGATTGACGAAGCGCAGAACGCGACCATTCCGCAAATGAAAATGGTGCTGACGCGTTTAGGGGAGCGGGCCAAATATGCGGTCACGGGCGACCCTAGCCAATCTGACCTGCCCTATAATCAAACCTCCGGCTTAGCTCATGCCCTGACTATTCTTGGCGATATTAAAGGCATCAGCCAGATCAAGTTTCTGGCCAGCGATGTCGTGCGTCATCCTCTGGTCGGTAAAATTGTTAATGCCTACGAAAATGACGCGAAGCCTAATCAGACCTCCCACAAAGAGATCCAGGGTAAAGAAGCCAAGAATAAGGATTAGTCGTCGTCCGTTATTATAGAATTCATGACCCCAATTCCGTTTGAAATCGATATTTTCCGGCAATCTGGCGATTGGCCTGAATGTAAGTTGTTGGTTCACAAGGCCGTCGCATCTGTCTGGAGCCAACTGACGGTGCCGCGCGCCGGCGAATTGTCTGTGGCCTTGTCGGATGACGCCTATGTACAGACGTTGAACCGCGACTATCGCCATAAAGACACCCCAACCAATGTCCTGTCCTTTCCGGTCGCTGAATCTGCGCCACTGCTTGGCGATATTGTTTTAGCGCTTGAAACCGTGCAGAGAGAGGCGAAAGAAAAGTCCATTTCCTTTGAAGATCATCTGACGCATTTGATCATTCATGGTTTTTTACATCTTCAGGGCTATGACCACGAAAAAGACGACGACGCCAAAATTATGGAAGATCTTGAAATTCGCGCTTTGAGCGCATTGGCGATTGACAATCCTTATGAAACTGACGAATTTTAACCATTATGAGTGATGCCCCTTCTGAACCCGGACTTTTCAGCCGACTTTTTAATCGGTCAGCCCCCGAGGATACACCGGAATCCGAAGACGAAGACAGTCCTTCGGGACGATCGGCCCAACACCAGGAATTGATGATGAGTGCGGCGGAGCGGTTTCACCTGCTCCGTGTAGACGATGTCATGGTGCCGCGCGCCAATATTGTCGCTGTGGAAAACGGCGCCACTCTGACGGAGCTCTCTCAAGCTTTGAAAGATGCCGGTCATTCCCGCCTTCCCGTTTATAAAGAAACGCTCGATGATCCGGTCGGCATGGTTCATATCAAAGACGTGCTGCCCTATTTAATGCTCAATGCCAAAGGGCGCTCGGGCAAAACTTATCCGAATAAGAAAGTCATTCAATATATCCGCCGCCCGGTTTTATTTGTGCCGCCTTCCATGCTTGCTCAGGATCTCTTGCGGCGGATGCAGGCACGTCGGTCCCATATGGCGATTGTTGTCGATGAATATGGCGGGACGGATGGTCTGGTGACGATTGAAGATTTGATTGAACCAATTGTCGGCGATATTGATGATGAACATGATGAGCTGGAGCCGCAGGTTCAGCGCATAGCCGGATTGAACGGACGTATTGTCTGGGAAGCCGATGCCCGTATCTCCATTGATAGTTTCGAAGAAACATTGGGCCGGGAATTCGCAACACCGGACGAAGAAGAAGATGTTGATACGCTGGGCGGCCTCGTCTTCACAATGGCCGGACGTGTTCCCGAGCGCGGCGAAATTATTAAACATGCCGATGGTCTGGAATTTGAAATTACCGACGCCGATCCGCGCCGGGTTAAAAGCCTGCGCATTACCGATACGCGCGACGGAGAGCCGGAGTCTGCCGAAAACTCTTCTACGCCTACCTTACCTGTGGCTTGATTTAATTCTCTTAAAGCGATCCCTATATGCATGACAAAGCCGCCCCCCATCCGAACCCGCCTTTTCTGCTGAAAACGTCCGGATGGTCAGGCCGCTTTGTAAGTTTCGTCATAGGCGGACTTTGCGTTTTGGGGCAGGCTCCGCTGCATATTTGGCCCCTCGCTTTGATCGGCTTCGCGTTACTCTTTATGCGCCTGCAATGGGCCTCTACAGCCGACAGAGCCGGCCGCACCGGCTTCGGAGCGGCCTTCTGGTTTGCGCTGGGGTATTTCGGCCTCGGCGTGTTTTGGATCGGCGAGGCATTTATTGCGCGCGGCCCGGCCTTTATTCCGGTCATGTTTCCAATGGTCTTTGGGCTAGCGGCCCTTTTGTCAATATTTTGGGGGATCGCCGGATGGGCTCTTGCCAAAGGGCGGTTTACGCCGGGATGGGCGCAACTCGCCTTCATCGCCTTTTTCACGATCGCCGAATATCTGCGCGGTTATTTGTTTGGCGGTTTTCCTTGGAACATGCCGGGTTATATCTTTCCGGCGGGCGGAGCGTTTTCACAAGGCGCGGCGCTCTGGACGATATATGGACAGACCGTTCTGGTCTTTGGAATAAGCGCGGCTTTGGCCAGCGCGGTTTTCTCTTCAAAAAAGATAATTCCCGCTCTGGCCTTTCTCGTCGCGCTTGCCGGACTGTACGGCTTTGGCTCTCTGCGGCTTTCCAATGCGGCCATTACGATGCAGGACGATGTAACCCTTCGGCTTGTCTCCGTTCCATTCAATCAAGCCGACCGGTTTGAGAATGAAAAAAGCAATCAGATCGTTGAGGCTTTTATAGCGGAAAGCCTCGTTCAGGACGAAGCGGGGCCAAATACCACCTCGTTGGAAGAGGTCACTCATATCATTTGGCCCGAGGGCGCGATTAATGGCCTGGCAATGGAAAACCAAGGCTTCTTGGATTATTTAGGCCGCAACCTCGCCGCGCGGCTAAATGGCGATCTTCCTGTCTGGATATTTAATTCTTTGCGGCACGAACAAGCTGACCCCGAAACAAATCGCCAAGTCGAGGATTATTACAATAGTTCCGTCGCTGTGACATTTAATTCCCAAGGCATTCCATTCGTGTCCGGATTTAATGATAAAAAGCGTCTTGTTCCGTTCGGGGAATTTATCCCGTTCGGAAAATGGATGGAGCGTAAAAATGTCCCTGTCATTTCTACATCTCTTATGTCCATCTCGGCGGCCAAGAATAAAACGCTCACACACTATCCGGGCCTGCCCATGGGAAGTCCGCAAATTTGTTATGAAATTATTTTCCCCGGTTTGACGCCGCCTCCAAAAGACGAGGTGAAACCGGAATTTATTCTCAATCAATCCAATGATGCGTGGTTCGGACAAAGCTGGGGACCGGAGCAACACGCAAACATCGCGCGATACCGCGCCATTGAGGAGGGGCTGCCCTTAATACGTGCCGCGTCAAACGGCGTCACCGCCATCATTGATCCATATGGACGGATTTTGGCGCAAACCAATCGGGAGGTTTCTTCACATATTGATAGCCCTCTCCCTAAACCATTGAACTTTCAACTAAATTCGAGGGTGTCCATTTTTGTCATTTTCTTGCTAGTTTTAGTATTATCGCTATTATGTTTCCTATTGGGGCGGCCTCGTAACAGGCTCGCTATAATTTAATCGTTCGACCCAAATCCGGTGGGGGCACCGTAGGCACCGAACATTTAAGGGAAGCATTTATTGTGAAAGATACGAAACACGCGCCACGCGCGGCCAACCCAGTGGACGTGCATGTTGGCACGCGCCTTCGTTTGCGCCGTCAAATTCTAAAAATGAGCCAAGAGAAATTAGGCGACAAATTAGGCGTCACGTTTCAACAGATTCAGAAATATGAGCGTGGATCAAATCGGGTTGGCGCCAGCCGGCTTTGGAAAATTTCTCAAGTTTTGGATGTGCCTGTAAATTTCTTTTTTGACGGTCTATCCGACAACTACAAAGCCGGGCAATTTGCCGAAGATGATCAAATGCCAATTGTCTATGATTTTATAAATAGCACGGACGGCGTGTCTTTGGCCAAAGCAGTTAGCCAAATCAAATCCAAGGCTGTCCGCCGCCAACTTCTGGAACTCGCCCGCGCTATGGCTAAGGCGAGCGACGAAGAAGAAGAGTGAGCCAAGCCCTTAATCTCAATCTCGTCTGAACAACCCTCTGGTTTTCCAGCAGGGGTTTCGCTATGGGCGCGACCATGACTTATAACCGCGAAACGGAACAATTCCGCACCTTTGGACGAACCAAGGGACGGGCGCTGACGCCGACCCAACAAGAGGTGATGGACCGGATCTACCCCGAAGTTCGGTGGGAGAGTGCAAAAGACGGAGCCAAACCAAGAGATCGCCCACTCTGGCTAGAGGTCGGCTTCGGCGCCGGCGAGCACCTCGCCCATCAAGGCCGTCAAAACCCGGACGTGGACATCTTAGGCGCGGAACCTTTTCTCAACGGCGTAGCGAAGGCCGTCTATCATATCGATGAAAATAACCTCTCTAATATCCGCTTATATCAAGGCGACGTCCGTACGGTATTAAATGACCTGCCAGATAATTCCCTCGACCGCGTCTTTGTATTATTTCCAGATCCGTGGACCAAGACTCGGCATCACAAACGCCGATTAATTAATGAAGATTTTCTATCTGAAATCCACCGCGTTTTAAAACCCGGCGCAGAGTTTCGATTTGCCAGCGATATTATTCACTATGTCGACTGGACTTTGACTCGCCTCTATAAAATGGGTGGCTTTGACTGGCCCGCCAAATCCATTGAGGATTGGCGCGTTCCGCCGCATGACTGGTGCCCCACGCGATATGAAGCCAAAGCAAAACGCGAAGGCCGGGAGTGTCATTATTTCCGGTTTGTCAAACGCGTATGAGGGAATAAAATCCAACTTGCCTGAAACCGTTTCGCGGTTCAGACATTATATTAGTTTCTGAAATTAATTCACGGATTTTCATGCGCGCTTTTCTCCTGTCTCTCGCTTTACTTTTAATTATTCAAGTCCCTGTTCAAGCGCAGACCGCGCCAGAGCCTCAAGCAACGATTGATGCCGAAGACACAACCCAGTCAGACCAAAAAATAGATCAACGCCTTACATCTATTTTTGAAAAAGTGACCGGCACCGAGGAAGTGAACGTAGAAGTCAGCGCGGGGGTCGTCACGCTTTCCGGCGACGTTGCCAATGAAACTGCGGCGCGTGACGCTATGGATATCGCGACGCGCACAGACGGCGTCGTCACGGTCGAAGACAATATAAATCGTACTTTGGACGTTCGTGGAAATGTTGCCCCTGTGCTGCAAGGGTTTCAAGATGATTTGCGAAATGTTTATCGCGCTCTTCCCCTTATTCTACTCACTTTAATCGTCTTTATTGCTTTCGGCCTCTTTGGCGGTTGGCTCGCCCGGCGTAAATCGCTTTGGCAACGTGTCTCCCCCAATCCCTTTTTAGCCGAAATTATTTCTCAGATAGTACGGCTCGCCTTTTGGGCCATAGGTGCCATAATCGCCCTCAACCTGATTGGCGCGTCAAGTCTCATCGCGACTATTCTCGGCGGGGCCGGGGTAATCGGTATCGCAATTGGTTTTGCCGTTCGGGATAGTTTGGAAAATTATATCTCCTCCATTATGTTGAGCCTGCGTCAGCCCTTCCGCGCTCAAGACCATGTCGTGATCAATGACCTCGAAGGCATCGTGGTTCGCCTGACTTCCCGCGCAACAATTCTAATGACATTAGAGGGAAACCATCTTCGCATTCCCAACTCCACCGTTTTCAAAGGAACGATATTAAATTACACGACCAATCCTGAGCGGCGTTTCGAATTTGATGTCGGCGTAGACGGAGCGGATGATCCGGTTTCTGCCATGCAAATCGGTCTGGACGCGATGAAGCAACATGACTTTGTGCTGGATGACCCCCTGCCTGGCGCCATCATCGAAACGATAGGAGACTCCAATATCGTGATCCGCTTTACGGGTTGGGTCGATCAAACTGTTACAGATTACGGCAAAGCCCGAAGCTATGCTATTCGCTCCGTTATCAATACATTGGATGAAAACGGATTTACCATGCCTGAACCCATTTATCGTCTCCGGTTTGACGGCGATGTAAAAGGCTTAACGGATAAAATTCTCTCATCTCCAAAACACGGGGCCAAGACAGCCTCCCTCTCTGAGAAAACACCTAACTCTCCTGCGGTTAAGGTCAAAGAGCCGCCTTTAGATGTGTCCAAAGACCGGCATTTAGAGGAAAAGGTCGCGGAAGAGCGCGAACAAACGAGCGAAGATGATTTACTCGATGGGAGCAAACCCAAAGAATAGGCGCCCCAAATCCGCCACTGGCATTTTTAATTTGCATTAACCCCTCTTTAGACTTTGTTAGCCATAAATCTCCCTGATTCTATGGGGACCGGTTTGCATGGCGGTGACGCGACGACATCTTTTAAAAAGCGTAGCTTGTTTGTCGGTCGCGCCGATGGCCGGCCTTATGAGCGGATGCACCGCGCCGCTCGGTACGCGTCAATCCTATCTGACACAGATTCTTGCGCCGCGAAATTACAATGTGATTTTCCATTGGCTGGATGTCATCATGCAGCAGGTACGTGATCAGCGCATTGCTCCGCCCCGCGCCGCCTATAATTTCGCTATGCCATTAGCGGCCGGTTTCCTCGCCGCGAACTCCATCACCCGCACCTATGGCGAGCCTTATAATATCGGGTGGGGGCCTTATGACGCCGACCCGCAAGTGGCCTATGTCGCGGCATTTACGACCGCGGCCTCGGAAGTGTTTCAACAGCCCTTCGTCGTCGAGCGCGCGCAGTTTTTCAATTCCATACCGGGCAGCCAAGCAAAATCTATCGGCATGGAATGGGGCCGAAAAGTCGGTCTGAAAGTTGTCAAAATGCGGACAAATGACGGCTCAGAACCAAGCGAGGCCAATTATTACCTTGATCGGTATCATCAGCGTGATGATGCGTTGGCTTGGAAGCCCACCGGGCCTTTTTATTCGGCCACACCCGGTCCGGCCTTTGACAGTTTCGCGCGCGCAGCATTCCCCGGCCACGGAGCCATAACCCCGTGGACCATGCGGAGCGGATCACAATTTCGCGTTCCAAATTTTTATCACCCGGCCAGTCCGGAATTTGCCGCAGAGTTTAAATATATCCGGGATATTGGCGGCAGTCAGAGCCGACTTCGAACGCCGGAGCAATCAGAAATTGCCATGTTCTGGGAAGACGGGCCTTGGGGCATAACCCCACCCGGTCATTTCCTCTATCTGGCCGCGCAAGCGCTTCAACATAAACCCTTATCTTTTATTGAACTGGCCAAAGCCTTTGCCTTGCTCGGCATGACGCAATGTGACGCCTCTATCTGTTCGTGGGATAATAAATATGCGCATGATATTATTCGGCCGGAGAGTTCAATTCGCATACGCGCGCCGCAATTTCACAACCCTGATCCGGATGTGCGGCCTACGCCGAATTGGCAAAGCTATATCCCCACGCCAAATTTTCCGTCCTATACCTCCGGACATTCGACTTTTGGCGCCGCGGCCGCTGAAATGCTCACTTTGATCTTAGGTAGAGACGATGTGCGCCTGTCGGGCAAAGTTCCGGACGAAGTAATCTGGCCACAGTTAAAAGGCGTCGTGCGGCATTGGCGCAATATCCGGCACGCCGCCGAAGAAAACGGTCTTAGCCGCCTATATGGCGGCGTGCATTGGGAACTCGATCACAAAAACGGAATGCGCTCTGGTGGGGATCTGGCTCACCATGCGTTCACCACCCTGTTCCCGCGGATCACTTAGGGAGATGAAGAAGATGTTCAAACTCGTCCTTCCTGCTCTCGCCGCTCTTGTCGCAACGGGGTGTTCCAATCCTTATGATTTCGCGACGCAAAAAATGCAGACCCAAAAACAACCCTATTACGCGCCTCAAGGATATGGCGCGTATGATTATCAGGCCCCTCATCAACCTTGGTCTCATCCCGTTCAAAATGGATACGCGCCACAATATGCGCGCCCCCAAACCGCGGCTCAGTTGGGCCTTCGAGGCGGGCCGCAACAAGGCTACGTGCCAAGAAGTCACGCGAATTACGGGTATGGAGAGAATAGGGCCTATAAGCCCCGCGCAAGAGCCCCGCGGCGGTCGCTCATCAATTTGAATTACGAAACGCTCAATTTCTTTGAAGCACCGCTCGCCAAAGAAATCGGCGACACGACCTTCCTGCTGCGCGGTCGGGTTGATACTCCGCTCAGTTATAGTTTTAAAAATGATAATGATCTCGACGCCTCTGTCGAAGGCAATTTCCAGGTCAGCGCCGAAACACAACTGCCCAACCGGATCACAATCGGCGCGCTTTATGCCGGACGCGGGATAGAAAATAACGGCGTCGATTATGACGATCAGCTCGCCGCGTTCGCAGGCGGGAGTTGGGGCACCGTTTTTGGCGGAAATGTGTCTAACCTCGTCTTTGAAAACACGCGGCGCAAGCGCGGCGCGTCCACGCTCGAACTCGAAGGCAGCAATACACTCGGCCAGCTCGCCGATTGGAGCGGCGGCTATCAAGGACGGTACGGCCCTATGATTGTCAGCGGATTGTTCGACGAAGACGATAATTACGATATCGGTGTTACGCTTCAGCGGCCCATGGGGAATAAAGATTACCGCGTCTCTGCCCGTCACAATACGGGGCAATTTACAGCGGCAGATGGATTTACCGAGATCGACACCCGCGCCGTTAGCGCTATCGGCGAATATGTCTATGGCAGCACCCGCTATGATATCGGCGTGGGGTATGAAGAACTGAAAAATAACGGCAACCAAGCCGACCGCTGGTTCACCTCCGCCGGAATAAATACGAAAAAAGGCGTCTGGAGCTTCTCCGCCGAAGGCCATTACGGCGAGATTGACGGGAAAGAAGAAAAATCCGCCCTCATCGGCGTGCGCTACGATATCGCCAGAGGATTAGCCGCCACGGCCGCCCTGGATTACCAAGACCGGCAGATTACGATAGACGGCGTGAATTATATCAACACCAAAGACACGCGCGGCGTCGTGGCGTTGAGTTACGGGTTTTAGGCAGAACTTCCCCCCACACACATCCCCTCTTGCCAAACGCCCCCGCTTCGCCTACATATCGCTCAACAAAAAGACGCCAACCGCACAGGATGCGGAACAGGCGGCCCCCAAGGGGCCGTTTTTTTTATGCCTTTAAACGGCTCCTGTCCTGACGCTTTGGCCCGATATGAGATATTATGAAGACCAAAACCAACACTGACGAACGCGTTCTCGCACTGGCCGAACCGATTGCCGAAGATCTCGGCCTTCGCATTGTGCGCATCCGCGTGATGGCGGGCAAGCGCAAGACGGTTCAGATTATGGCCGAGCGGATTTCCGATGGCCAAATGGCGGTTGAAAATTGCGAAGCGCTGTCGCGTGAACTGTCCGCTATCATGGAAGTCGAAGACCCGATTTCCGATGCTTATGTTCTTGAAGTCAGCTCTCCGGGGCTGGATCGTCCTTTGACGGACCTCGAAGACTTCACCACTTATGAAGGCTATAAAGCCAAGCTGGAGCTTGACCGATTAGTCGAAGGCCGCAAACGCTTTCGCGGCGTTCTGGCGGGCGTAGAAGACGGCCATGTCGATATTAATCTGGACGGAGAAGAAGACTTCACCGCCTCTCTTCCTTTTGAATGGATTGCCGAAGCCAAACTAATGATTACCGACGAGCTGATCGAAGCCGGTCAAAAAGCCAAAGAAAAAACCCAAGAAGCCGCCAAAGCGGCCGCTGAAATGAATAATACCAACCCTTCAGACGGAGACGCGTAATGTCCACGAACGGAATTGCCGCTAATAAACTCGAATTGCTTCAGATCGCCAAAGCGGTCGCAGACGAGAAATCCATTGATCAATCCATCGTCTTGGAAGCCATTGAAGAGGCCATCCAAAAGGCCGCGCGCCTACGTTACGGCGCCGAACTGGATATCCGCGCCAAGCTGGACCCGAATACGGGCGAGCAATCCCTGCGCCGCGTCATCACAATTGTTGAAGACGACGCCGAAATCGAAAATGAGAGCGTGCAGACACCTCTCTCCACGGCGCAACTGGACAACCCTGACGCCCAAGTTGGCGACCTGATTACGACAGAATTGCCACCGCTGGAATTTGGCCGGGTGCAGGCACAAATGTCCAAACAGATCATCATGGGCAAAATCCGCGATGCTGAACGCGCCCGTCAATATACAGAATATAAAGACCGCGTGGGCGAGATCATCAACGGCATCGTCAAACGCGTCGAATATGGTCACATCATCGTCGATCTGGGCCGCGCCGAAGGCGTTATCCGCCGCGATCAGGCTTTGCCACGTGAAAATGTCAAAGGCGGCGACCGTATCCGCGCCTATATTATGGACGTACGGGAAGAGCCTCGCGGATCACAAATCTTCCTCTCCCGCGCCCATCCGCAATTCATGGCGCAACTCTTTGCCCAGGAAGTTCCGGAAGTTTACGAAGGCGTTATCCAGATTGTCTCTGTCGCCCGCGACCCCGGCTCCCGCGCGAAAATCGCTGTTTACTCTTCCGACTCTTCTATTGATCCGGTTGGGGCCTGCGTCGGTATGCGCGGCTCCCGCGTTCAGGCGGTCGTCAATGAACTGCAAGGCGAACGTATCGACATCATTCCTTACACAGAAGATATGGGAACATTCATCGTCAACGCTCTACAACCTGCCGAAGTCACCAAAGTGGTTATCGACGAAGCGGACGGCCGTATCGAAGTCGTTGTGCCCGAAGAGCAGCTTTCCCTCGCCATTGGCCGCCGCGGTCAAAATGTCCGCCTCGCCTCACAGCTTTCCGGCTGGGCCTTGGATATTCTGACCGAAGCTCAAGAATCCGAGCGCCGTCAGAAAGAATTCCAAGAGCGCTCCGAGCTGTTCATCACAGGTCTGGACGTCGACGAAATGGTCGCGCAACTCCTCGTCTCCGAAGGGTTCGAAACCATGGAAGAAGTCGGCTATGTCGCGCTTGACGATCTGACCTCTATTGACGGGTTCGACGAAGAAACCGCTGAAGAGCTACAAACCCGTGCCCGCGAATATCTCGACAAAATTGCCGCCGAGCAAGACGCGGCCCGTATCGAATCCGGCGTTGAAGACGGCGTTCTGGAAATCGAAGGTGTGACATTGCCAATGGCCGTTATCTTCGGTCAGAACGAAATCAAAACGGTCGAAGATGTGGCCGGTCTCGTTCCGGATGATCTGAACGGCTATACCGAATATAAAGACGGCGAGCGCATCCACGAAGACGGCATGATCGAACATATGGGTCTGACAAATGACGAGGCAACAAACCTCATCATGCAAGCCCGCGTACAAGCCGGTTGGATCGAAGCCTCCGCCCTTGAGGAAGAAGAAGAGGTCGAAGTCGATGAAGAGGGCAATCCCGTCATCACCGCCGAAAACCTTTTCGAGAGCGCGTAACGCGCGAGACTGAGGGCCAGCTATATGACGCCCGAAGAAGAAATAGAAGAATTTGGCCCCGATCGTCGGGGCCACAAATCGCGTGAGCGAAAATGTATTGCGCAAAATCTGGTGCGCGACCCGGCGGATATGATCCGCTTTGTCCGCGATCCGGATAATGTCGTTGTGCCGGATATTGCCGGAAAATTGCCTGGAAGAGGGGTTTGGGTCAGTGCTGATCTTGAAAATCTCGAAAAGGCCCTTAAATCAGGGGCATTCCCTCGCGGCTTTAAATCCAAAGTCACTGTGCCGGACAATTTGGTTGGGCGCGTCGAAGATGGATTAAAGCGGTCCGTTCTCGGATTGTTGTCTATGGCCAAAAAGTCAGGCCGGATCGCTTTGGGGTTTGATCAAGTGATTGCCCAAGCCCGAGACGGCGCTTTGGGATTTAGAATTGAAGCGCTTGACGGCGCGTCGGATGGGCGCGGAAAGATCCGCACATTATCGCGCGCTGTCGCTCGCGAGGTGGAACTGAATGACCCGCCGGTCATAGGCTGTTTTACAGCCCTTGAACTAGGCGATATAATGGGCCGGGACAAACTGGTTCACGCAGGGATAGGGCGCGGTAAATTAAGCCGTCGCCTCAGAGAAGAAGCGCACAGGCTTTCGGGCTTTGTGGCGTTGGTTCCAACCGATTGGGATGACTATGCCCATGAAGTGAAGCCAAAAGAAGAATAAAGCGGCCTGAAAGCCGTTTTTGAGTGTTGAATTTGTGAGTGCGGGCGTTAGGTTACGCGCTCTAAAAAAGGCCGGAAAAAACCGGACCCATCAGAAGGCAGCGGAGTTATGACCGTCCCCTTCAACAGAAAGAAACTGATGAACGATACATCTGATAATAAACCGGCAGACAAAAAGCCTGCAAGGCGTCCTTTGACGCTAAACAAAGGCGGACGGGGTCCAACCCGTGGGCGGACCTCTGCTGTTGTGGTTGAGAAGAAGAAAAAGATTTTGGTCAAACCCGGGGCGAAAAAGCCGGGCGCGTCGAACGCTGGCCCGAAGATAAAGCCCAATGCGCCGACTGTTAGCAAGCCGACGGTTAACAAAGAGGCAGAGGCCCCCAAGAAACCGGCAGAGACAAAGCCGGCCGTTCCTAATATTGAACGGCCCAAGCCTATTCCGCGCCCGACTTCGAATAAGGTGGAACGGGACGAGACTCCGATTGTCAAAAAGACTGAAAAGCCCAAACCCGCTGAAGCGCCCGCACCTGTGGCCAAAGAGCCTGCGCCGAAACTGAAGCCGGCCATCGCGCCGCCGCCGCCCAAGCCCGTCGATGTAAATGCAGCGGCCCGCGCTATGGGGGTTTCTGTTGCTGAATATAAACGCCGTCAGGCCGCTCTTCAAAAAGCGCAAGCTGAACAATCTGAGCGTCAAGCCAAGCGCCGCGCTGAAGAAGAAGAACGTCAGCAGCGTATGCGCGATGAGCAAGAAGCTCTGGAACGCAAAAAAGCGGAAGCCGAACAAGCCGAACTTCGCCGTATGGAAGAAGAAGAGGAAGAGCGCCGCAAGCAAGAGGCGGAGGCCCGGAATGCGCGCAAACCTGTCGGATCTCCTTTAAACCGCGACAAGAGCGAAGAGAACATGACCGAGCTAGAAAAAGCCGGCGGTCGTGTGAAGAAAAAACGTGGCAACGCTCCGCCGCCAACACGTTCCAAAGGCGAGCAAAAGCGCCGCCGCGGAAAACTGACAATCGTTTCCGCCCTTTCGGGTGATGATGAACGTCAACGCTCTCTCGCCTCTATGAAGCGCGCACGTGAACGTGAAAAGCAACGCCAACGTGGCGGCGGCGGACAACGCGAAAAAGTTCAACGCGAAGTTACGATCCCCGAAGTTATTTCGATTGCCGATTTGGCCAATCGTATGGCGGAACGCGGCGCTGATGTTGTGAAATATCTGATGCAAGAAGGTCAGATGATGAAAATCAATGATATGGTTGACGCGGATACAGCGCAGGTCATCGTCGAAGATTTTGGTCATACCGTAAAACGGGTTGCTGACGCCGATGTCGAAGAAAACTTCATCATCGATGACACGCCGTCTGATGAAAAAGACCGTAAGCCCCGCGCGCCGGTTATCGCCGTTATGGGCCATGTTGACCACGGTAAAACCTCTTTGCTTGACGCTTTGCGCTCCACTGATGTGGCCGCCGGCGAAGCGGGCGGGATTACCCAGCATATTGGCGCTTATCAGTTAAAGCTGAAATCCGGCGAAACAATCACGGTTTTAGATACACCGGGACATGCGGCTTTCTCTGAAATGCGGACTCGCGGCGCCGAAGCCGTGGATATTGTTGTGTTGGTCGTAGCCGCCGATGACGGTATTATGCCGCAAACCATCGAGTCTATTAAATATGCTCAGGCGGCCGAAAAGCCGATCATTGTGGCGATCAACAAAATGGATGCCTATGAGGCCAATCCGCAAAAAGTCGAGACAGATCTGTTGCAGCATAATGTGATAACAGAAAGCATGTCCGGCGAGACGCAGGCTATTCAAGTCTCTGCCCTGAAAAAAACAGGTCTTGAAGATCTGGCCGAAGCGATTGCCCTTCAGGCTGAGTTTATGGAATTGAAAGCCAATCCGAAGCGCAATGCCGACGGTCTGGTCATCGAATCCAAAATCGAAAAAGGCCGGGGCCCTGTCTCTACTTTCCTTGTTAAACGCGGGACGCTGAAACGCGGCCAAATCGTTGTGGCCGGGGAATATTGGGGCAAGGTAAAAGCCCTCACTGACGAGCGGAATAAAAAGCTGAAACAGGCCGGGCCTTCGACACCTGTCGAAGTCATGGGTCTGGACGGCGCGCCGCAACCCGGTGAACCTTTTGCGGTTGTTGAATCCGAGCCTCGCGCCCGTGAATTGACAGAATACCGGAAACAGCTGGCCAAAGATAAAACCGCCGCCGGACCGTCTGCCATGGCCTCCATGGAACAAATGATGGCGAAACTGAACAATAACGAAGTTTCCGAAATGCCGTTATTGGTCAAGGCCGATGTTCAAGGGTCTGCCGAAGCGATTAAGACCTCGCTCGAAGAGATGGGGAATGAAGAAGTCACGGCGCGGGTTGTTTATGCCTCTGCCGGCGGTATTTCAGAATCCGACGTTCAATTGGCTATGACATCGGGCGCTCCGATTATTGCCTTTAACGTCCGAGCCAACCGTCAAGCCAAAGATTTGGCCGAACGGGAAGGTGTGGAAATTCGTTATTATTCGATTATTTACGACCTTCTTGAAGAGATCAAAGGCGCCCTCTCCGGTATGTTGAAACCGGAACGCCGCGAAACCTTTATCGGTTACGCCGAAATCCTCGAAGTCTTCAACATCTCCAAACTTGGCAAGGTTGCCGGGTGTAAGGTGACCGAAGGCCGCGTTGAGCGGGGCTCCGGTGTTCGCCTGCTGCGGGATGACGTGGTTATCCATGAAGGCGAGCTCTCCACGCTGAAACGCTTCAAGGACGAAGTGCCAAAAGTTCAGGCCGGCATGGAATGCGGTATGGGCTTTGAAGGCTATCACGACCTTCGCAAAGGTGACCGGATCGAGTGTTTCACCGTCGAAATGATCGAACGCGATTTGGAATAGACCTTCCCATTATATGCAATTCAAAGCCCTCCCTCGCGGAGGGCTTTTTTGTGATATTTTATCTTACCCCGGCTTAACAAGATGAAACGGCGCGAAGAGAACCCCATCAAGACTAGTAAAATCAATAAAACAGATTACATGAATAGATATGAGTAAAAACAAAGCCCCTTCCCAACGCCAGCTCAAAGCCGGAGAATTAATTCGCCGCGCGCTTGCGGATATTTTGAATAAGGAAACGATGCGCGACCCCGATCTAAAAGGCGTCAGCGTCACGATTTCCGAAGTGCGGGCCTCACCGGATTTGAAACATGCCCTTGTCTTTTGCGCGCCGCTCGGCGGCGGCGATGCCGAGAAAACGGCCGAAGCCCTGACCCGCGCGGGATCATTCCTACGCGGACGGCTCGGACACGAGATGGAAATGAAATCCACGCCGCGCCTAAAATTCGTCCCGGATGAGAGTTTTGACAACGCCGAAGAGATTCAGAAATTGCTGGATCAGCCCCAAGTCAAACAGGATTTGGATTAGTCCACTTTCGGTCTCTGATTTATATGGCCCGTAAACGCAAAGGCAATCCCGTTCATGGATGGGTGGTGCTGGATAAGCCTTATGGGCTGGGTAGCACGTCTGCCGTGGGGAAAGTGCGCTGGTTATTTCAGGCGCAAAAAGCGGGTCATGCCGGCACGCTTGATCCGCTGGCGACGGGTATTTTACCGATTGCGCTTGGCGAGGCGACGAAAACCGTTCCGTTTTTAATGGACGCCGCCAAATCCTATGAGTTTGAGCTGACATGGGGCGCCAATACCACCACCCAAGACGCCGAAGGCGAGATCACGGCGACCTCTAGCGTCCGCCCTGAAGAGTCTGAAATTCTCGCCGCTTTGCCCCAATTCATCGGACATATTACGCAAGTCCCGCCAAAGTTTTCCGCCATCAAAATTGACGGGAAACGGGCCTATGATCTGGCGCGGGCAGGCGAAGAGGTCGAGATCAAATCCCGTGAAATTCGGGTTGATGACTTCCGTCTGCTTCGCGCGGATGATGACAAAGCGAGTTTTGCCGTGGATTGCGGGAAAGGCACTTATATCCGGTCGCTAGCGCGCGATTTGGCCGCCGCGCTTGGGGCTTGCGGGCATGTCACGATTTTGCGCCGAACGCGTGTCGGGCCTTTCACATTGGACAAATCCACCAGGCTGGACGCTCTGGCAATAACGCTTGCCGAAATGGAGCAAACCTGCGATAGGGGCGCCGTGAGTGAGGCTTTGCTTCCCCTCTCGACCGCTCTGGACGACATCCCGGGACTGGCCGTTGAGGAACAGGACGCAACAGACTTACGTCACGGTCGAGCCATCGACCTTCCTTCTTCTGACATTTCCCGGTCTTGTGATTGGGTTTTGGCAATGGAAGCGGGACGCGAAGTGGCTCTGTGCGAAGCGCGGGACGGAAAATTACTTCCGAAACGGGTTTTCAACTTATAGTCCCGGTGCTTTTGCAGGGCCGGGGAATTGTAAATTAAAACGGAGAACACGATGTCGATTACCCCAGAGCGCAAAGCTGCGCTTATTACTGAATACGCCGTAAAACCCGGCGATACAGGCTCCCCCGAAGTTCAAGTCGCGATCCTTACAGAACGCATTGTGAACCTTACAGAGCATTTTAAGACGAATAAAAAAGACAACCATTCCCGCCGCGGCCTTTTGGCTATGGTGGCATTGCGTCGTCGTCTTTTGTCTTATCTCGAGAAAAAAGATGCAGCGCGCTATAAAACGCTCATCGAAAAACTGGGTCTGCGCCGCTAGGCCGCCCTCCTAAGACTTTAAAGGCTGCCCCACGGCAGCCTTTTCCGCATCATGGTGATGCAAAAAACGACGCAAAAGGCGTCAATCCGAAAGCGCAATAAGGCGCTGTAAAACGGGGCCAAAGCTGGCCTTGATATGTACGTAGAAGAAAGAAACTGTACGATATGTTTGATAAACACACTGTAGAAATAGATTGGGCCGGACGCCCACTCAAACTCGAAACCGGCGGTATGGCCCGCCAAGCCGAAGGCGCGGTTCTCGCCACTTACGGAGAAACGGTTGTCCTCGCCGCGGTTACAGCTGCCAAATCCGAAAAACCCGGTCAAAGCTTTTTCCCGCTGACCGTCAACTATATGGAAAAATTCTATGCCGCCGGTAAAGTGCCGGGCGGATATTTTAAACGCGAAGGTCGCCCGACCGAACGCGAAACACTGATTGCGCGTCTGACAGACCGTCCTATTCGTCCGCTTTTCCCTAAGGGTTTCAAAAACGAAGTTCAGGTCGTCATCACGGTTTTGCAACACGATCTTGAAAACGAGCCTGACATTATCGGCATGATCGCAGCCTCTGCGGCTTTGGCTATTTCAGGCATCCCGTTCCAAGGTCCGATTGCCGCCTCCCGCGTGGGTCTGATTGACGGTGATTATGTTCTCAACCCAACTCTTGATGAAATGACTGAGTCAGAGCTCGATCTTGTTGTGGCCGGCACAAAAGACGCCGTCATGATGGTAGAATCCGAAGCCAAAGAATTGACCGAAGAGCAAATGCTTGGCGCGGTTATGTTTGCGCATGAATCCTGCGAAGACGTTATCGAAGCCATTGAGAAATTGGCAAAGACAGCCGCAAAGCCGGCTTGGGATTATGTCCCTGCGGATATTTCTTCCGAAAAAGCCGCCGTCAAAAAGGTCGCTGAAAAAGGCATTAAAGCCGCTTACAAATTGACAGACAAAATGGAGCGTCAGGACGCTTTGCGCGAAACACGCGACGCCGCTTGGGCTTCTGTAGGTCAATCCGACGAAAATCCGGACGGTATGGCACAGAACGTATTCTCTGATGCGTTTAAATCCATCGAATCCGCCACAGTTCGCGGCACCGTTATCAAAACGAAAAAACGTATTGATGGCCGTAAACTCGACGAAGTGCGTCCTATTGTTTCCGAAGCCGGCATTTTGCCTCGTACACATGGTTCTGCCCTGTTCACGCGCGGCGAAACACAAGCGCTCTGCGTTGCCACACTCGGCACATCAGATGACGAGCAATTTGTTGATCAACTCACCGGCACGATCAAAAACAAATTCCTTCTTCACTATAACTTCCCGCCATATTCTGTCGGCGAAGCCGGCCGTATGGGCGGAACAAGCCGCCGTGAACATGGTCATGGTAAGCTCGCTTGGCGCGCCCTTCAGGCTGTTTTGCCAACACCGGAAGACTTCCCATACACAATGCGTCTCGTTTCAGAGATCATGGAATCTAACGGGTCTTCTTCTATGGCAACCGTTTGTGGGTGTTCTTTGGCACTGATGGATGCGGGCGTGCCGATTAAGCGCCCTGTTTCCGGTATCGCTATGGGCCTCATCAAAGATGACGCCGGTATTGCGGTTCTTTCCGATATTCTGGGCGACGAAGATCACCTCGGCGATATGGACTTTAAAGTGGCCGGAACCTCCGAAGGGATCACCTCCCTCCAGATGGACATTAAAATCGCAGGTATTTCAGAAGAAATCATGACCACAGCTCTGGAACAGGCCCATGCGGGTCGTCTCCACATTCTGGGCGAAATGAACAAAGCTCTGACAGAATCCCGCGAAGATGTCGGTGAATTTGCTCCGCGTATTGAAACGATGAAAATCCCGGTTGATAAAATCCGCGACGTCATCGGCTCCGGCGGTAAAGTCATCCGCGAAATCGTTGACACAACAGGCGCCCGCGTCTCTGTCGAAGATGACGGAACAATCAAAATCGCCTCCAACGATCAGAAGTCTATCGACGCCGCCAAAGAGTGGATTACAGGCCTGACCGCGGAACCGGAAGCTGGCAAGATCTACAAAGGGAAAGTTGTGAAAGTTGTCGATTTCGGCGCCTTCGTAAACTTCTTTGGCCCTAAAGACGGCCTCGTCCATGTGTCTCAGATTAAACCTGAGCGCGTGAACCACCCGTCTGATTTCCTGAAAGAAGGCCAGGAAGTGTATGTCAAACTCATGGGCTTTGATGACCGCGGTAAAGTGCGTCTCTCCATGAAATATGTCGATCAGGATTCAGGCGAAGAAATCGCACGTGATGAAAACGACAATTCCGACGATAATGACAGCAAGAGCGAAGACAAACCAAAACGCTCCCGCCGTCCACGTAAGAAAAAAGAAGACTAATCCTTCGGATTAATCTTTGAGACGAGTAGCGCCGATGCGGTAACGCATCGGTTATTGCGTCAAAGAAAAAAAGCCCGGCCAATTGGTCGGGCTTTTTCAATGAAGCGCTATTATCCCCTCTCCCAGAGGGAGAGGGTGCCCGAAGGGCGGGTGAGGGGTTGCTATATTTCTGGAAATAGACAGGCTTAAGGCTTAGCATTTTCCAGGGTCTGCCAAATATGGTCGACAGTCGAATTTAGGTCATCATAGCAATCTTCATTCCCGACACGCAAAACTTGGTAGCCCATTTGATTGAGCATTGCCGTTCGTTCCGCGTCATAATCCTCTCGACTCTCATGGGTTGGCCCGTCTAATTCCACTATTAATTTCTGCCTTTCGCAAAGAAAGTCGACGACGAATTTGTCTTTAGGAACTTGTCTGCGGAATTTATAACCTCCGCATCTACGACCTCTTAGCTCTTGCCATAATAGCTCTTCCGCCGAAGTTTGATTTCGGCGAAGCTGTCTCGCGAAGTTTGTTTTCTTTAGCTTTCGCATGAGGGCAGATTAGGGGCACACTGAGAGGTTTGGAACCCCTCATCCGACCTTCGGCCACCCTTTCACGTCGAATGATTATCAATCCTTCTTTGGTTCAAATCCCCTTGGGAGAAGGAAAGTAACTCCATCCGCGTTTATCGGTTTAAAAACCTCAACGCCTTCAACTCCTTATAAAAAATCCAAGAGAATGATCCCCACTTTGCGATTTGGGGGTATGTTTAGGATGTTCTTTTGTTCATGGACAGGTAGACGTCACCTACCGGAGTAAGAGACAGCGGGATTGAGCAGCTTGTGTGACAGCAAGCCTGTGCCGGGTCACCGAAAGTGGGTTAGCCTGCCTACCGCGCCCAGAAGCTGCAAACGGCTTCGTACCGGCGTGACTGTGGGAGACGTGTAAGAGGCCGCTTCGGTTCCAACCGCTGCCGCAGAGCTTTGGCTTTTGCGAAACACATATTTCATTCGGTCTCCGGCAGGGGCCGAAGCTCTGCGGGCTGTCCACCTTCATTTGGAAGCCGTAAGACGCTCCGCACTGGATTGCGAGCAGGAGGAAAAGCGTGGCCAATGCACATTTCCGAAAATATAGCCACATCCTCACAAACGCCTGCATTGCAGAGCCCGCCTTCGGATGTTTGCCCTTGCCTTTCGCCCGCCAACGCTTAAGTCGCGCCCCATGTTAGCAATTAATGATTTAGATTACGCGGTTCAGGGCCGTCCGCTTTTTGTCAAAGCGACGGCGTTCATTGCGGCCGGGTGGAAAGTCGGTCTTATCGGGCGAAATGGGACGGGCAAATCGACCTTGCTCCGTCTTATCCGCGAAGAAATCGAAAACCCGACTGCCGATGCCGCGATTAAGCTGAATAAGAACGCCCGCCTTGGCTGGGTAGCCCAAGAAGTGGCCGCCACCGACGATACGATTATGGATGTGGTGCTCACCGCCGATCGGGAACGCGACGCGTTGATGAAAGCCAGCGAGACGGAAACCGACCCGGATAAACTCGGCGATATATTTGAACGGCTGACTCACATGGATGCGTGGAACGCCGATACCCGCGCCGCCATCGTATTGACGGGTTTGGGATTTTCCCAAGAAGATTTTCACCGCGCGACCAAAGAGTTTTCCGGCGGCTGGCGCATGCGCGCCGCGATTGCCGGCGTCCTTGTTAGCGAACCGGATGTGCTTTTGCTTGATGAGCCGACTAACTATCTCGACCTTGAAGGGGCGGCGTGGCTCGAAGGCTATATTCAACGCTACCCTCATACCGTGATTATGGTCAGCCATGACCGGGAAATGCTTAACCGTTCTGTGACGCATACTTTGGCGCTGGAACATCAACAGCTCATGCTCACCCCCGGCGGATATGATGACTGGATGACTTTGGCGGCGGCAAAGCGCGCGCAGCTGCAAGCGCAAAAGGCCAAGCAAGACGCCGAACGCGCCCATTTGCAGGCCTTTGTTGACCGGTTCAAAGCCAAAGCGTCCAAAGCCCGCCAAGCTCAATCCCGCGTTAAAATGCTGGAAAAAATGCAAGACATCGCCATTCCGATTTCCGAACGCGCCGTGCCGTTTAATTTTCCCGAACCCAAAGGCAAACTTGCTCCGCCTATGCTTGAGTTGGAAAATGCGGATTTAGGTTATGGCGAAGGCGCGAAGATTTTGTCAGGCGTGAACCTGCGCCTCGATCCGGATGACCGCGTGGCGATTGTGGGGGCCAATGGTCAGGGCAAAACGACTTTAGTTAAATCCATTGCCCAGCGCCTCCCGCTGATGGAAGGCAAACGCAAAGCATCCGGCTCTTTGCAAATCGGCTATTTTTCCCAGGATCAACTCGACGAGCTGACTGAAGGCGAAACCGTGCTTAATCACGTTACGCAAAAGCTCCCCAAAGGGACGCCGGAGCATAAAGCCCGCGGCGCCGCGGCGCAGATGGGCTTTTCACATGAAAAGGTCGAAACAAATGTTGAAAAGCTCTCCGGCGGAGAGAAAGTGCGTTTGCTTCTCGGCCTTATGTCCATTGATAAGCCGCATGTCCTCATCCTCGACGAGCCGACATCCCATTTGGATATCGATAGCCGCGAGGCGTTAATCTATGCGCTTAATGATTTTCCGGGCGCGGTCCTGCTGATTACCCATGATGTGTATTTGGCCGAAGCCACGGCTGACAGATTATGGCTCGTCAATAACGGCAAGGCGAAACGCTATGACGGGGATCTGCGCGATTACAAAAAATTGGTGATGGCCGCCGACCGGGCTTAATTTAGCTCGGGCCCATTACGGTTTTAGGCGCGGGATCAATAACAACGAATTTGCCGTTTCGAATTTCATAAACCGCGAGCCCGCGTTGGGGTTTGCCGTCCGACTCAAACCGGATCAATCCGTCCGCGCCGTAAAATCCGTTCGGATCCTCAAGACGCTCCATGCGGCTCCGTGCATTTCCGTCTGCGACATAGGCGCCAATGGCCACAGAGTCATAGGCCAAGCTGGCAAGACGGGAATTATTTTCGCCATAAGCGCGATCATAGCTCCTCTCGAAATCGGCCTGCGCGTCAGGGTCCGGCCCGGCGAAGACGCCGCCATTCAGCGCCGGTTCGCGGACGGTAGAGCCGTTTTTCCAGAGACCGGTTCCAAGGAACTGAACCGTCATTGGGCTAATATTGTAATAGGGCAGTAAAGGCGCGAGACTGCGCAGAGCCGTCCCGCCCTCAGGAAGGATTATTGCCTGATAGCCTGCGGAGCGATATTGCGCCGCCATGCCCCGCGCGGGTTCTTGCATGACCGAAATGTCGTTGCCGCTATAGCTGGCAGAAGCCGTGACTTGGCCGCCATTTTCCTGAACGGCTTTGCGGTAGGCGTCATTGACGCGCCGCCCATATTCACTGGTCGGGCCGAGAAAGGCAAAACGGTCAACGCCTGTATCAGAGGCAAATTCGACAATACGTTCGACTTCTGCTTCAGGGGGGAAGGATAAAAGATATGTTCCATTTCCCGCTACCTCTTGATCCGTAGAAAAAGCAATAACGGGCGTCCCGCTCCGGCGCGCGACATTGCTGGACGCCGTCACAGAGCCGGACAGAATAGGGCCAAGAATGACGTCAGCGCCAGAATTAAGCGCCGCCTGCGCCGCCGATTGAGCGCCTTGCGGCGTACCGCCCGTATCAAGAGCAATTAAAAGAACGTCAGCCCTATCCCGTTCAAACACGGCGAGTTCGGCGGCTTTCATCATCGACTTGGCCTCTTGGCGAAGCCGGGCAGAAGAGGCAGAAAAGGGGAGAAGAAGAGCCAACCGTTTCGTGTCTCTGCCTTCCATATGAGGCAAGGTCAGACCCTCCCTCCGCTCAACTTCTTCAAACTCGTCTTCATTTTCCTCAGGCATCTCCGTTTGCGGAGCGTCCGGTTCGAAGTCTGGTACCGGGTCTGGCTCTACCGGCCCTTGCTCAATGGGTCGCGGCGGATATTGCGGGGGATAAGGCGAAGACGTTGAGCAGGCCGTTGTCAGCAAAGCGAGAGCCGAGACAAGCAAAAGGTTCTTTGCCGACAGAAAGCCGCTCTGAATTCCATCATGGCCAAAACGCTTAAATTTCATCATAACACTTAAACCTTAGTTCACTGCCCAGGAGGGCTCACTTGTCCATACCCAAGAATAGCCCTGCGCCGCAACTGCTATCCGGGAAAAGCTCCAACTCGGACACAGCGCCTCCGCTTTCTCCCGGCCTGTATATCGTCTCGACCCCTATCGGGAATCTTCGGGACATTACGCTTCGCGCGCTGGATGTGTTGCACGCCGCCCAACATATTCTGGCCGAAGACACACGACAAACCCGAAAACTTTGCGAGGTCTATTCTATTGCCACTCCTTTATCGGCCTATCATGACCATAATGCGGCAACGCGTGTGCCTGATTTGATTGAGCGCCTACAGGCCGGAGAAAGGATCGCGCTGGTTAGCGATGCCGGGACGCCGCTTGTGTCTGACCCCGGATTTCGTTTGGTCCGCGCGGCAGTGGAAGCCGAAATAGATGTCTGGCCCATTCCGGGCGCGTCTGCTCTCTTGGCCGGTCTTGTAAAATCGGGGCTCCCCTCGGACGCTTTTCATTTTGCCGGGTTTTTACCTCCAAAATCGGCGGCGAGACAATCCGCGCTTTCAAAACTCTCAACGGTACAGGCCACCCTCGTCTTTTTTGAAACAGGGCCACGCATAGGCAAGGTTTTGGCGGATGCCGCGAAAGTTTTGGGCAATCGCCGCTGTGTTTTGACGCGTGAGCTGACCAAACGATATGAGGAAGCCCGCCACGGGACAGCCATGGAGCTTTTGACCAGCGTAAACGAGACGCCGCCTAAGGGGGAGTTGGTTTTGTTAATCGCGCCGCCTACGGCCGATGCCCTCTGGTCAGAAGAACAGGTTCGCAGCGCTTTGGACGAGCAAATAGCCGATGTCGGTGTCAAACGCGCGAGCACGGCCATTGCGGAGTTAAGCGGATGGCAAAAGCGAGAGGTTTACGCCTTGGCCCTAAGTCTGAAATAAGTCCGGAATGCAAAATAGGCGCAAGAATGAAAGAGAAGGGCGCAAAGCGGAAGCGCGTGTCGCCGCCTATATCCGGCTTCGAGGATATAAAATTTTAGCGGAGCGATTTAAGACGCCTTACGGGGAAGTCGATCTCATCGCCCAGAAAGGCAAAACTCTTGCTTTTGTTGAGGTCAAACAAAGAGCAAGTCAAAGAGCCATAGACGAGTCCATGAATTGGCGAAGCGAACAGCGAATTATTGATTCGGCTGAAATTTGGATAGAGAAAAATTTTGCCCAATTACCGCGGAATTTTGAAATACGGTTTGATTTCGCGTCTATTATTGGGCCCGTCTCGCCTTTGTGTTATGTGACTTATCTTAAGGGCGCATTTAGACCAGATTAATAAATGTATTTGAAATCAAGACCTTGCCAAAGACTCACGGTGAAACACTTTCGCAACCATTGAACTTTCAATAATTTTAAATTTAACATTAATAACCGTGGGGGCGGTTTTAAAGGATATGATCTATTTTGGACTTGCCACACATACCGGATCGCATGGCGGCCTACCCCATCGGAGCCGCACAAATATTAGCGGATAAAGTTGCCCAAGACATGATGGTCTTCGTAAAGCGTCATGTTTTTACAGCTATGACGCTGGAGCCAAACCTAAACTGGCGGGACGTTTTTGTTCTTTCCCAGATATTACGATACCCTGAAGGGCTCACGCCTGCCGAAATTTCTGGGAATACGCGGCTTGATCCCGCAACCGTTTTGCGGGCCGATGAAAAACTTCAAAAGGCGCGTTACATTGTTATTCTTGAGCAAGCCTTTGACGCACGCTCTAACCTCATTCAAATTACGCCAGCGGGCGCAAGTTTTCTGGAGGAGCTTTTCCAAACTTACTTGTTGAAACAGGAACAGGTGTATGAGAACTTTCTGCCGCGACTTGAAAAACAAGATATTCGAAACATTTTTGAAACTTGTCTAGATATTCAGGAACATGCGGAGCAGCTTGCTTCTTTGTCAGCCACAGGTAAAATTCGAAGACAAAACCGGACCGGTTATTCCCGGGCGGCTCTTCAAGAGTCTTTTGATAACTTTCAGAAGTTTCCTGAATTCATTCTTCAGGTTTACTGTCGCCGGATCTCTAATGATTACATGAAGTTTCTTAAAATTCATGCCATGTCAAAAATGTCCGAGAAACCTCTTCGCAAGTCCCGCGAGTTACTGACTCTTATGACGCTTGAATATATGGAACATGATGCCACCGCCATGGATGTAGCTAAACTCATGCGGTTTGACCCTGCCACGACAAGCAGAGCCGTCTCTATTCTTACATCCGCTGGATGTATTAAGCCCCTTTCCGGCTATGCAGCGGATGACCGGAAAAAGCCTCTCAGCCTCTCTGAGAAAGGGATGCGGTCGGTTGCAGAATATAAAACCTTAATGTTAAAGGCTTACGAAAAGGCCAGCGACAGGCTCAATCTTCAAAGGCCAAAAACAGTTACGGTGAACCAACTCGGCATTCTTTATTTCCTTGGCAATAGGACTAAGGTATTCGCTTCAATCAAGCCCGGAAAACTGGTTTAAGCGCCCCACAGTTAATTGAAATTTCAATATATTTCTTGAAGTTTCAACCCGCTGTAATCATTGTGCTTTTTCCTATCCCCGTTAACGATTCCGTAAAGTCGCCTCCTTAGCTTAAGCTGTGTCGGAGCCTAGTTTTATTAGTCTGCCAACATAAATTCTCCCGAAATATCGGGCTTATCATCTCACGCGACGCGCTAGGATTGCGCCCTGAGTAATTTCGCCTCTCTAACGCGGCGAATGCCCTTGGTCATCGCCCCTTTTAACCTTCACGTTAAACCAGTCCGGCTTCCCAGACTGTAAAAACTGTGATATTCTTGAAGACACCAAATGAGCAGTTCTCAATCATTATCGACTAAAATGACTGTTCTTTTGGTTTTACATCAGGACGGCGTGACGTGTGATATTCGGGACACCCTGATAAGTGATGGATATAATGTTATAGGACCTGTTAGCAGTGTAACCGCCGCCTATATGGCTATTTTGGATGAAGATCCCGATATGGCAATTATCGATCAAAAAGTCTGTCAGGATCAAACGGAAATCATGTCAGATACCCTTATCCAGATCGGGATTGAACATCTGGTTATCTGTCATACCCCCCCGCATATGCTAAAGCGGGAATTAGGGCACGGAGCCATGCGCGGGCTTGTAACGGCGCCTCATAAAAATAAGGCCGAGGATATCAGTCACGAGCTTTGTTACATGCGAGCCAAGAAAATCAGGCGCAACGCGCAACCGGGCGGACAGCATAACAAGTTCCAGACCTCTTTTTCGTGACAATAATTTAGCACTTAAAGTGCGCTCTTGCTGCTTGGCATGACGATGTCTTAATAAATTTAGTAAGGTTTCGTTCACCATAAACCGTTAGTTTCATACCTATGAAACATATTATCTTACCCCTGCTCTGCGCCTCAATTTTATCTGGCTGTTCCCTCACAAGTGCGGGACTCAGCAAGCATGACGAACGTAGTTTCGCTGGCGTTCTGAATGATGTGAATGCGGGCAAAGCCATTAAAGCCCGCATGACCCGTGCTTATGATTATAATCTCAAAAATGTAGATATCGAAGTGTCCGAAGGAGTCGCGCTTCTTTCCGGTAACACGCCAAGCAAAGAGGACCGTATTGAAGCCGCCCGCATAGCCTGGTCCGCCCCTCATGTTGAACAAGTCGGGAATGAAATTATAATCGGTGATAAGCGCGGCTTTATTCGCGGGGCCAAAGACGGGGTTTTGGAAAAAGCGGTTCGAACGCGGCTTCTGGCAAATGGGTCCATCAAATCCCAAAATTTCAATGTCGAAACCCATGAAGGCGTTGTTTATCTATTAGGCGTCGCTCGAACGCCGGACGAATTAGAACAGGCAGCACAAGTCGCCGCCCAAACCCGAGGCGCCAGAGAGGTTATCTCTTATGCCAGAGTGGCTGACAGCACAGCGTCATATGCTTCTCAAACAGCTGCGCCTTTCGCCCCTCAAGGTTATCCGCCCATAAATGCTCCGGCGCAGCGCGAGCTACCTGACTATCTGACAAGTGAGCCCTCTCCCCCTGATTACGCGGCACCTGAGCAGGACACAGCTCCTATTCGCAAAGCCCCTTATGACGAACCTATTCGCCTGCACCGCAATCAGGCTGAAGACTCCTCAATAAATGAAGAGCCTTATTATATTGATCCGAATACGGGCAAACAAATCCCCGTGTCGAATATCATTCGAAGGTACAGAGACTAACCTTTAGAAACTTGTGCTGACCGCGAACCGGACATTTCGTCCGGGCAGCGGCACGACATCTTTCAGAACAGAGGTGTGCTGACGCGCATCGACATCAAATGCATTATGAAGTGAAACACTGATCCGAACGGGTTGAGTTTCAATCGGCGCCCTCCACGTCACAAAGATATTTGTTAAAGCGTAATCCTCCGTTGGCGTTTCAAATAAGCCAACATCATTTTGCTTTGACGCATAATCCAATTCAGCCCGAAGTTTTAATCTATCTGATTCAGCTTCAATTCCGCCCAAAACAGAGAGCGGCGGAATGCGCGGAAGATTCCCGCTATCTGTTTCGGCTCGAACATATTCGACAAGACCATCAACTTTTACGTCAAATTTTCCTACTTGCGCGATTGGCATGCCGCCCTGAATTTCAAACCCTTTAAACGTCGCATCTTCGCCCGTGAACTGAAAGACATCCAAGCCGTCCTCCGTCTCGCCTGTTGCCGTTTCGAAAATATAGTCTTTATAATCTGTATAAAAGGCATTTAATGTCAGGAAGCGTCCGCTTTGCCGGTAGCGGATGGCTCCTTCAATCCCTCTGGCCGTTTCAAGACCTAAGGTCGGGTTTCCCACTTCAAATTGCTCCGTCGCAAGATGCGGGCCATTGGAATACAGCTCCTCTGTAGTAGGGGCACGTTCCGTCCGGAAAGCCGTCCCGCCGAAGCGAATAGTATCGCTCAGGTGATAGTCTCCGCCAGCGGAAAAGCTTATACCTTCAAAGTTCAGGCTCTCGCCTGTAATCGCGTTTTCTTGATCTGTTGTTTCAAGTCGGGCAGCCCCTTCGAGGTGAAGGGCTCCTAGTTCTTTTTCCTGAAACGTATAAAAGCCCAGCTCTTGCGTGTTGGTTGGCGGAACAAAGGCTTCATCCCCTATTGCCGCAAAATCGCGATCCCGGAACTGAACACCATAAGCGCCGCTCCACCCGTCACGTTCTTTTTGAATGGCTTCACCGCGGATTTCATAGCCTTCATTCGTAAAGACAGTTCCCGGCTCTCCAGGGCCTTCAAATTCTATATGCTTATAATCTGCATAGCCGCCGAAAACTTGTAGGGTCTCTATAAAACCGCCGAGCTTTAACCGACCATTTACGTCCACACGCGTTTGATCGAGACCGATGGTAACTTGTTCCTCTCCATGGGCTTCATGATCTTCTGCATGCTCATGGCCTTCTTCATGCTCATGGTCTTCTGCATGGCCCTCTTCACCATGAGCGTGACCTCCGGGAATACCATAATCTGACTGGAAGTTATGAATAGAAAACCCCAAGAACCCTCGCTCGCCGACATAAGACAGTCCGCCCGTTAAAGATTGTGATTTGACGGCTGAATTATCGAGAGTTCCAAACGCTTCCGCTTCTTCCTCATGTTCGTGGCCTTCCTCTTCATGCTCTTCTTCGTGTTCCGCATCTTCGGCTGCGCGAAGAGCATCGCTCTCGGCAAAACCCGGAATATTGTAATCGTCCGTTTCTTTAAATGTCCCGTCGACATGTAAAACAAAATTCCCGAAAGATTTATCAACGGATCCGGCGACTTCGCGTCCGGCGTCCACGCTAGAGGCGCCAACTCTGAAAGCGCCGTCCAGACCGCCTTCCGGTAGGCTGTCAGGAATGCGCCCGTCTATGACATTCACCACGCCGCCTGAACCAGACGAACCATAACGCAAAAGAGCCGCGCCTCGCAGAACCTCAATGCGTTCTGCCTGGGCCGGTTCAGCCGCCACAGCATGATCCGGAGACGCAGAAGACGCATCAATTGAGCCAATCCCATTTGTCAGAACGCGTACTCGGTCTCCGCCCTGTCCCCGCAATATGGGGCGAGAGGCTCCGGCCCCGAAAAAGGTTGAGGAGACACCTGGTTCAGATTTCAAAGTTTCGCCAATCGTGGCTGCGAGGCGCTCTGAAAGCTCCTCCCCGCTTAGGACAGAAACACCAGTAATCGCTTCGTCCACAGACCGATTAAGAGGGGATCCGGTGACAATGATTTCGTCAATCTCGGAATCAAGATTTTGCGCCATAGCCGGCGCAGCAAAAATGAGTGTGGCAGAAAGTGCCGAAAAACTAAGTAAAGAAGACCGCAACATGGGTACACCTTTCAAACAATAAACAAGGGAAAGCCCGCGCGAAAACACGGACAGATAGTCATAAGTTTATTGTGGAAAGGGTGGAGCCCGCGGCGGCGGGGCGCGGAGTTGCGGCGCAAGAAGCGGGGCTGGGCGGACTGTTTCGACAAAGGTCGTTTTGACAGGAAAGGCGACATAATCGGTCTGAACAACAGCAGGCTGAGGCGCGACGCAATCATGGGAAGCGATATTCACCGCACAAAGAACGCCCTCATGTTGATGCGGGCTGTCTCCATAGGTGGCGGCGTGAGCGGCAGAGAAACTCTGGACAGCTAAAAACCACCCTGCCAGCAGCAGAAGGAGAAAACGATATGTGCGAGATGCCGTCACGTTATCTTATTACACATAGCGATGATAAGGGCGCAAGAGAGAATGCGGCCTTCGCTGCATTCCCTAAACTTGGGGGCCTGAAAACTTATGCCTTAAGCGCCGCTGTCTGGATTTTGCAAAGTTCTTCAATACCCTTTGCAGCCAAACGTGTGAGTTCCGCCATTTCAGCGGCTGTGAAAGGCACATCTTCTGCACTGGCCTGCACTTCGATAATGCCGCCAGTTTCGGTTAAAACAAAATTGGCATCCGCTTGGGCTGTGCTGTCTTCGACATATTCGAGGTCAAGGCGGCATTCGCCTTCGACTATCCCGCAAGACACGGCGGCCATTCTATCTGTGATAGGAGTTTCGGCGATTAAACCCTGTTCCACCAATTTATCGCAAGCCTGAGACAAGGCAACCCAAGCCCCGGTGATAGAGGCGGTGCGGGTACCGCCATCGGCCTGCATAACATCGCAATCGAGAATGATTTGGCGCTCCCCCAGTTTTGTCAGATCAATCGCAGCTCGAAGGGACCGGCCAATTAGGCGCTGGATCTCAACTGTGCGTCCGCCTTGTTTGCCGCGCGCGGCTTCGCGGTTGTTACGGGAATGAGTCGCTCGCGGGAGCATACCATACTCCGCAGTCACCCAGCCTTTGCCGGAACCTTTCATCCAGCGCGGAACATTTTCATCGACACTGGCGGTACAAAGGACATGAGTTTCGCCGAATTTAGCCAAACATGACCCCTCAGCGTAGCGGGACACGCCGGCCTCCAAAGTGATAGGGCGTAAATCTTCACGATTTCGATTATTTGGGCGCATAAGGGGACCTTTCTTAAATAGGCTTCCGCGTTAGACAGGCTGAGGAAGAAAGACCAGACCCAAATATGACAAAACTGAATTCAGAGACGATTTGTCAGAGGGATTAAGAGGCGGGGACACGTCGCCAGACGACCGAATAAGGTGCCTCTTCTCCGCCTCCTTTCGTCACTTGATTTTCATAAATATAAAATCCGTTTTCCGGCGCGGTGAAGCGGTTTATACCGCGTTTTGGACCGACGACTTCGGTGCTGGAAATCAAAACCGGTTCACACATCAAAGCTTCCAAAAAATAGAGGCCCTTGCAGGATTGAATATTGAGAACAGCAGAATGCCCCTCTGGAAACCTGTAGTCGACCTGTAACATCTGGCCCGCGCGAAAATAGCCGCGCTGAACATGAAACAAATCGAAAAAAGGCGAAAAAACGGTGCGGTTTTTATCATAATCAATATTTGGCAGCGTTTTATCATGCGTAGAAATCGCGAGGATAGATTTATTTGAAATGAGCGCCGGCAAATAAAAGAGCGACATATAGCAAAGGCCCAAGCCAAGAATAATAGCGCCGGCCGTTGCCAATAAGCGCCGGTCACTCATGCTTCGCCGCTTTGGCTCGACATGACCTTTCCGAAAGCGAAGGGTTTCATCTTCGCCCCGTTTGATGACTTCGTTTATTTGGACGGTTTTAAACGACATGTTTCCCTATTATTCTAAAATTCGCCTTATGCTATCGGGCAAACCTTAGAAAACCGTGAAAAGCCTTAGAGAGCGTCTGGAGGAAAATCCATTTTTCCGGTTGGGCTAGTTTTCCGCCTAGACAGGATCATCGTAAATATCGAGCTCTCCTACCGTCTTGGGAACCCCGTCCAAAGCGGAACCAGTTGTACGAAACCCCGTATTCTTTTTATGAATGAAATAGGTTCACCGGAATATTTTCACTCGCTTTCGATTTGGGAAATGGCGGCTCGATTAGGTCTGGCTTGTGCTTTAGGATTTGCCGTCGGGTTTGACCGGGAGCTGAAATCGCGGGCCGCCGGGCTCCGTACACATATGCTCACCTCACTGGCGGCCGCAATTTTTATGGTTATCGCGCTGGAATTGATTGCCAAAATCGGGTCAGATAGCGACCACACGCAAATGGACCCGCTCCGCGTTATAGAAGCCGTCACAGCCGGCGTTGCTTTTCTCGCCGCAGGAACAATTATTCAAGCCAAGGGCTCCGTTAAAGGCCTGACCACCGGCGCGAGCATGTGGCTGTCCGGCGCTGTGGGCCTCGCCTGCGGATCTGGCTTTTATCGCTTGGCGCTTCTTGGCACAGCGCTGTCTCTAATCGTTTTGATTCCCATTCGCTATTTTGAACGGCGCCTTCCTAAGAAAGATAAATCCGAAATATTAAATTCAACTGACGATGGATAGACCCGTGAAAAATACTGATGCAACTGAATTTAAACAAAAACCCAAAACTTACGAATACCGAGTTTGGGATAGCTCCATTACCCTGTCCCAATCAGAGCTGGAATCTTCTTTCGGAAAGGGACGGCAAGAAAATCGAACAGATATTTATCTCCCCCCGACAGGAAACTATCTGCCAAAATTTAGAGGCCAGTCCCGCCTTGAGCTGAAAGAGAAACTGGACATAGTTGACGGTATTGAAAGCTGGGAGCGATCTGTCAGCGCCGACTTCCCGATCTCGGAAGCTGAGCTTGCGCGTTTTCAAAAGTGCATCCCGGATTTAGGGCTTTCACCCGAATCGTTTCGCGATGCGCAATCCGCTCTGTCCTTCTTGCGGGAGAGGCTCAACCTCTTACCCATAAAAAAAAGCCGGACTCTTTATGAAATAGAGATTCGCGGAGAAATTGGCGCAGAAATTGAACTAACCGCTATCTCGGTCAATAATAAAAACTATCAAACTCTGGCCATTGAATGCTCCGACCATCAAAGCGCTTCAAATTTGGCGGCAGAACTGAATCTCCACCGCTCGGAAAATATGTCCTATGCGGATTGGATTAGAAAGCAGGCTGGATAAATTTATAAATAGTCCGGCAGTGCCTCTCATTCAGTTGCATCCGTCCTCTTGCATAAAGCGCCAAAACTGACCACATATATCCCTGATATGAGTGCACCCTTTCCAACATTTTCCCTGTCTGACCTCGACAGCCGCGCGCGCCGTATTTTCCGGGATATTGTCGAGAGCTATCTGGAAACAGGCCTGCCCGTCGGATCTAAAACACTCGCCCTTTCAAGCGGCCGTTCGCTCTCGCCCGCGACCATCAGAAATACTATGGCAGAGCTTTCCCGTTTTGGCCTGCTCGCGGCGCCGCATGTCAGTGCGGGACGAGTGCCGACGCAAGCCGGGCTTCGGCTCTTTGTTGATGGGCTATTGGAAATTGGGGATTTGGGGGGTGACGAACGGCAAAGGCTTGAAACCCGGCTCTCTGGAGTAGAGCAATCCCCGGATCATTTTCTGGAACAGACAAGCGGAATGCTCGCCGGACTGGCGGGCGGCGCGGGGCTGGTCCTAAGCCCCTCTGCCGCACCAGGCTCTCCCCCTTTGCGCCATGTCGAATTTGTCGCCTTGGATGACGGTCAGGCGCTGGTCGTACTTGTTTATACGGACGGACGAATTGAAAACCGACTAATGCCAAGGCCCGAAGGGCTTCTGCCGGCTTCTTTGGAACGTGCCGGCAACTTTTTGTCTGCCCGATTAAAGGGCCGCCGACTCGAAGAAGCGCGTGCCGATATATTGGAAGAAATGGAAACTGGTCAGGCCCAAATCGACGTCGCAGCCGAAGGCCTTATCAAACAAGGCCTCGCCGAATGGTCGGGGAGCGCTGAGGCAACTGACAATAAACGTGCCTTAATTGTGCGCGGACGGGCACAACTCCTTGACAATTTGGAAGCGCAAACCGATTTGGAGCGCATCCGTCTCTTATTCGAAGATTTGGAACGTAAGGAAGAGCTGATAGCGCTTCTGGACCGAACTGAAGAAGCAGATGGTGTGAAGATTTTTATCGGCACGGAGAATCCTTTATTCTCCTTGTCGGGATCGAGCCTTGTGATCGCGCCATACCGCGATGCGGCTCAGAATATATTAGGGGCGGTGGGCGTGATTGGTCCGACCCGCCTGAATTACGCGCGGGTTATCCCAATGGTGGATTATACCGCACAATTGGTGGGGCGCAGGCTCGACCCGAATGCAAGATAAAGAGAGATAGCTATGTCCGACCCGAAAAAACCGACTATGCCGAATGTTAAAGGTATGGATGACTTTCCCAGCGATTCCGAATTGGATGCCCTACAAGCCGAAATAGAAAAGGCTAAAAAAGGCATGGACGAGCATAAAGTCTCGCTAGGCGAAACAAGCCTCGGCGCAAATGCAGCAGCAGCGGCAAAAGCGGATTTCGCGGCGGATCGCGCGGCAGAAGGCGAGGCCTCCGCTGAATTTGACGCCGCCGCCCCCGATGCCGGCGCTGCCGCCATTGCCCGCATTCAGGAACTCGAAGCTGAAATCGCTACTATAAAAGACCAATCCCTTCGCGCTCTTGCAGACGCTGAAAACACCAAGCGCCGCGCAGAACGGGAAGTCACAGCCGCCAAGACTTTCGGCATTGAGAAATTTGCGCAAGACATGTTGTCGGTTCACGACAACCTTTCCCGCGCCTTATTGACACTTGAAGGGACAGACCAAGCCGATCTGGGCGAAAATGCCAAAAACCTTGTGGCCGGAATCGAATTGACAGAAAAAGACCTGATCATGGTGCTGTCCCGTCACGGCGTAAAACCCGTTGCAGGAGTTGGGTCCAAATTTGATCCCAATGTCCATCAGGCGGTCGCCAATATTCCCTCCTCCGAAGAAAAAGGCCATGTCGCCACGGTTATGCAAACCGGCTTTAAACTTGGCGACCGCACTTTGCGGGCCGCTATGGTCGCCGTAAGTACGGGGTCAGTCGCGTAGCGCAGCTTATGACCAAAATCATTTTACCTCAGAGGAGATTGGGACATGCCCGAACTCCCTGAGGTGGAAACTGTGCGCCGCGGTCTTGCACCCGTAATGGAGGGGGCCGTCTTTCAAACGGTTACGCTGAACCGTCCAGACTTACGTTTTCCTTTTGACCCCAACTTTATTGCCCGCATACAAGGTCAGCGCCTCATAAAACTTACCCGCCGCGCCAAATTTCTTCAGGCCGAACTGTCCAGTGGAGAACGGCTTTTTATGCATCTGGGCATGAGCGGGCGTTTCATTATTGACCATTCTTCGACAGCTCAGTTTGTAAATGAGCACAAAGCCGACCCCAAACATCATCATGTTGTTTTCACCATGGAAAATGGCGCAGTCATTACCTTTAACGACCCCCGCCGTTTCGGGTTTATGGAACTGGCGGCCAAGGACGCAGCTTACCGTCTTGACCATATCGGGCCGGAACCTCTCTCCAATAGCTTTAATGGTCCCGTCCTAAGAAAAGCCCTTCGCGGCAAAAAATCCAAAATCAAAGCTGCCTTACTGGATCAGCGAATAGTCGCCGGTCTCGGCAATATATATGTCTGTGAGGCCTTGTTCCGAACAGGCGTCTCGCCGCGCCGCGCCGCAGGGCGACTCAAAGTCGCAGAAACAGACGCTCTTGCGCGGAACATCAAGGCCGTTCTGACCGAGGCCATAGAAGCCGGAGGTAGTTCGCTGCGCGATTTCTCCAATACAGATGGCAAGCTCGGCTATTTTCAGCATAATTTCGATGTTTACGGGCGCGAAGGTCAGGCCTGCCCTATTTGCGCCGACCCGATACAACGCCTTGTCCAAAGTGGCCGGAGCAGCTTTTTTTGCCGGGTCTGTCAAACCTGAAACTAAGCGGAGAAAGGGGAACATGCCTTGCCAGCCTTGTCCTGACTGCGTTACAAGCCGTCCACATTGGCGGGCAATCCCCCCGAAAACGAGAGAGAGTTTATGGCTTATAAATTGATTGATCTGACACGTGACGGCGGAGTTGCCATCATCCAACTGGACAGACCCAAGGCGCTAAATGCCCTAAATACCGAAATGATGAGCGAAGTTGCAGACGCGCTTACGACGTTAGAGGCAGATGACGGAATTGGTTGTGTGATCTTGACGGGTTCCGAGAAAGCCTTTGCCGCCGGCGCCGACATCAAAGAAATGTCAGACAATAATTATCTGTCGATCTACAAAAATGACCCGTTTGAAGAAAATCACTGCTCCATTGAACGCTTTCGCAAGCCGATTATTGCTGCGGTCGCAGGATATGCACTGGGTGGGGGCTGCGAAATTGCCATGATGTGTGATTTCATCATCGCCGCAGATAATGCCAAATTCGGCCAACCGGAAATCAATCTCGGCGTAATGCCGGGCATTGGGGGCACGCAGCGCCTGATGCGCGCTGTCGGCAAAGCCAAAGCGATGGATATGTGCCTGACAGGCCGGATGATGCCCGCCGAAGAAGCCGAGCGCGCCGGACTGGTTAGCCGCATCGTCAAGCTCGACGATCTGATGAGCACCGCCAAAGAAGCCGCGTCAAAAATCGCCAATCAGAGTCAACCAGTCGCCATGATCACCAAAGAAACGGTCAATGCAGGATTTAACATGACGCTGGATCAGGGCATTCGCTTTGAGCGCCGCCTCTTCCAGAGCCTGTTCACAACGCAAGACCAGAAAGAAGGCATGGCCGCCTTCATTGAAAAGCGGAAACCGCATTTCAAAAACAAATAGACGTCTCAATATTGCGCTGAGTCCCGCATTCTCTGCGATTGTAGAGTTGACGGGGCGAAAATCGGCGCGTATAGGCGGCGCTTGAAATTCGGATGGATCAAAGGATCCGTCCTTTTACGATATGTATATAGAGGAATAACATGGCAAATACGTCATCTGCCAAGAAGAACGTCCGTAAAATGGCTCGTAAGACTGAGGTGAACCGCACCCGTCGTAGCCAAGTCCGGACATTTTTACGCCGCGTTGAAGACGCCATCACGGCCGGGGATAAGTCTGCCGCAAGTGACGCGCTTAAAAAGGCCGAACCGGCCTTGATGCGGGCTGTCAATCGCGGTGTCTTTCACAAAAACACTGCGGCACGAAAAATTTCTCGTTTGAACAAGCGCGTCAAAGCCATCGGCTAAAACCGTTTCGAAGCGTTGTCTTACTGACGCAGCGCTTTAGGATTAAAGTATTATCAGAGACCGGGCGTCGCCCGGTTTTTTTTGTGCCTGACTGTGTTGCCCCCGCAAATTTCTTTCTCTTATCACTACGACCTCTTTGACAGCATTGAACTCTAAAATTAGGGCGCTGAATTTTGCGGCTGAAAAAAATTTTAAGAAATATGAATTTTTTGCAACGCCACCGTTTTGAGATTCTTACGTTTTTTTGAGTCAACAGAAAAGGCATAAAGAATCAGGACTTTTCGCCGTTGACGGGAGCGAAAAGAGTCGGTTTATTAGAGAGGTCAGCAACCTAGGGGGGGAGCTGGCCGTCGAGGGAGTTCTGGACGGAGAAGGTGGATACTTTCCCGGTTGGATCCATAAAATAGTTAGAATAATCAAGGGTTTAGTCAATTTACCCTCTGGGTTCGTGCGGAGTAAATTTCAATGCAAGATGCAAAAGTCAGTCCTAAATTGTCGACTGTTTCCAGTCAGAGCACGGCGCCTGATCTTTATACGGGAGAGCCGCCATTGAAGAGCGCAAACAATACCTGGGCAAAAGTCAAAACTGACTTGGGCTATGCGCTTGGGCCCAATGTTCATCGCTCTTGGACAGGTCAGCTCCGCGTCAGTCAGGCCAATGAGCGCATTGTTACGCTTGCGGCGCCGTCGCGTTTTATTGCCTCTAAAATTGAATCAAATTACGCAGATACCGTTCGCCGGCTTTGGAAGAAATATGATATGGTCGCCCCGCCGCGCGATATCATCTTTTCCGCAGCCACTGAACGCGCGGCACAACCTCGCGAGCAGGACAAAAATCAGTCTGGACGCAAAACGGGCGGTCCCGTGCCGCCTCTCGCCCCTGTGAGTCCGGCCTCCCGGGCCAACCGGGCGGCTTCAAAGCCGAGCGGAGATGTTGTCGGTTTCGATAACCCGCAATCTGTTCGGGCTGATAACCCGCGCGATCGCTTTACCTTTGATAATTTCGTCGTCGGCGCGTCAAATGAGCTAGCTTTTGCGGTGGCGCGTCAAATCGCATCCTGCCGCGCCGCACAATATAATCCTATCGTTATTCACGGCGCGAACGGCATGGGTAAAACCCATTTGTTACATGCCATTCAAGACGCGATCACAGAATCAGAACCCAATTATCGGGTGAAGCTGATTTCTTCCGAAAACTTTGTATCCGCTTTTGTGTCTTCCGTTCGCGGCGGAGGCCGGGACGCAATCGAAGGCTTTAAGGCGAGCCTGCGTGATGTCGACCTTCTGATTATTGATGACGCCCATTTTATTGCCGATAAACCAGGCTCTCAAGAAGAGCTGCTTCACACTTTAGTCAGCCTTGTCGCCCAAGGCCGTCAGATTTTGATCGCGGCTGATCGACATCCTGATAAAATTGAAAAAGCCTCGGATCGTCTAAAGTCTTATCTTTCTTCTGGTCTGGTCTGCCGCATTGGCGCCGCTGATTACGAATTACGTCTGCGCATTTTGGACCGCCTCATTCAGCGCCGCCGCGCTTCCGGTAATCCGGGCCTTGCCATTCCGCAAAATGCCCGCGATCACCTAGCGGCCCGTATGAATGCGACGCCGCGCGACCTCGAAGGAGCATTTAACCAGATTGTCGCGCAAAGCGAATTTCTCGGAACGCCCATTACGCTCGAAACCGTGCAAGAGACGCTGTCAGATTCACGCTATATGGCCGGACAGCGCCTGACTGTGGACCGGATTCAACGTGCCGTCTGTGAAGAGTTCAATGTCACACTAACCGATATGACATCCAAACGACGCGCGCGGGTCATTGCGCGGCCTCGCCAAGTGGCAATGTATTTGTCTAAAAAGCTGACCAAACGTTCGCTTCCGGATATTGGCCGCCGCTTTGGCGGACGGGATCACACCACTGTAATGCACGCGGTCAAACGTATTGACGAGCTTCGTGCCGCGGATGCGGAGTTTAATTCTCAGATTGAAACCGTTGAAGGTGTTTTGAAGGCTTAATGGGGCATACCCCCTAGGTGGATAAGACCAACACCCCTATACTCATTACATCCTGACAGGAGAGCGCCTTCTAACTGGGCACTAAAGGGGGGACAGGGGTCAGGGTTAGGGTTATCATGAAACATCCAAAAAAAGTCCTCGCCTTTACGCTTTTATTAGGGGCGGTGCTTTTTGCGGCTTACCACACATATAAACCTTTACCGGACGGTCTTGCCTATTCCGGTCAGACGTTCCCGGCTCAGGACGTGACCTTTCTGGGAGACAATACGTGGATAGATTCAGCGGGAGTTCGGCAGCTTGATCAGGAGGTTTTTGATTCTGTCTTTGACCTCATAAGTGGGGCCCGAAACCTTGTTGTTTTGGACATGTTTTTATTCAATGACTTTCAAGGCCCCCAGCCGGAGACGCATCGGCTTTTATCTTCGGAGCTGACCTCCGCACTGATAAAGCAAAAGGCGGCCTATCCAGATATTCAGATTGTCGTCATTACCGATCCTCTCAATACAATTTACGGAGGATTGGAGTCGGAATATTTTGAAAGCATGCGGAAGGCTGGAATTGATGTCGTGGTGACGGGTCTCGCCTCATTGCGCGACAGTAATCCGGCCTATTCCTGGTATTGGCGACTTTTCGTTCAACCCTTTGGCAATAGTGAGCGAGGATTTCTTCCAAATCCGTTGGGGCAAAAAGGCCGTGTAAGCGCGCGTAGCTATCTTGAACTCGCAAACTTTAAAGCCAATCATAGAAAAACCATCCTTGCTGACACGCCGTCCGGTTATGCCGGTCTTGTGACCTCCGCCAACCCCCATGACGGCAGTAGCGCACACCGAAACACGGCTATCCGGTTTACCGGGGGCGCCGCTATTGATTTGCTGAAAACTGAAAATGCGGTCTTGGCTTTATCGGGGCATTCCCAAATTGCTTTGCCCTCAGTAAAGATCGAAGACACGTCTGATATTTACGTTCAGATTGTCACCGAGCGTGCGATCAAAACCTCGGTCCTGAGCCACATTGAAGCCGCCGGGACGGGCGACAAATTGGACTTGATGATGTTTTATCTTTCAGAAAGCGACATTATTGACGCTCTCATTGCCGCCAAAGACCGGGGCGCAGCCATACGCATATTGTTGGACCCCAATAAAGATGCGTTCGGCCACGAAAAAGATGGCGTCCCTAACCGTCCTGTTGCTGATATTCTGGACAGTCAGGGCTTAAGGGTTCGTTGGGCGAATGTAAAAGGTGAACAATCTCACACCAAAATGCTGATGGTCACGAAAGGCACTGGAGAGTCGGTAATCATTGCAGGCTCGGCCAATTATACCCGTCGAAATCTGGACAACCTTAATTTAGAAACCAATGTGGTCGTGACCGGGCCTGTCAGGGCCGAGGTGTTTAGAGATGCGCAAACCTATTTTGATATTTCTTGGAATAATACCGATGGCCGCAACTATAGCCTGCCTTACAGCGCTTATGCCGATGATAGCCTCTTCTTGCGACTGAAGTCGGAGTTTATGGAAAGCAGCGGTATCAGCACGTTTTAAAGCTCTGCTTTAGGAAAATATCAAGTGATTCACTTTGGCATGGACTGAAATAGCTTTCTCATGTGGCAAATTTCTCGCTCACTCTCACGGCTTTCCCTCTTGCCTCTGACCCAAGCATGATTATGGTTAGCTTCCACGTTTTTGGGAGGGCTTAATCACCTTTCCCATATGACAATTTGAATGCCAATAAGAATGGAACACCGCAGATGAAACTGTCCATTGAACGCAGCGCCCTGATGAAGGCCCTCGGCCATGTCCAGAATGTTGTGGAGCGCCGTAACACAATCCCCATTCTGTCCAATGTCCTGATGACCGCCGAAGGCGACAAAGTGAACATGGTCGCAACCGATCTTGATATCGAAATGTCAGAATCGACAGAGGCCGAGATCAGCCAACCCGGCCAAATCACAGCCCCCGCCCATACGCTTTATGATATTGTCCGCAAGCTGTCAGACGGAGCGCAAGTTGTTTTGCAGATCAATAGTGACGACCGGCTGGATGTCGATGCCGGGCGCGCGCATTTCACATTGCCGCTCTTGCCGTCCGGAGATTTTCCAAAAATGACGGCAGAAGGATTTACCCATGAATTCGTCTTGCCCGCCAAAGCCCTTTTGCGCTTAATTGACAAGACCAAATTTGCGATTTCGACTGAAGAGACCCGCTATTACCTCAACGGTATTTACATGCACGCCAATGCGGGCAAGTTACGCTGCGTTGCGACCGATGGACATCGGCTGGCTCTGGCCGAAGCTGACCTTCCCTCGGGCGCAGACGGCCTTCCGGGTGTCATTATCCCCCGCAAAACAGTCGCAGAAATCCGCCGCCTGATTGACGGGTCTGATGCGGATGTCGCTGTGAGCGTCTCGGAAGCCAAAATTCGCTTCACAACCGGAAATGCTGTTCTGACCTCTAAATTGATCGACGGAACCTTCCCCGATTATGAACGGGTCATTCCAAAAAATAACCCGAAAGAACTGACTATAGACAATAAAGTCTTTGCTGATGCCGTTGACCGCGTTTCCACCATCTCGGCGGAAAAATCCCGATCCATTAAAATGGGGCTTGCCGATGATAATCTCGCTCTGACAGTGAACAATCCGGAATCAGGTCACGCCCGTGAAGAGCTTCGGGTTGATTATAGCGAAGAAGCGCTTGAAATCGGCTTTAACGCGAAATACCTTCTGGATGTGACCACTCAGATCGAAGGACGTGACGCGACGTTTTTCCTCGACAGCCCCGCCAGCCCGGCGCTCGTCAAGGATAGCGAAGATCCGGACGCTCTTTTTGTACTGATGCCGCTTCGCGTTTAGGATTTGAGGGCTATTTATCTTATAGGTGACGTGTGAGCTACATCGCGTCTCTACGCCTCTCTGATTTTCGAAACTATGCCGCGCTGGATGTCGGTTTCGGGCCGGAGCCTATTGTGCTTTACGGCCCGAACGGATCCGGGAAAACCAACCTCCTCGAAGCCCTTTCTTTTTTGTCGCCCGGGCGGGGAATGCGTCGCGCCAAAGTAACGGATATTGCCCGCCGGAATGACGGCAAGCAAGCTCCGGCCTGGGGCGTAAATGTCATCTTGGAAGATGACACCCGCATTAATATCGGTCAGGTGCCGGAATATCCCGGACGTCGCCTCGTCAAGATTGATGGCAGCAGCGCTACAGGCACTCAGCTGGCAGAGCTACTTAGTTTAATGTGGTTGACCCCGGCGCAAGACCGTCTTTTTACCGGCCCCGCCGGAGACAGGCGAAAGTTTCTGGACCGATTTGTGATGGCGCATGTTCCAGATCATGGCTTGACCAGTTCCCGCTATGAAAAGGCCCGCTCGGAGCGCAATCGACTTTTATCAGATCAGATTAACGACCCGCGTTGGTTTGAGGCGTTAGAAACCGATCTGGCTCATCACGGCGCTCGAATTGCTCAGGCCAGAGCTCTGACTTTAACAGCGCTACAAGATGAAATCGCGGGGCGCGACTCTGTTTTTCCCAAAGCCGGACTGGCACTCGACGGAGACTATGAAGCGGCGATTTTAGCGGGGCAAACTCTTGAAGAAGTGGAAGAGAATCTCCGTCAAGCCCTGAGGGATGGCCGAAGCCTTGCCAAACGGTCGGGACGCACTCTGATCGGCCCGCATAGATCCGATTTGAAAGTCACCCATATCGCCAAATCCATGCCGGCTGAAGACTGCTCTACCGGAGAGCAAAAAGCGCTCCTGATAGGATTGATGCTCGCGCAAGCCCGGTCTCGACAAGGCCGAAACCCTATTCTGCTTTTGGACGAGGTCGCCGCACATCTGGACGAAGGCCGCCGAGCTGCGTTGATAGAAGAGTTACTCGCCCTAGACACGCAGCTTTTTATGACCGGCACAGACCGACATTTGTTTGAGGCGTTTCAAGGGCGCGCCCAAATGTTCGAGGTTTGTCAGGGCAAAGTGAAACAAAATTAAGTCAGAATGCCCATTTAAAATAAAAAGCCCTGACACGCGAAGCGTGACAGAGCGTGAACACCGAAACGGGGCGCTTGTTCGGTGTTATCTAACTTAAGCACCACTCTGCAAAGAGATGCCTATTCGACTGTATTTATTTTTTCAGGAGGTCTGGAAGGTCGCCTAAATCCCCGGCCGCCTCGCGCATAATCAAGTCTTTTAAGACGGCAGAGTCGTTTACGGCGCTCATGCCCAGCCGTCTGGCGTGGCCAAGTGCTTTTGATAGCGGACGGCGCATAGGAGTCTTCGGAGCGCTGAAAATATAAGACAAACCATCCGTCGCGGTCGCTAGGGAGGTGACATCAGAACGGCGCCAAGCCGCATATTCCCCCAGAACAGCCCCGCCAATATCCCGTCCGGTCAAAAAAGCCCCACTCAAAACATCATATAACGTCGCCGCATCCCGAAGGCCTAAATTAAGCCCCTGCCCGGCAAGCGGATGAATGACATGCGCCGCATCCCCCACCAGAACCAGGCGGGGGCCAATATAGTCTTGCGCGAGTTGTAGATGTAGAGGGTAGCTTTGGCGCGGTGCCTCCAAAGAAAGCTCGCCAAGATGATCCCCTATTCGTAAGGCAAGCTCTGCGATAAAATCGCCTTCGGATATCGCCATAGCGGCTTTAATGGCCGCGCTTTTATCGCTCCAAACAATTTGACTGCGCTTTCCGGGAAGAGGCAGAACTGCCAGCGGGCCTCCGGGAAGAAACCTCTGCAAGGCCAGTCCGTCATGTGGCAAGCTATGGGAAATGGTTGTGACCAGCGCGCTTTGGCCATAATGACGGCCATCCATTGCAATTCCGGCGCGATTGCGAATAGCTGACGCGGGCCCGTCAGCGGCAATTAACAGACGAGCTGAAATTTCTTTGCGTCTTATCCAGGCAGAAACGCCCGCCGCCGTGTGAGAAATATCAGAAACATTTCCGGGTCCAATAATATCAATCTGATCTGTTGATTTAAGCGCGTCTCGCAAAACCGCATAAAGATGGCGGTTTTCAATCATGTGAGCCGAGTCTGCGTCAGTGGCGTTCTCTCCGAAATGTAGTCGCCAGACCGGATCCTCGCCTATTCCGCCATCTGTAATCAGCATGTCCCGCATGGGCTGTAAGTAATCGGACAAAGCTAAGTCGAGACGGTTCAGAAACCGCAGGGAGGAGGCCGAGAGCGCGGAGGCGCGTCCGTCGCTCTTTCCGGTTTCATCAGAAAGAATATCCCGTCCATCTGCCAGCGCAACTCTAAGGCCGTCAAGTTTCGCGCAGGTCAAAGCTGTGACCTGACCCACCAAGCCGCCGCCGACAATTAAAATATCATACTCATTGTTCACAGAGTCTGATCTATCATGAAAATGATAAGGATACAGGGCTAAAAATGCGGCATTTAGGGTTACAATCCCACTGCGAACCGCCTATCCCATGTCTTATGAAAATCAAACTTGCCAGCTGGAATATTAACTCTGTCCGTCTGCGAATCGACCAAGTCATTCGTTTCTTAGAGGAACAAAACCCCGATATTCTCGGACTTCAGGAAATTAAATGTCAGGAAGAACAGTTTCCCTACGAAGCGTTTAAAGAGGCGGGGTATCCCTATATAGAAGTCTCCGGACAGAAGGGATATCACGGCACAGCGACCATTTCCCGCCTGCCTATGGAGCGTCTTCCGACGAGTTTTTGTCCTCTGGAACATGCCCGTCATGTTAGCACACGTGTGATTGCAAAAGGCAAAGACTGCGATCAGGATTTTGAATTTCATAATTTCTATATTCCGGCCGGAGGAGATGTCGCCGACCCCGAAATAAATGAGAAGTTTCAACACAAACTCGACTTTCTTGAAGTGATGCGCGTTTATTTTACAGAACGTTTCGCCAAGGGCGATAATCAGCAGGTCCTAGTCGGAGACTTCAATATTGCGCCGCACGAAAACGATGTTTGGAGCCATAAACAACTTTTGAAAGTCGTAAGCCACACACCCCTGGAGGTCGATATATTGGCCACCCTTCAAGCCACCCATGATTTTACCGATACCGCGCGATTGTTTCGCGGCGATGACGAAAAACTCTATAGCTGGTGGTCTTACCGCGCGCGGGACGTGATGAAATCAAACCGGGGCCGTCGTCTGGATCATATCTGGGTGAGTCCGGCGCTGAAATCTTGTGTCGAAGCTGCGGGCCGTGAGGGATACGAAATTCACACGCCTTGCCGAATTTGGGAAAAACCTTCTGACCATGTTCCAATCACACAGATTATGGAGCTAACGGATTAGAGCTAAAGAACGCTCAGCGCGAAAAGGGCCTGGGCTCCGAAGTAAAATGGCGTGATAATCCATGCGTTTTTCGGACTCGGCGAAACGAATCTATCCCGCGCGACAAATATATCCGAAATAGAAAATAATAGGGCCGCTGGCACGATTAAGACATGCGCCCCTATCATATCCGTCTGAAATGATCGAATGAGCATCACCGAAATTATCAGGGTATAAATTCCGACAGGCCAAATCATATCTCGCGGGAGGCTGCGTTTTAGCTTCCAAAACGTAACCGCCCCAAGACCTATACCGAAAAGAATCGTCAGGCTGGTTTGCTGATAAGACAGATCGGGGCGAAGGATTTCATTTGCCGCGAAAATATAAAAAACATGCCCACAGGCAAAAGCCAGCATACCGAATCTGAAAAATGACGGTCGATTTCGGGAGAGCAGAAAAACATCCCCGACGGCGCAGGCAATGAGACCGCCTAAAACAAAGCGGCCATATTGTGATTCAACAGCCCCAAAACAAACGGCCAAGACGAGGAATCCCGTCGCAGCACACACTTTGAAGATAATCTGCCCCCATCGACGTTCTTTTAACTCGGCAATGAGAAGGGCTATGACAAGCCCGCCATAAACCACCAAGAGCAAAAGACTATCCAAGAGCGAGGCGGTAGCCCCCCGGCTCTGTCATAAGCAACGTCGCCACGCCTTTTTCCGGCTCAATTTTCTGGCGCAAACGATAGACATGGGTTTCCAATGTATGAGTAGTGACGCCGGAGTTATACCCCCAGACCTCTTCCAACAGCTCTTCCCGGGCGACAGGCTTTCCGCCCGCCCGATAGAGATATTTTAGAATATTGGTTTCTTTTTCGGTCAGGCGAATATCGCGTACTGGACGCGCCCCTTCTTCTTGCGCAGGGGTAAGGCGTTTAAAGGCCGGCTTAAACGCATAAGGGCCAATTTGGAAAATCGCTTCTTCACTTTGCTCGAAACTGCGTAGGTGAGCCCGAAGCCGGGCCAACAGGACGGAAAAGCGAAACGGCTTGGTGACATAATCATTTGCCCCGGAATTCAAGCCAAGTATTTCGTTCATTTCGCCGACATTTCCGGTCAACATCACAATCGGCGCGGCCACTCCGGCCTTCCGCATCAATTCGCAGGCTTCAGTGCCCAGCATATCGGGAAGATCAATATCCAGAATGATCAGATCAAAGGTTTGGGCCTTGGCCGTTTTAATACCGTCTGTGGCCGTGCCGACATCAACGGTCTCAAATTCATCATAAACAGCAAATTGTTCTACCAACTCACCGCGCAAGGTTTCATCATCATCGACAAGAAGCAGTCTCTTTTTCACAGCCATAGTGGTGTCCTTTAGCGGAAATTCTCAAGTTTTGGCGTGTTTTATTGCCTTAACAGCCTTAAAGCTAATCGCAGTTCACACAAGAGGCATCACAAAAAAGAGAGGGCAATATGAGCGACTTAACTGAATTACGTATTCATTGTACCTCGAAAACCGCGTCTCTTGCAAAAATTGTCGTCCCCTGTCGTATCGGTCAAAGCGGGTTTATAGATGGCCCGGAGGGCACTGAAGGAGACGCAAAAACACCGCTTGGTCATTATCATTTACGGTGGGGGTTTTATCGGGCCGACAGGCTTCCGCCGCCGCCGCTCAACTCAGTCAGCCCACTTACTTGGCGGAAAATAGCAAAAACCGATGGCTGGAGCGATGACGATAACGATCCGGCCTATAACCGGTTTATACGCCTGCCCACATCGGCAAGTCATGAAACCCTTTGGCGCGAAGATGGCGCATATGACATCCTTCTCGTCATAAGCCATAATGACAGCCCCCCAGTGCCTGGCTTGGGCAGCGCTGTGTTTCTCCATGTCGCGCAACCCGATGACAGAAGCACTTTGGGCTGCGTGGCATTTGCGCCGGAAGATATGGCGCTCTTACTGCCGCGTCTCTATCAGGATATGCCCGTCAGAATTTACGAATAGTCCCGCTCTCCGAAAAGAGCCGACCCGACCCGGACAGAGGTTGCGCCCATTTCAATGGCTGTTTCAAAATCGGCGCTCATTCCCATGGAGAGCTTCTCCACACCAACTTCTGCCGCCAATTTTTTCAAGAGCCAAAAGTGAGGAGAGGGGGCTTCGTTCTGAGGAGGGATACACATCAACCCTTCGGGCACCAGCTTATACTCTTCTCGCATTTTTTTAATAAAGTCAGGAAGATCTTTCGGGGAGAGTCCGGATTTTTGAGGCTCTTCACCTGTATTCACCTGCACAAAAAGTCTTGGAAAGTTTTCAGCCGTTTCTTTTGCTTTGGCCAAAGTTTTGAGGAGTTTTTCCCGATCAACCGTTTCGATTACATCAAACAACGCGACGGCATCGTCTGTTTTATTGCTCTGTAACGGCCCAACAAGACGTAATTCGAGGCCGTTTCGTTGAGAGGCAAACGTGTCTGTCCAGCGCGTTTGGGCTTCCTGCACCCGGTTTTCGCCGAACACAATTTGCCCGGTTTCGAGCATAGCTGCGACCCGCGAGTCTGGCTGAACTTTACTGATTGCGACGAGGTAAATTTCATCCGGCGAACGCTCCGCCCGTTTGGCCGCCTCGGCCATTCGGCTTAAAATTTCTTCCCGCTTGGACTTAATTTTTGATGTGGTAGTATCGGGTGTGGTCGTATCTGGCATGACATCTCCTTACGAAACCTGGCCGGGTTTGCAAAGCCATCCTCTGGGTCGGCACGCGCTAAAACTTCGCGAGATGTGTGACAGGCCTTGCCGTCTTTCGCCGCTTATCGCCATGAGCGACCCTGTCAGAACACCTAATATTATAAGGTGGGCCAAATCGCTCCCGAAACATTGCGCTGTGATTTACCGCTTTGATAATTTTGATAAGAAATTAGCCCGCGAGCTGCGCAAGATAACACTCGAAAACTCTCAGCAATTTCTTATCCGCTCTAAGGCGGAACCTGATTTCGCAGATGGCCAACATTTTAAACGCGAGACGGACCTTATCTTGATTTCAAAAACAAGACAGTCAAACCCCAGCGCTCTTCTAACTTTGGCAGCTGTCAAAGAAGGGTGTTACGGCGCGTCCCTTCCAGAGATTGACGGCCTTTTAATCTCGGCCATTTTTCCGAGTGAAAGCCCCAGCGCCGGAACACCGATAGGGGTTGAGACGTTGAAAAAGCGAACCAAAGATATGAACGCCCCTGTGTTTGCCTTGGGCGGCATAAATATTAAGACAGCCCCTAAATTACGGGGCACGAACATTGCCGGAATTGCAGCCGTTGGAGCCCTAAAGGAAGAAGAATATGGCCGATAAAAAGATAGACATCACTAAGGAAGAAGGGGGAGACACAATAACATTTAAAGCAACCCTGCCTGATCATTCCGATGAAGCGGAATTGGTTTTATCCAATATTTCCGACAATCTTTTTAACGCTCATCATACCGGCGTTCCAAAATCTATGGGCGGCAAAGGCGTGGGCACAGCGCTTGTTAAATCCATGTCGGAAGACGCGCGGGATTTAGGGTATAAGGTCGTTCCCGGTTGCCCTTTTGTAGCCGCGTGGTTCAAACGCAAACCAAAATGGGCAGAAATGGCCGCCGCCGAACCGGAGCTTTTTACGAAATAATCAGCGGGGCTTAAAACTTAAAGCCGCCCTCAATAAACAGGGCCGTGGCTTTCTCTTTTTGCGGCGTTACGAACGTCCCTGTCACGCCTTGGGTTTCGCGCTCAATATATTGCGCGCCCGCGCCGAGTGTGAATGTGTCAAAGTCATATGTCAGTCCGGCGACGAATTGATCCGACTCCAGATTTACGTTTTCATCCTTTGCGTGACCATAACCCAATGTCACGCCGAGGTCAGACGGTTTCCAGGTCGCCCCTATATCCCAAGCTTTGTAATCACCGTTCAAAAGACCGTTATTTGATTTCAGGAAAGACCCGCCAAGCGTAATGTCCATCCAAGACGTTTCGGCGCCCAGATTAAAGCTCTCCAAATCATCCAACCCCGCGAAACCGCTTTTTTCTGATCCTCTGGCATAGGTGGCTGTGCCTTCGACCTTCAGGCCGTTATCAAATGTTCTATCTAGCGCGAGGCCGACTTCGAGCATATCTTCCAGATCAGGGGCCAGCGTGCCGGTCCCGTCATTGCGCTTGACGCAATAATCCACACCGCAAGCGCGGGCGTTCAAAGCGTATGAGCCGCCAAATTGCACGCCGACTCCAATACTGTCGCCCAAAAGGCGCGGACTGGTATAAGTGATTTTTTCAGAAAATCCGGAGGCGTCATTGATGGTTTTAACACTATCGAGCCCCGTATAATCCACCGAAGAATTAGACGCGCCAACCGCGAGTAAGCTCGGCGCGCCGAGACTGAAGAGATAGGCCGCCCCGTCATCGCGGCCGAGGGTTATGTCGCCATAGCTGCTACGAAGGAATAAATGCGCGCTTTCCAAGGCAATCTGCCCCTCTTTAGCGTCGTCTGGTCCAGATGTATAAAACCGGGAGGTATGTCCGCGAAGCGCGGTCGGAATACCCTCAACTAGCGCGGAAGAGCACCCGTCTATATTGGGCGGGCAATCTGTTACCCGTCCGCCAAACCCCCGGCGAAATTTATCATATTGCGCCCGACCTTCTAGGTTTAATCCGTATTCATACCCTGTGTCGGTTACGGCGCTGACTTCAAATTCTGCTTTGGCATCACCGACAAATTCCTCTTTCCAGTCAGACTTCGAGGTCACATCATCGTCGCGGGTCACGGCGGCTACGCCGCCCTTGATGAACCCCCTGAAAATCGTCGTCAAATTGCCCAAGCCCATTTTTTCCTTCCAGCTTCGAGGAGCCATCGGCCCGGATTGCGGCGGATAGGTCTGCGGCGGCGCGCTCTGAGGTTGGTTTTGAGACGGATAGTTTTGAGGCGCCGCTTGCGAGTAAGGCTGACCATAGGGCGAGCCTTGTTGCGGGGCGTACCCACGGCTCGGTAATTGTTCTGCCGGGACATAGTTAGTGGGAGCCGTCTGTTGAGCCGGAGGATATTGACCTGATCCATAGTCGGACGGTTTGGACGGAGCAAAAGGCGAAGCGGACCGCGAGCCGCTATATTGATACGGAGTTGCCGCGGCGCTTGGAGGAGAGGTGTGTGGTGTTTGCGGCTGGGGGTGCTGGTTTGCCGGAGACTGCGAATAAGGTTGAGCCTGTTGAGGCTGCGCGTTTTGCGGCGGGGACGTTCTGGAAGGACTTGATGCTTGAGAGGCCTGTCTGGGCGTCGCGTTACGGAGCGTCGGAGCGGTTTTGGGGGCCGCGTTACGCATCGTGGGCGCGCTCTGGGGGGCAGGAGAGCTTTCCCAAGCTTGAGAGCCTTGGCTATTTGCAAAAGGGGACTGAGCGCTGGCAATCGTCATGCCGCCCAAGGCCGCCACAATAACGGGGCCGAGAAAATAGGCGTAACGCGGCGCAAAAAGCCGGGATGGGTCGTTATATGACTTTGACTGGGTCAATATCTCTTGTCTTCCTGCTTTTCCTCGTCTGGGCCGAATGAATCACTTTGAGCCCGCATTATCCTTTTGTGTGGCTGATTCCCCCCTAAAAAATGGTTAACAAAGTTTAAAATCTACAGATTTATGGGGTTATTCTACTCTGACGGACAATGCTTTCCTGCAAACAGAGTCTGGCCCTGTCTAAATTTTACGCTATAAGCCGAAAAAGCTTTCTAATCTTCGGAGCCCTTAATGTCGTTTAAATTTTCCCGCCCTCTGCTTTTGAGCGCTGCCTTTTCCCTAATCGCGGCCCCGGCCCTCTCCGGCTGTGGCATTCTGGGTATCGGCAAAAGCAAAAGTGAAGCCCGTATGGCGTCACAAATGCAAGCTCCGAATATGGGTGTAAACTCTTATCTTTGGCGCGCTTCGCTTGAAACGCTGAACTTCATGCCTTTGGCCGAAGTTGATCCGTTTGGCGGCGTTATTGTCACAGACTGGTACGCTTCTGAAAAAGCGCCGAATGAGCGATTCAAAGCCAATGTCTATATTTTGGATACAGCCCTACGTGCTGATGCTCTGAAAGCCTCTATTTTCAAACAAACCCGTGGCCCGGCCGGCTGGACGGATGCAACCGTGGACGCCGATACAGCCCGTCAGATTGAAAACTCTATCCTGACACGCGCCCGTCAACTCTATATTGCGACAGTCGATAGCCAATAGGCGCCATATCAGAGCTGAGTATAATTCTCCCGGCCCCCGTGTCGGGATTTTTATTTATGGGCCGGGATTTTTGTTAGACCTCGCGGCATCACGAACATTGCGCCTGACGTCTGATGGTATAGAGACAGTTCAATAGATAAAATTTGATTGAGTTCGAGAGTTTCCATGTCCGAAAAAGACACATCCCGATATAACGCCGCCGAAGTCGAGCCGCGCTGGCAGAAGGTCTGGCAGGAGCGCGATATTTACCGCGCTGATGATGAGAGCGATAAACCGAAATTCTACGCGCTTGAGATGTTTCCCTATCCATCAGGCCGCATTCACATGGGCCATGTCCGCAATTACGCCATGGGCGATGTCGTCGCGCGGTATAAAAAGGCGCAAGGTTTTGAAGTCCTGCATCCTATGGGTTGGGACGCCTTTGGTATGCCGGCTGAAAATGCGGCCAAGGAAAATGGTGGCCATCCGAAAGACTGGACTTACGACAATATCGACGCCATGCGCGCGCCCATGCAGCGCCTCGGCTTTGCTCTGGATTGGAGCCGCGAATTCGCCACGTGCGACGAAGCCTATTATAAGCAGCAACAGGCCATTTTCCTGAAATTCTGGGATAAGGGTCTGGTCTACCGCAAGACGGCCAAAGTGAATTGGGACCCGGTTGATAATACCGTCCTCGCCAATGAACAGGTCATTGACGGCAAAGGTTGGCGCAGCGGCGCCGTCGTCGAGCAACGCGACATGGATCAGTGGTTTTTCAAAATCACCAATTACGCCGAGGAGTTGCTCGAAGGTCTCGACACGCTTGATCGCTGGCCAGAAAAAGTCCGCACCATGCAATCCAACTGGATTGGGAAGTCTGAAGGTTTGGAAATGCGGTTTGAGGGCGCTGAAGATTCGCCTGATTATGAAATTTTTACAACGCGGCCTGATACGCTTTACGGCGCAAGCTTTGTCGCCCTTTCCCCAGATCATCCAGTTGTTAAAGATTTGGCAAAAAATGATTCTAAGATTGAAAGTTTTCGGGCGGAGTGCGCGAAAATCGGGACGACTGAAGAAGCCATCGCAACCGCGCCTAAGCTAGGCTTTGATACGGGTTTGAAAGTCAAACACCCTTTTATTGAAGGCAAAACTCTTCCTGTCTGGATTGCGAATTTTGTTCTTATGGGATACGGAACCGGCGCGATTTTTGGGTGTCCCGCCCATGACCAGCGCGATCTCGATTTTGCGCGGAAATATAATCTGGATGTCACGCCAGTTGTTTTACCCGAAGGCGAGAGCGCCGAGAATTATGATGTCGGGAACGAAGCCTATACGGGCGAAGGCACATTATTTAATTCCGGCTTTCTTAACGGCCTTGCAAAAGACGAAGGCATCTCTGCTGCCATAGAAAAAATTGAAAGTATGAATCTCGGGAAAGGCGTCACCAATTATCGCCTGCGCGATTGGGGCGTCTCTCGTCAGCGTTATTGGGGCTGCCCTATTCCGGTTATTCATTGCGATGAGTGCGGCGCCCTGCCCGTGCCGGAAAAAGACCTACCGGTCGCCCTGCCCTATGATAATATTGACCTGACCATTCCGGGCAATCCGTTGGATCGCCACCCGACTTTTAAACATGTCGATTGCCCAAAATGCGGAAAAGCGGCGCGCCGCGAAACCGATACGCTCGATACATTTGCAGATAGTTCTTGGTATTTCGCACGTTTTGCAGGGGGCCAAGGAAACGGCCAGCCCGACGATAAACCGTTCGATAAAAAAGCGGCGAGCGAATGGCTCCCCGTCGATCAATATGTCGGCGGCGTGGAACATGCCGTGCTTCATCTTCTCTACGCCCGTTTCTTTACGCGCGGATTACGTGATTGCGGACTGCTCGACTTGCCAAGCGGCGAACCTTTTGACGGCCTGTTTACGCAAGGTATGGTGACACATGCGGTCTTCACGGATGAAGACGGAAATTTCATTGTCCCCGCAGATGTTGATGAAAAAGACGGGCAGCTTATCAATCTTAGTTCTGGCAAGCCTGTCACGAAGGGCGACGTCATCAAGATGTCGAAATCCAAGAAAAACGTCGTCGATCCGGATGATATTATCAAAACTTACGGCGCCGATGTGGCGCGTTGGTTCGTCCTATCAGACTCCCCGCCCGAGCGAGATGTCGAATGGACGGAATCCGGCGTTATCGGGGCTTGGCGCTTTTCCAAAAAGGTTTGGTCTTTGGTTGCAAGCCTGGAGCAAAGCAATCCAATGGTTATCGCATCTGATGCCAGTGGTGACGCATTGGAACTTCGCCGATTTGCTCATAAAGCGATGGAAAAAATCACGGATGGTATCGAAGCTTTCCGCTTTAACACCTCGGTCGCGCAGATATATGAGCTCACCAACGCTCTGTCGAAGTATAAAAGCAATGACGATGCCAAAATGGAAGCGCTCGGTATTCTTATTCGCTCTATTGCGCCTTTCATGCCGCATTTGGCCGAAGAATGTTGGCAAGCTTTAGGCGGCAAAGACCTCGTTTATCACGCGCCTTGGCCGGAGGTTGATCCGGATATGCTCGTCGAGGACACACTCACCCTGCCCGTTCAGGTCAATGGGAAGCGCCGCTCGGAAATTAATGTTCCTGCCGATATGCCAAAAGATGAAATTGAGGCGCTCGCCAGGGCGGATGAAAGCGTCATCCGGTCCATAGAGGGGCTGACTATCCGAAAAGTCATTATTGTCCCTGGCCGGATTGTGAATATAGTAGCGAATTAGGAGCCTGTTATGCGTAAATTTGCTGTTTTGACTGCTGTTTTTCTAGGCGTCGGCGCTTTAGGGCTGTCTGCTTGTGGTTTTACCCCAATGCACGCCCCTCAAACCCTGTCGGTAAATGGCGACCAACCCTTGGAAATGATCAGCATAGAGATGGGACCCGGCAAGGATGTGAATGATAAAGAAGCTGGTTTCTTTGTTTTACAACGTCTCCGGGACCGTATGGGGACAAAGGGGACAAAATATACTCTCACCATCTCACCATCTTGGCGCCGTGGCCGATTGGGGATTTCTGCCAATGACGTAGCGTCTCGCTATGACGGCACAGTTGTCGCGACTTATTCTTTAAAGGATAATAAAACAGGTAATATATTGGATACAGGCCGAGTTGTGGCCATCTCTACTTTTGCGGCCTCCAGCGATGCCTATGGCGTTATTGCCTCTAACGATACTGCCATCCAGTCAACTGCAGCCGAGGCCGCTGACCGTCTAATCGTGAAGTTGGCCGGATATTTTTCTAACGCAAAAGATACGCCCATAGACAACGTGAAAGACACGCCCGAAGACGAATGAAGACGGCGATATGAAACTGACCGGTACGCGCGCCGCGCGATTTCTTGAAACGCCCCCCTCTGATATTATCGGAGTGTTATTTTTCGGCCCGGATCGCGGACTTGTGAAATCCCGAAGCGCGGCGCTCTCTCAAAAGTTCATGCCGAATGAAGAGGATGCCTTCGGGACAACTATCCTGACTGCGGATGACCTTTCCGGTGACCCCGCCCGTCTCGCCGATGAAATGAGTGCGCTGTCCCTACTCGGCGATGACCGCTTGGTGAGGCTACGTTTGGATCACGAACGAAACGGCGCGGCGATTTCCAAGCTTATCAAGCAATTTGATACAGAACCCGAAAAAGCAGAAGCAAAACTTATCATTGAAGCCGGAGATATGACGCCGCGTTCCGCTGTTCGCAAAGCCTGTGAAGCTGCCGGACATTTTGCCTCCATTGGGTGTTACGCCGCGAGCGCCAAAGATTTGGCAGAACATGTGAAATCTACTCTGTCTGACCATAGGATAGGGATTAACCCTGACGCGCTTGAGCACTGGATACCTTTACTGGAGGGCGATTACGCTCTGGCCGCAAATGAGATTGAAAAAATGGCTCTTTATAAAGGCTATGGCAAAACGCCCGATGCGGTTGTCACGCTCAGCGATATACGAGCCGTTGCGGCGGGCGGCCAAAGCGCGTCAATCGACACTATCGTGATGCAAATGATGGGCGGTGACGTAGAAGCCGCTGACGCGAGTTACCGCCGCGCCATGAGCGGAAAAATAAACCCTGTGTCTGTACTTATCGGGCTGCAACGCCATCTTCTACGTTTAATTGAAGCCTCAATGGCCTTGGAAACTGGGGAAAATATGGGGCAAGCTCTTCGCTCGCTCCGTCCGCCTGTGTTTTCCATGCAAGAAGATTTATTCAGGCGACACCTTTCACTTTGGCCGCTGACTATGTTACGCCGCGCCTTGATACAAAGCCAAAAGGCGGAGCGAGAGATTAAAACGGCTGCCGCCCCTACTGAAGCGATTATGGGGCGATTGATACTCGCCCTTGCCTCTTACGCCGGAAAAAGGACTTAAGACCTATGGATGAATTTAGTCAAATGTGGACCAAAACAACGGAGCAGTTCCCGCTACTTATCGCCGGGGTTATGACTGTTGCCGCCGCTCTAGCGATACTTGTTATTGGGTGGTTGATCGCGAAATGGATGCGCAGCCGCGTGAACAAGATCAAACTTGGAAAACACGAAATAGATCCAACCTTACGGCCAGTTATAGCGTCAGTTGTCTTCTACGTTGTCATGGCCATGACGCTTTATGCCTTTCTTATAAAGCTAGGCGTTCCGCCGGCATCTCTATTGGCTGTTTTCGGGGCTGCGGGTCTGGCCATTGGTCTTGCTCTGAAGGACACCCTTTCTAACATCGCGGCTGGCGTTATGATGTTGATCCTTCGCCCTCTTGCGGTGGGCGATTTCGTTGAAACAGACGGCTTTGCCGGGACAGTCACCGAGCTTGGTCTTTTTGCTACTACGGTTAAATCATTTGATGGCCTGTTTATGTATGTCCCAAACTCTCAGGTTTGGACGGATAAACTTGTAAATTATGGCCGGCATCAAAATAGGAAAGCGATTATCAATATCGGCGTAGGGTATGATACAGACCTTGCAAAATGTCGGGACTTAATGTTGGAGGCGATGTCGAACTTTGAAGGCGTTATGGAAGAACCGACGCCCCCGGAAGCCTATGTCATGGGGTTTGGCGATAGCGCCATAGATATGAATTTCCGCTGCTGGATGCCAGGGGATAACTGGTTCAAACGGGCGTCAGATTTACGCATTCATATGAAAGAAACGCTCGATAAAGCGGAAATCGAAATTCCATTTCCTCAGCGTGTTGTTACGATGACGGAGTCTTCGTTGAAAGTAGATATGGAAATGCCAAAGAAGACTCAGACAAAGAAGTCTACAAAATAATAGGCTTAACCTATTGATTCGGCGGAGTTATCCGCCGAGTCTGCGGATAATTTCTTCGAGTTGGTCTCCGCTTTTATAACTTATTTTCAAGCTTCCGCCGGGGCCCTTATGGTTTAAATCGACCTGTAGGCCGAGCGCATCTGTCATTTTCCGTTCAAGCGCCTGAGTATCGGCATCTTTGTAATGTCGGGACTTTGGCGGCTTCCCATCGGAGTTTTTAATTCTACGCACCCAATCTTCAGCTTCGCGAACGCTCAGGTTTTTATCCGAGATTTCTTCCGCCAATGCTGACGGGTCGGGCGCTGAAATAATGGCACGTGCATGCCCCGTTGTAATATCTCCTTTTGCCAGCATATCCTGCGCTAATTTCGGGAGTTTCAGCAGGCGGAGCATATTAGTAACGTGAGAGCGTGATTTTCCGACAGCTTGGGCAACTTCTTCTTGCTTACGGTAAAATTGCGTTATCAGGGACTCGTAGGCTTGCGCCTCTTCAATCGGGTTGAGATCTGCGCGCTGGACATTTTCAATGACACCGATTTGAAGGACTTCTTCATCGTTCAAATCCCGGATCAGAACCGGCATAGCCGTTAATCCAGCAGCCGTCGCGGCCTGCCATCGACGTTCCCCCGCTACAATTTGGAACCGGCTGTCATTTTCCCTTGAAAGAGGGCGCACCAAAATTGGTTGCAAAACACCTTTGCTGCGGATGGATTCGGTTAACTCTGATAACTTCTCTTTATCAAAGTAGCGCCTTGGTTGTTCCGGGTTTCGTTCTAATTTATCTATGGAAAGAAATTGAACCCGGCGACTATTCAGGTCAGGACTTTCTGGGGTTTCTGTCCCAGCTTGGTTTCTCTGGGCGCTAGAGGACGACTTTTCTTCCTCATGCGGCGTGATATCGCTCATCAATGCCGAAAGACCCCGACCTAAACCTCTGGCAGAAGACTTCTTTTTGGCAGGATTTGTCTTATCGGCAGATTGGCGACTCATAGTATAAACCTTTGTAATTATTAGACTATATTTATTTCTCTAAGTCCTTGATCGACTATGACGGGAAAGAATTTCTGCGGCTAGTTCTTTATAAGCAACTGATCCCGCACAGTTTGGGTCATATGTTATGACAGGCTCTCCAAATGAGGGAGCCTCCGCAATCCTTACATTACGTGGGATTAGCGTTTTAAACACCGCCCGTCCCAGATGCTGCCTGACATCATCGGCCACTTGAGATGAAAGCCGGTTTCTTTGGTCATACATTGTAAGCATGACGCCATCTATGACAAGATTAGGGTTAAGATTGGCCTTTGCCATCTCGACGGTTTTTAATAATTGGCTTAAGCCTTCGAGGGCAAAAAACTCGCACTGGAGTGGCACGATGACAGACCGGGCTGCACAGAGAGAATTTATCGTCAAAAGATTGAGGGAAGGGGGACAGTCAACTAGAATATAATCATATTTATCGCCGCCCTCTCTCACCATATTCGCAATGGCGTCCCGTAAAAGAACCGTACGCCCTTCTTTATTTCCAATTTCCATCTCTGCGGCCGATAAATCGACATGAGATGGTACGATAGACAAACGCTCAACAGAGGTTTCCCTCACAGCGTCTCGCAAAGGCAACCCGTCTGTCAAAACGTGGTAAATTGATTTTTCTCGGTTATGGCGATCAATGCCTAGCCCGGTGGACGCATTCCCTTGAGGGTCAATATCTATCAAAAGAACAGATTGTCCTTTCAGGGCGAGGGCGGCGGCAAGGTTAATCGACGTGGTCGTTTTTCCGACTCCGCCTTTTTGGTTTACAATCGCAATAATGCGCATTTTACTAGCCTTTTCCGTCGCTTAGCGGCGATTTACATTTTTCACCTTCAAAATGCAGCCGTCTTCATCTGTAAGACTTTTTACCGTCTCAAAGTCAAATGTCCATTGTGCGCGCGCTGTTTCCAGCTCTTCGTCCACAGCCGCGCCTTTGAGTAATAGGAGTTGTGTTTGAGGGGTCAGGAAAGGTTCTGAGTAAGACAGCAAACGATCAAGCGGGGCGAAAGCCCTTGCGGTAATAACATCGGCGGAAAAAATTTTCAGATCCTCTATTCGGCCAGAATGAATTTTAGCCGGCAAAGCAAGATCTCGGCATACAGCCTTTAAGAAGCTGGCTTTTTTTCCGGCAGATTCTGTCAATGTTACTTCGGATTTGGATTTCTCAGCCAATGCGATTGCCATTGCCAGCCCCGGAAAACCGCCCCCAGACCCAAAATCTAGACATTTATTGTCTGTTTTGCGTAATAAAGGCGTGATTTGCCAGCTATCAAGCGCATGGCGTGTCCAAAATTCGGGCAAGGTGGACTTCGCGACCAAATTTATCTTAGCGTTCCACTTTATCAAAAGGAGATGCCAAGCCTTGTATTTTTCCAATGTTTCACGTGAAACATTAGTTCTGGCTTGAAATTCTTCTTCAGGCCGCACGGTTTTGTTTCTTTATAAACGCCAATACCGCCATGAGGGCCCCCGGCGTAACGCCTTCAAGTTTGGAGGCTTCTCCAAGAGTTTCAGGGCGCTGCGACATTAACTTCTGTCGAACTTCATTTGAGAGCCCGCCAATTTTAGAATAATCTAAATCACTCGGCATTCTCAACCCGGCGTCCCGCCGAAATGACTCAATATCTTTAGCCTGACGTTCCAGATACCCCGCATAAGTCGCATGCGTTTTTAAATATTGCCGCTGCTGGCCAGAAAGCGCCTTCAGCTCAGGCCAAATCGGCTCCAAATCTTCAATTTGAATGTCAGGGTAGGAAAGAAGATCGACCACATTCCGGCTAACTCCGTCTTGATTTACAGACAAGCCTTTACTTTTGAGGAGGTTAGGGGAGGCTTCTAATTTCTCTGCAAGAGTTTTAGCAGACGCATAGGCCGCATGTTTCACGTGAAACATCTCTATTCTGACCGGACTTACCATACCAAGATCAATAGCCATTGGGGTTAATCGAGTATCAGCGTTATCCGCCCGTAAAGCGAGGCGGTATTCAGCGCGGGAGGTGAACATACGATAAGGCTCTGTAACGCCTTTTGTCACGAGGTCATCAATCATCACCCCAATATAAGCCTGACTGCGATCGAGAATGAGCGGCTCGCGGTCTTGAGTCGCCAAAGCGGCATTGGACCCTGCTATCAGCCCTTGTGCAGCCGCTTCTTCATATCCTGTGGTTCCGTTGATCTGCCCCGCCAAATATAACCCGTTCAGTTTTTTCACCTCCAAGGTTCGTCGTAATTCTCTCGGGTCCACATAGTCATACTCAATCGCATAACCATAGCGTTCAACAACAACATTTTCCAAACCACGCATCGTTCGCAGGAATTTATCCTGTACTTCTTCGGGCAGAGAGGAAGATATCCCGTTTGGATAAACCACATCTCCGTCCGGATTACCCGGCAATCCTTCGGGTTCCAAGAAGACTTGGTGGCGGTCACGATCCGCAAAACGAACAACTTTATCTTCGATGGACGGGCAATAACGCGGCCCCCGGCCAGAAATTGATCCGTTATTCACGGCAGACAAAGTTAGGTTATCCTGAATGACTTTATGCGTATCCGCATTTGTATGGGTGATGCCACAGGCGATTTGAGGAACTGAAACCTTCGGGTTCAAAAAGGAAAAAGCGATAGGCTCCGCATCTGCCTCCTGCATATCGAGCGCATCCCAATCAATAGAGCTTTTGCGTAATCGGGCAGGGGTTCCTGTTTTAAGGCGCCCCATATCCAGTCCAAGGCTATAAAGGCGTTCACTTAAGCCAATCGCCGGCGCTTCACCGACCCGGCCCGCCGGAATGCGGCGATCGCCAATATGTATCATCCCCTTTAAAAAAGTGCCCGTTGTCAAAACAACCCGCTCGGCGCGTAGGGCCTGTCCGTCTTCCAGAACAACTCCGGCCACCTTTCCCTCTTCGACGATAAGATCTTCAGCCGCGCCGGCCATTAAAGTCAGATTTTCAACCTCTGATAACGCCTGCTGCATCGCGTTCCGGTATAAATAACGGTCAGATTGGGTACGCGGCCCCTGTACGGCCGGCCCTTTAGAACGATTCAGCAGACGAAATTGTATACCGGATTGGTCTGCAACAAGTCCCATGACGCCGCCCATCGCGTCAATTTCCCGGACAAGGTGGCCCTTTCCCAACCCGCCAATGGCCGGGTTGCAGGACATTTCACCTATAGTTTCAAGCTTATGCGTTAAAAGCAGAGTCTTCGCGCCTAAACGTGCAGAGGCACTCGCCGCCTCACAGCCTGCGTGTCCACCCCCAATTATAATGACGTCCCAGCTTTGGGTCATATTATTTGCTCAATGTTTCACGTGAAACAACTAGGTTTCTTAATTTACCCTGCCCCAATAAGGCTTTGTCTGTAATCTGTCGAGGGGAGGGTGACAGCTCACTTATTTACCAACGCAGAAGCGGGAAAAAATTCTGTCGAAGACGGCTTCAATATCTGTTTCTCCTGCGAGCTCGGACAGAGCCTGTAGCGCCGCCCGCAAATCATCACCGGCTAGTTCCGGTGCAATCCCTAAATGGGTCTGAGCTCGCAAAATAGACTCCTGCGCTCGCCGCACACATTCACCATGACGCGCGCGGGTCAAACCAGACTCTTGCCCAACAGAGTAATGCTCCCGAATTATCTCTTCCAATCGAGCGAGAAGCCCGCTTTCACCATTAGGGTCTAATAAGTTTCCTTTAAGGGAATTTGAAACCGCCGTAAGCTCAATTTCTCCATAACCCTTTGATATATTGTAAAATATTATATCCGTCTGAGTTAGTTTTTCAGCAATTAAACCCTCAAATTCAGTCGTTCCGGGGCGCACCACATAGATTGTAATTTCCGCTTCTTCGGCACGTTTTCGGGCGCGTCGTACCCCCTCTGCCTCAATCGCGTTTTCTGATACTCTTAATCCGGCCGTATCAGACAGCGTGACCGGAAGTCCCGCAATCACCATTTGCGCTTCCACAACATCACGTGTTGTTCCCGCCTCAGGCGACGTAATAGCGATCTCTCGACGCGTCAGAGCATTAATGAGCGTGGACTTCCCGGCATTCGGCGCGCCGATAATAGCAATGTCCAAGCCCGACCGAATAGCCGCCCCGCGTCCCATATCCTGCAAAGCCGTTCTCATTTCCGATGCTAAAATACCTAAGGGCGCATAAGCCCCATGTGAAAGACTATCTGGGATGTCGCCCTCATCCGGAAAGTCGATTTCCCCCTCTATCTGAGCCAGCGCGTCAAGCAGTCCTTCGCGCCAGCCTTCATATAATCCGCGCAGGCCGCCGCCCATCTGACGAAGCGCCTGAACGCGCTGCCCCGCACTCTGCGCGTCAATCAAATCCGCCAGACCTTCTGCTTCCGTCAAATCCATCTTTCCATTCTCAACGGCGCGGCGAGTAAATTCTCCGGGCTCCGCTTGACGGAGACCCAATGACAGCAGGGCTTCACTTAGCCCGCTCACAACCGCTGGACTTCCATGCGTATGAAATTCCACACAGTCTTCACCCGTGAAACTGGCCGGGGCCGGAAACCAGAGCGTCAGCGCTTCATCAATAGGGTCTCCCTGCTCAGACCTGAGTTTCCGTAAAGCCGCATAGCGCGGCTTCGGAGCAGATCGTCCCGTCAGGCTTTTTATACATGACGCACTGGCCGGACCGCTCAATCGAAAGACAGCTACTCCGGCCTGGCCCGGCGCTGAGCTGAGCGAGAAAATGGTCTCCCTTAATAGATTGATCGTCTCTGGATTCTGCATATTGAAGCCTATAAAGACAAAGACGTAGCGGCGCAAAGCCGTAAACTCTTTCGGATAATGTTTATGAAACCCGCCTTAATCTCCTCACTGACCCTTTCATTCGCTCTGAGCGGCGCCTTGGCCCTGTCAGCCTGTAGCCAGAAAACATCACCAACGACTTTAGAAACTGGCAATGTTGACATGAGCGCTGACAGCCAAATGGCCTCTCTAAAAACAGCCATTTCCTGCCTCCCGAAGGAGGCAGCTCTCATGGCCGCGCATCGCGGCGTATCAGAAGATTGGGATCTTCCCGAAAATAGCGCCTCTGGTCTACAGCGCCTAATTGATGAAAATTATCTTGTGGCAGAGATTGATGTCGCCTCCACCAAAGACGGGACCCTCTTTTTATTCCATGACGGTGTTTGGGAAGACACCAGCACCGGTAAAGGACCTGTTTCTGCCAGCACAAGCCAGGATCTGGATAAAATCCTGCTTAAATCCCGTCAGGGTACATTGGCCAGTGAAAGACCTCTTCGATTTGGGGACGCACTGGATATAGCGAAAGACCAACTCTATTTGGAAATCGATTTCAAATCGAGCGCTCCAAAGGACGAAGTCATTGAAATTATTAAAGAAAAAGGCATGGGAGATCAAGTCATCTTGATCGCCTACACGACAGAACAAGCCAAAGAGTTACAGGCCCTCGCGCCAAATATGGTTCTCTCAGCGCCGGGAGAAGATCAGGGCCTCGGACTAAAACCTGAAAACACCCTCCTTTGGATGGGGCGAGGCATAGATAGCGTTACGCGCCCGACGGACACGCTCGCCTATATTGGTATGGTCGGCCATTTGAGCGAAACAACGCGGCCAGGTCCGCTCCGCCAGGGAAAGATACTCGTCACAGATTTCCCAAATGAGTTTCCGCCAATCTGGGGGCTGACGCACGATAACTCCGGCACGTATGAAACTTGTCTTTCAGAAAAGAAAGCCTCCGAAAGGCAAAAATAATATCTTCGGTTTGGTTATGCAGACTCAGACCGTTCCCAATATTTTGCCCAAATCATTTCGGCGCCCATTTCACCAATAAAGGCGCGGTGGGCTGCATCTTCTTCGGCGCTAACTGTTTGATTAAGAGCCGTCGGCCTTTGACGCGCCATTTTTGTCGGAGCATTGCGGTAAGGATCGTGGATCTCTTTTGGCTTCGTGTCCAATCCAAGAGACCGGGCACGCCCGCCTTTTAGCTCCAAATAAACCGCCGCCAGTAATTCCGAGTCAACAATAGCTCCATGTTTATCCCGGGCTGACAGAGAAATATCAAACCGCTTACAAAGCGCGTCAAGCGACGCTGGAGAGCCGGGAAATTTTGCGTTCGCCATCGCCAGTGTATCTTTGAAGCGCGATGATGGCAGAGGCTCAAATCCCGCGCGTTCCAATTCGGCATTGATAAACCCCTCATCAAATCGCGCATTATGCGCAATTAAAGTTGAGTCCCCAATAAAATCCAAAAAGTCTTGCGCCCTGTCTTTGAACAGCGGTTTCCCCTTCAAAAACTCGGTCGTCAATCCGGTAATCTGAACAACTTTGTCGGGGACCTCCCTTTGCGGATCTAGATAAGCATGAAACTGCTCCCCGGTGGGAAGCCAATCTATAAGTTCAACGCACCCTAACTCGGTGATACGGTCATCGCCCTGGGCATGAAATCCGGTCGTCTCTGTATCAAAAACTATTTCCCTGACTGGTGCCATTTCAAGTCTCTTTTGCCCTTAATTTCCGGACCAAGTCTTGCACTTGTTTTCGGGTTTCGGGAATAGACTCCCCTGTGGACAGGACAAAATCAGACCGGCTGCGTTTCTCTTCATCCGACATCTGACGCCCCAAAAGCATTTCAAACAACTCCTCCGTCATACCCGGACGGGCCATAACGCGGTTTCTCTGCACCTCAAACGGCGCTGAAACAGTGACTGTGACATCTACTTTTTTGTCGCCCCCTGTTTCAAAAAGCAGAGGAATATCAAGAACCACTATATCCGCATTATCTTCTTTGGCCTGTGCAAAAAACTTTTGTCGCAATTCCTCCACCCAGGGGTGAATAAAACTCTCCAGCACTTTTAGATCAAGCGGGTCTGCTCGCATATGGCCCCCCAAAATCCCGCGATCAATGGCGCCGTCCTTTACCGCATCGGGGAAAACAGCTTTAATCAATGGCACAGCTTTCCCCCCTTTGGAATAAAGCTGGTGCACGGCTTTGTCGGCATTAAAGACTGGGCAGCCTTCATCCGCAAAAAGCCCCGCTGTCGTGGTCTTGCCCATTCCTATAGAGCCTGTCAGACCGAGAATAATCATCTAACACCTGATTTAAGCGCGGCGTAGAGCGTTTCAGTTGGGTCCAAATCTTTTGGCGGGGCCTCCCCAAAAAAGCGCTGAAAACTGGGTCTCGCTTGTTCAATTAACATAGACAAACCTCCCAGCGTTTCGCAGCCGCGGCGTTCAGCTTCTTTTAAAAGTCCGGTCTGCCGCGGGGTGTAGATCAGATCATAAACCAACGTCCCTGGCCGGACAGTGTCCAAAGGCAAATCCAAATCCGGATATCCACTCATTCCCGCCGAGCTGGCGTTAATGATCACCTGACTGGACGCAATAGCAGCGGTTCTGCTTTCCCATGGAACGGCGTAGAGACTTGGCAGATGCACGGACTCGGCAAGGTTTTCCGCTTTACTATCGGTTCGGTTGGTTATTTTTACCTCTGGCACATTCAAGGATAATAACGCGCCGATAACAGCGCGGGAGGCTCCGCCCGCTCCGATTAGAAGCACCGAACTTTGGGAGAGCTTGGAAGCGGCAATTTTTGACAAAAGCGGCGTCGCGAACCCTTCCATATCTGTGTTATGACCTATCAGCTTACCACCCCGTTTAAACAGGCAATTCGCAACTCCCAGCTTTAAGGCATCAGGCGTATGATCATCGGCTGCGAGAAAAGCCTGTCTTTTAAGGGGTAATGTGACATTTACGCCGGAGATGGATGTGCGTTTTAAAGATTGAAACGCGGCTACTGCCGTATCAGGTCGGACGGCAAAAGGAATATATGCGCCGGATATTCCGGCCGCCTTTAGCCAATAATTATGCAGAACCGGAGATAAAGAGTGGTGAATGGGCCATCCACACACACCCGCAAGTTTCGGGATTGGAACCTCGGATTGACCAGACGTCATGACGGAACAACTCCTCGCGTTCGAAGATAGTCAAGCAAAGGCAGAAGCGGTAAGCCCAAAATAGAAAAGAAATCGCCCTCCACATTTGAAAATAAATGTGCCCCGGGCCCTTCAAAACGATAGGCCCCGACAGAACGCGTCAAGCTCTCGCCTTCCATCTCGATATACTTGTCCAAGAATGAATCACTAAAATCACGAACCGTAAGTTTCGTCACCGATAAATGCCGCCAAACCGCTTGGCCGTTCTCGCATACAACAACGGCGCCCATCAATTTGTGAGTTTTGCCGCGCATTTCCTTCAATCGCTCTCGTGCGGCCTTAATCGTCGGCGGTTTATCGAATAATGTTTCATCCATTACCATGATTTGGTCAGCCCCAATTACAAATCCAGGCTCTGTCCGGCTCACGCGTAAAGCTTTTGCCTCGGCCAAGGCATCTGCAATATCTCGAAGACGTGACCCTTCGGCCAGCATTGACTCCTTTATTGCCGCCTCGTCCACAGGCTTGCTGATAACTTCATAGGTTAATCCCGCCTCCGTCAGGATTTGCGCCCGAATGGCCGAACCGCTTGCCAAAATGAGCCGCTGGGAACTTTCAAAGCGTGTCATGATGCGCCTTATAAAGATTAATGATTTGAGCCGCCGTTTCTTCAATGGATTTGCGGGTGACATCAATCACCTTATAACCCTTTTTTAAAAACATTCGTTTCGCCTGACGCATTTCGTCCCGTACGCGGTCTTGATCGATATAGTCCGTCTGCTCTGTTTGCTTCAATCCCATAAGGCGTTGCTGTCTAATCTGCACGATGCGATCAGGAGAGGCAACTAAGCCGATAATGAAGGGATTTTTAAATTGATCCAGAATTATGGGCAAAGGCGCCCCCGGAACCAGCGGGATATTTCCTGACTTATATCCTCTATTCGCCAAATATATACAAGTTGGTGTTTTCGAGGTGCGGCTGACTCCCAGTAAAACGATATCCGCTTCTTCTAGGCCCTGCACATTCTGCCCGTCATCATGGGCCATGGCGTAATCCAACGCCTCGATCCGGTTATAATATTCCGCATCCAGATTCCGCTGCGCGCCGACTTCTGAAATAATAGACGCCCCCAAATAACGACCCAACATGGCCAATGTGGGATCCAGAACAGAAATTGCCGGAATCCGACGCTCCGCACAAAAACTCTCAAGCCTCTTCCGGCGCTCAGGATTTACTACAGTATATAAAACAACCCCCGGTTTGCTTCCGATCAAATCCAACGCTTGTTCCATTTGGGCTTCACTGCGAACCAAAGCGTGTATGTGCTCCAACGCTGTCGCATTGCGAAATTGGGCGGTAGACGCTTTCATAAGTCCCACCAATGTCTCGCCTGTCGAATCCGAGACGAGATGCACATGAAAGTAAATCGATATATTGGGGTTTTTCTCCGACATAGGACTCTCATAGACGTGCCAAGAAAAAACCACAACCAAGGTTAGAAGACTGTAAATATCGACAGCTATCCACATGCCAAGGGCTCAAAGCGCTCTCGCTGTGAATCCAGTGAGTGACTTTGGACGTTAATGCTCTTTTACCCATAGTGATTTTCAGCCCGTATTAACAATCTGAATCCAGGGGATAAGATTCGGTTCTCATCATAGTCAGTAAGTTATCCCTGAAAATTTCTTACTATCTGTCGCATGGCATGAGCGTAAAAACATGTTATCCCCGTTTTTCAACTTATCCATAGACTGATATTACGGCTGTGACTTATACCACTTTATCCTGTGACCATTAAGATTGGTTACTAAAACGTTAATATTGTCCACATATCCCGCTTTCTACAACTATCACTTCTTTTTAATAAAAATTTAGAGGAGTTTAGAGAGGTCGGATAACTACCGGGCATAACTAAAAGGCTTTCAAAATGGCATCCCTTCTCGATGTGCTTAGCGGTCAAAAAAACGAAATCCCGCCTATCTGGTTTATGCGGCAAGCCGGAAGACATCTTCCAGAATATTTGGAGGTAAGATCAAGCGCGAAGAACTTTATCGATTTCTGCTTTAGTCCTGAAAAAGCGGCTCGGGTAACGCTCCAACCTGTCCACCGTTACGACATGGACGCCGCTATCCTGTTTGCCGATATTTTGCTCATCCCAATCGGCCTGGGCCGAGAAGTAAAGTTCATTAAAGGCACAGGCCCTGTTCTTAGCCCAATAGATGTTGAGGGCATTAAAGCTCTAACCATAGACGGGGCAGCGGATAGGATATCATCAGTTTTCGAAACCGTCTCCCGCGTCAGAGCAGAGCTTCCAACAGATAAAGCGCTTATCGGCTTTTGCGGCGGCCCGTGGACGGTCGCAACCTATATGATCGAAGGTAAAGGCAGCCCGAATAAAGAAATCGCGAAACGGTTTGCCTATGAAAACCCCGAAGCTATGGCGGATTTGCTAGAGGCACTGGTCATCTCCAGCGCTGATTATCTAATCGGACAAGCCAGAGCCGGAGCCGACGTCTTGAAGATTTTCGAGAGCTGGGCCGAAGGATTATCGCCGCACATGTTTGAACGTCTGGTTCTCAATCCAACGCGCGATATTATCTCGCGTATAAGAAACGCTGGAATTGAGGTTCCGATTATCGGGTTTCCACGCGGCGCTGGACTGAACGCCATTAGATATGCGCATGAAACCGGAATTTCGGCGATTGCCGCCGGAACTCAAATGCCGCTAGATGATTTCCGCTGCGCCATTCCTGAGAACATGCCAGTTCAAGGCAATTTAGATCCACTTGCGCTCAGAATAGGAGGGGATGTCTTACGAAAGGCTGTGGATCGGGTTCTGAATGATGGAAAGAACGGCCCTCACATTTTTAATTTGGGTCACGGCGTGACGCCGGATGTAAAAATTGATAATGTAGAGGCGGTCGTCAACCATATTCGCGGCAAGGAAGCCCATTATGTCTAGTCCCTATCTCTGGCTGAAAGCTTTTCATCTCTGTGCCGTAATTTTCTGGATGGCGGGCATGCTCTATCTACCTCGGCTCTTTGTTTACCACTCTAGCGCTAAATCCGGTGGAGAGCTGGAAGCCAAGATGGAGGAGGCCGAAGCGAAACTTCTGCGGATCATCATGAATCCGGCCATGATTATCGCTTTAATTCTCGGCATAGCTATCATTGCCATCAATGCACCGGCCTATGCCGGCGCGGGATGGCTACATGTGAAAATCTTATTGGCTTTAGGATTGATTGGATATCACGGTTATTTGGCGAAAACTCGGAAAAGCTTTTTAAATGGCGGTCGCCCGCGGTCTGAAAAATTCTTTCGCCGGATCAATGAAATTCCGGCCATCGTTACGGTTTTGATTGTTATATTAGTGATCGTTAAGCCATTTTGAGGGTTTCAAGTCTTGAAAATAATTTAAATTGACATTTTAAAAACAAACTCTATTTTCTCTTTTAACGCCACTCGCGCGTATTCTTTTCAAACATATCCCGCTCTTGCGGTCAGAAGAGACAACCCCCCACCAAAGAAACGACTATGACAGAACCCCATAAAATAGAGCTGGAGGGCATGACCTCCATCAGTCTTGATGACCTCAAGAAATTTAAACCCGCCGAGTTGATTAAATTTGCCGAAGAAGTCGGTATTGAAAACGCGGCATCCATGCGCAAGCAGGATATCTTTTTCGCAATTTTGAAAGACTTGGCCGAGGAAGATATTAAAATTAACGGAAGCGGTGTTTTGGAAGTCCTTCAGGATGGCTTCGGCTTTCTCCGATCCCCTGAAGCGAATTATCTTGCCGGGCCGGATGATATCTATGTTAGCCCGAACCAAATCCGAAAAATGGGCCTTCGGACTGGCGATACAGTATCCGGCGAAATTCGCAGCCCACAGGATAATGAGCGTTATTTCGCGCTAACCCGCGTTACGTCTATGAACTTTGGCGCGCCGGAGCAGGCCCGCAATAAAGTACATTTTGACAATTTGACGCCGCTTTATCCCGATCAACGCTTCCAACTGGAAATCGAAGACCCGACTCTGAAAGATAATTCAGGACGCGTCATTGATATTGTGTCCCCTATCGGGAAGGGCCAGCGTGCTCTGATTGTGGCCCCGCCACGCACAGGTAAAACTGTTCTCTTGCAAAACATTGCCCACTCTATCGAACGCAATCATCCTGAATGTTATGTTCTGGTACTTCTGATTGATGAACGTCCGGAAGAAGTAACGGATATGCAGCGCTCGGTGAAAGGCGAAGTTGTGTCTTCAACTTTTGACGAACCTGCGACACGGCATGTCCAAGTTGCCGAAATGGTCATTCAAAAAGCCAAACGCCTAACCGAACACGGCAAAGACGTGGTCATTCTGCTCGATTCCATCACCCGTCTTGGCCGCGCCTATAACACGGTTGTCCCGAGTTCCGGGAAAGTCTTGACCGGCGGTGTCGACGCCAATGCTCTGCAACGTCCAAAACGCTTTTTCGGCGCGGCCCGGAATATTGAGGAAGGCGGGTCCCTGACTATTATTGCGACGGCCCTCATTGATACCGGCTCTCGGATGGACGAGGTTATCTTTGAAGAATTTAAAGGAACAGGTAACTCGGAAATCGTGCTTGACCGCAAAGTCGCGGATAAGCGTATCTTCCCGGCTATTGATGTGACGAAATCCGGCACGCGAAAGGAAGAATTGCTTATCGGTCCGGCTGAATTGCAAAAGACTTATGTCCTGCGCCGTATTTTGAACCCGATGGGCACTATGGACGCGATTGAGTTCCTTCTGTCTAAACTCAAGGACAGCAAGACCAATTCAGACTTCTTTGAGAGTATGAATACTTAAATATCTCTTGGCGGTTTTTGGCGCGTCAAGATCGCAAAGGCCAAACCGCCAATAATGCCTGCGAGTATTTGTAGGAATAACCCTGTCCCGTCGCGGGCCCCTGCGACGAGTTGCGTGCCGAAAAAGACGTTTTTCATCGCCCAGAGCATAACGCCCATAGAGACGGCTCCGGCTACTCCAAACACAATAATTCTGAAAAACAATTTCATTCGGAGCTTTAAAACAAGGAGCAAAAGTGACCCGGCTCCAAAAGCTATCAGCAACCCTAAACTGACAAAACCCAAATAGAGCATTTTGGCAAAATAAAAGAGGTCGTAAAAAACCATAGACAGACCTTGTCCAAAGCTCACAGACCCCCCGATATTTTCCAATAAGGCGATAACTCTTAGGCTAGAAAAAACAGATCCTAAAAGGGCCGTCAGGACTGCCGCCCCTAACCAAGCGAGAATCCATTTTGTAATTGCTCTAAGCATGGCTACAGTCGTGCTGAACAAAAGTCAGGTCGTCAAGTATGAAACATCAAGCCGCGTTTTTCTCTTTTCTGCTCACTTTGTGTTTATCAGCCTGTATGGAGCCTCAGCCGGCTCCGAATATTACCGAACGGCCCTCTACCGAGTTCAGCCTAGAGACGATTGCTGACGGATTAGTCACGCCTTGGGCGGTGGAAGAACTTTCTGAAGATGAGTATCTGATTACGGAAAAGCCGGGTCGACTTATCCGTCTGGTAAAGGGAAACCGGGCTGTTGTTCAAGGATTGCCCGAGGATATACTTGCCGAAGGTCAAGGCGGACTTTTGGATGTGAAATTGGCGCCTGATTTTGCCGAGACGAAAGAAATTTATCTCTCTTATGCTTATGGCACAACGGAGGCGAACGGCACCGCCTTATTGCGGGCAACTTTAAACGGAACAGAGCTGACGGAGGTGACAACTATTTTCCGCGCTAGTCCACCAAAATCCGGATCACAGCATTTCGGATCGCGGATTGCCTTTTTACCGGATGATACTCTTATTCTAACCTTAGGCGAAGGATTTGCCTATCGGGAGGATGCACAAAAACCTGACACCCATTTAGGCAAAATAATTCGTCTCACACGGGATGGCGGCGTGCCGCAAGACAACCCTTTTTTAGGTCAGGATAATTACAAACCCCAGATTTATTCTATGGGCCATAGAAATGTACAAGGCCTCGCCTATGACGCCGAGACGAATACACTTTGGGAACATGAACATGGCCCGCGCGGCGGAGACGAATTAAATATCATCACCGGCGGAGAAAACCACGGCTGGCCGCTTGTAACAAAGGGCGTTGATTATAACGGCGCGAGAGTTTCGCCTTTCGAAGAAAAAAAAGGTTATGTAGAACCTATCTATTCTTGGGTTCCTTCTATCGCGCCCAGCGGGCTGGTAATTTATCGCGGAGAGATGTTCCCCGATTGGAATGGAGATGCCTTAATCGGAGGATTGGCATCTCGTGACCTCCGGCGGGTGGATTTGGAAAATAGAGAGGTCGTCAGCGAAACAGACCTTTTAAGCGATCTGGACGCGCGCATTCGTGATGTGCGGGTGTCTGCGGACGGATCTGTTTTAATTCTCACAGACGACCCTGACAATGGGCAGCTTCTGCGCCTGCGAGCTAAATAGAATATCTCAAAAGAAAACCCGCCTCAAAGGACGGGTTTAAAAATCTCATGTCAGCTTTTAATTTGTTGGCTGATCCGCGGCGCGGCGCATCATTTCCTCACGAAACATGGCAGCAAAATCCGGTGGCTCAAGCATGATAGGCGGGAAGCCGCCATTCTGCGTCATCTCGGCCATAATCTGGCGCGCAAACGGGAAGAGGAGGCGCGGACATTCGATCAAAATCATCGGCTGGATCTGCTCAACATTGATGCCTTGGAAAGCAAACAAGCCAGCATATTCAAGCTCGGCAATAAAGGCGACATTTTCACCGCGACGGGCTTCGGCGCGGAGCATTAAAGTCACTTCGACATTATCATCGTCCATCATTTGACGACCGATTTCGATATTGATGTTTATTGCCGGAGCTTCCAGACCGGAGCGAAGACTTTCCGGCGCGTGCGGATTCTCAAAACTCTGATCTTTGGTATATTGCGCTAATATGCTCAGCATTGGTCCAGAGGCAGCCTCGCCATTAGCCTGTGCGTCTGTCGCCTGATTAGCTTCAGGTGATGAAGTAGGAGAGACTTCGCCGTCAATAGACAGGCTATCTTCTTCCTTGGTTTTCTTGGGTTTTTTAGCCATATAAATTCCCTGACGGGCTCCCTTTGGCGGGTTATCGAAATGGCCCGCCTGCTATCATGGCGCGCCAATAGCCGCAATTCCTTATTGCGACGACTGTTCAGAGACCCTATCTGGTAAAGGACGTGCCTTGTTTCAACAGGGCCATTTAAATTTAGCCACAAAAGACGCTCTTATGTATGAAGTCATTCTTTACGCCGCCATCGCGACAGTCGTTTGTGTCATGTTCTACAGCGTTTTGGGGAAAACAGTTGGCAAAGGCCCCGAAGACGCGATTAACCCCCGATCTATGATGGAAGATGAAAAATCTGCCTCAGTTGTAGAGCCTTTATCAAAAGATTTGGAAAGAAGAGGTCTTGGCGCGATATCGGCTGGCGATCCAGAATTTTCACCCAGTCATTTTATAGATGGAGCCAAGCAGGCCTATTCCATGATTTTAGAAGCCTTTGCGGCGGGCGATCACGACACACTCGCAAATCTACTGACAAAGGACACGCTGGCCGTCTATAACAAAGCCATCAAAGATCGTGAGAAGTCCGGTTATACTCAAGTCACGGATTTGGGCCGTTTAAGGAAAACCTCAATCGATTCTGCTGAGTTGACCGGATCGATCGCCCGTATCTCTGTTTTATATGAATCTGATTTGACGTCTGCGCTACTGGATGACGAAGGAAATGTGGTTCAGGGCGATCCTGATGTTCTATCGTCTATCGCGGAAATTTGGACGTTTGAACGAAATCTAAAACAGTCCGACCCGACTTGGAGACTTGCGGATGTTGCGCCGTCCGAAGGCGATGACTTGGAAGCTGATCCGTCTCCTGATACAAAAGATGCTGATCCAAAACCTTCAGGCGACGAATAAACAAAATGCAAAAATTTTCTCTTGGGGCTCTCTTTTTTGTCTTAATGATTGTCACCGGCCTGACGGGTTGCATGACTACGGCCGGGGAGGAGAATAATCCCTGGTCGGAAACCCCTTATATGGAAGGCGAAGTAACAGAGGGCTCGTATGAGGCGGCGCCTTTGACGGCTCCGCCGAGCGCCCCTGAAATTCCTGCGCCCCGTTCTCCACAGCCTGATCCCCCGGAAGAGGTTATCGTCAACACGCCGCTTTGGTATGATAATCTGGCCGATTGGGCAGAGGCCGACACCCGCCCCGCCCTTACCTCTTTTCGCCGTTCCTGCAAAAGTTGGGTCAAAGCAAAGCCTGACGCCGCCTTGAACAAAAATCTTCCCGACTATGGAACTTATAGGGATTGGCTACCCGCTTGTGCTAAGGCGAAATTTGCCAGCCAAACGAAAGACGGGGCGCGCGCCTTTTTTGAAAATGAATTTGCGCCTCTTTCCCTCAAAACGCTGACGGAAGACTCCGGAACATTGACCGGCTATTATGAGCCTGAAATCGATGTTCGCCTGACGCCGGACAAGACGTTCCGCGAACCTATATTGGCGAAACCGACAAATTCTGCCGTGTTGAAAAAACCCCGATCCCAAATCAACGCCAATTCATCGCGGGTCATCGCCTATGGCCGCCCCATTGATGTATTCTTTATGCAAATACAAGGATCGGGCCGATTGAAATATCAAGACGGCAGAAGTCTGCGCGCCGCCTATGCTGCTAATAATGGAAAACCCTATACGTCTATCGGGCGTGTCTTGGTGGAGCGCGGTGAAATGAAACTTTCAAGCGCCTCAAAACAATCCATCGAGTCGTGGATGGAAAAAAATGGTCCGGAAAAAACCCGCGCCCTGATGAATGAAAATCCGCGCTATATCTTCTTTGCCGAACAGGCTGTTACGATTGATGAATTAGGCGTCGAGGAAGGCCCTCGCGGCGCGATGGAAGTCCCTCTTACTGAAATGGGCTCTATCGCGGTTGACCCCCGCTATCATCCTTACGGAACTCTGATGTGGCTGGAAACGACCCTCCCGCAAGAGGGCGGTGATTACCAAGGAAAAGAAACCGGCCTTTTGGTTTCAGCCCAAGATACGGGGAAAGCCATTCGCGGCGCGCTCAGAGGCGATCTCTTTTTCGGATCTGGAGACGAAGCCGGCGCGCGCGCCGGCGTGATGAAACATGATGTACGCTGGAGGGTGCTTGTGCCAAAATCTATTGCGCCGTCTCAACCCGTTAGTTGATGGGTTTTGGGGGATGAAAAAGAAACCGGACAGACCGCTGAAAGACGAAGAGCGCGATGTCTGGGGCCGCGTCGCGCGAACGGTGGCGCCGCGCCGGTATCCGAAGGGGAAGGGAAGCGCTAAACCCCTCCCCAGTCGTGAAGATTTTGCCAATATGCTGAGGGTGGCGCCCAGTATCTCTCAAGACATTCAACGCTCCCCTGGACGGTTAGAGCTAAATAACGACAAAAAGACCCGGCGAGGACGTGTCGAGGTGGATGCCAAAATAGATTTACATGATATGACCCAAAACGAAGCCCGCCCGGCGCTGGCCAGAGCCATCATCAGAGCGGCAAAACATAATAAAAAATGTTTGTTGGTCGTCACAGGGAAAGGGGCGCGCCTTAACGGCGTATTGCGCCAGAATTTCCCAAATTGGATCAAAGACCCGGCGCTACGTCCGCATATTGCAACCTATGCCCAAGCCCATCTGAAACATGGCGGGTCGGGCGCCTGGTATATTTTTCTGAAACAAAGTTTGTAAGGGCTCAAGCTCGTCTCAACCTGTCTAAAACATTAACTTCGACGTGATCTCGCAACTCTGACGCCTAATGGGCGTAGTATCTTCAAGAAAGCGGACATTTAAACCCTGTCCCTTGGAGATTAGAATGACTTTAAAAACTATTTTGACACTGAGCGCGACTTTTGCAGCGTCTGCGGTTCTCCTGCCCTATACGGCGACCGCCCAAATTAGTGGACAAGACAGCGACACTGCACAGCTTCAAAAAATCTCCTATCAACCTATCAGCGACGCCTCTATTGAAGCAGAGATTGAAAGCTCTGTTATAAAGGGCGAGCATGATGCCATGTTAAACGAAACCTATGGCGACGGCGTGGCGCAGGCCTTTCGCGCCGCCTATGCGATCAATGTGATGTCTCCTTTATGGTCAGAAAGTTCCGCAAAGCAGCTGGTAAAGGCTGTTTCCATCATGGAAGATCAAGGGACAGTTAACTCAACTGTGGAATCAGAGGCGAAAGACGCGCTGGAAAGCCGTTTTGAAGGCAAGACCGCGCAGCAACGCGCGCAAGGCGATATGGCTCTCTCCATGACTTATATCCATCTTGAAGATCTTCGACATGCCCCGGACGCGCAAACATCCGAAATGGCCACGCCAAGGCTCGCCAATTTGGATGAGCATCTATTTTCTACCGCTCAATCCGGTAAAGGGGATGAATCCTCGGAGTTTAACTCGTTTTAGTTAGAACTCTCGAGGCAGACTTAAATTAATCAGAATTGGCCTAAAGAATGAATTTCGATAGGTCTTGGTCGGCAGCCAGTTTGCCGACATGTTCACGAACATATTCCGCGTCAATTTTGACGGTTTCGCCGTTTTTATCGGTCGCTGTATAGCTGACTTCATCGAGGAGACGCTCCATGACGGTGTGTAACCGTCTTGCGCCAATATTTTCTACGCTTGCATTTACCTCGGCTGAAATTTTAGCAAGTTCGTCAATTCCATCTTCTGTGAAATCCAGTTCGACATTTTCTGTTTTCATCAAAGCTTTATATTGCTTAATCAAACTTGCTTCCGGCTCCGTCAAAATGCGGACAAAGTCTTTTTCGGTCAAAGCCCGTAACTCAACGCGTATCGGCAAACGCCCTTGTAATTCGGGCAAAAGATCAGACGGTTTGGCGACATGAAAAGCGCCGCTGGCAATAAAAAGAATATGATCGGTTTTCACGGGTCCGTATTTTGTCGAGACCGTTGTGCCTTCGATCAGGGGAAGCAGGTCGCGCTGAACGCCTTCTCGGGAAACATCCCCCCCGCGCGCATCAGACCGGGCTGTGATTTTGTCAATTTCATCGAGAAAGACAATACCGTCTTGCTCTGTCAAGTCGACAGCTTCGCGTTTAATAGAATCATCATCAAGCAATTTATCGGCTTCTTCGGACAAGAGCGGCCCGTGGGCGTCGCCAATACGAAGTTTCACCGTTTTCGTACGGCCGCCTTTGTTAAACAAGGCTCCTAAATCCATCATACCCATAGACGCGCCGGGTTGTCCGGGTATATCAAAACCCTGAAACGGCGATCCTGTATCCGTTAGTTCGATCTCGACTTCTTTATCGTCCAGTTCGCCTGAAGTGAGTTTCTGGCGGAATTTTTCTCGCGTCGCTTCTCCGGCATTTTCGCCGACAAGGGCGTCAATGATTCGGCTTTCCGCCGCCTTTTCCGCCTGGGCTTTAACCTGAGAGCGCTTCTGGTCCCGTAAAAGCGTAATTGCGGATTCAACCAAATCCCGAATAATCTGTTCGACATCCCGGCCAACATATCCGACCTCGGTAAATTTTGTCGCCTCAATTTTAATAAAGGGGGCTTGGGCGAGCTTGGCCAGACGCCTGGAGATTTCGGTTTTCCCGACACCTGTGGGGCCGATCATCAGAATGTTTTTAGGCGTAATTTCTGAACGAAGTTCGCTGGAAACCTGTTTCCGACGCCAGCGATTACGCAGCGCAATGGCCACGGCACGTTTGGCATCTTTCTGCGCCACAATATGGCGGTCCAGTTCGGAAACAATTTCGCGGGGGGTAAAGCTATCTGTCATGCGTTAAAAGTGGGGGCAGGGTTTACGATTTCAAGACTCATATAACATTGAAATCATGTGAAGATTTTCAGGGGCGGGCTTTAAGCCTGCTCCTTCGTCTTTTTGCCGCCTATTGTCACTAGGTTTCAGAATCGAGGCTCTCAAGGGTCAGCTGATCATTAGTGTAAATGCAGATTTTATCGGCAATCTCCATCGCTTTCCGGGCGAGCGTTTCCGCGTCGTCTTCATATTCATTCATAGCCAGCGCGGCGGAGAGCGCGAAATTTCCGCCCGACCCGATCGCGGTGATACCGCCATCCGGTTGCACCACATCACCGTTCCCCGTCAGGACAAAGGTTTCGGATTTATCGGCCACAATCAACATGGCCTGAAGCTGTCTGAGATATTTATCGGTTCGCCAATCTTTGGCGAGCTCGACGCAGGCGCGTGCGAGCTGGGTGGGATATTGTTCAACCTTGGTTTCCAGCCTTTCCAATAAAGCAAAAGCGTCTGCCGTTGCTCCGGCAAAGCCTGTCAGGATTTTCCCGCCGGCCAAAGTACGTACTTTTCGGGCGGTCGCCTTCATCACCGTATTACCGGCGCTCACTTGACCGTCCCCGACGATAACGACCTTGCCGTTCTTGCGCACCGTCAAAATCGTCGTACCGCGCCATTGTGAGGCGTCGGCATAATCATAATTGGAAGGGGAATGTGTCATAAGGCGTCCTTTTCTCACTTCCACCACAAATGGGAAGGAGGGGCCAGAACGTCAAGCGGGGCGAGGCGGCGAAAGCCTAACGTCCCCACCGCGCAACATGTCCGCGGCCATCCACATGCACAAACGGTCCGTGCACGGCGTTGGCTTTATAAGACCCTATTCCACCCGGTTGCACCTTGTCGCTTTTGGCAAATAACTTTGCCGCATAATCATATAAATAATTTGCATCCGTTTTATTGACGGCCCCATCGCGGTTTATATCGTCCATATTTCCGTCGCGAGGTTTGACATCAATATAAATATCTGCGGCGTCACCATACATATGGCGCGATAATTTTGCGGAGCCAATGGCGGTATTATAAAAAGGGGTTCTAAAGCCGCTCATAACAAAAAAGGTTTGGGCGTCGGTAATGTCGTCTTTCACCAGACTTTCCCGCAGCGTCTCAAGGCGTTTAAGGTTTGACTGCGTCACCAGAACATATTTCGGCCAAGCGTCGGGTTGCTGTTTACACAGAAATTGTCCGAGCTTGAAATGCGGCGCGACATCAATGCCTTTATCGGCCTCACTATCCAAACGGATAAATCCCCTTGGCGGATCTTTGGGATATTCTCCGATGCGATAGCCGTTCAGCCAGCCTTTCTCGTCCACTTCGCTTATGGGTTCGAGAGTAAAGACACTGATTTGGCTTAGGCGGGAGCCGTCCGGTTTTTTAACCGTAAGGGATTGCGACCCGGCTTTGTTTAAAACTCGCGTGTCGAGGGTGACAGGCGTGCCGTCGAGCTCGGCTGTAAATCCCGTTGGCAGTTTTAAATTCAGCTTCTCTCCGGGCAATCGGGTTGTATGCCATGTGGCATAGGGAATTGCTTGTTTATCCAGAGTAGGAACTGAAACAGCCGCCATTTCGGCTTGGGCCTGAGCAAAGGGGGCTTGTGCAAAAGGGGTAAAAAACAACGCCCCGAAAAAGGGCGCTGCGCATAACAAATTTTTAAAAGACATATATGTCCTATGGCAGGGCGCTGACACTTCCTGGTGCAGCAGCGGTTTGCTTCACATTATCATCTTCATTGTCTAATTCAACAATGGGAGTCCCTTGATACCTGGGATATTGCTCTTCAACAAATGAAGGTTCAGCAAGCTTTCTATAAATATCACGGTGGAAAGTCGGGACGCCGTCGTCATTGGCCGTCACTCCGACATAGGTAATATGTACCGGAATTTGATCATCGACATAAAAATGTTTGCGCTGACGTGACTCCAAAACCTTGTTAAATTCTTTTGTCTCAACAGCTTTATCGTGATCCGTGATCCAGTTTGCCATAGCGACAGGGTCGTCCAATCGAATACACCCAGAGCTAAAGGCGCGGACTTCTTTTTCAAACAAATGTTTATCCGGCGTAGAGTGTAGATAGATAGAGTTTTTGTTCGGGAAAATGATTTTCAATTCACCCAAAGCGTTATGCGGGCCAGGCGACTGTACCATTTGAATCTGGCTAGAAATGCCAGGGGTGTTCCAGTCGACATTATACGCACTCAATTCTTGCCCGGAAGACCGATCATAGATTTTATATTTATGCGAGGCTGCATATCCGGGGTTGGCTTGAAGTTTACGAAGCTTTTGACGTTTAAACAAACCAACCGGCAGATACCATTTCGGGTTGGCGACAATATATTCAACTTGGTCTGAAAAATCCGGTGTTGGCGTTCGGGGTTTCCCGACAACTGTTTTCATCGAAATTTCCATTTTCCCGTCATTCCAGCCTTCAGCCTGAAAGGAGGGAATGTTGACCCAGATATAGCGATCTGATGTCTGTTGATTAAAGGCCTTTAGGTGACGCCAATAATCCAGAGCGGCTTTAATCTTGGTGATTTTAGACTCCGGGCTTTCATTCATAGCGTCCAGAGTCGCCGGGCCGATAACGCCGTCGACTTCCATCGTATGGGCTGCCTGAAAACTTTTAACGGCCTCTTCCAACTTTTCATCATAAAGAGTTTCGTTAACCGGCTCTTGGATGTCATCCAAAACAACGTCAAAGAAACTGGGATAGGATAAATAGCCTTCCGCTCTCAGACGCTCTCGTAAGGCCGGGACGCGGTCATCTTCCATACCGGGCTCAATTAAATCGCCTTCTCTAGGGATGGATAACCAGTCGATGAGGGCGACGTCTTTTTTATAATTTTTCAGGGCTTTCCGCAAATTATCATATTGCGGTGCATGAGAGGTAAAACCTTCCATTTCCTCAAGAGGCGCGCCCTCAGCGGCGCGGCGCAAAGAGGTCACCAGTTCAGAACGAACAGGACTATCAACGCGCGACGTTTTTGCTTCACCTTCATCAGATAAACCCCCCGAAATTTGTGACGTTGATTTTAACCATAAGGCCGTCAAAGCGAGTTCGGCGCTGGCTTGTTCTTCTGGAACATCAGAATTGAATCTCTGATCAATTAAATCATCAAGGCTGGCTTCGGTAATACCGCTTTCCAGTCCATGACTTTCAAAAAGCGGCGAAATGCCATAAAGGTCTTCCGCTGCATCTTTGTCCCAAAGAGGCTTGAAAACAGATTGGGCATAAGCCTGTCTGGCCGCAGAGATGGCTCCGGGCGATACTTTACCGTTTAGGATGCGGGCAAAAGCGTCATTTTCGATCTGAGCTTCCAATTCTTTGGAAAAATCAGTCCCTTTATTCTTCCCCATAAACCCGGCGATGATATCCAACGGGCCATCAGAGGCCGCAAGAGGCGGGTGTCCAGCATTTGAAACTCCGGCCAAGCTACTGGCAACGGGGTTCGTCGCAAGCGCAGACGGCGCAAGAGAGACAATCATTGCCCCGGCAAAGACCGCCGACAATAATTTCGATTTATAATTCTGTTTCAATAAGTTCGTCATCATTCCATTCCCTGTCATTCAAATAAATAACGGGGGGGAGATAGGAATTGTTCCCTTTCAGGGACGAAAAACAACGGCTTGGCGTTAACCTTTAGAGGGGGCGGGCCTCATCCAATAGCAGGATCGGCACGCCTTCGCGGACGGGAAAGGCTAGTTTTGCCGACTTACTGACAAGTTCCCTTTTATCAGAATCATAGCTTAAGGGCCCGCCAGTTTTCGGGCAGACCAGAACACTTAACATTTTGGGGTCCATCATGACGCTATCATTCATAAGACGCTTTCAAGCTTTAGGTTCACTGTGTTTGTGTCGGGTTGGAGGGGCTGTCGCTCCCGGCATATAAATGCATTAAGCCGATCAAGAGACGCCGCCTCTCATCCGTACTGATGGCTTCAATTAAAGACTGTTTATCTTCAGGTTGAAAGGGCGAAATCATTGCCGCTTGATTGACCAAAACCGGCAGAGGAATTTCAGATAAAGCGTCCCAATCTACTGCGACACCAATTTTTTTTGCCAGCGCTTTCATCGCCACTGTTAAAGTCGACCGATCCGTTCGACCGCTTTCGGACAGCGCCTCGGAAGTCTGTTTCGCGGCGTGGATATCCGCGTCATTTGCAAACAACTCATAATCCACTTTGGCTTGTCTATAGGGGCTGCTGGTTTCCACCTCTTCCGTGATTTTAAACCGTTTAAGGCCTTTGAGGACAATAAGATATCGCCCATCTTCTGTCTCGGAAAACTGAATTATGCGGCCCAACCCGCCGATGGAGACAAGTCCGGCTTTCCGGCTTTGAACCATGCCGATGAGACGGTCAGATTTAAGCGCGTCATCAATCATATTCAGATAGCGCGGCTCAAAAATATTCAGCGGAAGATCACAAGCCGGCAAAAGCACAGCTCCGTTTAAGGGAAATAGCGGAATAACTTCTGGAGAAGTCCTCCGCGCCAAGGCTTTATAGTGAGTACTCATCTGACTCTAAGCGAATAAGATAGAAGAAAGCTCCCGCCGGCCCCGAATAGAGACGTCGGACTGGGGGCCTTCTGCTTCAAAAACGGTTAAGAGGAAAAGGCGCGCGGCTTCATTATTATAAGTCCGGTTTTTTCGAACAGAATACAACAAATGCTCTACTGCCTCGTCGTTACGGCCCGTAGAGGCGAGCGCTTTGGCAAGCTCCAAGCGCGCATCCAAATCGTCGGGATTATCATTTACTTTTTGCGAAAGCTCAAGCGCGGGATCCTCTTCATCCGGTTCCGGCGCTTGATCCTCAAGCGCCATTTTTGACCGAACGGAGGCAATTTCGGGATGATCCATTACGGCTTCGGGGGTTTGGCGAAGCAATGTACCGGCCTCTTCTTCATTCCCGCTGTCCAAGTAAATTCGAACCAATCCCGCCCGCGCCGGAGCATTATTTTCATCCAGACTCAGGGCGCTCGCGAAATCCTGTGCCGCCCCGCCCACGTCTCCGGCGGCAAGACTGTCTTTTGCCCGGTCAACCAAGGCGTTGGCTTCCTCCGCCGGGTCAGAATCGCCTGATAAACGATCAACAAATTTTTGAAGTTCGGATTCAGGCTGGCCGCCCATAAATCCATCCACGGGCTTTCCGTCTTTGAAGGCGTAAACGGCCGGGATGCTACGCACGCCGAGTTGTCCGGCAACACCGGGATTCTCGTCAATATTGATCTTCACCATTTTAACTTTACCGGAGGCGCCTTTCACAACGCGTTCCAAGGCCGGCATAAGCTGTTTACACGGGCCGCACCAAGGCGCCCAGAAATCCACTATAACGGGCGTCTCCTTAGAAGGCTCAACAACATCCGCCATAAAGGCCATATCGCTGGAATCTTTAATCAAATCAGCCGCGTTGGGGCTTTGTGTCGGGGAGGGCTCAGAAGAGTTCATAATTATATCAGTCATGCCCTTCATATGGGCGGGATATCCTCTGCCTTCAAGACGTAAGGGGAATTCAAATTCTTACGTCAAAAGCGTTAGGAGGCCGCGTCTTGATTTTCGGCCAAAAGGGTAAAGTCTATGACCGCCGGGCTATGGTCAGCCGCCTCGCAAAACCTTAGAATATCTTTGCTGGCAATCGCCGTGCTTGCCGTATTTCGCAGAGGATGAAACCAGACGCGCTCCGGCCCGAACAGGGCTTTATCCAGCACAAGCCTCACTTTACCTTCTGTGTCATTCAAGATCGAAAAGAGGGTCACCGATCCCGGACGCACGCCCAAATGCTCCCACAGCGCGTCTTCAGCTCCAAAAGAGAGACGTTTTGTCTCCAATATCTTGTGCAATTTGTTTAACCGTACGGAGGTGTGGCCCAAAGCACAGATCAAAACAAATTGCCCGGCTTTATCTTTCAGAAAAAGGTTTTTCGTATGCCCGCCCGGCCAGTCAGCTTTGAAACCCTTGCTCTGCTCGACCGTAAAGATGGGGGGATGCTCCCGCGTTTCATGCAAAATGCCCAGCGCGTCGAGCTTCTCAAATAGATTAGCTTCATCAGGGCGTAGCGTGGGCGTCGTCATAAAACATCAATAACGCCGGGGTGATGTCATATCGAGTGAAAAAACTGCATCAAACCGCTTGAAAAGGATATGAAAGGCGGTATATAGCGCACCTTCTGCCGCACAGAGGCTTCACCGCTTCTGATACGCAAAATATGAGCGGGCGTAGCTCAGTGGTAGAGCATCACCTTGCCAAGGTGAGGGTCGAGGGTTCGAATCTCTTCGCCCGCTCCATTTTGCAGAAGACTGCAATACCACCAATTTTTCAGATGTCTAAAATTTTGCCGACGTTTCGGTAAAACCAGGCCGCCTATTAAAAAAGCCCGCTATTTTTAGCGGGCTTTTTTAATGAATAGCTTAGGACCAATAAGGGTCAACACCATAATAATTATAGGAGCTGTCCCGGGCCGCAAGACCATCATCTTTGGTCAGGTCGTGCAAAGACGAGACAGGTCCGTCTTTTAACTTTTCCTTGGAGAAGGGGACAACATAGCCTTTCGCCTCTTTTGAATAATCCAGAGAGGCCCAAGGGATAGAATGGTATTTTTCACCCATGCCTAAAAATCCGCCAAAGCTGACAACGGCGAACATGATGGCATTATCCATCTTATCGAGCATTATATCCTCGATTTCGCCAATCTTTTCTTGGGAAGAATTGTAAACACTGGTTCCGATAGCGCGTGAGGCACGTATAGCGCGGGTATGACCGGTTGGGGTAGGCATAATAATCTCCTTTCAGATTAGGTAGGTCTCATGCAACCAGCAAATCTATATTCGGTTCCGATCCCAGAAGGAAAAAACGACAATGCCTTAACTCACGTTATGAAAACGCCTGATTTTACTTTAAGTCAGCTAAATTTTCTGCCTAAAGAGCACTATGTCAGATATAGAAACCCTCATTCGCGCGCTCCCTAAAACGGAACTTCATCTTCATATAGAAGGGAGCTTGGAGCCTGAGCAAATGTTCAAGTTTGCCGAACGAAACGGCGTTGACCTTGCCTTTGACAGCGTCGAAGATATCCGGGCCGCTTATGAATTTAATAATCTTCAAGAGTTTCTTGATCTCTATTATCAAGGCATGTCGGTCCTGCAAACAAAACAGGACTTTCATGATCTCACAGTCGCCTATCTGGAGCGGGTGAAAGTTGATAATTGCCGCCATGTTGAAATATTTTTCGACCCGCAGGGCCATACAGAACGCGGCATTTCTTTTAATGACGTTATAGAAGGTATCTTGAGCGGGCTTGAACAGGGCGAAAAAGCCTTTGGAATTTCTTCGCACCTTATTTTGTCTTTCCTTCGACATTTATCCGAAGAAGACGCGTTTAAAACTCTGGAGCAGGCCGAGCCTTATCTCGATAAAATTCTCGGTGTGGGCCTCGATTCGTCTGAAGTCGGTCATCCACCGTCCAAATTTGAACGCGTTTTTGCAAAGGCGCGAGAGAAGGGACTCAAATCCTTTGCCCATGCCGGCGAGGAGGGCCCACCTGATTATGTGCGCGAAGCCCTCGATCTTTTAAAAATTAATCGTCTGGACCATGGCAATCGCGCCCTCGAAGATGAGGGTTTGGTTAAACGGTTAAGGGAAGAAAAAATGGTCTTGACCAGTTGCCCTCTTTCAAATCTGAAACTCTGCGTCATTGATGATTTAAAAGACTCCCCGCTGAAAACCATGCTGGAGGCAGGATTAAAAGTGACAGTAAATTCTGACGATCCATCCTATTTTGGCGGCTATCTGAATGATAACTATATTAGGGCCGCTGAGGCGCTGAACCTTTCTAAGGACGATATTCTGACCTTGGTGCGAAATGGAATAGAGGGAGCCTATCTCTCGCAGGATAAGAAAGACCATATTCTGGCGGAATTTCATGCGGTGGTCGAGCGCCATAGCTGATTAGGCCAGAAGAGCCTGTTTCCGAAACATAAAAATTCCTCGTTTCTCAATGAGGTTTTTCCTCTGATATATGCAAGGCGGAGATACCCTTCTATAAAACAGCTCGCCTTGAGAAAAGCGCGTGCAATAATGGCCAAGGTGACAAACATATTTCTCCGCCCCGGACGGTATATTAATTAATAGCGCCGCTTCGGTTAAGAAAATGGTCTGCCAAAGAACTGCGCCGTAATAAAAACTGGTATGAATGACGCTGACTAATGCCGATATGAAATGCTCTGATGAAAAATCAGACCCGGTCCAAAAGTTTTCGCCTGAGGAGGGCTTTCCTTTGTGTAAACGCGGCGTGCCCCCTATCAAGAGAAAAACAAAAGGACGTTGCTATGCGACTTAAATCTTTTCTCACTCTCCTTGGGGCAGCCACATTTCTTAGCCCATTGGCTCAGGCTGATGATCACGCCGAGGGCGCGTCAAAATTAGAAACGGTCTTGATCGAGGCCGGAAATTTGGTTGATACGATTTCCGGACGGGTTTTAGAAAATCAGATGATTCTTGTCGAAGACGGAAAGATTGCGGCCATTGGGGCCAAATCAGAAATTGAGGGAATGACTTTGTCCGACGCGGTCAAACGGGTCGACCTTTCCGGCTATACCGTCCTTCCCGGCTTGATGGACAGCCATGTTCATCTAATCGGCAACTCTGATTTACACGGCTATAAAAGTCTGGCTCAATCCACGCCAAGCGCCGCTATTTACGGCACCGTTAATGCAAAGAAAACGCTCATGGCAGGATTTACAACGGTTCGGAATGTCGGCGCGCCCGGCTTTGCCGATATAGATTTAATGAACGCGATTGAGGAAGGGGTCATAACCGGCCCGCGTATGATACCTGCCGGGCGGTCTATCGGTATTACGGGCGGCCATTGCGACAATAATTTATTGCCCTTTGAAGATCAAAAAACAAGCGGCGGCGTCGCAGACGGCCCTTGGGCAGTGCGGGCCAAAGTGCGCGAAAACAATAAATACGGTGCCAAAGTCATAAAGTTTTGCGGAACGGGCGGGGTCTTATCCAAAGGCACAAAAATCGGGGCGCAACAATTTTCGTTTGAGGAAATGAAAGCCATCGTAGATGAAGCGCATCTGCTTGGCCTCAAAGTGGCGGTGCACGCACACGGCGAAGACGGCATAAACACCGCTATCCGCGCCGGAGTGGATTCCGTCGAACATGCGAGCTTTATCTCTGACGAGGGCATTGCCGAAGCCAAGAAGAACGGAACATATCTCTCAATGGATATCTATGTCTCTGACTATATTCTCTCAGAAGGCGAAGACGCCGGAATTTTGGAAGAAAGCCTCGCGAAAGAACGCACTGTCGGCAAGAAACAACGCGAACGCTTTCAAGCCGCCGTGAAGGCGGGCGCAAATATTGCCTATGGTACAGATGCCGGGGTCTATCCTCACGGTGATAATGGCCGCCAAATGAAATATATGGTGAAATGGGGTCTGACCCCTATGCAAGCGCTTCAGGCGGCGACGATTAATAATGCGACCTTATTCGGCGTTGAGGATATGTCAGGTTCGCTTGAGGCCGGAAAATATGCCGACATAATAGCCGTGGACGGAGACCCTCTCACGGATGTGAGCGAGTTGGAAGACGTGGACTTCGTGATGAAAGGCGGCGTGATTTATAAAGCGGCGGATTAAAAGATATTCGCCAAGCTATTTACCAGATTTATATCTGATAGGACGGATCTGTAATGGCATGGAAAGCAGGTTTCGGTTCGCCTTCCCGATTAAATAGGAGCGGATAATTATATCTTTCGGCAGGGTTGGTGTTTAACCAGCTATCCCCGTCGCGCACCCCCCAAAAGGTCACAGACTCTACGCTGGGCTTTGTGACCAGCTGATTAAAAATGTCTCGAAGAAGTCTGGCTTGATCGGCAAGTAGGTCCGCTGGCGGAGTCGGGCCTAGATCAGCCTGACAATTCGTTCCGGTTTCATAGCAGCTTCCGGGGTCTTGATAGAAACTAACATCCAGCTCTGTGATATGATTAATTAAACCGGCAAATTCATTGTCCACCGCTTCAATAGCAGAAATGGCCGCATCGGCGGGGGTATTTAATCGCAAGTGGAATTGATGCCCAACGCCGTCAATCGGAATATTTCGGGTGCGGAAACGCCTCAGAATTTCTACCAGCCAATCCTGTTTAATCGGATTTTCAGTATTATAATCGCTCAGGAAAAGTTGAGCCGCCGGGTCTGCCGCGCGGGCGGCGAGAAAAGCCCAATCAAGGTAATCCCCATTGCCGACGGCGTCAAACCAAGCCGTTCGCCGATCCGGGCCAACGCCATTATTCCCGTTATAAATATCGGTGGACGTCACCTCGTTCGCAACGTCCCAGACTTTTATACGGTCTTTAAAATGGGTAACGACTGTGTTGATATAGGTTTCAAGGCGCGCGCGGATATCGTCTCTTGAACCTTGTAGGAAATAATCCGGCGTAGCCTCATGCCAAAGAAGGGCATGCCCCCTTACGCTCATATTATTTTCGAGCGCCCAATCGATAACGCGGTCGGCCCCGTCAAAATTGTATACGCCTTCTGTCGGCGCAAGAATGTCCGGTTTCATCTGATATTCGGGCGTCACGCTATTAAATTGCGACAGCGTTAATTCAGAGGACATATCTCCTCTATTGATTTGCAGGCTGGACAGCGCTGTTCCGATTTCAAAATTATTGCGGAATTGATTTCTTAGAAAACCTTCGGCCAGTTTTCCGTTTCCAGAGGGCGGCGGTGGAGGCGGAGGAGGAGGCGGTGGGGGAGGAGGCGCCGCTACAACAGGCGCGCTCCCGCTTCCGCCCCCGCCGCAGGCAGACAGCATCAGCGCGCTAGCGCCGCCGAGAAGCCTCAGCCTGTCTCTTGCAGAGAAATTCACCACGTTCGTCCCAAAGCCTTATTGCCCAAATTTATTCAGGAGACTTCTTACAGAAAGCGATTAAATCGAGTTTAAAAGAGAGGCTTAACAGTGTCCTAAGACGAACTTACCACTCGCCCGTATTTTCCATTTTGGCCCACGGCTCTTGTGGCTCCAGACTCTCGCCTTTTTGCAATAGTTCGATCGAAATATTGTCGGGGGACCGTATAAATGCCATGTGACCATCACGCGGTGGGCGGTTGATTGTAACGCCGTGCTCTTGGAGGCGTTCACAAGCGGCATAAATATCATCAACCCGGTAAGCGAGATGACCAAAATTCCGTCCGCCAGCATAGCTTTCCTGTTCGCCGTTTTCTCCCGGCCAGTTATAGGTCAGCTCCAGTTCAGGGGATTTATCTTTATGCGCCGCTTCGACATTTCCGGGAGCCGCCAGATAGACAAGTGTAAAGCGACCGGCCTCGACATCGAACCGACGAGTTTCCACGAGGCCCAGTGCGTCACGATAAAATTTAAGGCTCGCATCTAAATCTTTAACGCGCACCATTGTGTGTAAATATTCCATGGTTGGATCCTTTGGCTTATTTCATTCCGACCATAGCCGGGGACGCCGGCGTCTCCGCGATTTGACCAGCCTGGGGCCAAGCGCAATAATCGGCTGCGTAATACGCGCCCGGACGAAAATTACCGGAAAGGCCCGGCCCGCCAAAGGGCAGGGAGGACGCCGCGCCCGTGGTGGGTTTGTTCCAATTCAAAATTCCGGCTTTCATACGCAGGCTCGCTTGTTCCCAGAGATTAGCGTTTTCACTAACCAGCCCGCCAGACAAACCAAACCGTGTGTCATTGGCTTTGTGAATTGCGGCGTCAAAATCCTTTGCGCGGTAAACTTGTAAGAGGGGGCCAAACAGCTCCTCATCAGCCACGTTTGAGGCGGCTGACATATCAATCAAGCTTGGATGGACAAATGCTCCATCCGTTTTGACCGGTATAATCGCTTTCCCGCCAGATTTAATTAAGTCGCCTTCAAATTCCTCAGCCATTTGCGCAGAGCGCTTAGAGGCGACCGGCCCCATAAAGACATCTTCGTCCCATTTGCCAATACTGGTTTGATCAATTCGGGTTTTGATGGCGTTGAGAATATCATCGCCAAACGCGCCTTCGGGCAGGATAAGGCGCCGCGCGCAGGTGCAGCGCTGACCCGCCGTAATATAGGCGCTGAAAAAAGCGATGTCGGCCGCGGCTTGAATATCTCCATCCCAGACAATCAACGGATTATTCCCGCCCATTTCCAGCGCGAGGATAATATTTGGCCGACCCGCGAAATGCTTGTGAAAAGCGGTTCCTGTGGTCGCCGACCCTGTAAATAACAGGCCATTAATATCGGCGTTAAGTAAAGCTTGCCCCGTGTCGCGCCCGCCTTGAACGACGTTTAAACAGCCTTCGGGTAAACCTGCTTCTTCGAACGCCGCAACCATCAGCGCGGCCACAGAGGGGGTTAGCTCGGACGGTTTGAAGACGCAGCTATTCCCCGCAAGGAGGGCCGGAATAATATGGCCATTTGGCAAATGTCCCGGAAAGTTAAATGGCCCAAAGACAGCCATCACACCATGCGGGCGATGGGTCAGGCGCAACCCGCCGTCAGATTTATCTCCGGCGCGTTCGGCTTGGGCGCGGATGGAATGACCGATCTTTCCGGCCATAGCGCCGACTTCAGTGCGCGCTTCCCAAAGGGGTTTGCCCATATCGCGGGAAATCGCATAAGCGATTTCTTCGGTTTTGGATTTTAAGGCCTCTGCATATTTCTCCAATATGCGGATACGGGCCTTGCGCTGTGTCGCCGCCCATTTCGGTTGGGCGGCATGGGCTTTGGCAATGGCGGCATTGACTTGTTCCGCGCTTGCAGCACGGCCTTGCCATACGCTTTCACCTGTCGCGGGGCAAAGGCTTTCAAATGCCTCGCCTTGACCTTCTGACCACTTTCCGCCGGAATAAATATCTTCTGTCTTCGTCATGATTGACCCATCAGTTTTTTAATTTCGAGGGCGTCGATACGTCCATCCGCGATGCGGTTGAGCAGAAGCGCCGCGAGACCGGCTCTTTCGGAGAGACTTTCAACGACGAAAAATTCCTCGTCGGAATGAATCCGTCCGCCTCGAACGCCCAAAGTATCGACATTCGGAGTCCCGGCTGCAAAGACATTATTACCCTCACAAACACCGCCCGTATCTTTAAATTGAAGCTCAAGACCCAAAGCTTTGCCTGTTGCCTGAACATCAGAGAGGAGCCGATCTTGTGCTGCATTACGGGGTTTGGGGGGGCGGTAGAACCCGCCATGTGTATGAGCGGTAATGCCGTCTCGGCTGTCGAGAACGTCTTGTAGGGCGGCTTTGACGGCGCCGTCAGCCCAATCGGCATCTTCAGGTGTGGGGGCACGGGCGCCCATACGAAGAATCCCGAGATCGGGGACGATATTAACCGCATTACCGCCGTCAATTTTACCAACATTAAACGTCACACCATCGCGTTTGCCGTTTAGGGCTTCCACCCGAAGAGCCAGATCGGCGGCGGCCCAGATAGCAGACCGTCCGGCTTCGGGCGCGCGGCCCGCATGAGAGGCTTTGCCGTGGAAAACAATATCCCAAATGCCTGAGCCTTTGCGGGCGCCGGCCAAGCTGTCACAATCCATTGCGGGCTCAAATGTCAGCCCAATATGGGCATCTTTTGCGGCGGCGTGAAGGAAAGGTGACGAGGCAAAATTCCCCGTCTCTTCATCCGGAGTCAGGATAATTTCATAGCCGATTTTATCTTTAAAGGGGCCGGCTTCGAAAGCGCGCATAGCGTCGATCATGACGGTCAATCCGCCCTTCATATCAGCCAATCCGGGGCCATTTAATTTGCCATCGCCCAGATCTTTGATTTCGGTAAAGGTTCCTGGCGGAAAAACAGTATCATAATGGCCTGTCATCACAACTCGCAGAGGCGCGTCGAGGCGCGCTTGAGCGCGAAGAACAGGGCCGGATTGAAAATAATCCTTTGTGCCTTTATTATTTATTTCCTCAATCGGTTCGGTCGGCAAGGCTTCGACTTTGGCGTCGAGGTCGGACAAGGCCTCTAAGATTAGCGGGTAAAGCTCATTCAATCCGTCGGTATTTAAACTCCCGGTATTGATAAGCGACCAACTCTTTACGCGTTCCAGCATAAAATCCTGTCGGGACTTTACGGCTTCAAGAACGGCTTCATCTTCTTCGCTCAAGGCGGAGAGAGAAATCATGTCTGTGACGGCATTCATGTGATGCCTCCTTCCATTTGGAAATCATAAATCGCGCCAAGAGAGAGCCTTTGTGTCAGCTCGTCCAGAGCGGCGCGGCACTCAGTCATTAGCGCAGGGTCGCCAAGGTCGTCTTTTTCGAGGCGGTCACGATAATGACGTTTGACCCAGTCTTCCAGTTCCGAAATTTTGGCGTCATTCATCAGCATCGGCGAATGGACTTGCGCCAGCTCGTCTTCTGTGAGCTGTACGCGAAGACGTAAACAGGCCGGGCCGCCGCCATTGCGCATGGATTGGCGCAAATCAAGATAATGCGCTTCCGCAATCGGATTATTGCCCGAAAGGCAATGATCGACAAAGGCTTTGGCGCTCGGCGTCTCTTCCGCGTCTTTTGGCAAAATCAGGGCCATAGTTCCATTAGGTAAGCTCAAAAGCTGCGAATTAAAGAGGTAGGAGCTGATAGCCTCCTGAAGCGGCATATCCGCCATAAGGAATTCCGGCTCAAATCCAAGGGCCTCTGCCTTGCCCCGAACGGATTTTTGCATGGCAGCAACATCGTCAAAGGCGTCCTTGTGATAGAACATAACCGTTCCATTGGTGACGCAAACAACATCATTGTGAAAGGCGCCTGCATCAATGGCTTTGGCGGATTGCCGTAGATAAAGCGTTTTGTCGTCGTCCAGTTTATGGAGACGGGCCACGGCCTTTGACGCTTCCAAAGTTTGCCGCCCAGGAAAACGAGTTTGTTGCGTGTCGCGAAAGGCCTCTCGCCCGTAAACAAAAATCTCTAGGCCTTCTTTATCGTGGCTTTGGCACATTCGATTGTGATTGGCCGCGCCTTCATCTCCGAAAACAGTATTAGACGGCAGGGCGGAATGAACGACAGCTTTGGGTAGAATGGCTTTTAACAGCCTCTCTGTTTGCGGCGCTTCGACGGATCGGTGCGGCATAGCCACAAGATTCGCTGTGGTCAGGTGCACTTGTCCGTCCGCAGTATCGGCAGAGGGAGAGACCGTCGCCGCATTGGCCGTCCACATCGGAGACGCGCTCATAAGGTTTGCGACAAGTGACGGGTTCGCGTTCCAGGCGCGCTCGTAAACCGCGCTGTCAGATCCTGTAAACCCGATTTGTTTAAGGTAATGGGTCAGCGGGCGCGCATGGGGGGGCATGACAGCTTGCGGCAATCCCATTTTGACGAGTTTACGCATTTTCTCCAAACCCTGCAAAGCGGCTTCACGCGGATTGGACGCATTGCCTTTATTTCCGGCAGAGGCCACATTGCCAAAGCTCAGCCCGGCATAATTATGAGTTGGACCGACTAGCCCGTCGATATTTAATTCCACGCTCTTTGATTGCGGGCTCATGATTTCTCATTTCTGATAATTTGGGGTTCTTTCATCTGCGCGATAAAGACCGGATCTGATCCGTTGCTGATATTATCGGCGATACGTTTGTCTCCGATTTTTTCAATAAGATTGGCCGGACCTACAGAGGCGCGGAAATTTATCCCTGTGCCGCAGGTGTAAAGACATCGATCCTGACCTGTCACGTCACCGTAACTCTCAATAGCGGTCGTTGTTCGGGCAATCCAAGTCTTATCGGTTTGGCACCGCACCGCCGGGCCGCCGTCAAAGACGTCGCACATATCGGTTTCCTCAAACCCTATACTCTTGAGCATATTCATCGCCGGGCGGGAATTATCATGCGGCCGTCCGGTACACTCCGAAACAATGGGCGGCAGAAGGTTCAGCATAATCGGGAGCGCCGGGAGGAGGTCAACGATAAAGCGTTTATCTATGGTCGAAAGCTTATCCGCATTATCGAATCCCATTTGAATGAAACGAGAGGCCAGATGTTTCCAGAAAGGCGAGACGCCCTGCTCATCCGTCCAGCCGAGGATTTCGGCCATTAACCCGTCTTGAAATTCATCGCGGTTATTTTGAATATAGCCAAATCTGCCCGCAGATAGAAGGCGGGCAAGCCCGGTTCCGCGTCCGGCTTTCGCCATGAAAAGAGAGGCCACTTCGGAATAGGAATAAAAATCAGTGGTCAGTTGCAACGTATCATAATCAATGGCGAGTTTTGGGTTTGTCGCCCGTCCGGAATGACGAGAGCGCTTGAAATTATAAAACGGGACTTCTCCGCCCAGTTTCATGATAATAGCAGAAATTCCTAAAATAACCTCGTCGCGTTCAACAACGAATAAAAGCCGGTTTGCCCCGTCTATTCTATTCAGGGTTTCAAGCGATTCTTCGACCTGCGCCTTAACAAGCTCCCGCGTATTCGGAACATTCGTCAATCCTTCGCGGGCCGTGGACGTAAACTCCAAAATGGCGTCAATATCCGCTTTTTGAGCCAGCCTGAAAATATCTTTATGCGTATCCAAACCGTATTGTCATCCTTTGTGATTTCGTGAAGCCTCTTTCCTATCCGAAGGCGAGCCAACCGTAAACACACAAGACAGCCATTCATTCGTTCGCTTGTTTAACGACGAGCCTTTGTTTAGCGTTGACAGACACCCAAATTAAATGGGCCGGGGGAAATTATGAAAGTTTTCATTTATGCATTAGGGGCAATAGGGATTGCCATTTTAGGCTATTTTTTATTTTGGCCAGTTCCGATCAGCCCGCAAAGCTGGGAGGCCCCACAGGATAAAGGATATGTTGGCGCCTTTGCGCCAAATGATGATTTATCGGGCCTAACCGAAATAAATTTGCCAAATGGGCATTACGGGCCTGAAGACCTTGTTGAAATGAACGGTCTCATCTATCTTTCCACCCAGACGGGGTGGATACTCACCTATGACCCTTCCGCCGGAACAGTTTCGGAATTTGTAGAGACAGGCGGCAAGCCTCTCGGGCTAGAGGTTTTCAAAAGCCGGCTCTATGTGGCGGATGCTTATAAAGGACTTTTGGAAATTAACGCCGAGGGGGAGATAAAAATCCTCACAAACGCGGTGAACGGAACGCCTATTCTATATGCGGATGATTTGGATATAACCGATGTGGGAAGAATTTATTTTTCTGACGCCAGCACAAAATTCGGCGCTCAGTCAGCCGGATCAACTCTGGACGGCTCTTTGCTGGAAATTATGGAGCATGGCCGGACGGGGCGTCTCCTAAGTTATGATCTCGTCACCCAAGAAACTAAAATTATAGCAGAAGATATTTCCTTTTCGAATGGCGTCGCGATTGCGCCCGACGGAAGATCAGCATGGGTGAATGAAACAGGGGAATATCGCGTTTTGGAAATTTCGCCAGAGGGCAGGAAAGGAGAGGTGATAGATAACCTGCCCGGATTTCCCGATAATATAAACCGCATGCCGGACGGAACTTATCTTCTGGGGCTTGTTTCCAGGCGGGCCAAACCTCTGGACGATTTTTCGTCAAAGCCGTTTTTGCGCAAAGTCATTTGGCGTCTGCCGGAATACGTTAAACCTGCGGCAAAGAGTTACGGATTTGTCGTGCAACTCGATAGCACCGGGCGGGTTGTTAAGACGTGGCAGGATCCGGACGGGGCCTATCCGCTTACGACAGGCGGAATTGTGGTGGGCGAACGCTTATATGTGTCTAGCCTCGGGTCAAAAACTTTGGGTTATCGGCCATACCCCTGACCTGTATGGTGAAACGAAATAAATAAAAGAGGAAAAGATATGTCAGACCGTGAATTTGAAATTGTTGTTTATGGGGCCACCGGATTTACAGGACGCCTCGTGGCCGAATATCTGAATAGAGAATATGGGGATGACTTGAAGTGGGCTATGGCCGGACGCTCTCAAGACAAACTAGAAACTGTGCGCGATGAAATGGGTATCTCCAAAGACGTTACTCTGATTGTGGCTAATTCCGATAAGCCGGAGACGCTCTCTGACATGGCCAAACGCACCAAAGCGGTAATTACAACCGTTGGCCCTTATCAGCTTTACGGCGAGCCCTTGGTCAAAGCCTGCGTCGAGGCCGGAACCGATTATGTTGACCTTTGCGGCGAGCCTGCTTGGATGCACGATATTATTGAGCAATATAACGCTCCGGCAAAAGAAAGTGGCTCTCGGGTTGTGCTCTCCTGCGGCTTTGATTCTATTCCCTTTGATATGGGCGTTTATTTTCTCCAGCGTCATGCCAACGAAGCGATGGGTAAGCCCTTGCCAAAAATCCGTGGACGCGTCCGCAAGATGAAAGGCACATTTTCCGGCGGCACAGCAGCAAGCTTTGCAGAAACCATGAAACGTGCCAAGAAACAGCCCGAAATTCTCGATTGGCTAAAAGATCCCTTTTCTCTTGTGCCAAACTTTACCGGTCCGGCTCAGCCTACAGGCCACAAACCAATCCATGAAAAGGATATAGACAGCTGGTCTGCGCCTTTTGTCATGGCCTCGATAAATACGAAAAATGTCCACCGATCCAATGCCCTGATGGGACATGCTTACGGCGAAGGCTTTGTTTATGACGAGATGGTTTTGACGGGCCCGGGCGATAAAGGCGAGATGGCGGCCAAACATGTGGCTGAGACCGATACTTTCGGTAAAAACCCGCCCAAGCCGGGCGAAGGTCCGTCCAAGGAAGAGCGCGAAAACGGGCTCTACGATCTTCTCTTTATCGGCAACACCGAAGACGGCACACAAATGATGGCGAGCGTTAAGGGCGACAAAGATCCGGGCTATGGCTCAACCTGTAAAATGATTTCCGAAAGCGCCATGACGCTCGTCAGAGATGTGGGTCGCGATCAGACGGGCGGAGGGGTATATACCACCGCCCCGGCTCTGGGCGCGGCTTTGATAGACAGATTGCAAAACCATGCCGGGCTGACATTTACTTTGGAAGGCTAAGCAAACTCTCAAGCCTCCCTTCCCAGACGCCTTAATTTAGCTTAACGCGGAGAGATGGAAACCTACGGACTTCTTTCTCTCTTACCGCCTGTTCTGGCGATTGTCCTAGCTCTTTGGACGCGGCAGGTTTTTCTGTCGCTTCTTTTGGGCATTGCGTCCGGCTTTCTTATTCTGGCGGGTGGAAATCCGCTGCAGGGCACGCTCGATACTCTCGGCGGATTCGTCGCTGTATTTGAAAGTAATTATAATACCGAAATTATTATCTTCACCTTACTCATCGGGGCGTTGATCGCCTTGATACAACGCGCCGGAGGCGTTGAAGGATTCGTCAATCGCGTGCTGAATTGGTTGCAAGCCAAGGCGGCCAAAACCGACGGGAAAGGCCAACGCAAAAAGGTCGAGCTCCTTGCCGTCCTGACAGGCATGCTGATTTTTGTCGAGAGCAATATTTCAACCCTGACGGTCGGCACGCTCTATCGACCCGTCACAGATAAACTTAACATCCCGCGCGAAAAACTCGCCTATATTGCCGACAGCACTTGCGCCCCCGCTTGTATTTTGATCCCGCTTAATGCCTGGGGCGCTTATGTCATGGGATTGCTGGCAGAACAGAATGTACAGGAGCCTGTCTCAATGCTGGTCGGGGCTGTGGCTTTCAATTTCTATCCCATGCTGGCCATAGCTCTTTTGGTTCTCGTCATCTTAACAGGCCGCGATTTCGGCGAGATGAAAAAAGCGGAAGCCCGCGCCAAGAGCGAGGGAAAAGTTCTTCGAGAAGGGGCCGTCCCTATGATTGCAGGCGACATTACCATGATGGAGGCCAAAGAGACCACCGCCCCCAAAGCGCGCAATATGCTCATCCCAATTATATCGCTCGTTTTGCTCATGCCGATTTTTCTTATCTTCACTGGCTGGGCGTCGGCCGCGGATGCGCCGAATAGTTTCTTTGATATTATTAACCGGGCCTCAGGCTCCAAATCGGTCCTTTATTCCGTCTGCGGCGCCATACTTGTCTCTGTAATTTTAAATAAATCACAGGGCATAATGGGCATACGCGAAATGGTCGATGTTATTCTAAAGGGCATGTCCGGCATGGTACCTTTAGCCCTTTTAATGGTGTTTGCTTTTGCGCTTGGAACGCTTTGCGGCGACCTCGGCACAGGGATATATGTCGCCGAACAAGCCAAACCGTTTCTCTCGCCCGGCCTCGTGCCTGCGCTGATTTTCATCATTAGCGGCTTTATTGCGTTTTCTACAGGGACGAGCTGGGGCACGTTTGCCATCATGATTGCGATTGCCGTTCCGCTCGCGCAGGGGCTGGAGACGAATGTCACATTGGCCGTGGCAGCGGCGCTTGGCGGCGGAGTCTTTGGCGACCATTGCAGTCCCACTTCCGATACGTCTATTATTACCTCTATGGCCACGGCGAATGATCATATCGACCATGTCAGGACGCAGCTCCCTTACGCGCTTCTGGCCGGGGCAGGTGCCACAATCATTTATCTAATTCTGGGGTTTTCAGGTGTTTAAACAAAAACTCACAAACTTAATTTTGGGACTGGTCTTGGCGCTGGCTTTGGGTTTTTGGACGGCCGCACAGGCTCAAATAAATAAAGCCGTACCAGAGCCTGAAAAATTATTTGAAGGCCAGTGGGTAAATGATAGAAATTCCGCCGTCACGCTGATTGAAACGGACGGGGCCTTATCGGGATATTATCAAACTGCCTTGGGCCAGCCTGATAAATCCAAACGGTTTCCACTTACGGGATTTATCCAAGGTGACCAAATCACCTTTACGGTCACTTTTAAAGGCTATGGTTCTATGACAAGCTGGACAGGCCAAATGAGCGAAGACGCGCAAGGCGTCTATATTCGGACGCTTTGGCACCTGACGCGAGATGTCGAAGACGAGAATGAACCCAAGGATATGTGGAGCTCTATCACGTCAGGCGCGAGCGATTTCCGTCCGGCGGGCCCCGAAAAGTGAAAAGGCGGGCAGCCCTTTTTTAATCCACTAATTCGTCCCAGAAAGCCTTGGCTTTATCAAAGAAGTTTTTGCTTTCCGGACTAATGTCATCACCGCCCTCATGAGCAAATTCTTCCAAGATTTCGCGCTGACGTTTATTCAGCTTGGACGGTGTTTCGACGCTTAGCTCAACATACATATCCCCGCGCTGGGAAGACCGCAGCGTGCTCATTCCTTTGCCGCGCAGGCGCATCCGGCGGCCGGACTGACTGCCTTCGGGAACCTTTAACTTGGACCGTCCGCCGTCAATGGTAGGAATTTCGACGTCTCCGCCCAAAGCGGCTGTCGTCATCGGAACCGGAGCCCGGCAAAACAGATTGGGGCCGTCGCGTTCAAACAGAGCGTGGGGTTTGATAGAAACAAATATATAAAGATCGCCGCGCTGGCCCGGACCGCCGCGTTTCGGGGCGGCGTCGCCTTGGCCGGATAGCCTTATGCGGGTGCCGTCTTCAACGCCCGCCGGAATAGAAACATCCAAGGCTGTTTGCTGCCGGGTTTGACCTTGCCCGTCACAAGCGCGGCACGGATCGGAAACATATTCGCCTTGTCCGCCGCAGGTCGTGCAGGGACGCTCCATTGTGAAAAAGCCCTGCTGCGTTCGAACGCGACCTGCGCCGCCGCAGGTCGAGCAGGTTTCGATTGTGGCGCCCGGCTCGGCGCCAACGCCGTCGCAGCGCTCGCAATCTTCGGCGATAGGCACTTCAATATCAATATCCTTGCCGGTGAAAGCATCTTCCAGCGAGATTTCCATTTCATAGCGAAGGTCAGACCCGCGCTGTATGGTTTGTCTCCCGCGCCCGCCGCCAAACATATCGGAAAATCCGCCGCCTGCCGCGCCGCCGCCAAAGATTTGGCTAAAAATGTCGCCAAAATCCTGAAAGCCTGCGCCGCCGCCCATGCCGCCGCCTTGTTCAAAGGCTGCATGACCCATTCGGTCATAGGCGGCCCGTTTTTGATCATCAGACAATATGCCGTAAGCTTCATTTAGCTCTTTAAATCGGGCCTCGGCTTCGGGATCGTCTGGATGCCTGTCCGGGTGACATTCCATCGCCTTCTTCCGGAATGCGGATTTAAGGGATTTGGCATCGGCGCCTTTTGCGACGCCTAAAATTTCGTAATAGTCGCGTTTTGCCACGGCTTAGATTCCTTGCTTCTCGTCTGGATAGTCCCATTCTGCCGCCTATGTCAGTTGAGCGCGAGAACCTCTCCAATCTGGCGGTCCCAGAGGAGTGTTTGCGCTTGTGCATAAGCAGCGTTCCCCATGTGGGAAGCACGGTCCGGTTCGTCAATAAGGCCTTGCAGGGCAATGACAACTTCGTTCAGATTTTCTCCGTCAACCACGAGGCCGGTTTCACCGTCAAGAACCGCATCGGGCGCGCCGCCTGCCTTGCCGGAGAGACTCGGAAGGCGGTGCAATCCGGCTTCGATATAGGTAATGCCAAAGCCTTCGCATTGATCGCCGATTTGTCGTCCGGGCTGCAAATAAATATCGGCACTGTCGAATAAGGCGGATTTACGCCCGCCCTCGACCCGTCCGGCAAAAGTAACGCGGTCTGACATATCTGAACTTTCGACAATATCTTTTAATCTCCCCAGATCCGGGCCGGTCCCGGCAATCACCATCTGGGCCTTAATATCTTTCAGAGATAATTGGCGAAGCGCGGTAATCGCCACATCAATGCCTTTCCAATCGACGAGGCGACAAAGCGCGAGAAGGCGCGTTCCGCTCGACGGCCAAAGATTTTCGGCAAAGAGTTTATCAGCCTGCATTGCGGCGTCGGGCTCCGAAACGGGATTAGCCCTCACATGCAGTTTTGGTCCCCCGCTATGGGGCAGATAGGCCTGTACACGAAGCGCCGTTTGCGACGAGACGGCAATGATGTGATCCGCCTTTTCCAACGACCGCATGATTCGCGCCGTTTTGCTGCTGTTAGGGTCTTGGGGAAATTCATTGCCATGGGCGTAAACGAGCAGAGGAACGCCTATATCCGTTGAAAGGAACTCTGCGCTTTTCCAGCTATCGCAGACAAGGCGGCTCACGGAATTATTCTCACAGAAGCGTTTAATCGCGGAAGCTTTATTCCGTCTACGCCATTGTTTCAGACCGCTGAAACGGCGAACCGTATAGGGCGCGCCCGCTCCCCGGTCATAGGCCGCTGCTTTGCGGTCTCCATCTGCATAGACAACAACCTCTTCGTGTTTGGCGGCGGCACGCGCAAACCCGTCCATCAAGGTTTGAATGCCTCCGGAACGGGGTGGGAAAGCCTGTGCGGACATCAAAATCATAAATTATCTATCCAATAAAAAACCCCCTGCGCCTAGACGCAGAGGGCTAAATTTTTCAAATCTTTAGAAAACTTAAGACTTGTCTTCGTCTACGTCTTCAAACTCGGCGTCGACAACGTCTTCATCATCATCCTCTGCCGCGTCAGCCGCAGCAGAAGCCGGGCCGTCATCCTCTTCTTGGGAGTTAGCGTAAATCGCTTCACCCATTTTCATGACAGCGGCGGTGAGCACCTGAATTTTATCCGTGATCAAAGCTGTATCATCAGTTTCCGCAACTTCGCGGAGTTCTTTGATCGCGTCTTCAATCGCTTCCTTGTCTTCATCAGAAAGGCTTTCGCCATGCTCTTTTACATCAGATTCGGCTTTGTGCGTCAGAGCTTCAGCCTGGTTTTTGGCTTCGGCCAGTTCGCGGCGGGCTTTATCTTCATCCGCATTGGCTTCGGCGTCTTTAACCATCGCTTCGATATCGTCCTCAGACAGACCACCACTGGCTTGGATACGGATTTGCTGTTCCTTGCCTGTCGCTTTGTCCTTGGCTGACACATTCACAATGCCGTTGGCGTCGATGTCAAAAGTAACTTCGACTTGCGGCATACCGCGCGGCGCCGGAGGGATACCGACCAGATCAAATTGACCAAGCAATTTGTTGTCGGCGGCCATTTCGCGTTCCCCTTGGGAAACCCGAATAGTCACAGCCGATTGGTTATCTGCGGCGGTTGAGTAAACCTGAGACTTTTTGGTCGGGATCGTCGTGTTCCGGTCGATCATGCGAGTAAACACGCCGCCTTCGGTTTCAATACCGAGAGACAGAGGTGTCACGTCAAGCAAGAGAACGTCTTTAACGTCGCCCTGCAAAACACCAGCCTGAATTGCGGCGCCCATGGCAACCACTTCGTCCGGGTTTACGCCTTTATGGGGCTCTTTCCCGAAGAAATCTGTCACAGCTTTTTGAACAGCCGGCATTCGGGTCATGCCGCCGACCAAAACAACTTCATCAATATTGCCGGCTTTGAGGCCTGCATCAGAAAGCGCTTTTTTACACGGCGCAATCGTCCGTTTGATAAGGTCGCCGACAAGTGTTTCCAACTTGGCGCGGGACAGTTTCATGTTCAAATGTTTCGGGCCGGAAGAGTCCGCCGTAATAAAGGGCAGATTCACTTCGTAAGAAGCCGCTGAAGACAACTCTTTCTTGGCTTTTTCAGCTTCTTCACGGAGGCGTTGCAGCGCAAGCTTGTCGCTTGACAGATCAATGCCTGTGTCTTTTTTGAATTCCGAATTGAAATATTCAACGATGGCCATATCGAAATCTTCACCGCCGAGGAATGTATCACCATTGGTGGATTTCACTTCAAAGACGCCATCTCCGATTTCGAGAATTGAGACGTCGAATGTACCGCCGCCCAAATCGTAAACCGCAATTGTCTTGCCGTCTTCTTTGTCCATACCATAAGCAAGCGCCGCCGCTGTCGGCTCGTTGATAATCCGCAGAACTTCAAGACCCGCAATTTTACCGGCGTCTTTCGTTGCCTGACGCTGGGCATCGTTAAAGTAAGCCGGAACGGTGATAACGGCTTGTGACACGCTGGAGCCCAAATAGTCTTCAGCGGTTTCCTTCATTTTCGTCAGGATCATCGCGGAAACTTCGGACGGACTTAGCGCTTTTCCGTCACGGTTTTCAACATAGGCGTCTCCGCCTTTACCTTTGACGATTTTATACGGCACCATTTTGGCGTCTTTTTTGACGGCCGGGTCTGTCATGGCGCGGCCAATCAGTCGCTTAATGGCGTAATAAGTGTGTTCCGGGTTTGTCACGGCTTGGCGACGCGCCGGTGTGCCGATGAGGCGTTCGCCGTCTTCCGTAAAGGCGACGACGGATGGGGTCGTGCGTTGACCCTCTGCATTTTCGATAACCCGGGGCTTGTCACCGTCCATTACGGCGACACATGAATTTGTCGTACCCAGGTCAATACCAATCACTTTAGACATGGTTTGCTCCTTTTATGCGGCCCCTTAAAAGGCCACGACGTTAATAATGGGGTGTGTCCGCTCTGTGTGAACCCTCAGTTTTCCTGCGGTTTTATACAGAGAAACGCACCGTCTGCCCCGATATGGGGGACGACGCGCCCCATGCAAGGGCAGGGCTCAAATTTTTGTGTTGATGGGCTGACTCTTGGATAGAAAGAAACAATTGAATGAGATTGCTTCTGCCAATTCCACGAAAGGCTGATAGAAAACCCTATGTCCGACTTCCCGAAAGGCTTTGCGCATTATCCGCTTTATTTCTCACCGGAGGAGCAGGCCGGGTTGATTGAGGCGGTGAAAAACGGCGTCTCGCAAGCCCCGTTTTTTCAGCCGACCATGCCGCGGACGGGCGCGCCGCTTTCAGTCGTCATGAGCAATTTCGGGCCGCTGGGATGGGTCACGGATAAGGGCGGCTATCGTTATGAGGCGCTCCACCCTAAAACGGGAAAGCCTTGGCCTGACTTGCCGCGGGCTTTGCAAAACTTATGGGACGAAGTGAGCGGATATCCTGCTCCGCCCGAAGCCTGCCTGATAAACTGGTACCGGGACGGCGCGAAAATGGGACTTCATGTCGATAATGACGAGCAGAATATTCAAGCCCCCGTCGTCAGCGTAAGCCTCGGCGATCCAGCCATGTTTCGCATTGGCGGCCCAAAACGCGGCGGCCCGACCAAAGGCGTGAAATTATTTTCCGGCGACGTTGTCGTTCTGGCGGGAGAGGCCCGGCTCTGTCACCACGGGGTGAGTAAAGTCTCTTACGGAGAGAGCGCGCTCGTGCCAAAGGGCGGCAGAATTAATCTGACAATGAGACGGGTGAGTCCCTTATGACAATTTACGACGCTATCGGTATAACGGGTGTGGCCTTCGTCCTCTTGGCTTACGGCCTTTTGCAAGTCGAAAAAATTGATTCCAGAGGCTGGCGTTATTCCGCGCTTAACGCTTTTGGCGCGCTCCTGATTATGGTGTCTCTCTATTTCACCTTTAACCTCGCCTCGTTTATTATCGAATGTGCGTGGCTCATGATCAGCATATACGGATTGTTCAAGGCTTGGCGCTTGTCCAAAGCCCGGTAAAAGCCTATTTGCAATAGATGAGTCACACCATGTTATTTTCTCCTCTGAAACTTCCTAACGGGGCGGTTCTGTCCAATCGTCTCGCTAAGGCGGCGATGGAAGAAAATCTGGCGGATGCCGGGCAGGTTCCGGGAGGGGCTTTATTCAATCTATATTCGGCGTGGGCCAAGGGCGGGCCGGGGATGATCCTGACGGGAAATGTGATGATTGACCCTAAGGCTATGACCGGGCCGGGCGGGGTGGTGCTTGAGCAAGGCTCTCTGGCCGACGACGACACGCGGGAGCGGTTTGAGACATGGGCCGGAGCCGGAAAATCCGGCGGCGCCAAGCTTGTCATGCAAATCTCTCATCCTGGGCGGCAGGTCTATGCCAGCATGGGCACGGAGGCGGTCTCCGCGTCTGAGACTAAAGTGACATTAGAGGGCCCGGCGAATGATATGTTTGCACAGGCGCGGGCGCTCAGTTCTGATGAAATCCTCGGCCTAATAAAACGCTTTGCGGACACGGCTCATCAGGCCGAGCGCGCCGGATTTGACGGTGTGCAGATTCATGCGGCTCATGGGTATCTAATTTCGCAGTTTTTATCGCCTTTGACGAATAGGCGCGAAGATGAATGGGGCGGATCATTGGAAAACCGGGCGCGATTTTTATTAGAAGCCGTTCGCGCTGTTCGGGCGCGGGTAGAGCCGGGTTTTATCGTGGCGGTCAAATTGAACTCTGCGGATTTCCAGCGCGGCGGCTTTGATGTTGGCGACGCGAAACAAGTTGTCGACTGGCTGGGCGGCGAGGCATTGGACTTTGTGGAACTGTCCGGCGGCAATTATGAAAGCGCTGCGATGATGGGTCTGGCGGCGGATGGCCGCGCCCAAAGCACAAAAGACCGCGAAATGTTTTTTCTCGATTTTGCCAAAGATATAGCCGCCGCAGCGACCATGCCGATTATGGTAACGGGCGGAGTGACGCGAAAAGATACGGCAGAGACGGCTTTATACGAAGGGGTCGATATTATCGGTCTCGCGCGGGCGATGGCCTATAATCCGCATTTGCCAAAGGACTGGCAGGCAGGGCGCAACCTCAATACCGAAATCACTTCCGTCAGCTGGAAGAACAAAGCTCTCTTATCTCTGGCGAATATGGCGCTGGCGAAGGAACAACTTAACCGCTTGGGTGCGGGTAAGCCGGTGAAGGCAAAGCAGTGGCCAATCCTCGCGACCCTGGCGCAACAATTAAAGACTTTAAAACAGACCAGCCGCTATAAAGCCTGGTTAAAAAGCAAAGAGCTGAACGATGTTTAACCTATAAAACCGGGAACTATCCCACCCCTGTCTCGTTTTCTTTTCAACTAGTCAGAGGAGAAAAAAATGGCAAGCCTAGATAAATTTCGTGAAAACCCGCAGAAACAATTACTGGAAGAGATTAAAGACGCTATGTGCGTGATGCTCGGCTCGACCGATGAAGAAGAGCATATGCAGCCCATGTCTCCGCAAATTGATCCGGACGAAATGGCGATTTATTTCTATTCTGACCGTTTTTCAGAATTGGGGAAAACGATTGCTGTTAATCCGGGTACAGTCAAGCTTTGCCATATCTCCAAAGATTATCAGGCTTGCGTGAAAGGGCGTCTGACGGCTCATCACGACAAGGCGACTATTGATAAGTTCTGGGATCAGACGGTCGCGGCTTGGTATCCCGAAGGCAAAGAAGACAAAAAGCTTATGATGCTGAAATTCGTTCCGCATGATGCGGCGATTTGGGCGTCTGACGCCAACCCTCTGACATTCATGTACAAAATGGCTAAAGCTAATATCAATCATGAAGAGCCGGATTTAGGCGAAATGAAAACGGTTGACCTCTAACGGTTAAGGCCAAAAACAGATGTAAGATGACTAAAAAGGCCTCGAACTTATCGAGGTCTTTTTTATTTGGATTCGCCGTAAACTAAGCGGCGAATTTCAATGTTGCCCACGCCCCGGCGGCGGCGCAGCTGCCTGTCAGTAAAGTGCCCCAGAGAATATCGACAATAACCATTTTTACCGGCCAATCCCGTAGGGTTGCCAAATTGGTCAGGTCGTAAGTGGCGTAACAGAAAAAGCCGAAGAGAGCGCCGTAAAGCGCGGCCTTCAATACCTGTTCCGCCTCTATCGCAGGACGGATGGCAAAGAAAACGATACCCGCAATATACATGGCATAGAAAGCAATCGCGACGAGCCAGTTCGGGTTATCGGCCATCAAACGGCCCAGCTGATTGGCGTAAAATTTGCGCGCGAGAACGCCTAGCCAGAGCATATCAAGTGCAAAAAATGCAATCAGCGTCGCCACATAAGCCATTAAATAGGTCATAAGATCAATCCCCCCAAACCGGGCAAGTTATAAACCTTACGATAGAAAGCTTGAAAAGGTTTCCAAGGGCGCACCGAATTTTCGGGCTTCAGCGCGGAAGCTCTACAGCCCGATACTACGGTAATGCAGAGCGATATCTTCGATGACGCTGAAAAAGGCCGCTGTGCGCATATCTTCCAGTTCCGGATTATTATCCAGCGCCGTTTTGATATTCATATAGGCCGCCCGCATCGTGTCGTCTAAACCAGCACGAACAAGAGCAAGCTCTCCGGCGCCTTCAAGATATTCTTTTTTGAAGCTTTTCTTGAAATTCATGCCTTGGCTTTCAAGCGCGTCAATCAGGATGTGGTATTTGCGTTCCTCATTCCGGCGCTGAAGTCGACCGAAGCGGATATGGTTGACGTTTTTTACCCATTCGAAATAGGACACGGTTACGCCGCCCGCATTCGCGTACATATCCGGAATAATAAACACGCCCTTATCACGGAGAATTTTATCCGCCATCGCCGTGACCGGGCCGTTCGCGGCTTCAATCACAAGATTGGCTTTCACAGCATGGGCATTATCGACATTGATAACGCCTTCCAGCGCGGCCGGGATCAAGATGTCACACGGCTCGCAAATGGCGTCGGCATTAGGTTCTTCAAATACGCCGCCTGAAAATTCCGACATATCTTCACCGTTGGAAATATGCTCTTTTAGGGCCCGAATGTCGATGCCTTTTGGATTGCGGATCGTGCCGGCCCGCTCAATCACGCTGACAATTTTTGACCCGTCTTCTTCGGACAGGAAGAGCGCGGCGTGATAACCCACATTCCCGAGACCCTGGACGATAATTTTCTTCCCATCGAGGTCTCCGCGCAATCCCGCCTTTTTAATGTCGTCGGGATGGCGGAAAAATTCGCGGAGCGCATATTGCACGCCGCGGCCGGTGGCTTCGACGCGGCCTTCAATCCCGCCCAAATGGACGGGTTTTCCGGTCACGCAGGCAATGGCGTCAATATTTTCATTATGCAGGCGGCGGTATTCATCCATCATCCACGCCATTTCGCGTTCGCCTGTGCCCATATCGGGGGCGGGAACGTTTAGCGAGGGATGGATAAGGTCGCGGCGGGACAGCTCAAAGGTAAAGCGGCGGGTAATGCGCTCCAGCTCTTCTTCGGTCCAGTCTTTGGGGTTAATGCACAAGCCGCCTTTCGATCCGCCAAACGGCACTTCCACAAGCGCGGTTTTATAGGTCATCAGCGCGGCCAGCGCTTCGACCTCGTCTTGATTCACATCAAGCGAGTAGCGAATGCCGCCTTTGACAGGCTCTTTATGTTCAGAGTGGACAGCGCGGTAGCCAACAAAGGTATGTACCTCGCCGCGAAGCTTCACACCGAAACGCACCGTATAGGTCGCGTTACAGACGCGGATCTTCTCAATCATTTTTGGTGATAAATCGACAAAGCTCGCGGCGCGATTGAACATCACATCCACACTTTGGCGGAAATTCAGTTCCTTGGAGGATGACTTTACCATAACCCTACCCTTTTAAGACTTTCAGTTCGCTTAAAATTATTCTTCTGCGCTACGCCATTTCAAAGCAAAGCAACAGACCTATTTCAGGCAAAATGCACAAGATTCATGCGAGGTTTGAGCAATTAGAGGTAAGACCGCTGCGACCCCCTTTCGGGGCCGTCGAAATTCGACCTCTAATCGTTTTTTCCGGCCTTGCGGTCCCTTGCCTTTAACAAACGCAAACGCAGGGCATTGATCTTGATAAACCCGCCTGCATCCGCTTGATCATATACATCATCTTCTTCGAATGTAACGTGTTCTTGGGAATAAAGCGAATAAGGGCTTTCGCGTCCGACAATATCGACGCTGCCTTTATAGAGCTTCAAACGGACGGTGCCTGTCACGAGGTCTTGCGAGGTATCAATCGCGGCTTGGAGCATTTCGCGCTCTGGAGAATACCAGTACCCGTTATAAACCAGCTCGGCATATTTCGGCATTAACTCGTCTTTTAAATGCGCCGCGCCTTTATCCAGTGTGATTTGTTCAATACCCCGATGCGCCATAAGCAGGATCGTCCCGCCCGGCGTTTCGTAAATCCCGCGGGATTTCATCCCGACAAATCGATTTTCCAGCAAATCAAGTCGGCCAATCCCGTTAGATCCGCCGAGTTCATTAAGCTTGGTCAGAAGAGTTGCGGGCGACATGTCTTCGCCGTCAATACTGACCGCATCTCCGCGTTTGAAACCGACGGTGATATAGGTGGGTGTGTCCGGCGCGTCTTCCGGTGCGACGGTGCGCTGGTAAACAAATTCCGGCGCTTCTTCATTCGGGTCTTCCAGCGCTTTGCCTTCGGACGAGGTGTGCAATAAATTGGCATCGACCGAAAACGGCGCTTCGCCGCGTTTGTCTTTGGCAATTTCAATGCCGTGCTTTTCCGCATATTCAATAAGTTTCGTGCGGGAATTCAGATCCCATTCCCGCCAAGGCGCAATGACTTTGATGTCTGGATCCAAAGCGTAATAGCCAAGCTCGAAGCGGACCTGATCATTGCCCTTGCCGGTTGCGCCGTGGCAGACGGCGTCCGCGCCGACCTGATGCGCAATTTCGATTTGACGTTTGGAAATAAGCGGACGCGCAATCGAGGTGCCCAAAAGATAAAGCCCTTCATAAACGGCATTGGCGCGCATCATGGGGAAAACAAAATCGCGAACAAATTCTTCGCGCAGATCATCAATAAAAATTTCTTTTACGCCTTGCGCTTCAGCCTTTCGGCGAGCCGGCTCCAATTCTTCGCCCTGACCGAGGTCTGCGGTAAAGGTGACAACCTCGCAGCCTTTTTCTTCCTGCAACCATTTTAAAATGATCGATGTATCAAGACCTCCGGAATAAGCGAGAACAACTTTTTTGGGGGATGACATAAACAGGGCTCCTTAAATACGGCGCGTTCCTAGCGCATAACCATTTACAAAAGATAGCCCCCCTTTTAAACCAAAACGAATTTTTACGGGGTTTCTCCATGGATATGGCCACATTTCAAAGCCAATTGGAAGGCTGGCGGGATCAGATTTGGCTCTGGTTACAGACCCCGTCTTTCTTAGCGCAGCTTAGCGCCATTGCTCTGTCCATTCTGATTGCGCCCCTTCTGGCAAGCTTGCTTAAGCGGATCCTTCCATTTTTCAGAACAGAACCTGCGCAGAATGTAAAATATCTGAAAGTCAGACAGGTTCTTTACAAAATTGGCGGACTGTTACCGGCTATCATGCTTGTGCTCCTTCTGGGGTTGGCGTCAAATTTATTGATGGCCATTCCGGCATTTGACCAAGACTGGTTGGTCAAGCTGGCCCAAAGTCTGGCGGCGGTTTTTCTGGTTTACCGTATTATCAAGGTTTTCCTTCACGACGCCCTTTATAGAAAGCTGGCCCTATGGATTTTGATCCCGCTCAGCCTTATTTTCGTTCTGGGATATTTTGATGAATTCAAAGCGCTTCTAAGCGGGACAGTTTTGCTCCCAATGGGGAATAGTCCCATTACGGCCATGACATTGGTAAAACTGGTTGTTTTCGGGATATTATTTTTCTGGGTAGGGAATTTTTCCAATGTAAAGGGCCAGTCGGCTATTCGCTCGCAAGAAAATCTGGATGCGGGCGTACGTGAAATTGTCGCCAAACTGTTTCAGATTGCGCTTTTTGTTATTATCTTTTTCCTCGTCATGGGGGCCGCAGGTATTCCCTTGTCCGGGCTTGTGGTTGTGTTTTCTGCTATTGGGTTGGGAATTGGGCTGGGCTTACAGCCGATTGCCGCCAATTTTATTTCAGGCCTCATCATCCTCTTTGATCGATCTGTCAAAATCGGGGATTATGTGAATATGGAAGGGGACAAATTTGGCCGGGTGAGGGCGATCAATATTCGCTCAACAACTGTGGCAACAGCAGACGGAAAAGACATCATTGTTCCCAATACGAAATTCACCGAAGAATCTTATGAAAACTGGACGCATGATAATCCGTTGCAGCGTTATGAGGTGGATTTCGGTGTGGCCTATGACACAGATTTAGATGCCTTGGTGCCGCTTATTCGCGACGCCGTATTAAAACATGAAGCTGTGCTAAGCGACCCGGATGTGCCGAGTGTGGAGTTCCGCTCCTTTGGAGATAGCGCGATAAATATGTGTGTTGAGTTTTTGGGCAGAGGGTATTGATGACGGGCCAAATAAATTTACCTCCGATGTCGGAATGATTATTTGGCGAACGCTCAAAGCGAATAATATTGAAATTCCATTCCCGCAGCGTGTTGTTAAAAATATAAAATAAAAAATAAAAAGGGCTCTGCCCGCATTGAAATTCTCTATATCAGGCCTGCACTCTTGGTTGCTTTCCCGCATTCTGGGCTGGCTATTTTCCGGAGTGACCGTTTGTTTTTATTTCAGGACGCAGTCCGCGAAGCCGCTGCGCCTGACTTCGCCCATCCGTGATTGTAAAGTCCCGGCTCTGCCGCTGACATAGGGGCCGGCGGGATCGACCCGCCATTTTTGCGGACTGGGCAGGACGGCAGCCAATAAAGCGGCTTCGCGAGCCGAGAGATCTTTGGCGTGTTTTCGAAACCTCACACGCGCGGCCGCTTCTGCGCCGTAAATTCCGTCGCCCCATTCTGCCACGTTTAGATAAACTTCCATTATGCGCCGTTTCGACCAGAAGGTTTCAATCGTAAAGGTGACATAGGCTTCTCCCGCCTTGCGAACATATCCGCCGCCATTCCAGAAAATCACATTCTTGGCGGTTTGCTGGGAAATGGTGGAGCCGCCGCGCTGCTTGCCGCCGGATTGATTGTTTTCATACGCTTTCTGCACCGCTTCGAAATCAATACCGTCATGCTCACAGAACCGGGAATCTTCCGCGGCGATAACGGCGTAAACGAGATGGGGGGAAATCTCAGACAAAGGGATATTCTGCCGCCGAAGAGGCTCGTCATTGAGACTCATATTTATCGTGATGGGGACGGGGAAAACAGCAAGCGCCAAAAGATAAAGATGGACGGCCAGGAAAAGGAAAAGCCCGGCCATAAACGACCCTTTAAAAATCTGTTTTAACGGATTGGATTTCGAAGCAGGCGAAGAAGATGAAGAGGAAATGGGCGTCAAACTTTCCCCTTTTTCTGCCTCCCATTCTTTCTTTTCCGCTTCGGAAGGAGGGTCTTTGCGTTCAGTCATATTGGGAGTCCTGAAGGATTTTCTGAAGGTCTTCGTCTATCTCCATTTTCTCAAAGGCTGACACATTGGATCCGCCCGTATTTCCCGTAGGCACCGATCCAAACAGGCTCGCTGGAAACACTGCGATCAGCCTCAAAATCTGGCCAAAAACTTCTTTTGTCTGTTTTGCTTTAAATCCCCATTTGAGCATTCTCCAATGCGTTTGAAGATGTGGAGTAAAATAGGTCTGACCCAGAATATGGGCGCGTTCCAAATGGTAAAAGGCGCGGTCTTTTTCTCCCGCCAGATCTGCTGTTTCAGATAAGCTCAGTTCGCGGTCAAATGCGTGTCGAAGGCGCGGAGGCATCGGGCCGGAGTTAATCGCGCAACAGGCGGCGAGCATCCAGCGGGCCAAGCTGCGAAGAGCGGCCTTTGCCTTCCATTACCCAAGTGACAAAATGTTCGCAATTATTCACGAGCACATTATATCGGTCGCCTTTACGGGAACGGGCGCGGGCGACCAGCTCAGAGCCGGAAATCCCAGAAGCGAGCTGTCTTGCTTGTACGGGCTTGCCTTGCGAAAAATCTGCCATATCGGTTTCTTCGACGCGGCCAAAACGGGCGGAGGTATGAATAACCGTGCCGTATCCCGTGGAGATTCCGTAATGCGTGACAAAGCCAAAGGCCTTTACCTGCAAAATGGTTCCGGCAGGATAAACGGTGGCTGTGCGTTCAAAAGGAAAATCTGTCATAGGGCTTTATACGCTAAATCCAGACAATAAAAAAGGCGGCTTCGGAAAACCGCCTTTTCAATAAATATAGTCCCGGCTTAACCGCGAAGCTCACCATTTTCAAAATAGGTGCGGCCACGGGCTTCGTCGAAATAGTAGTAACGACCTGCGGATTGATCAAAATAGAGCGGTTGGCCATTGGCGCGTTGACGGACACGTGTGCCCTCGCCGATAGCTTTGTCTTTTTGATTACCAGCATAGGCACCGCCTGCGCCGCCGACAACCGCGCCGATTGCTGCGCCTGTCTTAGCATCGCCTGAACCAACATTGTTACCGATAACAGCCCCGGCAAGAGCGCCGCCGGCTGCGCCGAGCGCTGCGTTTTTCTCAACATTACCTGTTGTTGTACAGGCAGCAAGCCCGAGCAAAGAGACTGCAGCAACTGTCGTTGTTAAATATTTCATCGTTATTTTCCTTCTTTAATCCGTGTGGAAACTGTTAATTTCGATCCCAACCATGCTCACCCTTACGCGCGATAACCTGTCGGGTTCCTGAATGAGAGATGAGTTTTCCGTAATTTTACAAATCCCGTTCATCGCCAGAATTACGGTAAATAGGGCCTATTTTTCGTTCACAACCTTATTCGTGTAGGTCCGGCCCTTATACTCATAAGTATAGCTGTCAACTGTATCGACATCGAGTTCGGGGTCAGGAAGATCAGAGACGGGGACAAAGCGGTTCAGATAGACATTTCCGTCATTACCTTGAACCCGAACCATATCGCCGCGGGCGATCGCGCCCATTACGCGGGGATCTTCATCGGTTTTGGTGAAAGTGACGAGGGCAGATTTCGTCGCGTCTTCATTCACGACGGTTTCTGTCGTCATTTCAGTTGTGGTTTTCATGTCAGCAGACGGCTTATCAGACTTTATCTGATCTCCGGCAAATGCATTTGTGCCCGCAAAGAGTAGCGCCGTAACGGTAATTCCTGTCAGTGTTGCAAACTTAGCCATAATAAAACCCCTTTCCTGAGTGTTACACATAAATAATTCCGGCCAAGGGCAATCGTTCCGCATCTTTACGAAAGCTTAATAATCGTTAACAAACTGGAGAGGTTTGGAGGGCGGCGGCTGTGAGACTGAGTTTCCCATAGCCGCAGAGAAGCCGGATCGTTTGCCCGAATTAGATAAGACAGTTCAAAAGGTCGGGTGATTTTGACGGATGCCGAAGACTATATTCTCGGAGCTTGTCTTTAAGACTCAAAACGCCCCGTCAAATTTGAGCGTCTAAAGTGCAGCCTCGCCGCGTTCCCCGCTTTGCGAGGCAGACCCTACCGGGTCGCGGCGATGGTTAGTGCCTAAAGTGCCGCATCCCCGTAAACACCATCGCAATATCTTTCTCGTCTGCGGCGGCGATGACTTCCTCGTCCCGAATACTGCCGCCCGGCTGAATAATGGCGGTCGCGCCGGCGCTGGCGGCGGCGAGCATGCCGTCCGCAAAGGGGAAAAAGGCGTCAGAGGCGCAGGCGCAACCTTGCGTTCTCGGTGCGTCCCATCCGGCTGCTTCTTGCGCGTCTTCGGCTTTGCGCGCCGCAATGCGCGCGGAGTCGATGCGGCTCATTTGGCCCGCCCCGATTCCGGCGGTGCTGCCGTCTTTGACATAAATAATTGCATTGGACTTCACGTGTTTCGCCACTTTCCACGCCATATGAAGGTCCGCCATCTCGGCGTCCGTGGGCTTACGTTTGGTTACAATTTTTAAATCATCCTCCGGAACAGATCCGTTGTCACGGTCCTGTACAAGAATGCCTCCGGCAACATTGCGCTGGGTCAGGGACGGCGCGCTCACATCCGGCAGGCCGCCGGCGATCAGAAGGCGAAGGTTTTTCTTCTTGGCAAACACCTCAATGGCGTCGTCATCGGCGCTTGGCGCAATTACGACTTCGGTAAAGACTTTGACAATTTCTTTGGCTGTTTTCGCGTCCAGATTTCCGTTCAGCGCGACAATGCCGCCAAAGGCCGAAACAGGGTCGCAGGCCAGAGCGTTTTTATAAGCGCTGATAAAATCATCGGCCACGGCCACGCCGCACGGATTGGCATGTTTGATAATGGCGACCGCAGGTTTTGCCCCTTCGGACACATCGCCAAATTCAGCCACCAATTCATAAGCGGCGTCTGTGTCATTGATATTATTATAAGATAGCGCTTTGCCTTGTAATTGCTCGGCGGTGGACACGCCCGGACGGTTGGACCCGTCAGAATAAAACGCCGCTGTCTGATGCGGGTTTTCCCCGTAGCGCAGTTCCTGTTTCAACGAGCCGCCTTGCGAACGGTATTTCGGGGTTTCTTCGAGCTGCGCCGCGAACCAATTCGCAATGGCCACATCATAAGTTGCGGATCTGGCATAGGTTTTAGCGGCAAGTCTTTGGCGAAGCGTACCCGAAGTCTGCCCGTCATGGGCGTCCATATCGGCCAGAACCGCATCGACGTCTTCGGCGTCGGTACATACGGCGACATGGGCATGGTTTTTGGCGGCGGCGCGAATCATCGCCGGGCCGCCAATATCGATATTTTCGACGCACATTTCATATGACCCGCCAGAGGCGACCGCGTTTTCAAACGGGTAGAGGTTCACGATCAACAGATCGATAGAGAGGATGCCATGTGTGTGCATGGCGTCTTTATGAGAGGCGAGATCGCGGTCGCCCAAAAGTCCGCCATGGACCATGGGGTGCAAGGTCTTGACCCGGCCGTCCATCATTTCCGGAAAATGGGTCAGCTCGGCGACATCTTTGACGGGAATGCCGGCGGCGGCGATGGCGCGGTGTGTGCCGCCCGTGGAGACGAGCTTAACGCCCCGCTCATGCAAAGCCGTCGCCTGATCAATCAATCTAGATTTATCGGAAACCGAGATAAGGGCGCGTTTCACAGGGGTCAGGCGCGAAGAATCAAAAGCTGGAAGGTCAGGATTGGGAGCGGGCATAGTCAGACCTAAAAAGGGAGAATTAAATTTAAGCTCTGCCTCTATCACGGGCTACAGATTATGGGAAGTGACGGCAAAGGCAGAATTGGGGTTAAATAGAGGGCTGGCTCTTTGCCACTAGGGCGCCGTTCGGCTCAAACTCAGGGAGCAAGGTTTTCAGGACGCGCACAACTCCAATGCGGTCTCTCTTATCAATCGCGCGGAGCAATTTATCTATTTGGACCATAATGTCTTCGACATCCGCAACCTCGCCGGTAAAGCGCTGAATACCGTCAACGGTTGTTGCCTCAAGATTTTCGGTCGATCCGGTTAAAAGCTCGGATAGTTTTTCACCGGGCCGCAATCCGGTATACTGGATTTCGATGTCCTTCCCGGGGACTTTGCCGCGAAGCCGGATAAGCTGCTTGGCCAGTTGGGAAATATTGACGGGATCGCCCATTTCCAGCACGTAAATATCGGCTTGGGGCCCAGATTTTTTGCGTTGGCCGGGATCTTCCAATGCGGCGGCTTGCAGAACCAGCGCGGCGGCCTCCGACGTCGTCATAAAATATCGGCAGACTTCTTTATGGGTGACAGTAACGGGCCCGCCTGCCGCGATTTGGTCTTCAAATAACGGCACGACTGATCCGGTTGAGGCGAGAACATTCCCGAAGCGAACAGCCGAACTGTTTAGTTTTGGCTCTTTAGACGCCATGGCGACCATCAACATTTCGACAATACGCTTGCTGGCGCCCATAATGTTAATAGGATTAACCGCTTTATCGGTAGAGATCAGAATGAAGTTTTCTGTGCCGTGTTGGATACAGGTTTCAATGACTTTTTTCGTACCGAAGACATTGGTGCGCAGGGTTTCAATCGGGTTGCTTTCGCCGAGCGGCACATGTTTCAACGCTGCGGCATGAATTACAATTTCAGGCCGTTCCCAACCAAAGACTTCGTCCAGACGTCCGGCGTCGCAAACATCCCCTATATAAGTTGTCCAATCCGGGTCACGTGACAAGGGCCGGAGCGGGAGTAGCCGCTTTTCAAGTTGATAGAGATTATATTCCGAGCAATCATATAAAGCGAGGCTGGCGGGATTAAGCGCCGCGAGCTGAGTCGCGATCTCAGAGCCAATAGATCCGCCCGCCCCGGTTACAAGAACGCGGCGGTTTTTAATCAGGCGGCGAACGGGGGAAAGGTCAAGCGCCTTTACATCACGGCCAATTAAATCGGCGGCTTCAAAGGTGGTCAACCCGGTATTGACTCCGTCGGATTGCAACCGCGCAAGCGGCGCGCCGAGTTCGGCTGCCGATTTCACTAAAATATCCGTGTCTGGGCGGGACAGATGCGGATCGATAGAAATAAGCTGTACCGGTTTATCCCGCCGGGCGGCCAACCGATTGTAAATCTGCGTAAGGTCCTCAATCCCGCCCAGAACCGGAATACTCCGAATAGAACGGCCCACATTCACGCCGGAGGTTTCAATTAACCCCACCGGATTAACAGCCCCAACATGATCGCGGCGCGACACATCCCGCAGGTAATTATAAAGCTTTGAGCTTGGCCCGATCAAAATGGCATCATTGGCGTATTGTGACTGCCGGCGAAACAGGGCGCGAATATCCCCGTTTTGAACAATCATGGCCAGCAGGCGCGTTAGAAGCAGCATCCCAAAGAAAAACAGACCGCCGGTAAACGGTGCGGATCGGGGGAAATGCTCCCCGCGGTCTATGAAGAAAAACAAGACCAAAGGCACCACGGCGCAGGCAAAAACAACGCCGATAATAAGACGTTGGAAATCCTTGAGAGAGGTAAAGCGCCAAATCGCTCGATCCTGCCGCATCACCGCCCAAATAATGACAACGCTGAACATCATCACGACTGATGCTTGCCAGTCAATTTCGGTCGGGATGGGTTTATTTAAAAAATCATAGCGCCAGCGAATAACGTAAAGCATGGCAACGCCGCCCAGAAAGGCGTCAAAAGCAATCATTAAAATACGAACCAAGAGGCTCACCGGGCTCGGGAGCCGCCGAAACCGGCGATTCTTCGGAGGTGCGGCCTCAATTTGTTTTTTCCGGTCCGGCGTTAGGTCTGTCTCTACCTTTATGTTTGAGTCATCCATCTTTACGGCGACTTTCGAGTTTTCGGAAGGACCACCTCACGCGATTCGTCCGGCCTTCGCCGTCATTATCCGATAAGGCCCGACCCGGTATGACCAATTGCTGGCACCGCACCGGTTTGGCGCCCTCCGCCAAATAGACAGAGTCTTCAAGTCGCAATGGCCCGCCATCTGTGCGGAATCGCCATCCGGCTTGGCCACGCTGAACGAGCAAGGCGCTTGCCTGATCCTGAGACAGGCTGACTCTTACATCGGGGTGGAAATGAAACCGAATATCAAACGGGCGTTCTTCGCGCGATTGCGGGGAACGGCCCAGCGGAACATAGAGACTATCCTCGCCGCGAATATCTACCCCGTCCGTAGACATAAAGAGGCGGCGTCTATGCCCAAGCCCTGTGCGGTGCAGATAGCCTTGGTGATTTGATTCCAGCCACATGCCGCCTTCTTGTTCCTTGCGCGTGCCTTTGGCCGGGCCGGCATTTTCCAAAACCGCTTCTCCGGCGATTTGAGTTTTCCAGCCCTTCGGCAAAAGTTGTCCCGGCGATTCCGCGCCGAGGCTTAATGTCGAATGCGCGGCAGAGGAGCGCATCGGGCGTCGCCATCCCGGAGGCTGGGCTTCGTTCCATCCGCAATTTACCACCAAGCGCCCCAAATCCGTAGAAAGTTCAAAGGCCAGCGGCGCGAGATGGGCGTCAAGATCATAGGGCCGGGGCGGGGTTTCGCCTGTATCAATAAGCAAAACGGACTCGCCCGCGGCAAGGCGTTGATATTGCGTATGCGGACAGAAGGCGAAAGGCCGGGCCTCTCCGGGAGCGGCGTCTAAAATGGTTCTGATATTGGCTGCCTCTCCGGGCCCGCCGCCATTAAAACTGCCAAGCCCGCCGTCGCTATGCAGGAAAAAAGCGACCATCGGCACCAGGCGGTCAATCGCCCGGCTCAGCGTGCGCGACCCTTCAACGCCGCGATCAGCAAGGCAGGTATCCAGCGATAATAAAATATCAAGACAGGTTAGAGCGGCTTCGGGGTTGCGCGAAATATGACCGCCATCCGGCAGAATTTGCGCCTCAATTTCATCATCGAGCCAATCTAGACCCCGCGCGAAATACCCTTCGGATTTTTCGGTGAGGCGAGCTCCGCCCAGTGTCAAAACAGCCGCCGCCTGCAAGCGCAGAAGAGACGGCGGAATGGATTTATATTGGCGGCGGAGATATTTCATCTGCCGCATAACCGAGCCGCGACGTTGGGCGGCTTTCGGGCCTGCCCCGTCAGAGGACAGAACCGGCGTCCAGTGAATGAGCCAATGCCAGAGGCGCGCCGTTAAAATTTCCGGCTCCCAGTTGAAATGGTTCCAGACGCCGTAATGGGTGATCCAATTATCGACCAAAGAACGCGCGCGCAATGCGGCGGCTTTTTCCTCGACCTTGCCCTTGGCTTTTGGGCCGACGGCGAGCAGATCATTCATCCAGTTAAAGCTATGCAGCCAAGCGGCGTAGCGGGTGGACGGCACTGTGATTGTCCACGGATCGCCTTGAAGCCCGACATCAACGGATTGCCCGCCATAGCTGAACTTGCCCGAGAGAAGGTCTTGGCCTTTGGCTTTGTCGCCGATGTGATAGGCGGGGCTCGCCGGATGGAAAGGTCCGGGCCGACCCGCGCGCAGGCGCATCATCCGAAATGGCTCGCCCAAACTGTCCGCGGCAGAGCTGCCCCGCGCGGACAACGCCGCCAGCAAAAGCGAAGGGGTGGAAAGACGGGCGGAGGACATAAGGTTTGTCAGGACCGGCTGGCCTAAGCGACCTGAGTCACAGGAGAGACCGCCGCGCCGCTGCCTCTGAGCGCCGCAATATTTTCCGCATAATCACCTTTCCCTTTAAAGACGGCGCTCCCCGCGACCAAGGCATTGGCACCTGCCGCGAGGCAGTCTTTAGCTGTTTCAGGATTAACGCCGCCATCCACTTCCAAAATAATATCGCGGCCAGTGGCGTCTATTTTCTCACGCAAGAGCTTAATCTTTTCGAGTTGGGACGGAATAAAGCTTTGACCGCCATATCCGGGATTAACGCTCATGACCAAAATCATATCGAGCAGATCCAGAACCGGATCAACAACGTCAACCGGTGTGCCGGGGTTCAGCACAATCCCGGCTTTCACGCCCGCATCTTTAATGCTTTGCAGGGAACGGTGAAGATGAGGCCCGGCGTCAGGATGAATGGAAATAATATCGGCTCCGGCGTCAATAAAAGCCGGAATATAAGGGTCCGCCGGAGAAATCATCAAATGTACGTCGAACGGCTTGTCACTATGCGGACGGAGCGCTTTGACCACCATCGGCCCAATTGTCAGATTGGGCACGTAATGTCCGTCCATGACATCAATATGTATCATATCAGCTCCGGCGTCATCAATATCACGCACGGCCTGGCCGAGCGCGGCAAAGTCAGCAGATAATATGGACGGCGAGATTAAAGCAGGCATGTGGACGGCTCTTTTTCTAATTAGAGCGTCTTCTATCATTCACAGGAAAATCGCGCAAGGCGCGGGGCACGTTAGAGGCGAGTTCCAAGCCCATTAAATAGTCAATAAAAAACCCGCTCTGAAAGCGGGTTTTGAAAGTGTATATTATCCAAAATAAGCCGGAAAGACTACTTCCGGATTGGGCGGTAATCTGTGGACGCCCCGCTGGATTGATAGCCATAATTCGTCTGGGCGTCGCCTTGGTAAATTTCGACGGAATAATCTGACATCTGTAGGCATGTGCCGTCCGGCTGCGCCATTGTTCCGCCGGGGCAGTTCACAGGATCGCTATAGGACAGTGTGCCCTGATAAGGCGAGGTTTCGTTATAGGTCGTCGTGCTGCTGTAGGACTGGCTATAGCTTGAGTCTTGCAAACAAGTGCCGTCTGCCTGAGCGGTTGTTCCGGCCGGGCAGTTCATCGGTGCAGAGCTATAAGTCATGCTCTGTGAATAGGTGTTGGAATGCGGGGCTTGCGGGGCCGTATAGACTGTGGCCGCTTGCGGCGCGCAGCTGCCCATAACGGAGCAATCGACATAGATTGGCGGGCCGGAGACGGGCTGCGGCGGCACATAGGCCGGAGCGCGCATCGCGTGAGACGGGGCAGGCGCCGCGCAAGACTGACCGCAATTATGACCGCTTTCATAGTCATATATATTGCCGTATCGGCTATTTTGTGGATTGGCTGACGCGGCTGTGGCGGCAAAAGCAACCGCACCGATGGCCGTAATAGCCGTGGCGCGAAGATAATTATGCGTGCTCATCTGAGCCTCCCATTCTGAAACAATATACCAGTTACTTGCAAAGAATAGACCAATTTGCGTTAACGGGCGATAAACGCCCCTAAAAACTCAATAATTAAGCTCGCTATTCTGACTCTTTTCTCTGCAGAACCGAAATAAAGAAACCGTCCATACCACCTGTCTCTTCCAAATAATGTGGCAGCGTTCGTAAACTTCCGCTTTCGCGGGCTGAATCTGGCACATCCAGACCAGAAACAGGTAAAACCGGAATAGGGCGGAATTCGGGCGCGTTTTCCAAAAATTTTGTGATGCGCGGCTCGCCTTCTTCGGGTTGGAGGGAACAGGTCGCAAAAACCAAATATCCGCCCGGCGCGACAAGACTCGCGGCTTTGGGCAAAAGCTTGTCTTGCAGCTTTACGAGTTGCGACAAGGTTTTCGGCGTTCGATTGTGAAGCACATCCGGGTGTCGCCTGAAAGTTCCGGTCGCCGTACACGGCGCGTCGAGCAAAACAACATCAAATGTTTTATCTGTTTCCCACTCCAAGGCATCGGCGCAAATAATTTCGGCGCCGAGTTTAACCCGCGCCATATTTTCGTGAACCCGGGCGAGACGGCTTTCGGATTTATCGACCGCCGTGACTTTTGCGCCTTGCGCGGCCAGTTGCATTGTCTTTCCGCCTGGCGCGGCGCACAAATCCAGCGCCGTCTTTCCGGACAGATCGCCTAAGGCGTTTGCTAATGTTCTGACGGGCAGGGTCGCTGCCACATCCTGCGCCCACCAATCCCCTTCGGTATATCCTTCCAACTCGGCGACATTGCCGATAGAAGACAGCCGAACCGTGCCGGGCATTATGACGGAGCCGCCGAGCGCCTCGGCCCATTTTTGGGTGTTGGCCTCTGAACTATCTTTCAAAGTCAAATCCAAAGGCGGATCTTTTATTAATTGCAGCGATGATTTTCGTACGGCGGCGCGGCCATAGCTGCGCTCCCAGGCGCCGCGTATCCAGCCGGGAATATTGGCGCGCGGCGCTTCCATCCCGGCCAGTTTCGGCCCTTCTTCGACGACTTTGCGCAGAACGGCATTGGCCAGATTGGCAAAGCCGCGAGTCGCTTTGGTGGATTTCAACATGCCGACGGTTTCGCCCACGGCGGCGTGAGGCGGCGTACCCAAAAACAGGATTTGCGCCGCGGCGGTTTCCAGCGCGGCGCGAATAAAGGCCGGCGGTTCTTTTCGGATGAGCGGTTTAAACACGGCTTTTAATTGACCGTCCCGGCGGAAGGTTGTCGCCGCGATCAAGCGAACAAAGGCCCGGTCTCTGGGATCAAGCTCATTATAGCCGGGCAAGGCCGATAAAACCGTCTCCAGAGGCAGGCCGTCTATACGCACATTTCGAACCGCGGAAGCGGCGAACTGGCGGGTCATTTGCGCCGAAGTGAGGGGAATATCTTTTTCAGGCCGGGACTCCCGGCGTTCATCAGACCGACCGCCTGTCTTAAACGGAGGCTTACCGCTTTTTTTAAAGGAGGGTTTCCCCCCTTTGTTAACAGACGGCTTTCCGTCCCTTCGCCCGTCTTTCTTGAAAGGCTTTTTGTCGCCGGAAGACCGGTAATTTTTATCATGCTCGCTCATCCCGACAGCGCCTAGCAGAGGGAGGGCGAAAGGGGAATGTGAAAATACGGGAAGAGGGAGGGCCGAAATGTTGATCCGCACTTATTCTTTCGAAACTCTCATTTTTTTCAGTGACTTACAAAATAAAAGAGAGATAGATTCTCCCTTTGGTTTTCCGT
>OJDK01000010.1_pt1 | contig 176339 bp, 159 predicted proteins | sample 1592791 | NCBI WGS metagenome assembly OJDK01 (sample SAMN05416878, study PRJEB24817) | seawater metagenome | isolation source: Sea water | place: Canada:Atlantic | collected 2013-11
TGGAGAAGGAAAAAGGAAAAAAGAGAAGAAATGACGGAGGGGATAAAAGGTAAAGGTTCCCGCAAAAAAAAACGCCCGCATGGACCCAAATTTACAATCCTCTCAAATAATTGAGTTGAGCCCAGAGCCTTACTGAGTAAGCAGAGGCTATTAAACTTTCAAGAAAGAGAAGATTATGATTGGATATACAACTGTCGGTGTCACGGACATGGAGAAGGCTAAAACATTTTACTGTAAGTTATTTGAAGATCAGGGCGCAAAGGTCCAGTTGGACGGCGGGCGCATTGCTATGATTGGTCCCTCTAAATCAGAGCCTATGATTGCTGTCTGTGTCCCTTATGACAAAGAAAAGCCAACGCCCGGTAATGGGGTTATGGTCGCCTTTTCGGCGAAGTCAAAAGAGCATGTGAGTGAATTATATGAAAAAGCCCTCTCTCTTGGCGCGACAAGCGAAGGCGAGCCCGGACAACGTGTCCCGGACGTCTTTTACGGCGCCTATGTTCGGGACTTAGACGGCAACAAGCTGGCGTTTTTTGTATTTGGGTAGTTCCATTACCTCTCCTCTGTGAAAGGAGGGGGGATAATCATAAATTTATCGATATTTATGCGGCATATCCCTTTCAGTCAGCGGGTTATATCTATCGCGCAATAGGGACTGACGCGACTCCAGACTTTGCTCTACGCCTTCAATCCAGATCTTCACTGGGGCAGAGGTGGCTTGCAACGGATCTCCGTCCCAGAGAACAAGGTTTCTCATTGGCCCGACTTGTATGTCTGAAGACGGAACGCCAAACCACCCTGCCGGAGTTGAGCTGATGGCGGCAAAAGCTTTCTCCCACGCCAAGCCATTTCCGACCGCATTGCCCGCATGTTGGGCCAAAGCAGCAGGTTTGGTTACCCCGTAAGACGTTAGGTTCATAATGGCATAGTCCACACCGGCTTCATCCAGAATAAGGATGTTTTCATATCGGGCGCCGAGGTCTTCAAACTTGCTGGGGAGGTCCTGAACCGGATCAAGAATAACTTTCATGTCAGCGTCTGCCAAGGCGTCCGCCACTTGCCAGGCTTCTGTTCCTCCGAGAATGATAATATCTAGATCCGGATAATCTTCTTTAAGGCGTACCAATCCCAAAAGATCCGAAGCTCGGCTGGCCGACACGATAAGGGGAACATCGCCCTTCACAGCAGGCGCTAAAGCGGCGGCGTCTTGTCGGGATAAAGCATCGCCGTCTGTCGGAGCGTCATAGCGGCCGGGATAAGCTTGCGCGTCGTCCAATGCGGCTCTGAGCTGAGCCAAGGCGGCACTTCGAGACCCACCGGCCCGGCTGGCACCGGTTTCGCCAAGAGCCACATGCACAAAAGCGCTGTCATTAATGACCGAGTCGAACTGACCTGTCGTCGCCAGAATTAAGCCTGTCCCAGCAAAAATCGAATCTCCGGACGGAGACGCGCTGGCGACAGCATGTGTGACGCCGCGGCGTTTGGTATTCGCAATATGAGCGCTACGCGGATTAAAACTGTCAACAGCGCGTTCGCTGACGGAGGTGCTCGCCTCTGACGCGGTGACGTCGTTCGTCGAATCTTCAGCGCCGACATCCACCAAACCAAGGGTCGAAAAACTCGCAAATAAACCGGGCGTGACCCACTGCCCTGCGCCGCGATGGACTGCAATGCCTTCAGGGGCGGTTATATCAGAACCGATTTGCGCGATTTGGCCGTCTTGAATGAGAACGTCCGTCTCGGCTTGTTGTCCGGCCGCCGTCACGACCGTGGCATCTTGAATAAACAAGTCCTGCGCCAAGGCGGATGTGCTTAACAAGGCCACGCTTGCCGCAGAGAAAAGGATTTGGAAACGGTGCCTCATAACTCTTCTCCCGCGTTTGAAGTCTCTTGCGGTATAGAAAATGGAGCTTCGCCCTGCCCTAGCCGGAAGTCGCTCTTGGGCTCAAGGCCACTTTCCCGATCAAAGATGGTTGCCCCGTCAATCAGAATGGTCTCAGGCCGGGCATAAGTCGAAAAGGGATCTGCGGACCAGAGCACAATATCGGCGCGTTTACCGACTTCTAATGTACCTGTCTCGTCTAGAATTCCCAGCGCTTTGGCCGGATTTGTCGAGAGCCATTTCCAAGCTTCGGCTTTGGAAATATTCAGTCCGGCGCGATTCCCGTCAGCCCAGGTTTTGGCTACTTCTTGATTAAGACGTTGAATATTATTGTCGTCATCCGAGTGAATCATGGCGCAGGCACCCGCCGCATGAACAAAGGGGACATTTTCCCGAATACCGTCATAGGATTCCATTTTGAAGCCATACCAGTCGGCCCACATCGCCGCGCAAGTGCCGTTCTCTGCTAAAATATCTCCGATTTTATAGGCTTCGACAGCGTGATGGAACGTCGTGACTTTGTAATTGAACTCTTTGGCAATATCCAAAATTTGCACCATTTCATCCGCACGGTAGCAGTGCATTTGCACCAGTATTTTGCCGTCAATCACATCGGCCAGCGTTTCAAGTTGCAGGTCACGGACGAAATCATCGCCGTCTTTATCCCGTTTCTTTTTATACTCTGTCGCGCGTATCCAATTTTTGCGGTAGCCCGCCACATTGCCCATACGAGAGCCCGGCCCTCCCTTATCACCGTAAACGCGTTTCGGATTTTCGCCGCAGGCCATTTTGAGCGTTTCCGGCGCCTCCGGGAATTTCATGCCTTGAACAGTGCGAGAGGCAATATTGCGCAGGGTCACGCCTTTACCGCCAAATAAATTCGCAGAGCCCGGCAAAATATGCAGCGTCGTGATACCGCCTTTCAACGCTTCGTCAAATCCGGGATCTTGCGGCCAGACGCCGTGTTCGGCGTCAACCTCTGAGGTTATGGGGCTGGTAATCTCGTTCCCGTCTCCATGCGCTCTGACGCCCGGCGAGGCGTAATTGCCCAAATGGGAGTGAATATCGATAATGCCGGGGGTGACGAAACGCCCCTGCGCGTCCAATATAGCGGCGTCTGAAGGGAAACCTTCGGGGGCTTCGGCATTAGCGCCGACGGCAACGATGCGTCCTCCCTGAATATAAAGATCACCGCTTAAAACTTCAGAGCTGACGCCGTCCATTAGTTTCGCATTTGCAATCCTGATTGGAACTGAGGCTAAGGGCGAATATGTAGACGCAAAGGCGGTTTCTGTTTTCGCTTCCTTATGGGGTTTCGTCTCCGCTTTGTCGGAGCTGGATGGATCGCAAGCCATGAGAAACGCTGCGGCGGATAAAAGAAGAGGACGATATTTCATACCGCTTTTAAGGCTTAAATCTTGAGCAAGTTCAAGCGCTCAGTCGCTTAACTTCAGGAAAAAAATGCCTTTCGAAGATTTTGCTCGGCGCCTAAACAGGTTGTCGGGTCAGGGCCTCTTCTACCTCGCGCAGCCGATCCTTACCGAAATACATGTCGCCATCGACAAAAAAGGTCGGAATCCCAAACACACCCTGTTCAACCGCGGCATTGGTATTCTGCTCTAATTGCACTTTGATTTCGGCATCCTGAGAGGCGGCCAGCAAGGCCGGTCCGTCAAATCCGCCTTCTGTCATTACGGCCTTGAATACTTCTGAATCGTCCATCTTCTTGCTATCTTCCCACATCGCTTTCATCGCTACCGCGATATAGTCTTCAAGCCGTCCGCCGCGCTCCGCCGCAATAGCCGCGCGCATTAGGAGAAGAGAGTTCACCGGGAAATTCTCATTCATACGGAATTTCTTAAGATCATGCTTTTGGATGAAGCGCCGGATTTCCAGCATTTGATAGTCGAGCTTCCCCTTTATATTGGAGAAGGCGACTATCGGCGCCTGATTACCTGTGGCTTTAAAAATGCCGCCGAGGAGACAAAGACGATAATTGATTTTCGCGTCATGACGTTTTGCGATTTCAGGCAGCACCTTATAAGCAAAATAGGCATTCGGGCTCGCAAAATCGAGGATGAAATCTATTGTTCTGCTCATTTTACCAACTCTCTTTCCTTACCGGTTTTCTTTCCTAGGACATAAATCCATCGCGGACAAAGGTACAAATAATCGCGCCCCCTCTATTCTTTCCGGCCCCGATAACGAGGCAGACTTTTTGTGCTTCTGGCATTCCTCCCTACCATGTGAAAAGATAGAGCGTAAAAGAGCCCGCCTCCATCGGAGATTTTGAGGAGATTTTGAATAGTCGCCAAACGCGGCCCTTAAAATCTCTTGGTCACACCCGCGGAAAACAGGTTCACATCCGCTGTAACCAGCCCAATAACCCGGTCATTATAAGGGCCTGTGCGATCAAACTCTGAGGTTTTCACGTCAAGATAGTTATAAGCGACATCAAATTGCCAACCTTCTACCCCCTTATAGCTCGCGCCGACGGCGTAGACATTTCGGTCATTGTCAGGAATTCGGGCGGTTCGGAACTCCGGGTCGACGGGGCTTTCGTCATAGGCATAGCCTGCGCGAAGTGTCCAATCGCTTGCAATGTCATAATCCACACCGACGCCATAACGGTTTGAGTCGCTATAATTCAGCTCTTCGGCTGTGGGCGGTTGAGCAGGATTGTCGAAATCGACTTCCAGACCCTGTAATTGTGACCAATCTGTCCGGTTGTAATTGGCTGAAACTTTTAAAGCGCGGGTGGCCTGCCATTCGACGCCGACCTCGAAGACGCCCGGCAACGGTAAATCGGCTCTGATAGGTGTATCGGTAAAGGCCCCTGATGCGGTTAAAAGCTGCGCTGAATCAGGCACAGTAAAGCTGGCGTCACCTTCCAGATCATGTTCGACTTTGGATCGATAAGTCACGCCAAATGTCAAAGTATCAATGGGCGAAAACGCGGCCCCTGCATTATATCCAAAGCTGATATCATCACCTTCAACCACTAAACGGCCATCCGCCGATTGCGGCGCAAGACCCGCAGGGCCGCAGGTGGCGGGCCCGGCTTGCGCAAAACAAACGGCGCCAAAATCGATCCCGCTGGAGAGTTCCGCCGTTGCATATTGAATACTCACTCCGCCTCCGAGCGAGAAGGAGTCACTAATTTTCACAGCCAAAGAAGGATTTACATTATAGGTTTCAAGCGAAGAATCTATCGCCTGGTACCGACCGGCCCAATTCTCATCATAGGAGGAAGATAGCCCATAAGGAGCATTGACGGAGAGCCCTGCAGAAACTCGCTCACTAATCGGGTAAACGGCGTGGAAGGCCGGAACGACCGCATCGTCAAAAAAGCCTTCTGTGTCGCCACCGAGAGAATTGCCTAAAAGGTCTGACGATCCTCTATCCTGAAACTCGGCTGTTCCGTTAATATAGCTACCTGTCGCCGTGATCGTCAGTCGGTCATATTGGGTCATAAGGGCCGGATTACCAAAGGCAGCGGAAGCATCATCCGTTTGTGTCACGCGGCCTGAATTTGCGCGGCCTAAATCAACTGCCGAATTTTCATTAAGAGCAAAGCTCCCGGCAAATGCGGCCGGGGCGAGCGCCATCATAAGCCCTACAGCAGAACTACCGAGGGACAGTTTCAAATGCGTTTTCATTTTTTGATCCTGATTTTAAATTTGTGTAAAAAGGCTCCGCTTGACCGGGCCATAGAACAATCAAGCCATCACAAAAAATTTGATTGTATCGTTTCAGAGACCGGTCAGTAGGAGATTGACAAGACCGAAAAGCCGTCACGCTAGCGTGAGAAAACAGCTCGGAGTCGGGGGACATTCGATTTGCCATTCAAAAGATAATCATGGCTGCCCGAAGAGTTGCAGAAAATTGGCTGTAAAATCAGGAACCGTCACTTTTGTCGCAGGCAGCGTTAGGGATTTCGAACATTTCGCGCCAATTAGGATATCCAGTCGATTTCAGCGTGTCTAGCGCGTCCAATCTTGATGGGCGATCAGGGGTTTCATCTGTTTCGTATGGAGTAGATTTCAATTTTTCTATGTAATCTTGAGGCAGGCCATTCTCTATTGCCCCCGCGACAACCAAGGCTAAATACCATCCAAATGGTTTGAGATTAACATCCATTTTGGGAGGTAAATAGGTTGTTGTTACAAGCGTTTTTCCGGAATTTGTTACAACTTCAAAATCTTCTCTACGGTCATACCCAAACCAGACGCCTTCTGCTTTATCCAAACTTTTGAGATCACTTTTGGAAATTTCAAAAACTACGCCTAAGGCCGTGCAATTTTGCTTTTCGAAAAGAGCGCCCTTCCCCGAAACATCTCTACCGAGTTTGGAGAAATTAACCGCGTAACCCTCTGCACTAGCAGTTTCAGCAAATACGGCACTCGGGCATCGTTTTTGAAGCCTCAGGGCAAGCATATTTGATCCGTATGCAAAATATAGAAAATTCAATGTGTTAAACCCTTACTATTATAAATTGGACGCAAGTTTAGAACTGGCCTCTAAAGTTTTATCGTCAACTGTAACGCATACTTTAAAGAGAAATCATGTCCTCGTGACGAGAGGCTTGGAGGACAAGGTTTTGCGTCTGCTTTAGTCACGCAGACCCGCGCTTTGATACCCACACATCGCGCTTTAGCCTTTTTGTCATCTCAATTTGCGGCCTTAGCCAATATGGCAGATTTGATTGACAAGCAGAACTCTTGCAAGAGTTCTTGGTCTTCTGCCAGAGTGCGCCGCAGCGATCGCGGAAGTTCGAGCTGTACGCCTTCGCCCGAACGGGTTCGGTTGCAGATATTTGTCTCGTGGACTCCCGGCAGCCTCGTATTTGGCTCGGCCTCGAAGCCGGCGCCTCTTAGTGAAGCGCCGATGGCGTCACGCAGGTCGGTTGCGCGGCCACCCAGCCAAACGGCGTCACGTCCATCATCCTTCCGCCCGTGGATCGCAATGGCGGTGGAAGCCCTGCCCACCAGGTCGAGAGCATCCGGTTCATCAAAGCGATGGGAGGTTATGTGGAAGTCGCCAAACGCCCCTTCTTTCAGCGCTTCAAAAGCATAGAAAGAAAAATCAGTTCCGGCAATTGCTTCGGCAATCTTTGCTGTTTCAGGCTCTATTGTGCCGCCATGCGGGGCAAGGATAACCACGGATGAGCCGCGATCTTCGCTCCGGATGCGGTAGTCGACCTTAGCCTGCGAATCAGCGGCGAGTTCTTCGAAATTCTGGTAGCGATCAGCCATCAACCACAGTCCCGTTTGATTGAAAGCAGTTCAGTAAACACCGCCGGTTCAAGCGCTCAAACATCCAGCTTACTGACCTTTATGGAGATAGTTTCGTCTTTCCTTTCGAGCGCGACCATCTCCCCGAATTTGATTTCCAGCCATTCTTCCCCCTCCTCGGTGAGGGGCTCGGAGGCAAAAATGGCGGAAGTGGCCTCACCTGCCGGGCAGGCATCGACTTCGTAGCTTCTTTTATAGTCCTGAAAGTTCTTTCCCGTGAGAACATACATCGGCTCCAACAGCATAGAGAGCGCCATATCGTCCTTTCCGGGCGCAGAAGGCCGAAGCTTTTTCCAATCTCCTTTTACATCGGTTTCGCCTTCGTGGCCGCAACCGTAATTGACCCCGATTATCCGGTTCGGCGTAACAAGGGCAATTTTCAATTTAGTCAGCGCCGCTAGGTCGAGCTTCTTCATAGCCTCAACTATGACTTTCAGCATCTTCTCGAACCCTTGCTTGACGTCATCGTCGCTATCGCCTTCGAGCAAGGAAAGGAGCAGAGCAAAAAGGAATTCTGTGTCAGTTGTGCCGCGCATCTGATTCAAATATCGATCCTCACAATGCTGCAGTAATTCCCTTTGCAAGAGCCGCCAGTGCGGCAAGGCTCCGTTTTGAGCAATGATCCAGGGCGTTTCATCAAAAGTAAAAGGGTGACAGTTTTCATCCGTCTGAACGACGCCCGCGTGATAACCAGAGGCTCTCACATGAGCCAGCAAGGTGCTGGCCTGAAGGCTTGGAATGATTCCTTCGGCGTTATCGTCATAAAAGGCCGCTTTTGGTCGATGATAAAGGAACGGCTCCTCCGGTTTCAAAAGGTGTTCGCTCCACGCTCCAAATCCCCAGCCTGCAAGTTGAAGGTGCGGATGTAGCTCAGGATCCAGGCTCTGATTAACAAGGCTGTTTTCCGGCTCAAGGAGCAGGCTTTCGAGGGGTATTTCCGGGCCGATATAGGCTAGAACGCGGCACATAATTTTCCTAACGTCTCAGGTGAACACAGGCCAGAAATGGTCGCTGGGCAAAAGGTAAAACTTTGAAACTATAGTTTTACCTATGATGGGTTTATAGCCTAGTCCGCAGATAAGCAAACTGGGGCAATAAGTCGAAGATGTTGGATTGGACTATTTCGGCGCCGCTTTCGCAATCTCTGCCAAACTCTCCATTTCTAAACTCGCTCCGCCAATCAGGGCGCCATTGACGTTTTCTGTGGCTAAAATCTCTTGAGCGTTGGCGGGTTTAACAGAGCCGCCATAAAGGATTCGCGTTGTCGGCCAGACCCGTGAGCGGATGAAAGCGTGCATAGATTTTATATCTTCGGGCGTGGCGGTTTTACCTGTTCCAATTGCCCAGACGGGTTCATAGGCAATGACGTAATCGGTTAGGTCATCGGGGAGCGATCCTGCCAGTTGTTTTTCGACGACGTCTTCGGCTTTTCCGGCTTCGCGTTGCTCAAGGCTTTCGCCGACGCAAATAATAGGAATCAGTTCAGCCTTTACTGCCGCGACAACCCGGGCGCAGACATCGGCGTCAGTTTCACCTCCGGCGCGGCGCTCAGAATGGCCTAGAATAACATATTCTGCCCCCGCATCAGCCAGCATTTCGGCGCTCATCTCGCCCGTGTGAGCGCCTTTTTCCTGATCATGGCAGGTTTGCGCGCCAAGCCAGATATCGGTTCCGCTACGTTTTTCCGCCATTGGCGCGAGAAACACCGCTGGAGGGCAAATCAATATATCCAAATGCCGGCGGTCTGTTGTCGGCAAAAGGGAATTGAGCGCGGCGGGCTTTTCGCACCAGCTCATATTTCCGTGCATTTTCCAATTCGCGGCTATCAGGGGTTTTATCGTCATCTCACTCACCTTATCTTTACAGCAAAACGCTTGTATGCGGGCGTCGGTCTGATATGACCTGCCCGCTTAATTAAGACTTTCAGTAGAGGCCTTTCATGGCGGAATCAATCGGCGGAAAAATTCGGAACGTCCTTGTCGGCATTCTCATCGGGATGTTGGTGCTGGCCTTTGCGGTCTGGGGCGTGAATGACATGTTCACTCCGGGCGCAAGAAATGCTGTTGCCACAGTCGGGGATACCGAAATCAGTACAACTGAATTCGACACGCTTTTCTCACGCGAATTAGAGCGCATTAACAGCGAACGACCTGAATCTCTGACCAATCAGCAAGCCTATGACCAAGGCCTCCATAATCAGATTTTGCAAGGCATGATTACCAATGCTGTCATCAAAATTGATGCGGACGACCTTGGGGTCGGCGTAAATCAATCCCTCGCCCGCCGCGAAATTGAGGGCATTCCCGCCTTTCAAAACGAGCTGACAGGCAAATTTGATGAAAACAAGCTTAACCAAGCCCTGAACCGCGCCCGCATCACCCGCAAACAATTTGAGAATGACACGCTAAGTTCTCTTCGCTCTCAACAAACAATTCCGGCCATTACCGGCGGCCTTGTCGCCCCGGCAGATTACGCCGCCTTGCAATATAAGTTTTTAACAGAGCAACGCCGCGCCAGTGTTTTAACTTTAAGCCAAAGCGCTGTCGCAGAGCCGGAAACCCCGTCTGACGAAACCCTTAAATCCTATATCGAGGAAAATTCCGCCCGCTATATGGCGCCAGAATATCGTCGGTTCAGCCTGATCCGGGTCGAGCCTTTTGATTACACCGACGACCTCGAGATTGACCCCGCCCAAGTCAAAGAAAGTTTTGATTACCGCGTGAATACCGGCACTATCGGGTCGCCGGAAACCCGCACGGTGGCCTTAATTACTTCGGCGGAGGAAGACACCGCAAAAGAAGCCGTTGCCCAGTTACAAGCCGGCACAGAACCTGAACTTGTTGCGAGCAGCTTGGGACTGGACGCGCCCGACATCTATGAGAATGTTCGCAAGAACGGCCTCGTTGACCCGGCGACTTCTACGGCCGCCTTCGAGCTGAGCGAGGGCGATGCCAGCGCCGTGTTGGGCGGATTGGGCAGCTGGAACGCCGTTTATGTGCAAGAAATCACTCCGGCGGTTGTGCCTGATTTCGAAGCCTCCAAAGCTGAAATCGAGCAGGAATTGCTCGAAGCCAAAGCGCTGGACGCAATTTATGATCTGACCGCAGACATCGAGGATGCGCGGCTTGATAACCTGCCCCTCATCGAAATTGCCGAACAGGCCAATATTCCCATGTCAGAATATCCATTTGTTGACCGCAGCGGAAATACACAAGATGGCATTAGAATGAGCGGCTTTTCCGCTATTCCTGGAATTGCCGCCGATGATAAAATTCTTCGTACGCTTTTCACCTCTGATTTGGGGTATGAGACAGATTTGTTCGAAACCTCGACAGGTGGCTACGCTATGATCCGGGTAGATGATATTATCGACAGCACGATGAGGCCTTTTGAAGAGGTTCGGGAACAGGCTCTCACGGCCTATCAAAATCAGACCCGCGCCGACGCCCTTCGGTCCAAGGCGATGGAGGTCACTCAGCGCCTTCGCGAAGGGGAGAGCCTTCAAGCCATCAAGAACGAGTTAGGCGACGCGGCGGATATTTCGCAAACAGGGCTTGTACGCACCAACCCGCCGCAATTCCTTGGCCCTCAAGTCACGGTCGGGCTATTCGAAGGCAAGGTTGGCGATGTCATTCGAGGCCCCGGCCCGGACCAAATGACGCAACAAATTGCCCGGCTCGAAAGCATCACGGCCAGCCAAGACGGTCTTGCCGGAACCTATCTTAGCGTCTTGCAGGAACAGGCCACGGCCGCCATCAGCAATGATATTCAAAATGCCTATCAAGGCGCGATTATCAAAGAAAATCCGGTTCAGCCTTATCCAAACCAGATCCGGTCTGTACTGGGTCTTTCAACTGAGAATTGAGCGCAGGGTTTTAAAAACTGAACTTATGGCGTTAGACTTTCATCCGGCCCCAGAGCAATATAAATCTGCGGACAGGCCGCAGCTCGTCTATACACGCATCATCAATGATATGGACACGCCGGTTTCGGCCTTTCTGAAAGCCGCGCTCGGAAAGCCTTACGCGTTTCTGTTTGAGTCAGTTCAGGGCGGCGAGCAGCGCGGGCGCTACAGCTTTTTCGGATTTGATCCGGATCTTGTCTGGCGCGGAATTGGAGAGCAGAGCGAAGTATCGCGTGACGGCGGCGAAAATTTCACCCTTCTTGAAGGTAAGCCGCTTGACGCTCTGAGGGCTTTGCAGGCCGAAAGCCATTTCGGCCTTCCCGAAGGCATTCCGCCTATGGCCGCCGGACTGTTCGGTTATCTGGGCTATGACATGATCCGGCAAGTCGAAGATATTCCCGGCGGTAATCCCGACCCCATCGTAACCCCCGACGCGATTATGGTGCGGCCGCGTATTGTCTGCATTTTTGACCAGATCGCGCAGGAAATTATTATCGCCTCGACCGTCTATCCCGGCGGCAAGGCGGCAGACGCTTATGCGCGGATCGAAAAAGTCGTAGACAATCTAAGCCTGCCGATTTCCTCTCGCGGTTTTGCCCCCATTGAGGCGCCCGCTATAGAGCCTAAACTCGGCACAACAGCCGCGAAATTCGCCGCACGGGTCAAAGCGGCCAAAGACTATATCCTCGCCGGAGATGTATTTCAGGTCGTATTGGGCCAGCGCCTCTCTGCGCCTTTGCCCGCCTCGCCTTTTGCGCTTTATCGGTCTTTGCGGCGGATGAACCCCTCGCCCTTTCTCTATTTTCTAGACTTTGAAGATCACCAGATCATCGGCTCGAGTCCGGAAATACTTGTGCGTTTGCGAGATGGCGTTGTGACGGTTCGCCCTATCGCCGGAACCCGGCCCAGAGGTAAAACGGCGGCGCAGGATAGAGCATTGGAAGCCGAACTCCTCGCTGATCCGAAAGAATGTGCCGAACATCTGATGCTGCTTGATCTAGGTCGCAACGATGTTGGCCGCGTCGCCAAGCCCGGAACGGTGCGCGTGACCGAACGTTTCACCATAGAACGCTATAGTCATGTTATGCATATCGTCTCGAATGTCGAAGGTGACATCCAAGACGATATGGACGCAATTTCCGCCTTGTTCGCAGGCTTTCCCGCCGGAACCGTCAGCGGCGCGCCGAAAGTGCGCGCCATGGAAATCATTGACGAGCTGGAAGACGAAAAGCGCGGCATTTATGCGGGCGCAGTCGGCTATATCAGCTCTAACGGCGATATGGATACGGCGATTGCCCTACGGACAGGCATTGTGAAAGATAATGTGCTCCACGTTCGGGCGGGAGCCGGTATTGTGATGGATTCAGTCCCGCAACTCGAATTTGAAGAAACGCTTCACAAAGCGGCAGCCCTGTTCCGTGCGGCGGAGCAAAGCGTGAATTTCGAGCGGAATTGATATGGGTTTGTTGAGACACTTTATTCCTTCCCTTCTCTCATGGGAGAGAAAGAGATTAGTCGGAGGCGTCCTGTAATGCTCCTCGTCATCGATAATTATGACAGCTTTACCTATAATCTCGTGCATTACGCACAGGAGCTTGGGGCGGAAACCAAAGTTATCCGCAATGATGATATGAGCGCGGGCGAGGCCCTCTCGCTCGGGGCAGATGCCATTCTGCTCTCGCCCGGCCCCAAAACCCCTAACGAAGCCGGCATGTGCCTGGACCTGCTCCGACAGGCCCCGGAGGCGCTGCCTATTCTGGGGATTTGCCTTGGCCAACAAAGTATGGGGCAGGTCTTTGGCGGCAAAGTCATCCGCGCGAAAAATATCATGCACGGCAAAGTTTCTGATGTCGAAAATGATGGGTCTGGCCTGTTCGAGGGACTACCGAAAGTTTTTAAAGCCACGCGTTATCATAGTCTGTCTGTCGAGCGCGAAAGCCTACCCGACGTGCTGCACATTAACGCTTGGACGGAGGACGCCGAGATTATGGGCTTGCGCCATAAAACTCGCCCGATTCATGGCCTGCAATTTCATCCGGAGTCGATTGCATCGGAACATGGCCACGACTTGATCCGCAATTTCTTGAAATTGGCAGGTATTCAGACCAAAGAACGCTCATGACCATCGATGCCAATATTTTCAAAAAGCTGACCCTGCGCCAGCGCCCCGAACCTGAAGAGTTTGAGGCGGCAATTAAAACAATGCTTTCTGAGGACCGCGACGATGTGCAAATCGGCGCGTTGCTCCTTGGGCTCGAAATGATCGGCCTCACCTCTCAGGAAGTCCGTATCGGCACGAAAGTTATGCGTGAAAATATGACGCCCGTTCATATCGACGCGGATGTCATTGATATTGTCGGAACGGGCGGCACAGGATTGCACACACTCTCAATCTCTACCGCCAGCGCGATTGTCTGTGCAGGCGCGGGCGCGAAAGTCGCCAAACACGGAAACCGCGCGGCCAGTAGTCTGGCGGGCACAGCGGATGTTTTGTCAGAACTCGGCGTCAATCTCGGTATGTCGCCGGAGCTCGCCGCGAAATGCGTCATGGAAGCGGGCATCGGATTTTTGTTTGCGCCGAACCATCACCCCGCCATGCGCTATGTCGGCCCCGCGCGAAAATCGCTCGGCGTGCGGACATTGTTCAATATTCTCGGCCCGCTCTCTAATCCAGCCGGGGCGAAACGGATGCTCCTCGGTGTGTGTGAGGATCATTGGCGCTTGCCTATGGCCGAAGCTTTGCGCGATCTCGGCGCCACCCATGCTTGGGTCGTTTATGGTGGAGACGGCCTCGACGAAGTCACGACGACGACGGTTACTCATGTGGCCGAAGTCAAAGACGGCAAAGTCACGGAATTTGTCATTCATCCATTGGAATACGGTATTGCCAAATCGGATATGGCGCATTTGAAAGGCGGCACGCCGGTGCAAAACGCGTCCAGTCTGCGCCGCCTTTTGGACGGAGAAACCGGCCCTTACCGCGACATCGTTCAGCTCAATAGCGGCATCGCGCTCTATATTGCCGGTCTCGCCGAGACGGTTGAAGACGGCATGAAACTAGCGGCCGGATCGATTGAGAGCGGAGACGCCAAGGCGGCGCTTTCTAAACTCGTCGAGGTCAGCAATGGGTAACACTCTGATGGATGCCCCGGATGTTCTTTTAAAAATCGCGGCCTATAAAGCCGACGAAGTTGCCGAGCTCCGCGACGAAATTTCGCTCGAAGATCTACGCTTGACCGCCCGTGACCAACCGGCTTCTCGCGGATTTTCCGAGGCTCTCCGGTCGTCCCCCGCGCCGGCCATCATTGCTGAAGTTAAAAAGGCCAGCCCGTCCAAGGGACTTATCCGCGAAGATTTCGATCCTGTTGTGATCGCCAAAGCGTATGAAAGGGGCGGCGCAGCATGTCTGTCTGTTCTGACGGACGGACCCGGCTTTCAGGGCAGCAATCAGATATTTTCGCAAGTGCGCGCCGCGACAAACCTCCCTCTCCTACGCAAGGATTTCATGCTCGACCCGATCCAGATCGCAGAGAGCCGCGCCATGGGCGCGGATTGCATCCTCGTCATTCTGGCAATGATTGACGATAAAACCGCTAAGGATTTAATGAATGAGGCGGCGCATCTTGGCATGGACGCGCTGGTCGAAACCCATGACGAGAGCGAGATGGAACGCGCCGTGGAACTGGGCGCGACGCTGATTGGGGTAAATAACCGCGATTTGCGGACTTTCGAGACATCGCTCGACACATTTGGAAAGCTCGCCAAAATGGCGCCGAAAGAAGCGTTATTGGTGGCTGAGAGCGGGATATTCACGCCGGAGGATGTAAAAATTCTAGCGGACCAAGGCGCGCAAGCCTATCTGGTCGGAGAAAGTTTAATGCGTCAGGAGGATGTGGCGGGGGCGTTGAGCTGTCTAAGGAATAATTCTTGATGCTAAAGTCATTAAGAATACATCCAGAAGACGATATATACCTACTGGAAGACATTGAAAATGTTTTTCGAATCAAAATTACTGATGAAGAGGCTCAATCCGTTTTAACGGTTGGCCAGCTGTTTGATGTAATCGCTTCCAGGTTTAAAGGTTTTGAAAACGTAAAATGCGATACGACAATAGTTTTTAATAAATTAAGACGAGTTATTTCAACTCAAAACACTCAGAATGAAATCAGACCAGATACATTAATGTCTGAAATTGTAGGTCCCGCTCCTAAGGACTATTTTTCAAATTTATCAGATAAAACAGATTTAGAATTCGACGTTCTAAATTATACCAAAACAGGATATATTGGGATAATCCTTATATTCATGACTTTTCTTTCTGTCATCACCTTTGCATTGATGAAAGCCCAACTGTTTATATACTTGGCGACATTCATTACATTCATATTTGGTATAATTTGTCTGCGTATGGATAAAATGAAGCTCACCAATAACATAATAACAATCCGGGACTTATGCGAGTTCTCAGCACAAAGAAATTTTGGCAAATTAATGAAATTAGGGGCGCGACCTACCAAACAAAAACTATGGGATGCTTATCTAGAAATACTTATTGAAAATTCAGATAAATCTAATTCAAATAGCATAGATCGGGACACCCTACTGTTATAAGTGACATTAATGCCTACTTGACAAACAACAGAACAACACTAGAACAGAAGGCGAATGTTTCTGATTTGTTCGAGGTGATTCCATGCTGACGCAAAAGCAAAAAGATCTTTTAATGTTGATTGATGCGCGGGTGAAAGCCGTTGGCGTCCCGCCCTCTTATGACGAAATGAAAGACTCTCTGGGTCTGGCGAGTAAGTCCGGGATTCACCGCCTGATTTCCGCCCTTGAAGAGCGCGGCTTTATCCGCCGCCTGCCGAATAAGGCGCGGGCGCTGGAAGTGTTGAAACTCCCTGAGGACATGCAGAACAAGGTCGTCTCCTTTGCCGAAAAGAAGGCAGAGAAAAAGGCGGAGCGCTATTCCGCCAATGACGGCGTCTCTATTCCCTTTGTCGGCAAGATTGCGGCGGGCCTACCCATTGCCGCGATTGAAGATAGTTATAACACCATGATCGTGCCGCCGCATTTTGCCGGAAACGGAGATCATTTCGCGCTCGAAGTCGAAGGCGAGTCGATGAAGGATGCAGGCATTCTCGACGGCGATATTGTGATCGTCAAAAAATCCAATACGGCGCGCAACAATCAAATCGTTGTGGCCCTTGTTGACCAAGATGAGGCCACCTTAAAGCGCCTTTACAAATCCGGCCAACAAGTTGAATTGATTGCAGAAAACCCTGATTTTGAAACGAAGGTTTTCGGCCCTGACCGCGTTGAAGTTCAAGGTATCCTCGTCGGATTATTGCGCGAATATTAGATGCCTTTCTCCTGTCATTCCGCACGTAACGATGCGTGGATACAGAAGGTCGAGAATTGGCAAACCCACTTCTAGGGTACGCCCTTTCGGGTTCGCATTGCGCCCCGGAATGACAAATGGCGCCTCGGAATGACAAATGTTTTTGCTCTCACTCCCAAACCCGCCGTTTTTCCGGCGGTTTTTTCGTGCCTTCGCGCCTGATACCTGTCTCATTTAAATAGACATTTAAAGCCCCTTCTTGCCTCAAGACCTGTCCATCGATTAGCGACGCCGCGCAATTTCGCCTGACCTCCGGCCCGACATCGCGCTTTGTCACAATGACCAGATCAGAAGCCGCGCACTCCACTCTGGCTTCCGATGGATGGGTCAAAATAGAAATTTGTTTGCCTCTGATCAGAAAGCGGCAGGCAAGCGCGTCACAAGGCGCATCAGTCTTTTGCATCGCTATGGCGTCCACCTCTCCCCGCCCGGCTTTTTCGGAAAACCGGTCCCGGCCATAGCTATCCGCACGTTCACTTGTTACGATAAGCCTTTGTAATTCTTTATTTTCCCAGAACGCGACACGCCCTTCTTCTGAAATACGAAGGGTTGGGACAGGTTCATTCCACCACCCAACGAAACAGACGAGCATTAGCGCGCCCGCGATAAGTCGCCCTCTAAGCCGCCCTAAAAGGAGTAGAATAAAGGCAAATCCATAGACAGAAATCACCCATATCGGCGCCGCTTTCACTTGCAGTAGCGCCCCATCCCAGCCCGCGATCCAGCTGGAAATAGCAATCAAGCCTGTAATGGCTTGCCCCATCAACCAAAGCGGGGCCTCCTCCAAACCCAGCGGCATAAGAACGAGAGACAAGATGCCCAAAGGCATGACTGCAAACGTAAAGAGCGGCATGGCGAGCAGGTTGCCGACCAATCCAAACCGCGCAATCCGGCCAAAATGAAATAGCGCAAAGCCGCCGGTCGCAAGCCCGGCCACAAAACTTGTCACGCTTAAAGAAAGCGTATCATTCCGAATTTTAGTGAGCCATCCTCCCCGAGCGCCAACCGGCGTAAAGTCGCGCCAGCTCCGATAGACCACGACCAAAGCCAGAACGGCGGCAAAGGACATCTGAAACCCAACGGACAGAAGCGCTTCGGGGTGTAAAAGCAGCGTGATCGCCGCCGCCACGCTGACCGACCGCACCGATATGGCCCGCCTATTGAGTATGACGGCCAAGAAGACAATGACGGCCATGATATAGGCGCGCTGCGTCGCAACAGACGCCCCCGACAGCACGAGGTAAGCTGTGGCCGCCGCTATACCGAGAATCGCCGCGAATTTTCGGACATCATGACGCCGGGATAAAGGCGAGATATGAACCAGAAGAACCGTAAAAACCCAATAAGCTGTTCCGGCTAAGAGGCCCATATGCAATCCTGAAATCGCCAATATATGAGCCAGTCCGGCAGTGCGGAGCGCTTCTGTTTGTTCCGATGGGATATAGCGGCGTACTCCGGTCAGTAGCGCGGCTTGCAGGCCAGAGGTCTCAGAGGGCGCAATCTCGTGAATTCGGTCGGCCATATGATACCTAAACGCCGCGATCCGCCGCCGCCAAGACGGGGGCCCGGCATTTGGCTTGACGTTTGGGGCGGAAATGGCAAATCCGAACCCGCCGACCTGTTCGAAAAATGCCCGTTGGCGCGGGCTGTACCCGCCCGGCACAACCGGACCAGGCGGCGCAGAGAGAACAGCGCGCAAGCTCACATAATCTCCTCCAGAGGCGGACTCATTATATTTTTGCCCCAACCGAACCCGAACTTTCTTGGGCGCGTCTATTCCGTCTGCCCATTCGAAATCCTCGACGTTTATGATCCAGCGCACACCTTTGCCTGAGGCGGCGATGTCTTCGATCCAACCGGAGAGCTGATAAGGGCGTTCATAGTCCGGAAGGCGCGGGCTTTGCGTTGCTTGGCTATGCCATCCGGCGCGGCCCGCCCCGAGCAATATAGCCAATAAAAAAGCGCCCCATATCCAGCCTGTAAACCTTGTCTTTCGCGTCCCCCATAAGAGGGCCCCTACGGCGCATATTATCAGCACCAGAGAGAGGCCAAACACGCTGAAAGGCAAGCTGAAATACAGCGCACTCCCTATCCCAAAGCAGATCACCAGTGTATCGAAGCGAAAAGGCGGAACCTCTGCCCATCTCAGGGTTTTTAAGATAGACAGCCCTGAATAGCGCGCCAACGAATTTTGCGCCGTATCAGGGCTTTTCACCGCCCGCTCGGTATGAAATAGACCCCGCAACACATCCTTTTTTTAAAGGCCAGATGCCAATATGACGACAAAAAAAATAATTACCCGTTTCGCGCCCTCCCCAACGGGGTTTCTGCATATTGGCGGTGCGAGAACCGCCTTGTTTAATTATTATTTTGCCAAACATGTGGGCGGAGAATTTCACCTTCGCATTGAAGACACTGACAAGGCCCGGTCTACGGATGAGGCCACACAAGCCATTCTTGACGGGTTGGACTGGCTCGGCCTAACCTATGACGGCGAGATTATCTTTCAAAGCCGCCGCGCAGAAGATCATGCCAAAGCCGCAAAAGCCTTACTGGAAAGCGGACACGCCTATCGTTGTCCTTTGACAGGGGACGATTTAGAGGCAGAACGCGAAAAATGCCGCAACGCCGGAACGAGCTTTCGCTCTCCTTATCGCGACAAAGACAGCGATACGGGCGCTATTCGTTTCCGCGTGCCAGAGGGCGAAACACACCTCTCCGACCATGTTCAGGGCGACATTACTTGGGACAATAATGAACTCGATGATTTAGTGCTGATGCGCGCCGATGGAACCCCGACTTATATGCTCGCGGTCATTGTTGACGATCATGATATGGGCGTAACGCACGTTATTCGCGGCGATGACCACTTAATTAATGCCGCCCGGCAGCAGCAGATTTATAAAGCCCTTGGCTGGGACGTTCCGGAATGGACTCATGTTCCGTTGATTCACGGACCGGACGGTAAAAAACTTTCAAAGCGCCACGGGGCTCTGGGAGTCGAGGCTTACCGCGATATGGGCTACCTTCCCTCTGGCCTTCGTAATTATCTGGTAAAGCTCGGCTGGGCTCACGGCGATGATGAACTTTTCTTTGAAGATGAGGACATCGCCAAAGTGTTCACTTTGGACGGCATAAATGCCTCCCCTGCGCGTCTAGATTTTGACAAGATGGATTACATTAATTCACAGCATATCGCGCAAATGGACGAATCCGAGCTTTTCACCGCCGCCCTGCCCTTCCTGAACGAAGTTGACAAGACGGAGGAGAAACTGAAGCGTTTCAGAGCCGCTATCCCGACCCTGAAACCGCGCGCAAAAACCTTGAAAGAGCTTATCGTTCAAGCAGATTACCTCTTGGCCGAGCGTCCGCTCACTTTGGAAGGCAAAACTGCGAAACCTTTGGAACGCGAAGGCGCATTACAGCTCTTAGCGGCTTTGACATTACGGCTCAAAGGCGTAGAAGACAGCGCGTGGTCTGCAGATAAACTTCAGCAGATCCTAACAGATATTGCGGCCGAGAACGACATCGGGTTCGGTCGGATTGGTCAACCCGTACGCGCGGCCTTAACGGGCGGAAAGCCATCCCCTGATTTATCAGTGGTTATGGCCCTCCTTGGAAAAGAAGAGTGTGTGGGACGCCTCTCCGATTGTCTCACTGCCCTTTCGGACGATTGATTGAGAGCTAAAAACAATTTGAGTCGAGTAATTGATAAAAAAGGTAGAGAGAAAAATGGAAAATAAAATTACCAATTCAGGCACAGCCACCATTACAATTGATGGCAAATCCTATGACCTTCCGATTATGAAGGGCTCCATGGGTGCTCCGGGCATCGATGTGAGAGCCCTTCACAAAAAAACCGGCCATTTTACGTTCGATCCGGGTTATACTTCCACATGCTCTACCGAGAGCCAAATCACCTTCATTAACGGTCAAGAAGGCCAACTTCTCTATCGCGGTTACGATATTGAGAGCCTTGCGGAAAACTCCTCTTTTCTTGAAGTCGCCTATCTTTTGATAAATGGCGAGCTGCCAAATAAAGACCAGCACAAGAAATTCACGAATAACATCACGCAGCACACAATGCTTCATGATCAGATCGAGAGCTTTTTCCATGGTTTCCGCCGCGATGCCCACCCGATGGCGATGATGTGCGGCACTGTGGGCGCTCTGTCCGGCTTTTATCATGATGATACACATACAACTGTGGATGCCGCGCGTGATATGGCGATTCACCGCTTGGTAGCCAAAATTCCGACCATTGCAGCTCGCTCTTATAAATACTCCATTGGCCAACCAACAATTTATCCTGATAATTCATTGTCTTACGCCGAAAACTTCTTGAATATGTGCTTCTCTGTTCCTGCCGAGAAATACAAAGTCAGCCCGACTATTTCCCGCGCGATGGACAAGATTTTCATTCTTCATGCCGACCATGAACAAAATGCCTCAACCTCTACAGTCCGCTTGGCCGGCTCCTCCGGAGCCAACCCTTATGCCTGTATTGCGGCCGGGATTGCCTGTCTTTGGGGCCCCTCCCATGGCGGAGCTAACGAGGCATGCCTGAATATGCTTCAAGAAATCGGCACTGTAGATAAAATTCCGGAATATATTGCCCGCGCCAAAGATAAATCTGATCCATTCCGTCTAATGGGCTTTGGTCACCGCGTTTATAAAAACTTCGACCCGCGCTCCCGCGTTATGCAAAAAGTTGCGCATGAAGTGCTTGAAGAACTGGACCTTCAAAATCCGATTCTGGACGTAGCCCTGGAGCTTGAAAAAATCGCGCTGGAAGACGAATATTTCGTCGAGAAAAAACTTTATCCAAATGTTGATTTCTACTCCGGCATCGTTCTTTCGGCTCTTGGTTTCCCGACCTCAATGTTCACAGTTCTCTTTGCTCTGGCCCGCACTGTGGGCTGGATTTCCCAGTGGAATGAAATGCTTGAGGATCCGAGCCAACGTATTGGTCGGCCGCGCCAGCTTTATTCTGGTGCCACGCCTCGCGACTATGTCCCTATCGACAAGCGCTAAACCGACTTAAATTTTGAGATTACAAGGCCGCCAGGATTGCCTGAGCGGCCTTTTCGCTGGCTTTTTGTCCGCTCCCGGCCCCCATCAACCGTGTTTGAGCCAAAAGGGCTTGCGACGCCAAGTCTCGCGCTTTGGCGCTTTCCAAATATTCCGAGACTGCTTTTGAAAGTATTGGCGGGGTTACATCGCTTTGAACGAACTCGGGCATCAATTCTCTCTCCGCCGCGATATTGACGATGGAGATATGATTGGGTTTGAAAATTTTCTTCGCGACGAAGTAAGTTAAAGCGTTAAGCCTGTAAGCAACGACTGTCGGGACGCCAAAAGCGGCTAATTGCGAGGTCACAGTCCCTGAACACGCCAAAGCCGCCGTAGAGGCCGCCATGACCGCCAATTTGTCAGCTTCATCAATGATGTGAATACCCTCAACCTGTTTCAATTCTGCAATATACGGCGCTAGATGATTTTTGATTGACTCAACAACTGGGATACAAACCACCAAGTTTGGAAACGCTTCCTTGAGTGTTAGAATTGTTTGTTTGAGATCCGCAGCGATTGTTATAATTTCCGAGGGCCTACTCCCGAACCAAACAGATAAAAGCGGTCGACTTTCAAGTTTAAATTTTGTCTTTATCCTCTCCCCTTGCTCTGATGAAAAATCAGTGTCAAACACCGGATTACCGACATAAATCGTCTTTAGCCCGTGTCTTTCAAAATAAGGGGCGTCCATAGGCTGAATGCTGAGCAGCATGTCGACGGATCGGGCAAGGATTTTTGAGCGTCCAGACCGCATGGCCCAGACCTGCGGGGCCACATATTTTATAATCTTACCTTTAAATCCCGACGCCTTGAGCCGCTCGGCAACGCGCACCATAAAGCCCCAGCTGTCGATCAAGATTACGGCGTCAGGGGAAGACTTTAGAATAATGTCCGTAGATTTACGGACTTTTCGTAAGACGAAAGCGTAATTTTTTAGAGCTTCTACAAAGCCTAATATGTTTAGGCCGTTAATATCCATTTGAGAGGGTACCCCAGCCTCAGCCATGGACTGACCGCCAATACCTGTAATCGACAGCTCGGATTGGCTCTTATTTAGGGCATGAATAAGGGCGGCACCCAGCTCGTCGCCGGAACGCTCAGCGGCTACGATAAAAAGCTCAGTCATTTTCTGACGGAGGAAGTCCCAGAACAAAAACGCCATGTCGGTTGGCGGCTTCGACGACCGAGTCTTCATCCAAAACAAAGGCGCGGCCTGCTTCCGCTACAATTCCCGCTAACCCTGCCGCCGCCGCATTTTCAAGTGTGGCCAAGCCAATTACGGGCAGGTCAACGCGTTGGTCCTGTCCGGGTTTCAACATTTTCGCTAAAATGCCGACCCGCTCGCTGGCAGAGCCCCTTAGCGCCTGCGGCAAGGTCGCAACGCGATGAAGCATAGCGTCCGTCCCCTCCTGCGCTTCGACGGCGAGAGTTATCCCCCGCGCAACAACGGCGCCTTGCCCAATATCCAACTCTCCTATGGCCTGAGCAATGCGGCAAGCGCGTAGAGCGTCTTCGCGGTGAGCTTTTGGTAGTTTTATGGCGCCAAGCGCACCTTCCTTCAGGAGCAAATCGACACAGACCTCTTGGGGAGAAATAATCTCGAATCCTTCTTTTTCAAATAGCCCCAAGATATGCCGAAGGAGCGAATCATCCCCGCCCGTCGCAGCTTTCATAGTACCCGGCAGGAGGAACAAAGCCCTCAAGTCAGGCTTCATATTTTTGAAGTTTGGACGATCCACATAACCGGCAAAACACACATGGGTGCATCCGGTTTTTTTCAGAAGTTTAAACATTTTCCCGAATTGAGCCAACCCAATCGTCGCGGCATTGGTAAAATCCTCGGAATGACCAAAGCCCTCCAAGACAATAACTTGTCCGAGGTCTTCTGCCGCCGCATAGGCGACATGTTTTGGGAGATCTCCGCCCCCCGCAATCAGGCCGAGCTTCATTTTACCAACCTGTGTGCGGCATACAAATACGCCGTTTTTCCTGATCGCGAATAAAGGTCACAATATCCATAACCAGTTCATGATCCGAATAGGTTCCTTCCGCATATTCCAATCGTTCCGCAAACGTGCCTTCTTCGGCAAATAAAAGCCTGTAGGCAGACCGCAAATCGCGAATAACCTCTCTTGAAAACCCCCGGCGTTTCAGCCCCACCACATTCAACCCCGCCAGATGGGCAGAATTGCCAATAACTGAGCCATACGGAATCACGTCCAGCGTCACGAGCGCCATACCCCCGACAAAGGCATGGTCGCCAATGCGCGTATTTTGATGAATGGCCGAGAGGCCTCCCATAATGACATGATTGCCAATCGTGACGTTGCCGCCGATCTGAACTCCGTTGGAAATAACGCAATTATTCCCCATCTGTCCTTCATGGGCCAAATGAGTGCCCACCATGAAATAACAATCATTACCTATGCGAGTGACTGGATTTCCTGCGTCGGTGCCGGGATGAACATTTGAATTTTCCCGAAAGGTGCAACGGTCCCCGATTTCAATGGACACCGCTCCGCCCTTATGTTTGAAATCCTGCGGTGGGTGGCCCATGGACACATAAGGGTAAAGCACGCAATCTTTGCCGAGTTTTGTGTTCCCGGTCAGGCTGACATGACTAATCAACCGGGTATTATCACCCAGAATGACGTTATCTTCGACAATGCAAAACGGGCCAATGGAAACATTTTTTCCTAATTTGGCTTTCGCACTCACAATGGCGGATGGATGAATTTGAGAGGTCATTAACAAACCCTATCAGTCATTTTGGTCAAAGACCATTTGAGTAGCGGAAAACTGCAATTGTGCGGCCAAAGCCTCTCCCACATGAGCTTCGCCCGAGAATTTGTAAAACCCACGGCGGTGTCGATCAATTCGGGCTGTAATAGAAAGAGTTTCGCCGGGATAGACCGGGCGTCTGAATTTTGCCTGCTCTACGCCTGAGAACGCGATGAAGCTGCCCTCTTGCAAGCCCGAACTTAACGACACAATTAAAGCCCCGGCTTGGGCAACGGTTTCTATTATCAAGACGCCCGGGAGAATCGGCAGATCGGGAAAATGACCTTTAAAGAAAGGCGCATCGGCGTTTATATCCGATTCGGCCTTTATAGACATTTCATCCGCTTCCAAAACCCGGTCAATGAACAGCATCGGGTCGCGGTGGGGCAGAAAATTTTTGACAGCCTCTCGATCCAGCGGAAACCTCATATTGTCTAACTCGCTCATGAATTATCCTTTTCAGAAGATCCCTTTTTTGGGCGCTGGGCGAGCTTTCGAGTGGCGTTTATCACACGCATATGTTCCCTGATGGGCATAGCCGGAATTCCGCTCCAGGCTTCACCCGCTGGAATGTCGTGCATAACCCCGGCTCTAGCAGCGACCATAGCGTTGTCTCCAACGCTCAAATGATCTGCTAAACCGACATTCCCCCCCATTTGAACATTCTTTCCGATGGTACAAGAACCGGAAATACCAACGTGACCTGCCAAGAGGGAACCATCCCCTATCGTCACATTATGAGCAATTTGGACGAGGTTATCAATTTTGACATCGTCGCCAAGCACAGTGTCCCCGAGCTGCCCCCGGTCTATACAAGTCTGGGAGCCAATGCTTACCCTGTCGCCCAAAATCACAAGCCCAAAATGCGGAATATCAATAAGTCCCAGCTCGTCCTTGGCAACACCGAATCCTGCTCCGCCGATAACCGCGCCAGATTTAATGCGGCAATCCTTGCCTATCACGCAATAAGAAAGGGTGACATGGGGGCAAATCTGTGAGCCTTCGCCCACGCTCACGCCGTGATGGATGACGGCATATGGCCCAACTTTTACCCCATCAGCCAATTTTACCCCAGAGCCAATAATAGCTGTGGGGTGAACACTTGCCTTTGGCGAAATGTCCTGTTTTTGAGTGTCTGCCTCATAACTCACAAGCTTTTCGCACATACGTGCAAAATGAGCCCTTGGGGCAGCGCTTATAATCGGGATAATTTTTTTCTCGCCCACCGAGGGGGCCAGACGGTTTGTCACCAAACAGGCTGTGGCTTTGGCTGTTTCCAAATCGGATTTGCGGCGCTTATCCTGCAAAAATGACAAAGCCCCGACTTTGGCGTCTGCCAAAGCTGTCGGGGCATCTATATTTTCGTCATAAAAATGAGGTTCAAGCTCTACATCCAAACCTTCGATTAGATGGGCGAGGCTTAGAGGGCCTTTAAGTGTATAAAAACGTGGGTCAAACATAGGAATTGATAACGCAGTTTGACCCTGTTTCACAAATTTATAATCGAATGTCGATTATTTGTTCGGTAAACGCTCTCTTACAACTGGAGTGGTTGTCATTTGCTGGTCAAGTTTGGTGAGAACTGTCTGCGTAATATCGGCCGTTGGGCTAGTGTAAAGCGCAGAGCTGACATCAACAACGGCGTCCGCATTTCGCTCGGCACCGACAGACTTTACGATTTCCGAAAACTTTTTCATCACAGGAATGATTGCTTTCTGACGTGTGATCTGCATTTCCTGATTTATTTTCTGGTATTCAGCCTGAAAAGCCTGCTGGTCTTTTTGAAGCTGCGTGTATTGCGTTTTGAAAGCCTGATCATTTACAAGGTCAGCTTGGCTCTTACCGTCATACTGAGTTCCGAGTGATTTCGCTTTGTTTTGAAGGCTGGTTTGTTTGCTTTTCACTTCAGTAGAAGCGGTCGATTCGATAGATTTGATCTGAGAGGCGACATATTTGCCGACTTTGGAATCAGAGATTACTTTTTGAGTGTCTACCACCAGAATGGTTTGAGCAAAGGCTGAAGATCCCATTGTAATGAGAGCAAGTAAGCCTAGCGCAGAAGCGCGTGAGATTTTCTTAAACATGATTAAAACCTTGTGCGGGTTGTGAACTGGAATGACTTACGGTCATCGTAGTCAAATTGTCGAAGCGGTTTGGTAAAGTCGAACCGGATCGGACCGAACGGACTTTCCCAGAAAATAGACGCGCCAAGCATGGCACGAATTGAGAGGTCATCAATGCTACGTTGGCAGGTAACAAATGTTGCATCATTTCCATCATCCGTAACAGCACCGCAGGCATCTCCGACTTCTACGCCGGGCGTGTTACTGGCAGAAACAAAATCGGATTTGAAATTGTCATCCAGAAGACCCACCGTCCCGGCCTCTACGAATAGACTACCGAGCAAATTAGGCACGCCAACCGGAAAACTCACCTCGGCAGCAGCTAGGCCAAAAGCGTTCCCGCCCAAGGCATTGAGGCGTCGTGTGACTTGCCCAGTTTCGCCGTCAACTTGCACCAAACGCGGGCCGATACCGGCATTGTCATAGCCGCGGAAGTCAAAGTTACCTTTAAAGTAACGGTCGTTAATTGTGACGTCTTCGCCGCCCCAGCCGCGGATATAACCGCCCGCCAGTGTCGCGCTAGCAATCACATTTTTGTAAAGTCCTTTATAGGCATTGGCCCGGATATCTGTACGAAGATATTGCACATCCCCGCCGACACCTGCGATGTCTTGACTGAAGTTTACATCAAAGCCTCCGGTCGGCGTAATCGGATCATTCCGGCGGTCCCAAGAAAACGTGTACCCGACAATGGAAGAAATACGTCCACCGGACTGTTCACATAAGGAGAGCAGCTGCAAATCCTGAGGCCGCACGCCACCTGTTTCTGTAGAGGCATTTAAGGCCGCACACTGATTTTGTTGTGGGAATTCAATATCTTCCTGACGGAGGGAGTAACGCGTCGATAACGATGTGTATTCCGTCAGAGGAAAGGCGAGAGAGAGCTGTCCACCCGTTCTGGATTGACGGAAGCCGGCCTCCTCAAGGAAGTCGATTGTGACGTCAAATAACTGCACACCTGCGGCTAGATTTCGACCCAAAAAGCGAGGTTCCGTGAACCGGGCATCTATTTCGCGGCGGTTGGAGGAAGCTCGTATAACGAAGCGCAATAATTGCCCCCGCCCGCGTAGGTTACGCTGCGTAATGGACATATCGACAAGAAATGCGTCGGCTGAGGAGAAGCCAGCCGAAAAACTTAATTCCCCTGTCGGCTGCTCTTTTACTTTCACCTCAACAACGGCGCGGTCAGGCGAGCTGCCTTGTGTCTCCGTAATCTCGACGTCTTCAAAAAAGCGCAAAGCGCGGACGCGGTTGCGGGACCGATCTAGCAAAATTCTATTAAAGGCGTCGCCTTCAACCAGTTCCATTTCCCGGCGAATAACGTAATCCAAGGTCGTCGTATTACCCACAATATCAATGCGTTCGATATAAACGCGGGGGCCTTCGACAACATTAAAGACCAAATCCACGGTCTTACTGTCACGGTTGCGGCGAATATCAGGCTGAATATCTACGAAAGCATATCCGCTCGTTCCGGCGGCAAAGTTTAGTGTATCAATCGCGGTCTCAACTTGGCTGGCATTGTAAATCTCACCCTTCTTGATACGCAACAAAAGCTGTAAAAATGTCGGGTCCAACTCATCCAGTTGCGTCTCGACTGAAACATCTCCCCACCGATATTCCTCGCCCTCATCCACCGTGAAGGTAATATAGAAATCTTCTTGATCAGGGGTCAGCTCAGCAACGGCGGACACAACCCTGAAGTCGGCAAAGCCGCGATTCGTGTAATATGTTCTCAGCTGTTCCCGGTCATATTCCAGACGGCCCGGGTCATAATTGTCGTTTGAGCTGAAGAATTTATACCAGCGTGATTCGGCTGTTACAATTTCTTTGCGAAGCTCCCGATCTGCATATTCTGCGTTACCAATGAAATTGATCCGCTTTACCCCTGTCACGGGGCCTTCAGTAATTTCAAAAATCAAATCAACACGGTTCTGGGGTTGCTGAACCACTTTTGGGGAGACGGTAGCAGCAAAGCGACCGGACTGACGATACAGTTCGATAATACGCTGGACATCTTCCTGTATGTTAGAACGTGTAAAAATCGAACGCGGTTCAGCCTCGATCTCATCTGTGATTTTATCGGTTTTTAAGGACTTATTTCCTTCGAAAATAACTCGGTTGATAATTGGGTTTTCAATCACTTGAATCAGAACATTCCCGTCACGTGGGTCAATCGCCACATCTGCAAAAAGGCCTGTCGCATAGAGAGTTTTCAGCGAGGTATCAATTCGTGATTCGCTATAGGGATCGCCCGGCGCAAACAAAAGATAGGAAGCAACCGTATTCGCTTCGACCCGCTGATTTCCTGAAACCTGGATTGACTTGATAACTGTAGGCGCTTGAACGGCTTCCGGCGCTGGGGCGTCGGTTTGAGGAATTGGCGTCTGGGCTTCTTGTGCATTGGCCGAGATGCCAAATAGCAACACGAAAGCACATAGAACAGCCTGAAGCCCTCTGAAAAATAGAACAGAGTTAAAATCTGTTTGGCGATGTCTCGCAAGTGAAAGCATGAACACGTCCATTTAGGAAAAGAAACTACTGACGTAGCCGATATCGTTGATCGTAAGGATGACGAAGAGTGTAAGCAAAACTGCAAAGCCTATCCGGAACCCGTACTCCTGTTTTTTTTGACTAAGCGGACGACCCGCTACGGCTTCATAAGCGTAGTAAACCAAATGTCCACCGTCGAGCACGGGAATAGGCATTAAATTTGCTACACCCAGTCCGATTGAAATAGCTGCCGCTAGCTGCACCATACGTAGAAGAAGGTCCTCCATACGTTGCCCAAAGGGCTTGTCTGCTTTTGCGGCGTCGACAGCAGACTTCCCTGTGATTGTCGCGATTTTAACGACACTACCCAATTGGCGGCCGTCTTCTTTACCTTGAAAAATCCGTCCCACATAGGTGCCGGTCATGGATAAGGTTTCCCCGACTTTAGACACTCCGAACCCAAGGGATTCAAAAAGACCGTATTCAAGATGAATAAGATCGGCCTCATTACTATTTATGAAAACCCCGATTTTGCCCGATGAAGACTTTCCTCCGACAAAATCCCGCTCTTCCACACGTTTTGGTGCAAGATTTATTTGAATAACCTCGCGGCCTCGCTGGATTTCAGCCTCTATATCCGTCTCGCTGCGGAGGGTGACGTAGCGGGAGAGCTTCGAGAAGGTTGAGACGTCTTGGCCGTCCATGGTGAGAATTTTATCGCCCGCCTGAATTCCCGCCTGCTCTGCCGCGCTTCCCTCTTGAACGCTTCCAACCAAAGAGGCGCGATCATAGCTCCCATAGGTAAATCCAATTCCGGCAAAAATAATTGCCGCCAGCAGGAAATTCGCCATAGGACCGGCGAGAACCACCAAGGCACGTTGCCAAACGGGACGAAAATGAAAGATGTTCTCAATGCCGGGCCCGCCTTCACGTTCGGCTTTTGCTTTCATAGCGGCTAACGCTTCTGCGTCTGGATTGCTGGCGCCAGAGGCGTCTCCGGCAAATTTGACATATCCGCCCAATGGAATGCGGGCAATCATCCACTCAGTTCCGCTTTTGGCTTTCCATTTCGCGATCGGCCTTCCGAACCCGATGGAGAACCGATCTACGGCAATTCCAAAAAAGCGGCCCACGCTGTAATGTCCCAACTCGTGAAAAAAGACGAGAAATGACAGAACAAGAATAAAACTGCTCAAGAAAATGGCGATATCAATCAAGCTTGAAAGCATGACGGCCCATTTGTCCCCTTTAAAACTTGTCGAACATAACCTCAATCATGTCGAACGCTTACCCTGACGGAGGGTTTGCCTGTTTTTTCGGGTTATAACAAGTTTACAATCTGCTCATGTGCAGTGCGGCGGGCCTCAGCATCGGAAGCAAGAATTTCGTCAATAGAGGTTGCGGGTTGAGAAAAATCTGCATTGCGGCTTAACTGGTTCAGTGTCCGCTCGACCATTTGAGAAATATCCAGAAATCCTATTTTTTCAGCCAGGAAGGCTTCGACAGCAATTTCATTTGCAGCATTAAGCGTATTGGGCGCTTTCCCCCCTGTTTCCAACGCTTCCCGGGCCAGTCTAAGTGCCGGAAAGGTTTCTAAATCCGGCTCGAAAAAGGTCAGTCCACTAATTTTGGTGAAATCCAGTCTTTCAACCGGAGCCGATATCCTAGCGGGCCATCCCATAGCGTAAGCAATCGGCGTCCGCATATCGGGCGACCCCATCTGGGCCAATACAGAGCCATCAATATATTCGACCATGGAATGAATGATAGATTGAGGGTGGACGGTCACGTCAATTTCAGCCGAGGGTCGGTTAAAAAGATAGCTCGCCTCAATCAATTCTAGTCCCTTATTCATCAAACTCGCCGAATCAATACTGATTTTTGCGCCCATATCCCATACCGGATGAGCCAGAGCATCCTGACAGGAAACAGATTTTAGCGCGTCCCGGCTTAATGTGCGAAACGGGCCGCCACTGGCCGTTAAAATCAGGCGACGAATTCCCTTTACGTCTTTCTCTAATACCTGAAAGATCGCATTATGTTCGCTGTCTACAGGCAATAGTGTAGCCCCGTGTTTTTTCACTTCCGCCATAAAATGATCGCCGGCGCATACAAGGCATTCCTTATTTGCCAGGCCGACATGACGCCCTTGCCTGACGGCGGCGAGTGTAGGTTCTAAGCCGGCGGCGCCCATAATGGCCGCCATGGTAAAATCCGTTTGCAAAGAGGCTGCCTCGACTAAGGCGTCGCGCCCCAAGCCGATCTTTACGTTTGTCCCTGACAAGGCCGATTTCAGAATGTGCCCCTGACTTTCATCCGCCAAAGCCACGAACTCAGCATTGAACTTAATAGCTTGGTCAGCCAGTTTTCGGGCCGAACGGCACGCAGTCAAAGCGACAATTTTATAGGTTTCCGGCTCTGCCCGGGCCACAATATCAAGTGTATTTTCCCCGATAGATCCTGTGGATCCCAGAACCGTTAATCGTTTCGTCATGGATCTAAATCGGCCAGAGAGAAGGGAAAACGAGAATGATAAGTCCGAACCCAACACTTGCGGCCATCAGACTGTCTAGCCGGTCCAGAAGACCGCCATGTCCTGGCAATAGCTCGCCTGTATCCTTTACCTGCAGGCGCCGTTTTAGACCGCTTTCAAACAGGTCTCCCCCGACAGAAAGGAGCACGACGGGTACCGCCATAAACAAACCTAAAAGAAGCCCGCCTTCTATAACCAAGGTGACAAACGCGCCGACGAAAATTGCGAGTACGAGCCCGCTAAAAAAACCCGACCATGTCTTATTTGGAGAGAGCTTGGGAGAAAGCTTTGGCCCCTTGAAATAACTTCCCCCGAAATAGGCTCCGACATCCGCAGCGACAACGACAGCAATGATGAAAAAGAGCGTTTTGAAACCGCTCGTATGAAATCCGACCGCATTCCCGCGAAGACCAATAATCGTCAGACAAGGAATGAGAATATATAGAAGCCCCAACCCGGCCCATTTCCATCCATCGCTACGGCGCATTCGTTCCGCTGCGCATAGCCAAGCCGTCACGATTGAGGCAATTCCCGCATAGATCCAAAGGCCCTGAACCGCGTAGATACAGCCTACGAGAACACCGAGAACAGGAATTATATAGGAAAGACGAGTGGCTGTTTGGTCCGACATTCGAACCCATTCATAGCTGATGCGGATCGTAAATAGCGCCGCGAGCGCCGCCCACAGCCATCCACCAAAATAGAACGGCGCCATACAAATAAGAGCAAGTGCCACAGCAGAGGTGACGCGAATTCCGAGGTTTTTCCAGGTCTTTTTAGTCTCAGGCAGAATAGACGGGCTCATGACAACAGGCTCATAGATCAGGCCACTTCCGACGCTGAGAGATTACCAAAACGGCGATCCCGGCGCTGAAACTCGCGGATGCAGTCTTCCAGATCGGCTTTGGTGAAATCTGGCCAAAGGACATCGGTGAAAACAAATTCCGCATAAGCCGCCTGCCAGAGCAGAAAGTTACTTATCCGTTTTTCCCCGCTTGTGCGGATAACGAGATCCGGGTCAGCTATCCCTGCCGTATCGAGAAACGACTCCAACACTTCAGAAGTCAAAGTGTCTTCGGTATAGCCTGCCGCCATAGCATGTCTGGTGGCGCGAACTAATTCATCTCGTCCGCCATAGTTAAAAGCGATATTGAGCTCAAAGCTCGTATTATCTTCTGTGGTGGACTGTACTTCGTTAATTAGCGCCAAAAGGTCAGGCTTTAATCCCTCCCGCGACCCCAAAATGCGAATTTTCACGCCGCGCTCATTCAGGGTTTTCAGGTCCTGCTCGACATATTCTCGTAGCAGATTAAAAAGCGCCGCTATTTCTGCCTTGGGACGAGACCAGTTTTCTGTCGAAAAACTATAAAGGGTCAAGCACTTCACCCCGATTTCCGACGCGCCTTCAACAATACGTCGAACGGTTTTAACACCGGCCTGATGCCCAAACACGCGGGGACGATGACGGGCCTGCGCCCATCGTCCGTTTCCGTCCATGATAATCGCTATATGGGCCGGAAAGGTGTCGGGATATGTCGACGATAGCCCCAAATCTAGACCTGCATGATCTCTTTGGTTTTATGTTCCAGCGCACTGTCAATCTGGCCGATTACAGTGTCTGTTGCTTTTTGCACGTCACTGGAATGGGCCTTCTGCTCATCCTCGGAAATTTCTGAGCTTTTCTCGAGCTTCTTAAGCGTGTCCATAGCATCACGCCTTACATTCCGAACGGCAATTTTTGCATTTTCAGAATAGGTTCCCGCCACTTTGGCCAAATCTCGTCGACGTTCTTCTGTCAAAGGCGGCATGGGAATCCGAAGGGTTTGACCATCAGTAATAGGGTTAAGTCCTAACGTGCTCTGGCGCAGCGCTTTTTCAACGGCGGCGACCATGGTCTTATCCCAGACACTGACCATCAACATACGGGCTTCCGGTACGCTGACAGACCCGACCTGATTGAGCGGGACTTCCGAGCCATAAGCATTAACGTGAATACCGTCTAGGAGTCCGGCATTGGCCCGGCCTGTTCTCAAACCTCCAAATTCACTTCTTAAAGACGCAAGCGCCCCGTCCATTCTTTTGCGGTAATCCGCCATTTTAAATTCAGCCATCTGGTGTCTCCAAATTCTATTTCATCTAACCCATTCCCCGGGCTAAATTAAGCCCGGATCACGTTCGTATTGTGGTGCAGGTTCCCTTGCCTGACATGACTTTGTCAAATCCGCCCTGTTGATGCAATGAAAACACGATAATCGGGATGTCATTCTCTCTCATTAACGTTACCGCCGCCGCGTCCATCACCTTTAAATCATCTGTGAGGACTTTTTGATAGGTGAGCGTATCATAGCGTTTGGCGTCAGGATTAAGTTTAGGATCACTATCATAGACGCCGTCCACTTGCGTACCCTTTAAGAGAGCCCCGCACCGCATTTCCGCCGCTCGGAGAGCCGCGGCGGTATCGGTTGTGAAATAAGGATTACCAGTTCCGGCCGCAAATATTACGACGCGACCCTTTTCCATGTGGCGAACGGCGCGGCGGCGAATATAAGGCTCGCAGACGGTTTGCATGGGAATAGCGGATAGCACGCGCGTATCCACACCTTGTTGTTCCAACGCGCTTTGCATCGCCAAAGAGTTCATCACCGTCGCCAACATACCCATATAGTCGGCCGTAGAGCGTTCAATTCCGCCCGCCGCTGCACTCAGTCCACGAAAGATATTTCCGGCGCCGATAACGAGAGCGATTTGAAGACCTTGAGCATGGGCCTCTGCAACCTCTTTGGCGATCCTCGCCGTCATCTTAGTATCAATTCCGTAGTCTTGTTCGCCCATCAAGGCTTCACCGGAAAGCTTTAAAAGAACGCGATTATAATTATATTTCGTCATGGCCTGCCTGTCATGCCCAAGTCGGAAGGAGACTCGGTTTTCAAGCGTTATAACGGTTGAGACGCGTGATGCCAGTGATGTTTATCCGTTTTGGTCCAAGAGTGTCAGGCGCATAAGGAATATCCGGCAAATAAAAAACCGCGCCTCAAACGAGACGCGGCTTTCTAATTTTTCATCCAAGCCCTTCGGATTGGAAGTTTATACAAATACTAACCGCCTTTTACGGCCGCGGCGACTTCTGCAGCGAAGTCTTCTTCTTTCTTTTCGATACCATCGCCGACGCCCATACGGACATAACCGGTCATTTTAATATCTGAACCAAGGGCTTTAGATTCATCGGCAATGACTTGCTCGATAGAACGCTCACCGTCCATGACAAAAATTTGTGTCATGAGAACAGACTCCTTGAAGAATTTGACCATGCGGCCTTCAACCATCTTATCAACAATGGATTCCGGCTTGCCGGATTCCAAAGCTTCAGCCTTAAGCATTTCGCGCTCTTTGGCCACGAGGTCTTGATCCAAATCATCAACAGTCAAAGCCAGCGGGTTCGTCGCGGCGATATGCATAGCAATTTTCTTGCCGAGATCTTCGAGCTTCGCTTCGTCAGCAGCCGATTCAAGCGCAACCAAAACACCGATTTTACCCATGCCTTCTGTTGCGGCGTTGTGGATATACCCCGCCACGGCGCCTTCTGAAACCGTCAGGCGCGCCATGCGGCGTAAAGACATATTTTCGCCGATCTTACCGACAAGGGTTGTCAAATGGTCTTTGACGCTCTCGCCAGAGCCCGTTTTCGCATTTGCCAACTCTTCAGTACTGTCCACTGTGACCGCCAATCCGGCAATTTCAGAAACGGCTGTTTGGAAGGCTTCATTGCGGGCAACGAAGTCTGTTTCAGAGTTAACTTCGACAACGGCTCCGGTCTGAGGCGCAAGCGCAACAGCCACGAGGCCTTCGGCGGCAATACGGCCAGCTTTTTTGTCAGCTTTGGCAATGCCTTTTGTGCGCAACCAATCCGCCGCCGCTTCGAGGTCGCCATTGGTTTCGTTCAATGCTTTTTTACAATCCATCATACCGGCGGATGTTTGATCACGCAGGCTTTTCACCATTGCGGCTGTAATCTGTGCCATGGGAGGTCTCCTTATGGGTCAATCATTAAATAAGTTCGGCCCCTATTTGGGGCGCGAAAAGAAAAATGGAAGGGGCGGAGATTCCGCCCCTATATTCTTAGAGGCTAAGTTTAAGCTTTTTTGGCTGAAACCAGACCTTTGGCCTGCTCGACCCAATCACCGGACGCCAATTTGCCGCCAAGATCGTGAGCTTCTTCTAACTCTTCAATTTGCTTTTCTGTCAGCTCTGACATGACCTGCAACGATGTAATGCCGGCCTCCGCAAGGACTTTTTTGTATTTCGGGCCAATGCCGTCAATATCAGCAATGTCGCTCAGCTCAGGTTTCACATCAGCTTCTTGCTCTGGCGTCGCGGGTTGAGCCGTTGTGGCTTCTAACGCGGGAGATGGGGCTACCTCTTCTTTTGCGGGAGCAGCTTCTTGTTGTGCAGGCGCTTCCTCTTGGACAGGCGCCATATTCATGGCCAGCTCTTCCGGATTTTCGGACGCGCCGAGATCTGCCCCGACAGACGCCGCAGCTTCTGTCATGCCATCAAGAATAGCATCCGCGATCAATTCGCAATAAAGCTGGATGGCACGAGCCGCGTCATCATTACCCGGAATTGGCATATCAGCAGATTCTGGGTCACAATTAGAATCCAGAACCGCGATAACAGGAATACCCAAACGACGCGCTTCGAGAATGGCAATGCCCTCTTTGTTTGTATCAATAACGAACATCAAGTCAGGCTTGCCGCCCATATCTTTAATACCGCCAAGCGCTTTTTCGAGCTTTTCCATTTCGCGAGCAAGCTTGAGGTTTTCTTTCTTGGTCAGACCTGTATCTGCGTCTGCACCTTCGTCGCCAAGCATGGCTTCAAGTTCTTTCAAGCGTGTGATGGATTTTGTTACAGTCTGCCAGTTTGTGAGCATTCCGCCGAGCCAACGGTGATTAACGTAATATTGAGCAGAGCGCTTGGCCGCTGCGGCAACAGGCTCAGACGCCGCGCGTTTCGTTCCGACGAACAAAACACGTCCGCCTTTGGCGGCAACGTCGCGAACTTCTTTTAAAGCCTGATGCAAAAGAGGAACTGTCTGGGACAGATCAAGAATATGAATATTTGAACGGGCGCCGAATATATACGGGGCCATTTTAGGGTTCCAGCGATGTGTCTGGTGACCAAAGTGAACGCCAGCTTCGAGCAATTGACGCATTGAAAATTCAGGTAGGGCCATGGATATCTCCTTGTTCCGGTTGACCATATGCAGGGTGTGAAGTCTCCCCACCACGGGGCCACTCACCGGAATGGACGAAAGGCTATATGCCGGACGCCCGCACCTGCATGCGAATTAGTGAGGGCGACATAGCGTAAATGGGCCGGGATGCAAGAGATTTATTCGGTTGGGACGTATGACAAGCATTTTTCCGCAACCGAAAGGCGTCCCCGCCTCTCAGATGAAGAAACAGCAAAAGGAAAAGCGCATTAAGCCGCAATTTCGCGTATGATTTCTACCGCCGGATTAACGCGGATAGCCTTTTGAATTTTCAGATCGATTCCCCAGTTTCCGGCAAGCTTCCAACTGGCCTCGCGGGTTTTATCCAAAGGCGCTGAAATCATAATGTAACCGGAGTTTTGATAAGGCGCATTTTTGAGCTGATGAAGAAGCGCCTCCAAAGAATCCAATGTCTCGGCGGTGGCATTTCTAAGACGGATATTAATTCCGACAATCTTGGCCTCGGGCGGCTTGGCGTCCAAAGCTGTCATCGCCTCGGCAAAGAGCCGCACATCCCCGTCCCCGCCCTCGGCTTTGACCTTGACCTGAACCAAATTTCCAGGACTGAGATCATCGCGATTGGTCAGCAAAATCTTTTCCGTGAACAAGACCTCATACTCTCCGGTCGGGTCCGATAGAGCGACAAAGGCAAATTTCTTCCCGCGTTTGGACAGCCGCTCTTGCTTACGCAGAACGACCCCCGCAAGGTTAAGCTTACATTCTTTTCCGCTACGGGCGTAACGTTCCCCGATATCAACAGCGCTGGTACACTTATCAAGACTGCCTTTTTCCAGATGTTCATCCAGTGGATGTCCGCCCAAATAAAACCCGACCGCGCCCAATTCATGGTTTAACGTTTCGATTGATCCCCAAGGTGGAGCGTATTCCAGATCGGGATCTTCCATTGGGACGACATCCCCGAACAGGCTGACTTGATTGCTGGAGCGTTCGCGCGCGGCCAGAGTGCCTATATCCTGCAAAATCGAAGAGGAGGCCAAAACACTGGCGCGGTTTAGGTCAAGACAATCAAATGCGCCCGCCCGCGCCAGATTTTCAATCGCGCGTTTATTGACGAGCCGCATATCAACCCGGTGCGCAAAGTCATACAAATCTTTGAAAGGGCCGCCCTCTTTCCGAACGCTGACGACATGGCGCATTGCGTCCAGCCCCACATTTTTAAGGGCTCCCAAAGCGTATAGAACTTTCCCGTCTTTTACGTCAAAATCAGCTTCAGAGCGGTTCACACAGGGCGGTTCAATTTCAAGCCCCATGCGTTTCCCTTCCTGATAAAACTGCGCCAGTTTTTCGACATTGGCGAGATCAAGAGACATAATGGCGGCTATAAATTCGGCCGGATAAAGCGCTTTCAGATAGGCCGTCTGGAAAGAGATCATGGCATATGCCGCAGCGTGGGATTTGTTAAAACCATACCCCGCAAATTCATTGACGAGCTCAAAAATCTCGCCTGCTAAACGCCCATCCACATCGCGCTCAACCGCCCCGTCAATAAACTTTGATTTTTGTCGGTCCATTTCGGCCTGGTCTTTTTTACCCATGGCGCGGCGGAGCAAATCCGCATCTCCGAGCGAAAATCCGGACAGGGTTTTGGCGATCTCCATCACCTGTTCCTGATAAATAATAATCCCGTAAGTTTCCTTAAGAATGGATTCCAGCTTTGGATGAGGAAAGGTAATTTCCTGACGCTCAAATTTGCGATCAATATAGTCGGGGATGTTTCTCATCGGCCCGGGGCGATAGAGCGAGATCAAGGCGGTCAGTTCTTCGATTGAGCCCGGCGCCATTTTCCGGAGCACGTCGCGCATCCCCGAACTTTCAAGCTGGAACACACCGGCCGACAGGCCTTCGGATAAAGGCGCGTAAGCCTCTGGCGTGTTGGTGCTGACTTTTGACCAATCGACCGTGATGTCGCGTTTGACGAGATATTTCAGACATCGATCAATGACCGTCAATGTCTTTAAGCCGAGAAAGTCGAACTTCACCATTCCGGCTTTTTCGGCCCATTTCATTGTAAATTGTGTGGCGGGGATGTCTGAACGCGGATCCCGATAAAGCGGGACGAGCTGTTGCAGCGGACGATCGCCAATAACCACGCCCGCCGCATGGGTCGACGCGTTTCGATACAAGCCTTCGAGTTGCAGGGCCGTATCAAGAAGGGCTTTGACAGAAGGCTCCGCCTTGCGGGCGTCCTGCAATGCGGGTTCCATGTTAATTGCCTGCGCCAAAGAGACAGGATTAGCCGGGTTGGACGGGACAAGTTTAGCGAGTCGGTCCACCTGCCCAAGCGGCATTTGCATTACACGTCCAACATCGCGGACGACAGCGCGTGCTTGCAACGTTCCGAAAGTGATAATCTGGGCGACTTGTCCGTCGCCATATTTCCGGCGGACGTAATCAATGACTTCGCCGCGGCGTTCCTGACAAAAGTCGATATCGAAATCGGGCATGGAGACACGTTCCGGATTAAGGAAACGTTCAAAGAGCAGGCCATATCGTAGAGGGTCCAAATCCGTAATGGTCAATGCCCAAGCGACCACAGACCCCGCACCGGATCCCCGACCTGGGCCAACAGGAATGCCCTGTTCTTTGGCCCATTTGATAAAATCCGCAACGATTAAAAAATAGCCCGGAAAACCCATATTTTTAATAATGCCGAGTTCAAAATCGAGCCGTTCAAAATAGACGTCTTCTGTTTCGGCCATATCAACGACTTCAAGTCGTTTGCGGAGACCGTCTTTGGCCTGTTGCGCCAAAATGTCCGCCTCTGATAATGACCCATCGCCAAAATTGGGAAGGATAGGTTTGCGTTTTTCCGACTTCACGGAACAGCGTCGCGCAATGTTCAAAGTGTTCTCTATCGCCTCTGGCAGATCGGCAAAAAGGTCCAGCATTTGCTCCGGTGATTTCAAATAGTGATGGCCCGTCAGTTTACGTCTGTTTTTCTCCAGGACATAAGAGCCTTCTGACATGGCGAGCAAAACATCATGCGCCTCGTGCATTTCCGGGTCGAGGTAATAGGGCTCATTGGTCGCGACCAGTGGAAGGCCTTTATCATAAGCAAAATCAAGAAGTATGGGTTCGGCTTTTTCCTCTTCGGGTGTGTTATGCCGTTGCAGCTCGACATACAGGCAGTCAGGAAAAAGCGATATCAGGCGGTCAAGCCAGCTTTCCGCCTCTTCCAAACGGTCTTGAACAATAAGCTTGTTTAAAACACCGTCAGGGCCGCCCGTTAACGCGATCACGCCTTCTGTCCGGCCCGTTAGAAAATCTGCTTTCACATGCGCCAAATCCGTCGGCTCGACATCCAGAAATGCCGAGGAAGACAGCGCCATGAGATTCTCATAGCCCTTCTCATTTTTCGCAAATAGCACAAGAGTGCCGTCCGGATCTTTTCGGATTTGCCCCGGCTGCAAAGGTATGCCGATATCCATCGACAAAGTTAGCCCGATAATAGGCTGCACTCCAAAGCCAGCCATTGTGTCAGAAAATTCAAGAGCCCCGCAGAGATTATTGGTGTCAGTCAGACCAACAGCCGGGAAATTCCAATCCGCGCACCGCGCGCCCAGTGGCTTCATTTTCAATGCGCCCTCTAACATTGAGTAAGGCGAGCGCGTCCGAAGAGGTACAAAATCCAAGCGACGAATAGCCATGCCCTCTCCTTTCTATCAGTCCAAACTTCTGTTGGACGTCTCTTATATCAATCGGGAGCTAGCCTCCCAAGACCATCATCCACATGGTCATCACACCGACAAACCCTGCCAGAACGGCGCCTGAAACAATATCCATTGCGAGTTGTTTTGCCATCTTTATCCCCAATAAAACCATTGATGTTCTATTTTTGTTCTACACCCTTATCTTAAAGAGTCAAACTGATTCTGGGGATATATTCCTGAGGCTCTGTGGATAAGTCTTTTACGCAGGAGGATGAAGCCCTTATGAGATGGCGACACAGCCCCTTGGAGAAAGGGTTAAGGGAAACAATAAATCAAGAGAAGGCGCTAGGCGCGGATTAGGCTCTGGATGGAGCCTTTAAGGGCACCACAAGGCCATCGCGCACCGTAAAGACGCGATCCATATATTGGGTCAATTCCATATTATGAGTAGCAACAAGGGCGGCGACCCCTTCCCTGCGAGTCAAATCAAATAAGCTCTGGAACACCGAAGATGATGTGGCGGGATCAAGGTTTCCGGTTGGTTCGTCAGCCAGAAGAATTTTGGGCTTATTCGCGAGCGCGCGGGCAATTGCAACGCGCTGTTGCTCCCCGCCTGACATTTGCGACGGCTTGTGATGCATACGCGCTTCTAGGCCTAAGAGGGTTAAGAGCCGCCGTGCCTCGGCGATGGCAACACGTTCGGCCTTTCCAGCTATCATTTGCGGGATGACAACGTTGTCTTCTGCCGAAAACTCCTTTTGCAAATGATGGAATTGATAGACAACGCCAATTGTTTCGCGGCGTATGGCCGTGCGTTTATCATCAGAAAGCTTCAAACACTCCCGCCCGCCAATATAGACTTCTCCGGCATTAGGTTTTTCAAGCAATCCAGCGGCATGAAGCAATGTGGATTTACCTGATCCGGACGGCCCAATCAGTCCCACCATCTCACCCGGGAAAATATCAATATCAGCGCCGGCCAAAACATTCAGCAGGGACAGGCCAGACTGGTAAGAACGGTGCAAATTCCGCACAGACAGTATGGGGCGGGTTTGGCTCATATTTTCCCCCTATTCATATCGCAGTCCCTCGACGGGATCGACTTTAGAGGCGCTGAGAGCCGGAAAAAAGGTCGCGGCGGCGGAAATCAGAAACCCCCAAAAAGCGACGCCAAAAACTTCGGTCCAGACAATTTTGGCCGGTATACCACCAGAAAGCTGGTAAACATCTTCGGGGAATAATTCGGTGCCCGTTACAAATTCGATAGCGGCCTGAACGGCGCCTATATTCAAGCAAAAGAGAATACCAATAATTAGCCCGGCGAGAGTGCCGAGAATCCCGATCATCGCGCCCGACATAAAAAATATCCGCAAAACCCCTGCGCGAGACGCGCCGATTGTCCTAAGAATTGCGATGTCTTTAGACTTGTTTTTCACCAACATAATCATAGAGGCAAGTACGGGGAAAGCGGCGATTATAACGACGATCATAAAGATAAAGCGCATGGCGATTTGTTCGGTGCGCAAAGCGGTCGCCGTTGTCGCATTCCGGTCTTTCCAAGTGGTGATGAAAACAGGTTCTTGAGCCGCATTTCCGACAGGTTTTTTCAGGATGTCAATCATATCCGGATTTTCAAGTCTCAGCTGAATTTCACCTGATGGTTTACCCCCGTCAAAGAGAAGCGTCGCCTCGTCATAATCCATATAAATATAAGTCTGGTCTGTAACAAGAAGCCCGACTTCGAAAACGGCGCCTATTGTGTAAACCTTTTTAATCGGCTGCGGGCCGGTCACAGTTGTGCGGGTGCGCGGTGAAAATACCATGAGTCTGTCCCCTGCCCGAAGGCCAAGCCCGGCCGCTAAACGCCCGCCAATAGCTATCGTCTGGTCTGAGCCTTCGCCCTGCCCGAATGTATCCAGACTGCCTTGCGTAACGGATTGCGAGATAAGGTCGTAATCTCTCAGGTTCTCGGGCCGAATGCCGATTACTTGCGCAAGTGAGAACTGGCTATTGGCTTGCACGCCCGTATAGCTCTGATTGAACTGAAACGCTTCATCAACACCCGGAACGCTGGCAAGACGCTCCTCCATTTCTTTCATGCTTTCCGGGGTCGGCTGCGGCGACGAACTCGCAACATACATATGGCCTTCACTGCCAACCGTCAGGCGGATCATATCATCGCGAAAGCCGTTCATAATCGACATAATGATAATCATCGCGGCAATCGCTAGCATGATACATGTAAAGGAAATGGCCGCAATCAACCCCACGCCACCTTGGGTTTTCTTCGCCCGCAAATAGCGCATGGCGATACGGCGCTCAATCGCGCCGAAAGGTTTGTTTTGCTTTATGGTAATGTCTTGGCTCAAGAGCCGAGTTCCGTTTGCAAAAAGACCATCGCCGCCGCCGGGCTGAGCTCATGCCTTTCACCGGAACGGCGATTTTTAATTTCGACAACGCCTTTTTTCAGTCCTCGAGGCCCTATGGTCACTTGGTAAGGCAAGCCGATCAGATCCATGCGAGAGAATTTGACCCCGCCGCGATCATTTGTGTCATCATAAAGAGGCTCGCATCCCGCGTTGGAGAGCTGGGTATAGAGATTTTCGCAGGCAGCGTCCGCTTCGGCGTCACCGGATTTAAGATTGATAATTCCGACTCCAAATGGGGAGACGGATTTCGGCCAGATAATGCCGTCTTCGTCGTGGCTGGCTTCGATAATGCCGCCGACCAAGCGGGACACACCGACGCCGTAAGAGCCCATCATAACCGTATGTTCTTTCCCGTCAGGCCCCATAACTTTGGCCTTCATCGGCGCGGAATATTTATCACCGAAATAGAAGATATGCCCCACTTCAATCCCGCGCGCAGTGAGTTGTTTATCTTCCGGAATTTTGGCAAATTCGTTTGCGTCGTGCATTTCGTCCGCAGCGGCGTAGAGCGCGGTTCTCTCATCTACGTGCTTTGACAAATCAGCAGAAAAATCAATGTCACCAGGGGCGTCCATCTCGACCAGATCTTTGTGACAGAAAACTTCACTCTCGCCTGTCTCGGCTAGAATAACAAATTCATGGGACAAATCTCCGCCAATGGGGCCAGTATCTGCCTTGACCGGAATGGCTTTCAGACCCAAACGCGCGAACGTATTGAGATAGGCCACAAACATTTTATTATAGGATAAGCGAGCCGCCTCTTTATCGATATCAAAGCTGTAAGTATCTTTCATCAGAAATTCGCGGCCGCGCATAACGCCGAAACGCGGGCGAGTTTCATCGCGGAATTTCCATTGGATATGATAAAGAAGTTTAGGTAAATCTTTGTAAGACCGGACATAACTGCGGAAAATATCCGTAATCATATCTTCATTCGTTGGCCCGTAGAGCATTTCGCGGTCGCCGCGATCCGTAATACGGAGCATTTCAGGACCGTAAGCATCATAGCGCCCTGTCTCTTTCCAGAGGTCGGCACTTTGGATTGTCGGCATGAGCATCTCTACCGCCCCAGCCTTATTCTGTTCTTCGCGAACAATGCGTTCTATATTTCGAAGAACCTTCAACCCCAGCGGCAACCAGCTATAAATGCCAGCGCTATTTTGCTTAATCATCCCGGCCCGCAACATATATTGATGCGAAGCGATAGTTGCTTCGGCCGGCGTCTCTTTCAGAAGCGGCAGGAAGTAATTGGAAAGACGCATAAAAGACTCGATTTAATAAAGCTTTGGCATAGCCCGACTTTCGCAAGGCAACAAGTCAAAGCCTCTGCTGACAAGAAGAATTTATTCAAGGACAAATTTATTCAAAAGGCCGGAAACCTAATAGTCGTTTTGTTTCACCAAGGTGCCGAACATGTTCCAATCCAGCCAACCTGAGATAATTAGACCACATGAGATAACCCAGATAACGGTTGCGATGACCGAGGTAATTATAAATTTTTTCTTTATCTGGCTATCGACCGGCGCCCCCGGCTCTGACCCTTTTACAATGTCCTCAGATTCGGCCTGCCCCTTTACTCCTATGGGTAGGACGGCAAACAATACGACCCACCAAATAATCAAATACATAACAAGTAAGGAGAACCAATTCATCAGGGATAGTCCTTAGTGACTTTCCATCAATTCAATCAAAACGCCGCCCGCATCCCCGGGGTGAAGAAAGACAACGGGTGTGCCATGGGCTCCAATTCGGGGCTCGCCCAAAACGCGCATACCGCGCTTTTCCATTAAGGCTTTGGCCTCGTGAATATCTTCAACTTCGAAGCAGATATGATGCTGCCCGCCTTTAGGGTTTTTTTCTAAGAACTTAAGAATAGGAGACGTCTCGCCATAAGGTTCTATCAGTTCCACCTGCCCGCTCGGTAAGTTCACGAACGCAAATTTCACGCCTTGAGGCGCAAGAACTTTGGGCTCGGTGCAATCTGTTACGCCGAGCGTGTCGCGATAAAACTTAAGCGCTTTTTCAATATTTGGGACGGCAACGCCGACATGGTTTAAGGGGCCAATCATGTTTTCACCTTATGAGCTATAACTTCTACAATTGTTCGTTTATCTGTCCGCTCTCTGACGCGGCGCTTAATGCGTGAGGTTAGCTTTTCTTCGATCAGCTCTTCCTCTTTAAGCGCTTTCTGAGACAGGTCGTCATACGCTTCCATGGCGGCATCTTCGACTATATCTAAAAGAACTTCCAGAATTTCGCCGTTTTTACCTTCGGGGAACCCACTTATACGAGGTTCAGGGCCGCTGACAATGCGGCCTTTTTGATCCACTACAAGGCTAACGCTGACATGACCCGCATAGGCCATTTTACGGCGCAGGCGCAGCCCTTCATCCAAAGACGAGACAATCGCGGTTCCATCTTGGTGAAGGCGGCCGGACGGTGTGATATCGACGACTTCAGGGCCGTTTGGCGCAATACGTATCATCTCGCCATTTTTAGGAGGGTAAGCTTTCTTAATGCCGAGCGATTTCGCCAGACGCGCATGTTCCAGTAAGTGGCGTCTTTCGCCATGAACGGGAATGGCAATTTCCGGCTGCACCCAATCATACATGCGCGTAAGCTCGTCGCGACACGGGTGGCCTGACACATGGATGGGGCGGTCTTTTTCTGTCACAATATGTACGCCATCATCGGCCAAGGCATTCTGCAAAGCAAAGATATTCTTATCATTACCCGGTATGATTTTGGACGAAAAGATAACCACATCATCTTCGCCGAATTTTACGTTGCGGTGCTGTCCGGCTGCGATACGTGACAAGGCCGCGCGCGGCTCGCCTTGGCTACCGGTACACAAATAAAGCACATGGGCCGACGGCATAGAACTGGCTTCTTCTTCGCTGATCAAAGCTCCCACATCTTTCAACAGGCCAACCGACTTAGCGGCGCCAACCATTCTCTTCATGGACCGCCCGACAAGACAGACAGAACGGTCATTATCTTTGGCCGCCATCATGACCGATTCGAGACGGGCCACATTCGACGCGAACGCCGCCACTGCGACGCCGACGCCTTTATATTCCCGGACAACTTTTTCGAGCTCTTCGCGAACCCCCTCTTCCGATCCCGCTTCGCCGGGGCTGAAAACATTCGTGGAATCGCAGATCATCGCTGTGACACCCGCTTTACCCAGTTCCCGCAATGCCTGTTCATCAACAGGATCACCAATTTGCGGAGACGGATCAATTTTCCAGTCGCCTGTATGTAAAACGGTTCCCAGAGCAGTCTTGATAACGAGCGCGTTGGGCTCTGGAATCGAATGCGTCAGAGTAATCATGTCAAAATCAAACGGGCCGAGACTGAATGAGCCTTTTAGGGGGACGTCCCGAAGCTCTACACTGTCGAGCAACCCGAACTCGCTCAAGCGGTCTTTAACCAAATACATGGTGAACGGAGTGGCATAGACCGGGCAACGCAAACGCGGCCAAAGGCGGGCCAAAGCGCCCATATGGTCTTCATGTGCGTGAGTAAGCACAATACCCAAGATATTACCGCGTTGTTCCTCAAGAAAGGAAATATCCGGCATGATAATTTCGACACCGGGCGTATCCGGACCGCCAAATGTTACGCCTATATCAACGATAACCCATTGGCGGTTGTCTTCTGGGCCGAACCCGAAAGCATTCAGGTTCATACCGATTTCGCCGCTTCCGCCCAATGGCAGAAAGACGAATTCATCGCCCTTTTTATTATTTTTTTTCATAAAATTTCTTTGTCCTGACGAAGGCGTCAGTGTTTCTTTTTCTTATTTGGATGGCTTATTCCTATTCAGGCGCCAAATCTCATATAGTCCATCAATTGTTAATTTCGAGTCGTAATGCTGAATTGTCGCGGAGGCCCCTTCGAAAAGAGAAGCCACGCCGCCTGTTCCAATCACAGTAAAATCCCGACCATCTTCTTCGATTATCTGTTTCACAAGCCCGTCAATCAAACTGATATATCCCCAGAAAATTCCGGATTGCATCGCGCCAACCGTATCTTTGCCAATGACTCTTGGAGGTTTTTTAATCTCGATCCGAGGGAGCCTAGCCGCCGCCTCGTGTAGCGCTTTAACGGAAAGGTTTATCCCGGGCGCGATAATGCCGCCTTCGAAGTGACGATCCGCCGATACGATGTCAAAAGTGGTCGCCGTGCCGCTATCCACGACAATAAGAGGGCCAACATAACGCTGCACAGCGCCTAGCGCCGTGACCAACCTGTCGGCGCCAACCTGCTCAGGATTGTCAATACGAACCCCTATGCCAATATTGACTCCCTCCTCACCTACAATAATGGGATCAATGTCTAGGTGGCGACGCGCGAGGTTACGCATATTAAAAAGACCTTGCGGCACCACGGTCGAGATCACGCAGTCTGAAATATCCTTGAAACTTAAATCCTGCATTTCCAAGAGCTGATGGAACCAAACCGCATATTCATCGGCCGTTCGGGTCGAATCCGTCGCAATACGCCATTCGATGATCCAGTCTTTGCCGTCATGAATAGCAAAGAGCGTGTTCGTGTTTCCGGTATCAATGGCCAGCAGCATATATTTTCCGATTATCGATAGCGCCTAAAGCAGGACATCGCCCGCGAGTATGTGTTGCAGAGTGCCATCCTCTAAACGGAGCTGCAATGCTCCATTTTCACCGAGCGTTTCAAATGTGCCTATAATTTGTTTATTATCCAGATTAACTGTGATCGTCTCCCCCAGTCGGGCTGCGCGCGTAAGCCAGGCCTCACGTATGGGCGAAAACCCTTTGGTCTGAAGGGTTTCAATCCCATCGGTGATGAATCTACTAAGTTGCGCCAGCACCGGATCAGGGCCGGAATAGATTGGCTCCGCCCTTTCCATATCTGTCTCCGGAATATGCGCCAATAAATGCGTTACAGGGTAAGGTTGGTCGTCGGGATGATCTTGCAGATTCAAGCCGACACCAATGGTGAGCCAGCCCTCTCCGGCCTCCAGCAAGATCCCGCCGATTTTTGCGCCGTCCACAAGAACGTCGTTTGGCCATTTCAAGCGAATTAAATCAGACTTGATATAGGTTTCAAATGTCTTCGCGACGGCCAGCGCGACAACAAAACTTACCAAGGGTTTTAGCGCTGGGTCTGATTTCCACGGGTACAATCCACTCGCAAAAAGGTTTCCGCTTCTGGAAACCCATTCTCGGCGGCGACGTCCTCGCCCGTCTGTCTGGCGACCTGCCATAACCCATGTAGCTTCAATTTCGTCCTCTTGGGCCAGATCTTTCACAATGTCCTGTGTAGACCCGACCTCATCAAAATAAAGAAATTTCAAGGTGTGATACCGCTAGAAAAGGCTCTCGGCCGCAAGAGTGATTAGGCCTTGTGCCCCCGTTGAAATTCCGGGGAGTAACAAAATAGGCAAAATCAAAAGTGCGCTGACCAGACTTATATAGCGGAGGCTTTGCGGGGCTTCGACGAATTCATGGCGTTCTTCATCAAACCACATGGTTTTAATAACACGCAGATAATAAAACGCGCCAATAACGGATGCCACCAAGGCAATTACCACCAAAGGCATGAGGCCCGCATCGGCCGCGGGAAGAAAAGCGAAAAGCTTACCAAAGAAACCAAGAAGCGGAGGAATACCCATAAGCGAAAACATGAACATTGTCATCAATATCGCCATGCCGCGATTGGACGTCGAGAGACCGGCCAAGTCTGAAATCTGCTCTACCATGCCGTTGCGAATACGCATTTGCAGAATAAGCGCAAAAATCCCGATAACCGAAATGACGTAAATACTCATAAAGACGAGCATCCCTTGCACTCCGGCCACAGTGCCTGCCGCAAGGGGCACGAGGGCATATCCCATATTGGCAATTGAGGAGTAGGCCATAAGGCGTTTGATATTGGTCTGCTGTAAAGCGCCAAGCGCGCCGACCACCATAGACAAAACCGAGATGACAATAATCACTTGCTGCCAGCTCTCTGTAATACCTTCAAACGGTCCAACCAGAACGCGGGCAATTAAAGCCATAGCTGCAAATTTTGGGGCGGCAGAGAAAAAGCCTGTAACCGGTGTGGGGGCCCCCTCATAAACATCAGGCGTCCACATATGGAACGGGGCCGCAGAGATTTTGAATGCCAGTCCACAGAGTAGGAAGACCATACCCGCAATAATACCCGGTGTTGTGCCGGAGTCGTTGACAGCGTTTGCAATTCCGGAAAATTCGATGGAACCAGTGAACCCATAAATCAGTGAGGCCCCGTAAAGTAGTAAGCCGGAGGACAATGCCCCGAGCACGAAATATTTCAGGCCGGCCTCTGAGGCGCGCAAGCTATCGCGGTTAAACGCCGCCATGACGTAAAGCGCCAGAGACTGCATTTCGATACCGATATAAAGCGACAAAAGCGTATTGGCTGAGGCCATAATAGACATGCCGAGAACGCAATAAAGTGTCAGCACGGAATATTCATAGCGCTCGAGTTTTTCACTCTCAAAATAGGATTTCGAAAACAATAACGCTGCCGCCGCGGAGAGGCCCAAAATAAGCTTCACATAATGGCTGAACCCATCAACGATGAGCGCGCCTTCAAAAGCTGTCCCTTCAGGGCGGCCTAAAACAAAACTGCTGAGGGAGAAAACAACCAGCATGGCAATCGCGTAATAACGCGCAAAACCAGAGCGGTCTTTACCGCCCCAAAAGCCAAAGCCAAGCAGGAGCGAAGCAGAGACAGCGAGCAGAAGCTCGGGCGCGAAGAGTGAGAGTGTTTGCAACATTGTTACGGCACCTCCGCCAGAGCCACTTGGCTCGTAGCTGCATTAAAATTGGCAATCAGGTTTTCGACTGACGCACCAGTGATATCGGTAATTAGCGATGGGTAAACACCCAAGAGAATTGTCAAGACTGCCAGAGGCGTCAGGATAATCCATTCCCGTTTGGTCATATCCGCAATGTCCTCAAGCTTCTCATTCACGCTCTCACCGAAAATAATTTCCCGGTAAAGATAGAGGGCATAGACAGCGGAGAGGATCATGCCAAACGCGGCGCCAAAAGCGATCCACGGGCTGACCTGATAGGCCCCGACCATAGACAAGATTTCTCCGACAAAGCCCGACGTTCCCGGCAAGCCGACATTGGCCATCGTAAAGAGAAGGAAGAAGGCCGCATAGACCGGCATCTTGCTGACCAACCCTCCATAAAAGGCAATCTCGCGTGTGTGCATCCGGTCATACACGACGCCAACCAAGAAGAAGAGCGCGCCGGAAACAACCCCGTGTGAGAGCATTTGGAAAATCCCGCCTTGAATACCCTGCAGATTAAAGGCGAAAATACCCAATGTCACAAATCCCATATGGGCGACAGAGGAGTAAGCAATCAGCTTTTTCATATCTTTCTGACGATAAGCCACCAGCGAGGTATAGATAATCGCAATGACGCTGAGCCAATAAATGATCGGAGCCAGTTGAAGGCTCGCATTTGGAAAAAGTGGCAAAGAGAAACGAAGGAAGCCATAGCCACCAAGTTTCAGCAAAATACCCGCCAGAATTACTGACCCGGCTGTCGGCGCTTCAACGTGGGCATCCGGCAACCAAGTATGGACAGGCCACATTGGCATCTTCACCGCAAAGGAAGCAAAGAAAGCCAGCCACAGCCAAGTTTGAACGCCGCCTGGAATATCCAGATCATTAATCAGAACGCGCATATCCGTTGTCGGCGCGCCGAACTGCTGAGCGCTGAAATTATAAATATAAATGATCGCCGCCAACATGAGGACTGATCCGAAAAGCGTATACAAAAAGAACTTATAGGACGCGTAAACTCGGTTTTTACCCCCCCAAACACCAATAATAATGAACATCGGAATAAGAACAGCTTCGAAGAACAGATAGAACAGCACTAAGTCGAGCGCGCAGAAGACGCCAATAACAAGGCTTTCAAGTATCAAGAACGCGACCATATATTCCAGAACACGGTCTTTTATCGAGGTTTGGCTCGCAAAAATACATAAAGGGGTCAAAAACGCGGTCAGAAGGATAAACAGGATAGAGATACCGTCCACGCCCATCCGGTATTCAATACCGCCGCCCAGCCAAGGCGTATCTTCTACGAACTGGAAGCCAGCCTGGGTCGTGTCAAAATCTAGCACCAAAATAATGGACAAGAAGAACACCACGCCGGACACTAACAAGGCCACCAAGACTGAGTTTTTCGCAAGTTGCTCCTGAGCTTCCGGTTTGGAAATCTTGGAAATGACCATCAGCAAAACGCCAACAACAAGCGGCGCAAATGTGATGAATGAGAGAATAGGATAACCTTCAAACATATCAGCCTCCTACCCCGCGGAATGCCACAACAATTAGCACAGCGACTCCCAACAACATGATAAAGGCATAATGATAGAGATAGCCTGTTTGAATTTTCGATAAACGTTTGGCCGCGCCGGACGCAAACTTCGCCACCCCGTTAGGGCCATAACCGTCGATGATTTTCTCGTCTCCGACTTTCCAGAACTTGTCGCCAAGGAATTTGACGAGTTTTACCACTGTGACGTTGTAAAGTTCATCAATATACCATTTGTTCAACAGGAAGTTATAAAGCACGCCTCCCCCTGTTTCCTGAATGTGGTTGATTTTTTCTTCGACAGAACCGCGCATATACATGAACCAAGCGATCACAAATCCGGTGATGGACATGACCAGCGGCAAGAGCAGCACCCAGAAAGGATAGCCGTGCACATTTGCATAAAGCCAACCGAATAAACCACCCGGAGTAGGTTCACTATGATGAGCATCCGCAGCCGGGACTTGCGCCATGGCGTGTAAAGTCTCCGGCGCTATAGCGGCGTGATGTTCCCCGGCAGAAACCGGAAGCGCGCCGTGCCAGAAGTCGCCAGCATTGCCCATGAAGCGGGAATAAAAGACAGCCCCGGCAAACACGGCCCCAATGCTAAGTAAAACAAGCGGAAGACGCATGACCCAAGGGCTCTCATGGGCATGATCCAGAGTATGGTGATCGCCGCGAAACTTTCCATGGAAAGTCATGAAGATGAGACGCCAGCTATAGAAACTTGTCATGAGCGCGGCAATCAAACCGACCCAGAACGCAAACGCCGCCGCATTGCTCTCGCCTGAACCTGTGTAAGCCGCCTCAATAATCGCGTCTTTGGAGAAGAAGCCTGCAAAGCCGATCGACGTTCCCGGAATACCAATACCGGTAATCGCAAGTGTTCCAATAATCATAGCAATATAGGTCCACGGCACTTTCTTACGAATACCGCCCATACGGCGCATGTCCTGCTCGTGATGGAGGGCATGAATAACCGATCCAGCGCAAAGGAATAAAAGGGCTTTGAAGAAAGCGTGAGTAAAGAGGTGGAACATCGCTGCATTATAAGCGCCGACGCCCGCCGCAAAAAACATATAGCCAAGCTGCGAACAGGTTGAATAGGCAATAACACGTTTAATATCATTTTGAACCAAAGCCACAGTCGCGGCAAAGAATGCCGTAAAGGCCCCGATAGCTGTAATAAATCCGGCCGTTATTGGCGCGGCGTCATATATCGGGTGCGCGCGGCAAACGAGGAAAACACCTGCCGTCACCATCGTCGCGGCATGAATGAGGGCGGAGACAGGTGTCGGTCCTTCCATCGCGTCCGGCAACCAAACATGAAGGATGAACTGAGCTGATTTACCCATTGCCCCGATAAATAACAGCATAGCAATCAGTTCCATCGCGTTAATTTCCATCCCGAGGAATGGAAGAATACGAGCTGAATTATCACCGATCGCAGCAAAGACAGTGTCAAACTCAACAGAGCCGAAGACCAAGAAGATGGTCATAACGCCCAGAGCCAAGCCCACATCGCCGACGCGGTTTGTTACAAAGGCTTTGATCGCCGCCGCATTGGCAGACGGCTTTTTATAATAATACCCGATCAGGAGGTAGGAGGCCAAACCGACGCCTTCCCAGCCAAAGAAAAGCTGGATGAAGTTATCAGATGTGACCAACATCAACATAGCGAAAGTAAAGAGTGAGAGATAAGCAAAGAAACGAGGCTTATATTCATCATCTTCCATATAGCCCCAGCTATAAAGATGAACGAGCGAAGAGACTGAGTTCACAACGACGAGCATGACAGCGGTCAGCGTATCAATTTTGAACGCCCAATTGGCTTGCAATCCGCCAACATCCATCCATCGCAATACGGTTACTTCCAGCTCTTTGTGACCTAAACCAACTTGGATAAGGGAAACCCAAGACAGGATAGCCGCCACGAAAAGTAGCCCGGTCGTAATTATCATAGACGGTTTTTCAGGCAGGAATTGCTTCCCTAAACGCGTGCCCATCAGACCCGCAAGAGCCGCGCCTAATAGCGGCAAAAAGACTATAAGATGATACATGTCCCTAGCCCTTCATCAGGTCGATATTTTCGACCGCGATGTTCCCTCTGTTCCGGAAATAAACCACCAAAATGGCAAGTCCAACTGCGGCCTCCGCAGCGGCAACCGTGAGGATGAACAGCGCGAATATTTGTCCTGCCATCGGATTACTCGTCGCGGTCTCCACCATATGTGTAGAAAAAGCGACAAAATTAATATTTACCGCAAGCAGGATAAGCTCGATACACATCAGAATAATAATGACATTCTTACGGTTCACGAAAATGCCGAACACACCGATGGTAAATAAAAGCGCGGCAACAATAAGATAATGGGACAGCCCGATGATCATAACGCTCTCCTACCCTAAACCTTGGCCGGGTTCGATATCGACCAGTTCCACACCGTCTTTTCTCGTCCGCGCCATTTGATCCATAGCGTTTTGCTTACGGACGCCTTCGCGCTCTCGCAAAGTCAAGACAATCGCGCCTATCATCGCCACGAGTAGAACAATACCCGCTGCTTCAAATAGCCCGCCATATTCTGTGTATAGAACGGCGCCGAAACGCTCCAGATTTGAAAGTTCCTGTCCACGTTCTACAACCGTTTGTGTCTCGCCGGCCACATAAGCGCCGCCAACAAGTACCATCTCAAGGAGAAGTACAATCGCGACAACAGCCCCGATTGGAAGATAACTGAGAAAGCCCTGTTTCAGCTCGACGAAATCGACATCCAGCATCATGACGACAAAAAGGAATAAAACGGCGACCGCCCCCACATAGACCAAAACCAAGAGCAGAGCCAAAAACTCCGCGCCCATCAGGATGAACAATCCCGCGGCCGAGAAAAAGGTCAGGATCAGATACATTACGGAATGCACCGGATTGCGACTGGCGACGACCATAAAGGCGGCCGCAACGGCGACAGCCGAGAGCAAATAAAATGAAAGGGCAGTTAACACAATGACAAGTCCTTTAGCAGAGTGAGACTCAGCTGAGTTCCTTTTGGGCGGCTTTAACGATAGGGAGCGTCTAAGGCCAGATTTTTTGCGATTTGATGTTCCCAGCGATCCCCATTCGCCAGTAATTTTTCTTTATTGTAGTAAAGCTCTTCGCGCGTTTCGGTCGCGAATTCATAATTCGGCCCCTCTACAATCGCGTCGACGGGACAAGCTTCCTGACACAGACCGCAATAAATACATTTGACCATGTCAATGTCGTAAATAGTTGTTCGGCGGGAGCCATCCGGGCGCGGCTCGGCTTCAATCGTAATAGCTTGAGCCGGACAAATCGCTTCGCAGAGTTTACAAGCGATGCAGCGCTCTTCGCCGCTTGGATAGCGTCGCAGGGCATGTTCGCCGCGAAAACGCGGGCTGATCGGCCCTTTTTCAAATGGATAATTGATCGTCACTTTTGGACGAAAGAAATACTTCAACGCCAAAATAAACGCACTGCTGAATTCCATCAACAACGCGCCGCGAATGGCTTGTTTGATACGAGACATACTCGCCACTCCTTAAATCTTATCGCCGATGAAAACGACGATGGTGGAAACGAAAACAACTGCGACGAGCGAGGTCGGGAGGAAAACTTTCCACCCAAGGCGCATTAACTGGTCATAGCGATAACGCGGGACAATGGCTTTCACCATAGCGAACATAAAGAAGAGGAACGCTGTTTTCAAAAGGAACCACAAAATAGGTGGAACAAACTGAAAACCGACATCCAGAGGGGCGTGCCAGCCGCCAAGGAACAGAACCGTCATGACCGAACAAAGCAGCATGATATTCACATACTCGCCAAAGAAATACATTAAGAACGGTGTGGAGGAATATTCCACCTGATAACCGGCCACGAGTTCTGATTCCGCTTCCGGAAGATCAAAAGGCGGACGATTGGTTTCGGCCAAAGCTGAGATAAAGAACAAAATCCCCATATAGAACATGACCGGGAATAAAAGCAGATTCCAAACTCCAAACTCGCCAACAGGGTTCAACCGGAACATGTTCCAGTTGAAGAACCCCCCTGATTGGTAGTTCACAATTTCTGTCAAATTCATGGAGCCCGTGACAAAAATGACCGTCAGAATAATAAAGCCAATAGAAACTTCATAAGAGACCATTTGTGCGGCAGAACGGAGCGCGCCCATAAAGGGATATTTAGAGTTTGACGCCCAACCGCCAATTATAATCCCGTAAACGCCGAGCGAGCTAATCGCTAGAATATAGAGGATACCGATATTGATATCGGACATGACCCAACCCGGCGCGACAGGCACCACGGCCCAAGCCAAGAATGCCATGACAAGCGTCAAAACGGGCGCCAAAATAAAGAGGAATTTATCTGACCCGGCAGGGACAACTATTTCTTTGAAAAAGAACTTCAAAGCATCTGCTATCGTTTGCAAGAGACCAAATGCCCCGACGACATTGGGACCGCGGCGCATTTGAACGGCGGCCCATATTTTCCGGTCAGCCAGAACAAGCGCAGCCACTAACAACGCCAAAACCAAAACAAATCCAAGGACTTGCAGGAATTTAAGACCAAACCAAACCAGAGGGGATAAATCCCCCCAAAATGGGCCGGTCGCTAATATTGTCATCATGTCAGCCATTATTCTGCCGCCACTTTAATATCTCCGTCTGCAATCACGGCTGAACACTCCGCCATCACATTAGACGCCCGGGCTATCGGGTTTGTCATATAAAAATCAGAAATCGGATTTTTCAGAGGGTCACTGGAAAGCTCGCCATTTTCCCCTAATCCACTTAGATCGAAAGCCGCCGCATCTGCGGCTCCTGGCGCGATGTCCAGGCTCATAAACGTCGGATGGTCAGCAAAGAGTTTTTCGCGCAAAGCATGAATATCGTCGTAAGGCAGAACCTTGTTCAAATGCCCTGACAGAGCCCGTATAATGGCCCAATCTTCCTTCGCATCGCCTTTCGGCGCAATAGCGCGGTAGCCGAGCTGTACTCGGCCTTCCATATTAACGTAAATACCGTCTTTTTCCGTATAAGCTGCGCCGGGCAGGATAATGTCAGCAACATGCGCTCCCGCATCGCCGTGATGTCCCTGATAGATCACGAAGCTGTCTTTGAGCTTGGAGGTATCCAGCTCATCCGCGCCCATCAAATAGACGGTTTCGATTTCGCCGGACGCGGCGCCTTCAAGGATCGCATCCGTAGACTTACCGCCCTCTCCCGGAATAAATCCCATATCCAAACCGGCCACACGAGACGCGGCTGTGTGAAGGACATTAAAACCATTCCAGTCGTCCCGGACAATATTGGAAGACATAGAGCCAACCGCGTTTAGAAGAGCTGCGCCGTCTTTACCGCGCAAGGCTGCTGCCCCCACGATAACAATCGGGTTTTTCGCGTCTTTAAAGAGTTTCGCAAAGTTGGAACGCGATTTTGCGAACGTCTTCACATCCGCTGCTGATGCGCCGATATGTTCAAATTCATAGGTTAAATCAGCGGCTTCTCCGATAACGCCGACTTCCGTATTGCCGGTCAGCCAAGCTTTACGGATACGGGTATTGACCAATGGCGCTTCATGGCGCGGATTGGTCCCGATGAGCAAAATTGCATCGGCTTTTTCAACGCCGGCGATCGTGGTATTAAACAAATATTCTTGGCGGACCCCAGTTCCCAAAACAGAGCCGTCTTGACGGCAATCAATGTTTTTAATGCCCAGACCTTCAGTTAAATCTTTCATCGCTTTCATGGCTTCTGCGTCGCATAGATCACCTGCTATAACGCCGATTTTCTCAGGTGTGCCGGACATTTTCTCTGCGACCAAAGCAAGCGTTTCATCCCAGCCCGCTGCGCGGAGTTTTCCGTTTTCGCGAATATACGGCTTATCCAAACGCTGACGCGCAAGTCCGTCCCAAACAAAACGGGTCTTATCAGAAATCCACTCTTCATTCACATCGTCATTGACAACAGGTAGGATACGCAGAACCGCGCCGCCGCGGCTGTCCACGCGAATATTGGAACCGACCGCGTCCATGACATCGATGGACTCGACCTTATTCAGCTCCCACGGGCGGGCATTAAAGGAATAAGGTTTCGAGGTCAGAGCCCCGACCGGACAGAGGTCAATTACGTTACCGGATAGTTCTGACGTCAAAGATTGCTCTAGATAGGTCGTGATTTCGGCGTCTTCGCCGCGAGACGCCATGCCGATTTCCTGTACGCCGCCCACTTCAGTGACAAAACGAACGCAGCGCGTACACTGAATACAGCGGGTCATAATAGTATTGACGAGCGGCCCCATGAATTTGTCATCTACGGCGCGTTTATTCTCTTCAAAACGGGAGCTATCGCGGCCATAGGCCATAGCTTGGTCTTGAAGGTCACATTCGCCGCCTTGGTCACAAATCGGGCAATCAAGCGGATGGTTGATGAGCAAAAACTCCATCACGCCTTCGCGCGCTTTTTTTACGACTTCGGAATTTGTGCGAATATTGGCAGGCGTGCCGTCACGATTCGGGCGAAGGTCTTTGACCTGCAACGCGCAAGAGGCTTGCGGTTTCGGCGCGCCTTCCCATTCGACGAGGCACATGCGGCAGTTACCCGCCACGGACAGGCGTTCATGGTAACAAAAACGTGGGATTTCCGCGCCGCCATACTCTTCGCAGGCCTGCATCAGAGTGTATTCGCCCGGCACCTCATATTCAGTGCCATCAATATTGATTTTGCGTAGGTCAGACATTCTTTACTCCGCCGCCTCGACAAAGACAGGTTTATTTACGCGGTAATTGTCAATGCGCTCTTCGATCTCGTGTCGGAAGTGACGGATGAGGCCCTGAATAGGCCAAGCCGCCGCATCGCCGAGGGCGCAAATTGTATGACCTTCGACCTGTTTCGTCACGTCTAGCAGCATATCAATTTCGGACGTTTCCGCCTCGCCGCGCACCATACGTTCCATGACGCGCCACATCCAGCCTGTGCCCTCGCGGCAAGGCGTACACTGGCCGCAGCTTTCATGTTTGTAGAAATAGGAAATCCGCGCAATGGCTTTCACGACGTCGGTGGATTTATCCATGACGATCATCGCCGCCGTTCCGAGACCGGATTGATTTTCGCGTAGCGCGTCAAAATCCATCAGCACTGTATCGCAAATCTCTTTCGGCAAGAGCGGAACAGAGGAGCCCCCCGGAATAACGCATTTCAGATTATCCCAACCGCCGCGCACGCCGCCGGCATAGGTTTCAATCAGCTTTTTCATTGGAATGGAAAGCGACTCTTCTACGTTACAAGGCTTATTGACGTGGCCTGAAATCGAGAAGACTTTCGTTCCCTTATTATTGTCGCGGCCAAACTGCGTCCACCACTCTACGCCGCGGCGCAAGATAGTTGGGACAACCGCGATGGATTCGACATTATTTACCGTTGTTGGACAGCCATAAAGACCTGCCCCCGCCGGGAAAGGAGGCTTCAATCTTGGCTGACCTTTTTTGCCCTCAAGAGATTCAAGCAGAGCCGTTTCTTCACCGCAAATATAGGCCCCTGCCCCGTGATGCATATAGATATCGAAATCCCATCCGGAGCCGCAGGCGTTTTTACCGACAAGACCGGCCGCATAGGCTTCGTCAATGGCGGCTTGGAGGCGCTGGCGCTCAAGAATATATTCGCCGCGCACATAAATGTAACAGGCCTTTGCCTGCATGGCGAAAGAGGCCACGAGACAGCCTTCGATCAGCAAATGCGGTTCATGGCGAAGCATGTCGCGGTCTTTACAAGAGCCCGGCTCTGACTCGTCGGCGTTAACGACAAGGTAGTGAGGACGCACGCCGACTTCTTTGGGCATAAAGGACCATTTCAGACCTGTTGGGAAGCCCGCGCCGCCGCGCCCGCGAAGGCCTGAAGACTTGACTTGATCGATAATCCAGTCACGTCCCTGCGATAAAATTGCCTCTGTACCAAGCCATGCCCCGCGGTCGCGCGCAGCATCGAGACTCCAGTCCTGAAGCCCATATAGGTTTGTAAAAATTCGGTCTTTATCTTGAAGGAGATCTGCCATGATTATGCCTTACCCTTCTTCTTTGCCGTCGGCTTTTTCGCAGAAGTCTTTTTCTTGTCAGCAGTCTGCGACTTGGCCGCCTTTTTCTCAGCGGCTTTCAGGTCGCGGTCCAGAGCCTTGGCTTGTTTAACCCACCCGTCACGCTTTATACGGCCCGGGAATTTCTTGACCGTCTCTTCAACCTGCTTGACGTCCGCCGCCTTCCAAGCGCCGATCTGGCGATAGTAATAAACGCCTTTTTCATTCAGGTCGCGCTCGAAGGCAGGGCCGATACCCTTGATTTTCTTCAAATCGTCTTTGGGGCCATCTGTCGGACCATCTTCGTAGAGAAGCTGAATATCTTTTTTCTGCTTTGCCTTCGCCTCGGTTTCGTCTTTTGTCATCCGCTTTGGTGCAGATTTAGACGCCCGGGCAGGCTTCCCGGCGAATGGTTCGTCATCCACGAGGCCTTCGGACAAATCTTTGCCGACATTATCGCCGCGCTTTTTCGGGTCCTGGCTAGCTTTCAGCTCTGGATCCACCCAGCCGCCGCGTGTCGCGCGTCTTTCTTTGGGATCCCATTCATAATAATTGAGGCTTGTCTTTTTATCGGCATTGGGGAGCTGAACCATCTTGGTCGTATGATAAGGCGCCTGCCCCTTCAGAGTAAGCGGGCCACCTTCAGGCTCTGACGTATGACGACCGCTTTGCGACCCCGGCTTAGGTTCTTTTCCGGCGACCAACTCATCGAGGACATTTTCAAGCGACTCCGCTGTGAGGTCCTCATAATAATGATCGCTCTCGGCATTCGAAATCTGAACCATGGGTGCATTGGCGCAAGAGCCGAGACATTCAACTTCGAGCCAGGACAGTTTGCCGTCTTCCGACAGTGTATTTTGTGGCCCGATTTTGGCCTTGAGCATAGCTTTCAACTCGTCAGAGCCCCGCAACCAGCAGGGCGTCGTGCCGCAGAGCTGGATGAAATGCGTGCCGACAGGCTTGAGGTTAAACATCGTGTAAAAAGTCGCGACTTCGTAAACGCGGATATAGGCCATGCCGAGCATATCGCCGACGAGGCGCAAAGCTTTCTCCGGCAACCAGCCATCGCCGTCTTTCTGAACAATCCAGAGCGCCGGGATCAGAGCAGAACGCTGTCGTCCTTCAGGATATTTCGCCACCCACTTTTCGATTTCTGCCTTCGCTTTGGCGGAGATTGAAAACTCGTCAGGTTGTCTTATGGCAAGACGTCTTGCACTCATCGGTCAATCTCTCCGAACACGATGTCGAGCGACCCGAGGATCGCGGAGACATCGGCGAGCATATGCCCTTTATTTAGATAATCCATAGCGGCCAAATGCGGGAATCCCGGGGCGCGGATTTTACAGCGGTAAGGCTTATTCGATCCGTCAGAGACGAGATAGACGCCAAACTCACCTTTCGGCGCTTCGACGGCCGTGTAAACTTCACCCTTAGGTACATGGAAGCCCTCAGTATAAAGCTTGAAATGGTGGATAAGCGCTTCCATGCTTTGCTTCATCACGGCGCGGCGCGGTGGTACAAATTTATTATCCTCGGTCATCACCGGGCCCTTAGGCATTTTCTCAAGACATTGCTGCATGATCTTCACAGATTCATACATTTCATCGACACGGCAGAGATAACGATCATAACAATCGCCGTTTTTGCCGAGCGGAATTTTGAAATCGAGCTCTGAATAGACTTCATAAGGTTGTGTCCGACGCAGATCCCACGGAATACCTGAGCCGCGCACCAAAATGCCGGAAAAGCCCCAATCATAGCAATCCTGTTTGGACACCACGCCAATATCAACATTCCGCTGCTTGAAAATCCGATTTTCTGTTAGCAGCGTTTCAATATCTTTGAGTTTTTGCGGAAATTGTTCGCACCACACAGCCAAGTCATTAAGCAAAGCCTCCGGCAAATCCTGATGCACTCCGCCAGGGCGGAAATAATTGGCATGCATACGGGAGCCGCAAGCACGCTCGTAAAACACCATGAGTTTTTCACGCTCTTCAAAGCCCCAGACAGGGGGCGTAAGAGCCCCGACATCCATGGCCTGTGTCGTGACATTTAGAAGGTGCGAGAGAATACGTCCGATTTCAGAATAAAGAACACGGATAAATTGCGCACGGCGCGGCACGCCAATATTGGCCAGCTTTTCAATCGCGAGGCAGAAAGCATGCTCTTGATTCATCGGCGCGACATAATCGAGACGGTCAAAATACGGAATGGCTTGCAAATAGGTTTTGTGCTCGATCAGTTTTTCCGTACCGCGATGAAGCAGACCGATATGCGGATCAACGCGCTCAACAATCTCGCCCTCTAACTCAAGGACAAGGCGCAACACGCCATGGGCCGCAGGATGCTGCGGGCCGAAATTGATGGTGAAGTTACGGTCGTCACCTTCGAGGATAGCTTCTTGTTTGCTCATGACTTAGCCTCCTCCGCTTTCTCATCCCCAGGAAGGATATATTTCGCGCCTTCCCATGGACTCATGAAATCGAAGCTGCGGTATTCCTGCGGCAGGTTGACCGGTTCATAGACAACGGATTTGCGTTCTTCGTCATAACGAACTTCGACAAAGCCGGAGAGCGGGAAGTCCTTGCGGAGCGGATACCCCTCAAAACCGTAATCAGTCAGCAGGCGTCGCATATCAGGATGTTCGTCAAATGCTATACCATACATATCAAAGGCTTCGCGCTCATACCAATTGGCATTAGGGAAAACCTCCGCAATGGAATGGATAGGAATCTCTTCGTCAGTCGTCACCTTGATTCGGATGCGCGTATTATGCGCCATGGACATCATATGATAAACAACGTCAAAGCGGCGCTCGCGGGCGGGATAGTCCACGCCGCAAATATCGATTAAAGAGGTGAATTTGCAAATCGGGTCATCCCGCAAAAAAGTGATGACCTTCACGATTTCGGCGCGGCGCGCATTAATGGTCAGCTCCCCAAAGGAGATTTCCGCAGAATTTACGGCATCGTCCATTTGGTCGACAATATGGTCTCTCAGATCTTCCATGACTATCTCTGAATATTGCCTTCGCGGCGGATTTTCTTCTGCAACTGCAAGATACCGTAAACGAGCGCTTCGGCTGTCGGAGGACATCCTGGCACATAGACATCGACAGGCACGATGCGATCACAACCACGCACGACCGCGTAGGAATAGTGGTAATACCCACCTCCATTGGCGCAGGAGCCCATAGAGATCACATAGCGCGGGTTTGGCATCTGGTCATAAACTTTGCGAAGTGCGGGCGCCATTTTATTGGTGAGCGTTCCCGCCACGATCATCACATCGGATTGGCGGGGGGACGCGCGAGGCGCAAAACCGAACCGCTCTACATCATAGCGAGGCATAGAGGCCTGCATCATTTCAACCGCGCAGCACGCCAGACCAAAGGTCATCCACATGAGAGAGCCTGTACGTGCCCAAGTCACGAGATCATCAGACGCAGCAGTAATAAAGCCTTTATCGGCGAGCTGATTGCTCATGCCGTCAAAAAACGGGTCATGCTTTTTAGGGTCGTAAGCGGGCGAGCCCAAATCACGGGCTGCTTCGCCGTAATTATTTTCGGGTGTGAGGATAGCCATAGTTCTCTCCTATTCCCAGTCCAGTGCGCCGCGCTGCCATGCATAAGCCAGGCCTGCCGCCAGTTCCGCAAGGAAAATCATCACGACCGCCCACCCCCAAAAATCGACCTGATCAAGCGTCACGGCGTAGGGAAAAAGGAAGGCGACCTCAATATCGAAAATAATAAACAAGATCGCAACGAGATAAAATCTCACGTCGAATTTCATTCGCGAATCATCAAAGGCATTAAAACCGCATTCATATGTCGATATTTTTTCGGCGTCAGGGTTGGACGGAGCAAAGATTTTAGCCGCACCCAGAAATACCAGACTGAGGGCCGTGGCGATCGCAAAAAGGATGATAACCGGCAGATATTCCAGCAAAAACTCGTTCATGACAGCTCTTATTACTTGTCTTATTACGCGGGATAAATGCGAGACGAAAACAGTCCGGACTCACAGTTACACAATGTCCACAATCCGGCGGAACCTAGAGACGTGACCACAGAATTGCAACAGTCCTTTAACGTGAAAACCACAGCTTTTCCAATGCGACAATTACACTAAATATGCGAATAAGTCGCAATAAAAGAAAGGCTTAGAGAGCTCTTATTAATCATCTTTTGTCACCGGCAGAATGAGCATGTCCCCGACCTCAACTGTTTTGGGCTGGGAGACAGCATAGGTTACGGCTCTGGCAATATCATCCGGCCTCAGCGCGTCGGGCTTCTCATCATCGAAAAAGGCCGTATCGACCATGCCCGGCTCGATAAGGGTCACTCTACATCCCGCCCCCTTTAACTCGCCCCGCAGATTATAGGCTAGCGCGTTAGCGGCATGTTTGGAAACGGAATACATGGACCCGTCCAGATAGCGGCGCCCTGCCACGGAGCCTGTCACCACGACATGACCCTCAGCCTTTTTAATATAGGGCAAAGCAGCCTGAACTGTCTTGGCGAGACCCATAATATTTATATCGACAATCGCCTGCCAGCTATCCTGAGGCGCTTCGGAAAATCCGCCGGGTTTGCCGCCCGTCCCCGCATTGGCAAAGACGGCATCGATCTGGCCAAATGTGTCATTGGCGATTTCAAAGCATTTTTCGACCTGTGCGGAATTGGTCACATCGCAGTCCAGCACTAGCGATTTTCCCTCTGGCAATTCGGAAGCAATCTTTTCAAGTTCATCAACAGACCGCGCGGCGAGCGCGACATTCCAGCCTTCATTTCCAAGCCGCAATGCCGTTGCTTTGCCAATGCCGGAGGAGGCTCCGGTAATAAAAATAGTTTGGGCCTTTTTCTTGTCACTCATAATCTTCTCCTCAGGTTCAGTTAATGAACCTGAGAAAACGGAGAATGTTCCGACACTTGGCTGAAAGCGTAGAAGAGCCTTTATAGGCTCTCCGATTTATTACTCCGCTGCCTCCCCTACCGGCACATCCAACCGTGTCAGCATTTCTTTGGGAATAACCTGCCAGAAATGGGCGCGTTCAAATTCCCATTCGGAAAGGAGTTTTTCCGAAAATTCTGATCCGGTGAGATCTGCATGGCGCCGGATAAGCTCTTTACACTCCTGCTCGTAATGCTCGGAGCCGAAACGCTGCCAGACGACGCTATCCGGGTTAACGGCTTTTTCAAACCGTTCCTTGGCATCATAGACATAGGCCATACCGCCCGTCATGCCGGCGCCGAAATTATCGCCGACTGAGCCAAGAATAACGGCGATGCCGCCCGTCATATATTCACAGCCATTTGTGCCGCAGCCTTCCACGACCGTCACGGCGCCGGAGTTTCGGACGCAGAAACGCTCACCCGCCCGGCCCGCCGCCATCAGCAAGCCCTTCGTCGCGCCGTAGAGGCAGGTATTACCAATAATCGCGCTGCTATGCCAATCAATCGGCGTGTGTCCTTGAGGGGAGACAATAATTTCAGCCCCCGATAGCCCTTTGCCGACATAGTCATTGGCATCTCCGTCTAGTACAAGGCGTAAACCTTTCATTCCGAACGCGCCGAGAGATTGCCCCGCAGAGCCGCGAAGACGCACAGTGAGCTGTCCATCCGAGACGCCCTCCGCGCCAAAGGTTTTGTAAAGGTGCGAACTTGTCCGCGTCCCGACGGCTCTGTGCGTATTTTCTACGCCGTAGGTCAGATAGGTTTTCTCGCCCCGTTCAAAGAACTGTCCCGCATCTGCAACAATCTGCTTATCCAGAGAGTCCGGCACCTCGACCCGTTGCAGACGTGTATCTTTCACGCGTTCATTATCGACGCGGGCGAGGATTGGGTTCAGATCCAGATCGTCGAGATTTTCCGCGCCGCGGCTGACCTGCACCAAAAGATCCGAGCGTCCGACAACATCATCAAGCGATTCAAATCCAAGCTCCGCCAAAATTTCGCGCACGTCTTCGGCAATAAAGGTCATCAGATTGATAACCTTTTCCGGCGTTCCGGTGAATTTCTCTCGCAACGCTGGGTCTTGAACGCACACTCCGACAGGGCAAGTGTTGGAATGGCACTGACGCACCATGATACAGCCCATCGCCACAAGCGAGAGCGTACCAATACCATATTCCTCTGCGCCGAGCATAGCTGCAATAACAATGTCGCGGCCTGTTTTAAGCCCGCCATCCGTTCTCAGCGTGACGGAGTTCCTGAGATTATTAAGCGTCAGAACCTGATGCGCTTCAGAGAGACCGAGCTCCCACGGCATACCTGCATATTTGAGCGAGGTATTCGGAGACGCCCCGGTTCCGCCATTATGGCCGGCGATAAGGATAGTATCGGCTTTGGCTTTGGCGACCCCGGCCGCAATTGTGCCAACCCCTGAGGACGCCACCAGTTTAACAGCAACCCGCGCTGTGGGGTTGATTTGCTTCAAATCATAGATGAGCTGAGCCAAATCCTCGATAGAATAAATATCATGATGCGGCGGAGGAGAAATAAGCGTCACACCCGGCGTTGCATTCCGGAATTTCGCAATCATTTCTGTGACTTTAAATCCGGGCAGCTGACCGCCCTCACCCGGCTTCGCGCCTTGGGCCACTTTAATTTCGATCTCATAGCACTGATTGAGATATTCCGCGTTAACGCCAAACCGCCCAGAGGCGATCTGTTTAACCGCAGAGTTCGGATTATCACCGTTGGGCAGCGGATTATAGCGAGCGCGGTCTTCGCCGCCTTCACCAGAGACAGATTTCGCTCCGATCCGATTCATAGCTATATTTAAAGTGCCATGAGCTTCTGGTGACAGGGCCCCAAGGGACATTCCAGGCGTACAAAAACGCCGCCTGATTTCATTGACACTTTGAACGCGGCGTATCGGCAAGGATTTTGATGTCGTCCGGAAATCAAGTAAATCTCTTATTTGAATCGGGTCCGCCGAGTTTACGCTTTCGGCATATTGTTTGTAGAGCTTATAATCTTCGCGCCCCACAGCCTCTTGCAGCATGTGAATCATATCCGCCTTATACGCATGACGCTCCCCTCGGGCACGAACCCGATAAAGGCCGCCCACCGGCAGACGCACCACGGCGCTGTCATAGGCTTTCTCATGCGCTTCGAGGATCTTGGCTTCGAGGCCTGCCAGGCCAATGCCGGAAATTCGGCTGGTCATACCCGGGAAGTTCGCCCCGACCAAAGCGCGCGACAAGCCCATCGCTTCAAAGTTATTTCCGCCTCGATAGGAAGAAATAACCGAAATACCCATTTTGGAAATAATTTTGAGAAGGCCGCCCTCAATAGCCGCCTTATACTGCGCGACCGCTTCATCCGCACTCATATCCAGCAAACCGCGTTTCGCACGATCCATCAAGGAATCTTGAGCCATATAGGCATTAACACAGGTGGCGCCCGCCCCGATTAACACGGCAAAATAATGTGTGTCGAGACATTCAGCCGACCGTACTAATATGGAACACGATGACCGCAACCCATCATTTACAAGGGCCGTCTGAACTGCCCCCGTACAAAGAATCATGGGTGCGGCGGCCCGGGTTTCGCTGGTTTTTTCATCTGTTAGAACGATATTCTCAACACCACGAGACACAGCGTCCCTTGCCTCGTCCCGAATACGGCGAAGGGTATCGCGGAGCGCACGTCCCCCGGACTCTTCCCCTTCGGGAATGGGGAAGGTACAATCAATGAGAGTAATTTTATCGCCAACCATCTTGGCGAAACGCTCATACATTCCTGTCGTCATAACCGGACTGTCGAGCACATACATCTCATTCGTCTGCGCGCCTGTTTCTGACAGGATATTACGTAGATTCCTGAAACGGGTTTTAAGTCCCATTACGCGGGTTTCACGCAATGGATCAATCGGCGGGTTGGTAACCTGCGAAAAGTTTTGCCGGAAGTAATGTGACAAAGGCCGATATATATCGGACAGAACCGCCAAAGGTGTATCATCGCCCATAGAGCCGATAGACTCTTTGCCCGTTTCCGCCATTGGCGTTAGAATAAGCTCTTGGTCCTCCAATGTTTGTCCGCAAGAGAGCTGACGCCGCGCTAGAGATTCCCCTGATAGGGTGGGCTCAGGTTCAGGCCCGGAAAGCTTCTCATCCAAATTGATAACTTTTTCGAGCCATTTTTTGTAAGGTCGCTTCTTAGCCATCTCGTTCATAATTTGGGACGAAGTATAAAACTTGCCCTCTTCCAGATCGACAGCAATCATCCGACCAGGTTTGAGCGCGCCTTTTCGGACAATATCTTTTTCTTCCATCGGGCACATGCCGGCTTCGGAGCCTACCGCTAAAATGCCTTGATTAGAAACCGCATAACGCAAAGGACGCAAACCGTTGCGGTCCAGTCCCGCCATAACCCAACGTCCGTCATAAGCCGCCAAGGCCGCCGGACCATCCCAAGGCTCCATAACCGCATTGCAATATTCGTAAAGCGCCCGCCAGGAGGACGGCATCAGATCGCCGCGTTTGGAGTAAGCTTCGGGAACGAGCATAGTTTTTGCCATAGGAGCAGAGCGCCCCGCGCGAACAAGCAGCTCAAAAACAGCGTCGAGCGCCGCCGAATCAGAACTGCCCTTTTGAATAATCGGCTTCACATCTTCGGCGCGGTCACCAAAGGCACTATTTGCCATCTTGATTTCATGGCTTTTCATGTGGTTGGTGTTGGATTTCAGCGTGTTAATTTCACCGTTATGAGCCAGCATCCGGAAAGGCTGCGCAAGCCACCATTGCGGAAAAGTATTCGTCGAATAACGCTGGTGATAAATCGCCGCGCGGGAGACAAACCGCTCATCTTGCAAATCTGTATAAAAATTATCGATGTCCTGTGCCAGAAACATCCCTTTATAGATGACAGTCTGCACTGAAAGAGAGCAGATATAAAAACTTGGGATCGCTTCTGCGATGACACGTTTCTCAATGCGGCGGCGCACAATATAAAGCTCTCGCTCCAGAGCATTGCCTTTACGGCCCTTTGGATCACGGAATAGAACCTGTTCAATTGCGGGGCGGGTCGCTTTGGCTTTCTCGCCGATAATATCGATATTAATGGGAACCTGACGCCATCCATAAATATAAAAGCCTTCTTTGAGAAGTTCGGATTCAACAATTGTCCGCGCAGATTCTTGCGCGTTGAAATCGGTCCGCGGAAGGAAAATCATACCGACGGCAATTTTGGCCGCGCTGGCTTTATGTCCTGTGTTCTCAACCTGGGCACGGAAAAATTCTTGCGGTATATCCATACGAATACCAGCGCCGTCTCCGGTTTTTCCGTCCGCATCAACAGCCCCTCTGTGCCACACATTTTTTAGAGCCTGAATGGACTTTTCAACAACGTCCCGTCGGGGCGAGCCGTCAATAGAGGCCACCAGACCAACGCCGCAATTAGCACGTTCATCTTCGGGGTTATAAGCGTGCGCCGCAATCAGAGCGTCGCGTTTAGTTTCGTAATCTTTGAGCCAATCAGACATTTTTCTGACTTTCTTTAAATTCTTTCATCACTTGAGCCCCCGTTAGATGCGGGACGTCATGCGGGATAGTTGTGTAAGACGGACCTTCATCCGTGAAAATATGGAGCTGAACCGGCGTCTCGAAATTCTCAAACAGCCCCAATGACACCGAGCTATCCTCCGGGGCGGACTTCTGACGCCATCCGAGAGTAGAGCCGCAATTCGTGCAAAATCCGCGCTCGCCCCAATCTGATGTCGAAAGCCATTTTACGCTGTCGCCTTCAAATTCTACACCGCCTGAGAAATGAGCGCCGTAATAGGCGCCCCCGCCATTTTGACGTCGGCACATTGTGCAATGGCACGCCTGAACCTCCGTCACTTCGCCCCGAGCGGTCATTCGTATGGCCTCGCAAAGACATTTTCCGTTTCTCTCCGTCATAGGGTTATTCCGCCGCAACTTTAGTTTCCGCGCGTTCCAATTCGCGGAGATATTTATGCATGTGCTCCGCCGCGTCGCGGCCTTCGCGAATGGCCCAGACAACAAGAGAGGCCCCGCGAACAATATCTCCGGCGGCATAAACACCCGGGAGATTGGTCTCAAAAGTCAGCGGATTTACCCGTACCGTGCCCCACCGAGTTGTGGTCAGCTCTTCAGACATAACTTTCATATCTTCCGGCGAAAACCCTAGTGCTTTGATGACAAGGTCGGCTTCAATATCAAATTCCGCGCCTTTAATCGCTTCCGGGCTTTGACGGCCAGAGGCGTCTTTTTGACCCAGACGCATACGATCAGCACGCACCGCGCTAGCTTTACCGGCTTTATCATGAATGGACTTAGGGGCGGCGAGCCATTCAAATGTCACACCTTCTTCTTGGGCATTCGCTGTTTCGCGTCTTGAACCCGGCATATTTGCGTGGTCGCGCCGGTAGAGACATGTCACGGATTTTGCGCCTTGGCGCACCGCTGTCCGAACACAATCCATCGCCGTATCGCCGCCGCCAATAACGACCACATTTCGGCCTTCAGCGGTTTCACCTTCAACCTTATCCCCCAGACCGCGTTTATTGGAATTTATCAGGAAAGGTAACGCCGCGCTCACCCCTTCAGTGCCGCTTCCGGGACATTCCAAATCGCGAGCCTTGTAAACACCCGCCGCGATTAGAACCGCTTGATGCTTCTCACGAAGTTTATCAAAGGTGATATCCACACCAACATCGCAATTCATGACGAATTCGATTCCGCCGTCTTCTAATCGCTTTGTCCGCCGCTGGACGATTGCCTTTTCCAGTTTGAAATTCGGAATGCCGTAGATCAGAAGCCCTCCGGCCCGATCATGGCGATCATAGACTGTAACCTGCCACCCCTGAACACGAAGCTGTTCCGCCGCTGCCAACCCGGCCGGACCTGCGCCGATAATACCGACACTTCCGGCGCGTTCACGCAAAGGCTTTATAGGCTCGATCCAGTCTTCTTCCCATGCCGTATCTGTCAAGTAGCGCTCAACGGATCCAATCGTAACGGTGCCGTGGCCCGACTGCTCAATAACACAAGAGCCTTCGCACAGGCGGTCTTGAGGACAAATTCGTCCGCAGATCTCGGGCATATTGTTTGTCGCATTGGACACCTCCCAAGCCTCTTTGATCCGGCCCTCTGCCGTGAGTTTCAACCAGTCAGGGATGTTATTTTCGAGAGGGCAATGGTTCTGACAAAACGGCACGCCGCACTGGGAACAGCGTGACGCCTGCTCTTCCGCTTTAGCCTCGACATAGTCACCGTAAATCTCCAAAAAGTCATCACGGCGCTCATTTGCCGCCCTTTTATCAGGCATATCCCGCTCAGTTTGGGTGAATTGCAACATTTTATTTGGCTTAGCCATAAGGCCCTCACTTAATATTCGCGCTCGACCTACACCTAAACCAGAGAAAGAGCAAGATGCGACAATTTGTCAATTTTTGATAAAATTAAAAAATACAAATTAAGTTAACTAATTGAAATACAGTATTTTTTTTAATATTTTTACGTTTTATGCTTTTGAAAAGAAAAACTATGAGAAATAAATTTTACAGAAAGCCTAATAGATTTTTGAGCCAAGCCTATATATTTGAAAGCCTGTGACTTAGCTTCGCCCTAATAAAGCCGTAACCTTCACCCCATAGAGACAGCTCATGTCATGGCTTCACTTAACTATACTGGCTCTCATCCAAGGACTAACCGAGTTCCTGCCGATTTCGAGCTCTGCTCACCTGATTTTACCGGCTAAAATCCTGGGCTGGCAGGATCAAGGCCCACTTATAGATGTGATGGCGCATTTTGGCTCGCTTTTTGCGGTTATTTTGTATTTCCGCAAAGATGTGGTGTCGATTATTTCGGGTTTCTTCGATCTGCTGCAACGAAAACTGAATATCAACTCGGTTTTGACCCTAAATCTGATTCTTGCGACCCCGCCTGCTCTCTTGTTCGGGGCATTCTTGCGATTTGGAGGGTGGGATGAAGCGATGCGATCCCCTTTGATCATCGCCATCACGACAATAGTCTTTGGCGTACTTCTCTGGCTCTCAGATATTTGGGGTAAAGAAACCCGAACAACCGAAGATTTGACCTGGAAAAGCGCAGTCTGCCTCGGCTTAGCACAAGCTCTAGCCCTTGTTCCGGGAACTTCCCGCTCTGGAATTACTATGACGGCTGCCCGCGCCATGGGGCTCACCCGCGTAGAAGCTGCCCGCTTTTCAATGCTAATGAGCCTCCCTATTATCGGCGTAGGGGGGCTATTTGCCCTCTATAGCCTCGCAGGGGCTTCCAACAGCGAACTGGCAGAGGCGAGCCTAGCGGACGGACTCTGGGTCGCAGCCTTATCTTTTGTGGCTGCCTTTGCCTGTATCTCGCTGTTCATGAAATGGATCAGCCGGATCGGGATGCTCCCTTTCATGCTTTACCGTTTGGCCTTGGGCGGGGCATTACTCATTTGGGTTTTTTCCGCCTAAGCCTTTATGACTTAAAAATAATTTATCTAGGTTAAATTACTGAACCCCGTTCTGGACAGGGTGGAGCAAAGCACTTTAGCAAAGTGTAATGATAACTCGATTTGCTCTTTTTGGTCTCTTGGCCTCTTTCTTTTCATTTCTTGTCTCAATTGGGGCCAGCGGGCAAACCTCTCCCTCCCCTGGCATTGAGACAGAGGTCTTAGATCTTCGTGTTCAAGAGCTAATGTCCAAGCTAGAGATGACAGGCCTTGCTATGGCCATTGTCGAAGATGGTAAAATCACTTTCGCGAAAGGTTATGGGGAAACTTTAAGCGGGTCCGGAGATCTTGTGAGCGCGGATACCGTGTTTCGCTGGGCATCGGTTTCCAAAGGCGTTGCTGCTCATATTCTGGTCGATATGGCTAGAAAGGGAGAGTTAAAACTTGACACTCCGGCGACTGAGCTGGCGCCGACACTAAAATTGCCGCCCTCCGAGACCAAAGTGGATATTACCCATTTACTCTCCCATCAAATTGGGATTGTTCGAAATGCTTATGATGACAAAATTGAGAGTGGCCTTGGTGCCAAAGAAATCCGTTTAATGCTTGAAGGCCTGCCCTATCAATGCGCGCCCACAACCTGTCACACCTATCAAAATGTGGCATATGATGCCGCCTCTGAAATTGTACAAACCCTGACTGGGCTGCCTTATAAATCCGTTGTTCAAACAGAAGTTTTTGACCGATTTGGCATGAGCACAGCCAGCGTGAGTTATGAAGGGCTTTTACAATCTAAATCCTGGGCCAAACCGCATGGCCGTAAAAGACAGATTATTGATAGTGTTAAGCCGACCTATTACCGCGTCCCGGCAGCGGCAGGTGTAAATTCCTCTATCAAGGATTTGGCCCGCTGGATGGTGGCCCAAATGGAAGACGAGTTTCCAGGGGCAGTCTCGGAATCAGAAAAACGGCAACAAGCCTTACAGACCCCGCTTATCCGCACACGCCGCGAACAGCGTTATATTAACCGCCGCTTTGGACAAATGACAAACGCCCATTATGGCATGGGTTTTCGGGTCTATAATTACCAAGGGCATAAAGTCGTTGGTCATCGCGGGGGAGTCGAAGGATATCGCTCTCTTATTTTGCTGGACCCCGAAAAACGCTCCGGCATCGCCGTCATGTGGAATAGCCCTCATTACCAGCCGACGGGTTTGCAGTTTGAATTCATGGATCAGCTTTACGACCTGCCCAAGCAGGACTGGCTGAAACTGGACGATAAGAGCTAGGTTTTTTGCTTTTGCGCCCCAAAACGCTTTTGTAGCCAGAATGTTAACCCTATAGCGACAGCGGCCAATAAGATAAAGACCAGAGAGATCATCCGACCATTCAATCCGGCAAACACGCCTTTCGCTAAAAGCGCCACAACAAGAATTTTTGGAATAATTCCTAACGCCGTCCCAAGGATAAAAGATCGGGTCGTAATTGACGAAACCCCTGCGGCCATATTGACGAGAATGAAAGGTCCCGTCGGCACAAGCCGCACCACAAAGCTCCATAAGAGTCCATTGCGTTTAATACGGTCTAAAACATTACCGAGCCGAGGCCCTGTTAAACGACTTAGTCGTTCACGGCCTAATAGATCTGCGAGCCAAAAATTTAACATCGCAGAGACCAGCGTAGCTATCCAAGAATAAATAGCCCCAATGACAGGCCCAAAGGCGACGACCGAAACTGTTATGAGCGCCCATTGCGGAAGACCGAAAAATGAGGCGATTGTAAAAATCAGGATAACGACAGGGAGTCCCCAGACGGACCCTCTAAGACTTTGCAGCCGGTCTTCATAAACACTCAGATCAATGTCAAAAACAAATCGACCAAGAATAAATGTTGCGACAATTACGAGGGAAAGAATAACCGCAAAAACAAGCGAACGGCGGCGGGTCATGAGTGTTCCCATAGGTGAATATCTTTCTTTATCATATTGATATTCAACTCTTCTTTATGATTCCAATTGGCACATTGATTACGAAACCATGTCATTTGGCGTTTCGCAAACCGGCGGGTATCGCGTTTGGCCAACTCTATAGCCCGGTCATATATCAACTCCCCTTTTAAATGCCGTAAAAGATGTGACAGGCCAATTGCTTTTAGCATGGGAGCCGTCCCATCAGATCCGTAATGTTCAAAAACCGCCCGAGCTTCATCTAATCCTCCTCCTGTGACCATAGCTTCAAATCGGGAATTTATACGCTCATAGAGCCGCTCTCTCGGCGGCATTAAAACATAGCGTAAAGCATAGGCCACCGGAATTTGCGGGCGGGTATTTTCCTGCCAAAAGTGAAGCGGGCGACCTGTCTGCTTTATAACGCTTAAAAGTCGGGTCAGCCGCTGTGGGTCTTGGCCTTGCAATCGTGCTGTGCCGATGGGATCGAGCCTTCTTGCCTCTGCCATGACAGAATTTATTCCCTCCGATTCAATCCGGGCGTCAATGTCTTGAATAATGGCCGGCTCAATCTTCGGAATAAAGGCCAGGCCTTCAAAAAGAGATTTAAAATAAAGTCCGGTCCCTCCAACCAATATCGGATATTTCCCCCGCGCGAGAATGTCCAGAATAGTAGGCAAAGCTTCTCTCACCCATTGCCCGCCAGAATAGTGCGTTGCACCGCTGACATAGCCGTAAAGGTGATGCGGCACAGCTTGCATATCCACTTCGTCAGGCCGAGCGGACAAAATGCGAATATCAGAATAAACTTGCAAAGCATCTGTATTGACAATTTCGCCATCAACAGCTTTTGCAAGGGTAAGCGCCGCGCCGCTCTTGCCGCTGGCGGTCGGCCCTGCAATACACAGAACCGGTTTCATCGACCGAGACGATATCATTGGAGCAAACCCATTATGGCGAACGCGTTAGACCAAATTCTGACTCTTGTCCTGAAGAAAAATGACACTTCTGTCCTTAAGAGTCTTTTGTCCGCCCTTGAGGTGTCGTCAATATCTGTCCTGGCGAATGGAAAAGCCGCAGAGGGCGTTCCGCCCAAAAGTTTGACAAAGGACAGGATTGAGATGGTTCTTTTAGAGGCAGGCGTTAAGGCGGATTACTGCTTGCAATCTGGCGAAAGCCGAAAAAAGAAGCTCCTAATTTGCGATATGGATTCGACACTGATTGGACAGGAATGCATTGATGAACTGGCAGATTTTGCAGGGTTTAAAGAGAAAGTCAGTGCCATTACCGAACGTGCCATGCGCGGCGAAATCGGCTTTGAGGGCGCCCTGACAGATCGTGTGGCCCTCTTAGAGGGCCTCCCCCTCTCCGATCTTCAAACCTGTTTTGAAGATCGCATCAGGATTAATGAAGGTGCCAAAACGCTTTGCGCCACGATGAAGGCCAATGGGGCCGAAACGGTTGTGGTTTCCGGCGGCTTTACGTTCTTTTCCAGCCGTGTCGCCAAAGCGGTCGGGTTTGAACACCACCATGCCAATATTCTGCTGGATGACGGGAAAGCTCTTTCGGGCCGGGTTCAGCCGCCTATTCTAGGGCGGGAGGCAAAACTGGACCGCTTAAAAGAATATTCGAAAAATTTTGGCGGGCCAGAGGCGGCTCTGGCTATTGGGGACGGGGCCAATGACCTCGCCATGATAACGGCTTCAGGGCTCGGCATTGCTTATTACGCCAAACCTGCTGTCGCCGCTGCAGCACACTGCGCGATCAATCATTCGGATTTACGAACAGCCCTCTATTTCCAAGGTTATAAAGATAGTGAATTCGTTGAAAATGGCTGACGTTACGATGTGACGGTCAAAGCATAGAAGATGTAATCTCCACCCCGATTAATCAGGAATGTCACGGGCGCTTCAAATTCTTTTCCGGCGTCAACCGCCTCTTCAAAAGCTTTCGGAGAATCGATCGCTTCAAATCCGACTTCTTCGATAATATCTCCAACAAGGATTTTACCGCTGGCTTCGGCATATCTGTCCACTTTGGCAACGCGGACGCCTTCGATACGGTCATCGATACGGTATTTTGCCCGTGTTTCATCGCTTAAAGCTTCAACATAAATACCGTTTACAGAGCGTTCAGCGTTATTTTCTTCCTCGACCCGTCGATCCTCTTGCTCTTTGGTGACTTGCTCTTCCAGTCTTTCAATTGTGACGCTTACTGTTCGTGCACGGCGTTTCCGGATATAACTTATGTCCAGGGCTTCTCCGATTTCAGCTTCTGCTATACGGCGGCTCAACAGGCGGGAGTTATTCAGTCGCGTTCCACCAATGGCCGTAATCAAATCTCCTTTTTCCAACCCTGCCTTTTCGGCTGGAGAGTCTTTTACAATGGCCGTCACAAGGGCGCCATATGTGTCATCAAGGCCATAAGACTTAGCAAGAGTTGGGCTTACCTCTTGGGGTCTTACCCCCAGATAACCTCGCCGCGTTTCGCCAAATTCGATGAGTTGATCCACCACAGACTCCGCGAGTTCAGAGGGAACGGAAAAACTAATGCCCACACTATAGCCTGTCGGCGATAAAATAGCTGTATTTACACCAATAACATCGCCGTTCATATCAAAGAGGGGGCCACCCGAATTGCCTTGATTGATTGCCACGTCAGTCTGGATGAAGTCGTCATAGCTGCCATGGGAAATATCGCGGTTTCGGGCAGAAATAATACCCGCCGCCACGGAGCCGGAATACCCGAATGGATTACCAATTGCGATGACCCATTCCCCTACCTCAGCCGTGTCTGAATCGCCAAAACTAACGAAAGGCAGGTCATTTCCGGTATCGATTTTCAGCACGGCAATGTCAGTGGCCGGGTCGCGGCCAATCAGTTCAGCTTCATAGCTATCGCCGCTCGGAAAGGTCACTTCGATGACATCTGCGTCTTCAATAACATGATTATTGGTCACGACATGGCCGATCGCATCAATTACAAACCCAGAGCCCAGTGATTTTGATACCCGGCCATCCCGTGTGTTTCCGCGTCCAAAGAAATCATTGAAACGCTCGAGCGGTGACCCTTCCGGAAACGCCGGAACTTCTTCTGTATCAATGATAATCGTCTGAGCTGTGGAGATATTGACAACTGATGGACTTAGCCGTTTTGTCAACTCTGTGAATCCATCCGGAGCCGGTCGGGCCAGAGCGGCGCTAGTAAGCAAAAAACATAGGCAAAGTGAAAATAAAATAGATTTAAACATATCAGGACATTAACCGCGCGGCACATTTTGCCAAGGGGGTCAAAGGCCGCAGTAACAGCTAATTGCCTAACAATTGCGTCAGGAAAGCAAACTTACGCCGAAAAGCAGCAGACAAACCCCGACGAAAACGGAAATAGCGCCTGTAATATGTAAGTCTCTTTCGTCGGCTTGCTCTAGGAATTCTCGATAGGCCCGCCGGAGGCCGCCTGGAAAAATAGCCCAGACAGCCCCTTCAAAGGCCAGCGCACCGCCAAAGGCGATGAGAAATATGGCCGAAATACTCATACTTTATTGGCGATTCCAGATTTAACGGCCGCTGCGCGGGCCTTGTTGATTATCCAGATATCCAAGGAAATCACTGTCCGGAGAAAGAACATAGGTTGATTTTTTTCCAAGTCCCCTTTTGTAAGCTTCCATAGATCGGTAAAAGGCGAAAAATTCAGCGTCAAGATTATAGGCTTCCGCGTAAATTCGGTTCCGTTCCTTATCGCCTTGACCCCGGATAATTTCTGCTTCTTTGCGCGCATTTGCCAATAAAATTTCAACATCCTTATCTGCTTCAGCTTTGATGGTTCTTTTGGAGCGCTCACCCTCACCGCGTTTTTCGGCGGATTGTTCCTGACGATCAGCGGACATCCGGTCAAAAACACGTTCCGCGTTTTCAGTCGGCAGATCAGCCCGCTTAATGCGCACATCTTCGATCCGCATCCCAAAACGGCCTGCAGAGGCACGTGCATTTGCGCGATCCTCAATAGCATTCATGAGGTCAAGTCGCTGCCCCGAAATGATCTCAAAGCTTTCAACACTGCCTAAAATGTCTCTGACAAGTGAATCGAGAATATTGCTAAGCTGAATTTCGGCCGCTTGACGCGTATTGAACGCTTCATAGAATTGCCGGACATCTGTGATGCGGTAGCGGATAAATGCATCTACAACTAGACGCTCTTGGTCTGCAGCCAAAATAGGCTGCCCCTCAAGATCCAGAACCAAGTTTTTACGGTCATACAAGCGCACTTCATCAATAAGCGGAACTTTAAATTTAAGTCCTGCATCTTCCTCTATGCCGAAAGCATTTTCAGAGTGAACAGGATCCCCGAACCGTAGGACCAAGGCCTGTTTGTCTTCTCGAACGGTATAAAAGCTGCTCATCACGATAATACCGAGGATGACCAAACCTATCGCTAAACCAATAAACTTACTGTTTTGCATTAATTTGCTCCTGCCGGTTTACCCAGCTTGTCCAGTGGCAGGTATGGTACAACGCCATTTCCTGCTTCATTGTCGAGGATAATTTTATCAGCATCGCTATAAATATCTTCAATTGTTTCCAGATACATCCGTTGCCGCGTGACTTGGGGGGCTTGGCTATATTCTTCGTAAATCAAACGAAAACGCTCCGCTTCACCCTCTGAGTCGGCAATTACGGAGTCACGATAACCTTCCGCTTCTTGCAATAAGCGGGCGGCTGTACCTTCGGCCTCAAGGACCTGGGTATTACGATAGGCGCGCGCTTCGTTGATGGCTGTTTCTGCTTCCTGTTGAGCGTTTACAACATCCAGAAAGTCGTCCTCGACTTCTGCCGGAGGATCCGTCTTTTGGAACTGCACATCATTGACCAAAACGCCAGCTTCATATTCATCAAGAAGCACTTGTAATTGCTCGGTCACAACGCCCCGTAACTCTTGACGTCCTGTCGTAATAATCGGGTCTAGTTCGTTATTTCCGATAACCTCACGGACAACGCTTTCAGCTGCCGATTTTACCAAATCATCCGGTTGGTCCACTTTAAACAAATAGGATTCAAGGTCTTTTATGACCCATAAAACGGTAAAATTGATATCGACGATATTTTCGTCTCCCGTTAGCATGAGAGACTCTTCCGGAGAGCCTACGCCCACCCGCGTTTCGCGCTGAGACGTCACGTTACGAACAATTTTCGTTTCGATGGGGGGCGGAAGTTTAAAGTGCAACCCCGGCCCAGATGTGCGGGAATAATCCCCAAAACGAAGCACGACGGCGCGTTCGTTACCTTGCACAGTAAAAATGGAGGTGAATAATAAAAGCACGACAGCCGCGATAACAAAGATCCACTTCGGGATAGTTATATCACCGCCTCCTCCGCCGCCGCCGGAAAAACCGCCGCGCCCGCCGCCAGATCCACCCCGCTTTACGCGAGACTTGAAACCTTGAATAACATTGTCGAGATCGGGTGATCCTTCACCGGGTTTGGGGCGTCCTCGGTCAGGCCGGCCTTGGCCCCCATTTTGACCGCCCCATGGATTATTTCCGCCAGAGCCTTTACCGCCAGACCCTTTGGGTTTCCCCCAAGGGCTATTATTCTTGTCATCTGCCACAAATTTCTCCGAAAAGTCTTTTCATTTAACTTGGCTGTCATAGCCTATTTTATCAAGGGCTATAGGTGCGAAACTCTGTCCCAAATTTGTACGACAAAGTCGTACTCATCCTGAGGTGATTTCAGTCCCGTTTTTTCACTTATCAAGCGCCAATTGTCTGGATCAGGTGCTTCGAAGTGCGCATCACCTTCTGGCTCCTCATGAACCTGTGTAATATACTGACGGTTAATATGCGGCATAAGCGTTCGGTAAAGCTGCGCCCCTCCGATGACCATAACATCTTCGGCTCCTAACTGGCCCGCCAGTTCATAACCTCGGCCCACAAACCCTTTGAGGTCTGTAAAAACTTCCGCCTTTTTAGCCTGATAGCCTTTATCCCGCGTAAGAACAAGATTGGGCCGTCCCGGTAAAGGAAAAGGAAGGCTTTCCCAAGTCTTGCGCCCCATCAAAACCGGCTTGCCTAAAGTGATAGATTTGAAAAATTTTAGATCTGACGGTAAACTCCACGGCAAATCCCCATCTCTTCCAATAACCCCATTGCGCGCCCGTGCGACAACTAGGGAAAGTCTGGGGACTGAAATCTCGGGACAAATGGACATAATGGGGCGATACACGATAGAGCAAAAGAGGTATAGCGAAAGCGAAGGAAATCGGGCCGCATGAAGACAGAAAAGAAAACCTCTTCCGTCTCAGCTTCGAAAGAGGTGCAAAAGGAAGTAGCAGAGGAGTCTAGATCTACAACGAGTCTCTTATCTGTTAAATACACCCTGCTTTACGTTCTGTTGATTCCTTTTATTAATTGGAGTTTCACCTGGGCCCCTATGGTCAACTTACCGGGATTTGCCTCTTGGGCCTTTAATCCTGTAACCATAGTGACCGGGCTGGTGCTAGTTGTGAGAGATTTTTCACAACGTGAAATCGGGCATGAAGTCTTGGTGGCCATGGCCGTCGCTTTAGGGCTGACCTATGTGACCAGCGGGGGGGCTTTGGCTCTGGCCAGCGGAGCAGCTTTTCTGATTTCAGAACTCATCGACTATGCGATGTTCACCTTCACAAAATACAAACTCTCAACAAGGGTCTTGCTTTCCTCCGCAATAGCCGCGCCAATTGACACGACCGCATTTTTATTTGGAGCAAGTTTTATCAGACCCGATCAATTGACGGTCCCCAACATCATAATGAGTGTCGGGGGCAAAATGGTGGGCGCTGTTATCATCTGGTGGCTCATCCGTCAGCGGATGGAACGCAGGCAAACGAGTAAAAGGCCCTGATTTTATTCTTTAAATAGCTCCATCGCCCCGGCTGTCATAGACTGAACACCAAGTTTCAGTGAGGGTCCGGGTATGGGAGCAAAAAGTGGGGAGTGGTTTGCAGGCGGTAAAGGAGTCTTATTTTCAACTGCCGCAGCAAAGGCTTCAGGGTCGGCCCCGCCTGTCCAAAAAATGAGAGTCGGGATATCTTCATCATGACGATGGAATCGGGAAAAATCTTCTCCCCCCATGCTTGGAGGACGGCTTGAGACTTTATCCTCTCCAATAGATGCTGAGACAGCTTTCATAACACGATCGGTCATTTCAGGATCATTGTAAGTGGACGGCGTGTAGTCGCTTTTAATGATGACTTCCGGTAAGTTTTCCTCTGACAATCCGGCGGAACGACCCTGAGCCAAGGCAATGCGCTTAATGCCTTCTAATAAGGTTTTACGAACATCGTCATCATAGGAGCGGACCGTTAGAAGGAGTTCTGCCTCATCCGGGATAATATTATGCTTATAACCTGAACGGAAAGAACCAACCGTGACAACACCCGCTTGCAAAGGATTGACCTCGCGGGATACTAGGGTTTGTAGAGCATTCACAATTTGGGCCCCAATTACAATCGGGTCCTTGCCCATATGAGGGGCTGAACCGTGAGCGCCAATGCCTTTGATTTTGATATCGACTGAATCAACATTGGCAAGCGCGTAGCCAGATGTATAGGTGATTTGTCCTGCAGGATCCCAACCAGAAGTATGCGTGGCCAAAACATAATCAGGCTTGGGAAACGTTTCCATTAATCCGTCTTCGAGCATGGCCAAGGCGCCGTAGCCGATTTCTTCGGCCGGCTGCCCGATAAGCACGAGCGTTCCGGACCAGTCGTCTTTATGCTCTACGAGTTGCCGCGCCGTGCCGACCAGAATAGCCATATGGCTGTCATGCGCACAGGCATGCATAACCGGGGCTTCCTTGCCGGTGAAATCTGTGGAGACGACATTTGATGTATAAGGCACGCCCGTTTTTTCTTGCAGTGGCAAGGCGTCCATATCCGCCCGCAACATGACGGTTGGGCCTTCGCCGTTTTTCATAACAGCAACAAGTCCGTAACCCCCAACTCCCGGCAGGACCTCCCCAACTTCTTCCATGACCTTTTGCTTCACCCAAGCATCGCCAACACGTTCTGTTACTTCGAAGCCTAGTGATTTTAACTCTTTCGTCATGCGCGCCGCTGACTTCTCCTCTTTAAGAGAAAGCTCAGGGTTTTCGTGAAAATGCTTATAGAGGTTGAGAATATAATCATGATCCTCTGCCACCGTGGTTGTCAAATTCTGAGCAAGAACTCCGGGCGCTGCCGTTAAAGTGAAAAACGCTGCAGCGCTGCAAAGAAATGTTTTCATGATAGTTTATCCTCTAAAAAATCTGAAAGTCCTGTTTGGAAAGTCGCTTAATGAAATTCAGTTGGCAAGGGCTGTTTTCCAAAAGGGCAAATTTTGAGCTTACAAAAAAGCCACCCCAAAAGGTGGCTCAACGACTAATTATAAAATACTATTATTTTTTGCCGCCAGGTTTACCTTCGACAACATAAGCAAGCATTTCGTAATCGCCAGTTCGCCAACTGTTCAATCCGCTCGCAGCCAGTGAAGCGAAAGCAGGCGATCCATCGACTAGGCGGCCCACAGGAACAAGGTCAGGCGAAGAAACTTCAATCAGATATTCGCCTTTTACTGGTAGAGTAAAATCAAAGATCAAGGGTTCAAATCCTTCAAATGTTCGTTGATTGGACGCGACCTCGGCATAAGACCCATCAGATTGTTTTAGTTTTAGGGTCAACTTTGTGACGACAAAGTCATCCACATTTCCATCTGAGAATGATATGACTTCGGAATTAAAAATGTCGCCTGCGTCCCCTTTGATGAAATAACTGTCCACCTCATCCAATTGGGTCACGCTCCCGCTTACAAGGGCTGCGCGAATATCAAGCTTTCCACCGGAATTAACGCCGTCCAACAAGGGGTTGGCGCCTTTGACTTTGTTTAAAGTCAACCTTCCGCCATTTCTTTCCGCGACAGACTCCTCAATTTTACGAGTCCGCTCATTAATGGCCAATTTGACAGCCGAACGTTCAGAAAAGAAACGATCTACAAAGGGAGGGCTGTTCAAGGCCAAACCAGCACTGGCACCGGAGGCCATGACATGGCTCAAGGTTTCAAGGGCATTCTGATCTGTTTCCCCCAGAGGAATGAATTCACCAGGCGTCCGAGCTGCAGGTAGACCATCGCCCGGGGCTCCAAAACTATCATAGTGACGTAAACCGAGAATATGCCCCAATTCGTGGCCGGCCGTGTTTGCAGATTGGTTCACAACAGAAATTTGCCGTACTTCTTCAACTTCTTCGGGAGAAAGCGGAGCGGGCAAGCCTAGAAAATTCGCTAAATTCTGAGTGCCGAAGTTTGCGTCTAATTCAGCCAGAAGCTGCCAGAAACTGGCATCCGCAAAAGCGCTATCGGTACGGTCATCATTCCCGAAATCTATATTGTCTGCGCGCCCGAACAAAATACCGTTCGCCAAATCAATGGGGTTGGCATCATTATCACCAATACGAATTGTTGAGTAATCGCCTAGACTTGGCTGAACCTGAGTGAACTCAAAATTATACTCGGCATAATCAGCCTCTAATCTCTCTTGAATAAAGTCCCGATCTGCTTGGGTATAAATATAGTCAGGGAAAACACCGCCGGCGATGGGTTGCCCGCCTTGGGAAGCGAAAAATGTGGGGTCAGCACTACCAAATTGTAAATAAACGACTTGAGCATCGTTATTTTGCTGGCCTATCGCTAGTCCGCGTCCCTTTTTCTTTTTGGTCGCGGCGCCATTACTTTTCATTTGGGCTTTTTCCGCCTGAGTGGCCAGAGCTGCACTTCGGTCTGCTGCCATAGACTTTAGCATTGAAAGGCCTTCTTCGGCGCTCAGATCCCCCAAGCTGGCACAAGCCTTAAAGGCACAATCATCAGTTTGAATTCTTATTTTTTCAGGTGTCAAGTCGACATCTTGAGCAAAAGCCGGGGCAGAAGTCGCTAAGGCGATAATTGCAGTTGCACTCAATAAATTTCTGATTTTCATTATGTTCTCCCAAATCGATTCATAGACTAAATTGTGTCCCCCAAGCAAAAACCTGACACTTAATTTAGGAGAAAGTAAGAGCAGACAGCAATATAGGTAAGTTTTCCCTGAACAGGCGGGCTTAACGCAAAAAATTATTAAACTGCCACTTTTCCCGCAATATGAGGATGGGCTTCATAGCCGAGTATTTTTACGTCCTCATAGCTGAAACCGTCTATTTGTGTGATGCCAGGATTCAATTCTAACCTTGGCAATGCTTTAGGCTCGCGGGAGAGTTGCTCTTTCACCTGATCAAAATGGTTCGAATAAATATGGGCGTCGCCAAAGGTATGGACGAAATCGCCGACGTCCAGACCGCAAACCTGCGCCATCATGTGAACGAGTAAAGCGTAGCTGGCGATATTGAACGGGACACCGAGAAAAATGTCGGCGCTGCGCTGATAGAGCTGACAACTGAGCTTCGCTTTTCCATTTTCTTGTGGCGCAACATAAAACTGAAAGAGGCAGTGACAGGGCGGAAGAGCCATTTCGTCAACGTCAGCCGGATTCCACGCACTGACAATATGGCGGCGTGAATTAGGGTTGGCCTTTATTGCTTCCACAACATTTTTGATTTGGTCGATGACCCGCCCTTCTGGACCTTCCCAGCGGCGCCATTGTTTTCCGTAAACAGGGCCAAGGTCGCCGTTCTCATCCGCCCATTCATCCCAAATGCGGACGCCATTATCTTTAAGATATTTGATATTGGTGTCCCCGGCGAGAAACCAAATAAGCTCATGCACAATAGATTTCTTATGCAGCTTTTTCGTTGTGACCATGGGAAACCCGTCAGCCAGATCAAACCGCATTTGATAGCCAAACACGCCGCGCGTTCCTGTTCCCGTCCGGTCCATACGGTCAGTTCCGTTTTCCATGACATGTGAGAGAAGGTCGAGATATTGCTGCATCCAAACACTATAAACATTTAGAGCGATTCGGGCAGACCCCCTCGCCGCTTGTCCACACCTTTGAAAAAACCACAGGAAGCTCTTGCACTGTCGCTATGTTCACCCCATATCTTTATTGTTAAACGATAAGGGAGAGATAGGTGAATCGATATAGATATGACCGCGAACTAATTGAAATGGCCGCCTCGTTATCAGAGGCGGACCGTTTCAAATTTATGGATATTGTTCAGAATGAAACCCTGAATCCTGTTGTCATTTTTGGCTGGAATATATGGCTCGGCGGGCTTGGTATCGACCGTTTTCTTGTTGGAGATATCCTTGCCGGCATTTTAAAATTGCTTACGCTTGGCGGATTAGGCCTCTGGGTCATCATAGATTGCTTTCTTATCGGCAATCGTACCCGCGAAGTGAATATGATAAAAATTCGCGATATCTATGAATTTGTAAGAGCCCATCCCGCCTAAGTCCCGTCCCGCATTTTCTATACGGAATGGGATTAAATATTAAAGCTGATCTACAATATCCGCCATCGCTTCGACGGCAGATGCGCCTAGCTCTGCGCAGCGCTCCGGAGACCATCCGGCCGCTTTATCCGGACGGTTCGCATTATCTTTGAACGGCATTTCGAGCGTCATCGAAAGGCAATCGTAACGATGCGCGGTGTAATTTGTACACATAGTAAGATTGGCTTGACCCGGCTTGGACGTCGGATAGCCTACTTCCGTCTGAAAATCCGGTGATGCATTTTTATAGGCGGCCAAGAAACCTTCAAGGTTTTCGGCCTGCTTCTCCGTATAATCCGGAATACCTTCTGCCCCAGCGATGAAGTTATAAGGCAGGTTTTCGTCACCATGAACATCCAAACAAAGACGCGGCGGATTTTCATCCATTGCGGCAATCGTCGCCAGTACTTCGGGGCAATTTTCTTTTGTCGCAACGCCCCATTCACGGTTCAGGTTAGCGCCTTTTGCATTCGTCCGAAGGTTTCCATGTGTGCTGCCGTCAGGATTCATGTTCGGAACAATAAAGAGTTTAGCTTTCTTCAGAAGTGCTTTTGTCGCCTCGTCCTTCTTCTCTATTAAACGGGAAATAAATCCGTCCATCCACCACTCGGCCATTGTTTCGCCGGGATGCTGACGCGCGATAACCCAGATCGTAGTTTCACCCTCGCCCATTTCCAGACAGTCAAGCGTTTGGCCTTCGACAGAATGTCCAATGACGCGCAGAGAAACGCCATGATCACCCGTATAATGAGCAATACGGTCGTGATGACGCTCTGCGCTATAAGGCGCAAAATAAGCATAATAGATGCTGTCCTGATCGGGTGTATGTTCAATGATTAGCTCATCATTTTCATATTTTGTCCCCTCAACCCGAAACCAGTTTCTTCGATCATAGCTGGCGCAAGCCTTATAATCTTTCCAGCCACCAACAAAGGCGGAGTCTTTTGTGTTTTCGAGAACCATTCGACATTTTTGGCCTTTTGCTCCGGTAAGCCGGTAATAAAACCATTGGTAAAAATCCGAAGCGTTATCTTTGCGGATAGCCAAACGTATATCGCCAGCCTCCTCGACTTTGCGAACGTCAATATTTCCGCCATCAAAGGCACTGTTAATCATTAAGGTCATATATTTTTATTCCGTAAAATCTTCAGGCGCCTGCAAAGCTGTTACAACGGCTTTTGCAACGTTTTCAGGCTCAATACCGTTCCAGAACACGCGCCAACCATTCTTTTTCTGCATTCCATCACAATTTTTCATATACCAATCGTTAAAAGGGTTTTTAAGCCTTGATCTCCAGTAAAAGACAGAAATTTCTTGCGTGAAACTGTCCCAAAGGTCACGCGCCAGCCCTTCTCCCTGCGCTTCTTTGCCAACCCAGAATTTTGATAAATAAGTCAGCCCATCTTGCTGGGTGAAAATCGCGCCTCCTTTATAATTGGCTTCGATAAAAATGGTTGAGACAGGTATATCAAAAAACTCGGATTGTAGCGTTTTCCCAAATGCCGTATTGATGGACTGCGCCAAACGTTTCGTATCTAATTTTTTATAATTCACGGCGCTGATAATCTCGGCTTTTCTTTTTATCAGCGTTCCGGAGCCTTTCGTCGTGAAGAGTTCTGGCAAGAGGTTTAGTGGAGAGGCAATGATATAAGCGCGTTGTCCGGGCTGCGCCTCGTCCAAATCCTGAACAAAACTCAAAAACCGATGCTGGCCCGGTGTGAGATTACGTCCCTTAGCAATCAAGTCGCCCACATCGATCATGCTGAGATTTCGAACGCGCTCTCCATTATTACCGAGGCCGCCAGAAGGCTGGAGGAAAATCACCTTATTTGGATTGATCTCGTTGACCAATCGCACGAGGTTCATATCCCCGCGCCTCTCCGTCATTTCAAGAATTGGAATTAGCCCTGATTGCGCTTTAAGTCTGATTTCCGGAATAAGGGCATATGTCGCTGTATTCAGCTTGGAAGTTCGAACAGACGTCTGTTCCAATTCCTTTGCGACGCGTTGGGATTGGAATGTGACTGTCGTTCTGTCTTCATCAAACGCCCCGACCAGTAAAATCGGCGTGAGTCCTAAATTGGCAAGCAATTTTAAATTTCCGATAAGCGTTTCCAGCAAAGGATTTTTTAAACAGCGCGGATCAATGACAATCAGCGCAAATTTTTCAGGCTCTTGTTGAGAGAACAGCTCCGCATAGAATTGCGCTTCCCGGTTCGCGCCGATCGCCGAGAGGCTGGAGAGGACGGTTTCTCTGACGTTGCTCCGGCTCATTTTGCCAGTCCTTTCGCCAAAGCGGCCTCATAAAGCCGGGTCGCCGCATCCAATTGAGCGTAGCTGACCCATTCTTCGGGTTGATGGGCTTGTTCAATATGTCCGGGGCCGAAAACGACAGCATTAATGCCAGCGCCGGACACCATTGCGGCCTCTGTCCAATAAGGTAAGTCTACGAAATCATAAGACTCGAAAAGCGTTTTAAACCCCGCCATATCCTCAGTCGCAAAGGGTTCAAATGCAACGAGAGTTTCGCTTTCGGCTCCAAGAGACTTCGCTATGCTGTGCAAATCCGTTTCCCGTATTTGTACATTATCACCAGGCGGGGGCCTGAGGGAAAACTGCAAAGTCGCTGATGTAGGTATAACATTATAGGCGCCGTCAGAGAGAATGCCCCCAACATTCATACAGAGCCCTTGATAAGGCGGCGTGCCAAAATTGAGATTGGCCTCGCCATATTTCCCTAGCGCATCTGCCAAGCGCGAGGCTTTTAATAAGGGAGCTTCAATGTGATCCGCCAATGAACTATGCCCACCCGGTCCTGAAAAGGCCGATTTGAGGGCCAACATACCTCTATGCTGTTTGCCTACTTTACACCCTGTCGGCTCACATATGATGGCCGCTTCAACGCCGCTCAAGTGACCTGCCTTGATAACTTCCGGCATGATTTCACTACCTTGTTCCTCATCTCCCGAGAACAGTACCGCCACATTGTTCGGTTTAACCCGCGCCAAGGCGGAGAGAATACAAGCGGCAGCGCCTTTAATATCGCACGCGCCCAGACCGATGACCCGATCCTCTTCTCTTCGAAGGATGAGCGGGTCTGAAAGCCAGCCCTGCCCGCTCGGCACCGTATCTATGTGCACATTCAAAACAAGTTTAGGCTCTCCCCACACGGCCAAGACATACGCGCTGTCTGGCTTTCCATGTTTTCGGGATACTTTTTGGTTTATAAGCTTATCAGGATTAAATTGGCCAAGCTGCTGAGCCAGCCACTCAACACAGGCCGGTTCGTCGCCCGTCCCGTTCTGAGTATCAAAACTGACCAGCTCCGACAAAATAGAAAGCGTTGCTTCGAGATGTTTATGTGTAACGTCTGGAATGACCGAACTCCTTCCCCGAAATCAGCGCCCCAGACGCTTATGTAATCCAAATTCCGTGAACGCAATGGAAGTCCGGAGAGCAGAGGTAATAAAATTGAGAAAATTTTCCGCTTGCAGGGCCGTTAACATTCCATTTACCATAAAAATCATCAATTGAGGAGGACGACCTAATGGCAAAAGCAGCAGATTACATTGCAGATGTAAAGCGTTACGACGCAGGTGCAGATGAAGCTCACGTTCAAAAAATAGTCAATTATTGCGGTATCGCGCTACAAAATCGGGATTCCTCTTTGGTATCTTGTTCAGACGAAACAGAGAAAAATCGAGTGCGAGACGGGTTCTGCAAGAAAAAACTTGGCATGGACGCTGACCCAGCAGGAAAAGCCGTCGACGCCGTGTGCGAAATGATGAAGGGCGACAATCAAAAATCGCGGGTCACCTTTTTGTATCTGCTAACGAAAAGCGTCGGAAAATTAAGCGACTTATAGACCGGTCAATTTGTCAGGAGTTGTAAACCGCACCTCCATCGCGGTTTTTTATTTCAGAATACATATTGGAACTTTCCCGCTTCGTGCCTATATTATGTTTGTCGGCTTGCCGACTATGAGGATAAACGCGCTCATAATAGACGGACTGGACCCGGGGGCGGTACCCGGCGGCTCCACCATAAACCTTCATCCCGGTGAAGGCTTTTGATGGGGCCGAAATAGGATCGACAGACGTTCAAAAGGGTTAGCTTTCTTCCGTATGGGTACCGTTAAATGCCTATTTATTATAATTGCTAATGACAATTATTCTGAGGAATTTGCCCTAGCTGCGTAAGCAGTTCGGACATTCCGACTTTAACTCCTAGCCCTTCAGACGGTTAGGCGGGCTTCGGGAGGTAGCTGGCAACAGAAACCTCCCACTTTTATTTCAAGTCAGTCTCTTATCTTATTCGGATCAGCCGCGCAGGCACGCCGCCTTCCGGCCTGAGTGTCACCGTCATAAGCGGCCTCGGATAACAACCCTCTGGCAATTCAATTTCATAATCACGGACCAGCGTAGCAAGCGCCATAAGGGCTTCCATCGTGGCAAAAGCTGCGCCGACGCAAATCCGGGGCCCAGCTCCAAAGGGCATAAAAGCCGAGCCTTTGGATTTTAGGGTCGGATCGCGAAGAAATCGATCTGGGTCGAAAGTAAGCGGGTTTTCCCACAGCCGTTCCGTTCTGTGCATGACATAATTGCAAAGCAAAAACGTGTCTCCAGCTTCAATTTTTCGTCCGTGAATCTCCGTTTCCTCGTGACATTCTCGATTGAGCATAGGCGCAGGCGGATAAAGCCTCATCGTTTCGTCAATTACGGCCTGCGTAAATGGCAGAGAAGACATATCGCCATATCGAACAAAGTCTTTCCCACAGACGGACAGCACTTCCCTCCGGATACGCTCGGCCGTCTCTTGATGACTACCAACCAGATAAAGCGCCCATGTTAAGGTGAGCGCCGTGGTTTCGTGCCCCGCAATAAAGAAGCCAATGATATTATCGCGCTGCTCTCTCGGAGACAGCCCCTCCCCTGTTTTAGGATCTTTGGCCGCAATCAGGAGACTGATTAAATCATCTTCGACCGGATGTTTTGCCCTTTCCGCTAATAACGCGTCAGCCGCCCGCTTTAACCGCCTCAACGCTGCTGCACCTTTCGGCAATATCGGACGAGGCACCCATCTCGGCCAAGGGATCAAATCGTCTGGTCGAAGCGTCCCGGCACTCGTCACGACATTCCGAGTCGCAAATTTAAGACGGTCTTTGTCCAGACCCTTAGGATTGCCGAGCAGGGCTTTCGCCAGAACATCAAAAGTGAGCTCGGCCATCGCGGCGTTCAGATCCAGTTCCCGCTCTGCGTCCACTTTCTCACAAAAACTCTGAAGAACCTGGGTTATTAGCGGGGCCAAATCTTCCATATGACGTTTTCGAAACAGGGGCGCGACGCTCTTGCGCTGTCGTTTCCATTGCTCGCCATGAACCGACAATAAGCCTTCCTTTGTCGCTGGGCCTAAAATGCGCGCATCTATAGCTGTTTTGGTGAATTTATCTGCTTCTTTCGCCAGAACCGCCATCATGCCTTCGGGGTCGGTTATGACATGAAGTTTCTTGCCAAAATTAGGGACGCTCACAATCGGCTGATTATAGGCCATGGGACCAAACCCTTCGATCGGATTACGCAAGAATGTCCACGTTCTCTTGATAAAGCCTTCTCGGCCCGTAAGCGGTTTGGCATGGGGCGGGATGAAACGCCCTTGCCCGTCATATCGGGCGGAAATATTGGAATGACTGTTGGTCATGGTATAACTACGTTTCAACAGGATGTAGGGAGACTGTAAAGAGCTAAGAAAGATTCACCACACGGTGAAACGTCAGTTGATATTTTGCGGTAGACGTCTAGGATATAAAAATGAGCCAAGACCTGATGAATTATGATCAGATGACACAACTCGCTCTGCGGGGTGTGGTACGGGACGCTATTCGCCGCGTTATCCGCGAAGACGGCCTGCCCGGCGCTCACCATTTCTACATTACATTCCTGACCCGATATCCTGGCGTGGAGATTGATGATGGACTGGCGAGTAAGTACCCCGAAGAGATTACAATCGTTCTGGAGCATCAGTTCTGGGACTTAAATGCTTATGCAGATGAATTCGAAGTCACGCTGAAATTTGGCGGCATACCGAAATATCTTAAAGTACCTTACCATGCGATTTCTCGCTTTCACGACCCAAGCGTGGGGTTTGCCCTCCAATTTGATCCGCCCGTTGAGCTTGATCCTGCCGCGAATGCAGTCGGCAAATTACGTCCTGTTCCTAACGAAAGCGACACTGACGCCCCAGCCAAGCTGGAAGAGACCTTAAAAGAGACGCCTGCCGCCAAAAGTAAATCCAAAAAAGCCTCCGGCAAAGCCGACGCAGATAAAGACAAGGACGGCGAAGACGAAGCTAATGTTGTCAGCTTGGATGCTTTCCGTAAGAAATAACGATTTTTTCGTCTCTGGTCTTGAGCCGATGCCCCCTTACAATTATGGAACCAGTCACGAGGGACGCCAGGATTAAGCCTGGGAAAACTCCCATTAGATTTTGAGGCAAAAAATGACAAAAATGCGTACTGAAACGGATAGTTTTGGCCCCCTAAAAGTCCCTTCTGACAAATATTACGGCGCCCAGACCGCCCGTTCGCTTATCAATTTTCCAATTGGAATTGAAACTATGGCGCCTGCCATTATCAGGGCGCTCGGCGTTATTAAGCGCTCCGCCGCTCTAGCAAATAAGTCCCTCGACAATCTGGACGCCCAACGTGCCAAGGCTATTGTCGAGGCGGCGTCTGATGTGGCCGAAGGCAAGCTTGATGACAACTTCCCGCTTTCGGTTTGGCAGACAGGCTCAGGAACGCAGTCAAATATGAATGCGAATGAAGTTATCTCCAATCGCGCGATTGAAATTATGGGCGGTGAGATTGGCTCTAAAGACCCGGTTCATCCGAATGACCATGTCAACCGCAGCCAGTCCTCCAATGACACTTTCCCCACCGCCATGCACATCGCCGCCGCGGAGGAAATTCATCATAAACTCCTTCCGGCTCTGCAACAGCTTCGCAACGCGCTGAATGACAAGGCGAATGAATTTAAAGATATTATCAAAATTGGACGGACACACACTCAAGACGCTACGCCCATTACCTTGGGTCAGGAATTTTCCGGCTATGTCGCGCAAATAGATCTAGGCATAAAGCGCGTCGAAAACGGTCTTAAAGAACTTTACCCTCTGGCCCAAGGCGGCACAGCGGTTGGAACAGGCTTGAACGCTAAACCCGGCTTTGCCAAAGCTTTCGCCGAAGAAGTAGCCAATTACACGAAGCTTCCGTTTAAAACCGCTGAGAATAAATTCGAAGCCTTGGCCGCGCATGACGCCTATGTCTCTGCCCACGGAGCCTTAAATACAGTCGCGGCTTCTTTGTTTAAAATCGCCAATGACATTCGTTTTCTCGGCTCCGGGCCCCGTTCCGGTTTGGGTGAATTGTCTTTACCGGAAAATGAGCCCGGTTCTTCTATAATGCCGGGCAAAGTCAATCCGACCCAATGCGAAGCGCTGACGATGGTATGCGCTCAAATTATGGGTAACCAAACAACAATAAGTCTTGCCGGATCACAGGGTCATTTCGAGCTCAATGTTTATAAGCCCGTCATGGCGTATAACATGTTGCAATCCATTCAGCTCTTGTCAGACGCCTCTATCAGTTTTGCGGATAAATGCGTTGTCGGCATTAAGGCAAATGAAGACCGTATCGAAGACCTGCTAGGACGCTCGCTTATGCTCGTCACCGCCCTTGCCCCAACCATTGGTTATGACAACGCGACGAAAGTTGCCAAGACTGCCCATAAAAACGGCACAACCTTACGCGAGGAAGCGGTCAATCTTGGCTTTGTAACCGAGAAAGAATTTGACGACGTTGTCCGTCCAGAGTTGATGATTAAGCCGCGCTGATATGTCAGATAATGTCATAAAGTTTGGCAAGGCGGCGAAAGCTGTCAAGCGGTCTAAAAAAGAGAAACTGGCGGCGGAAAACAGAGCCCGTTTCGGTCAGAAAAAAGACCAAAAAACACTCAAGGCGAAACTGACGGAAAAGCTCCAGATGAAACTGGATGCGCATAAAATCGAAAAGTCAGGCAAAAAGGATAAGGATGAGCCTTAAAAAACGCTCGGTATCGCTTTACGGGCACCAGACGTCTCTGGCGCTCGAAGCGGAGTTTTGGGCTGTTATTGACGCTCACCTCAAACAGAGCGGGCAAAGCTTTGCCGGTTTTATCAGAGAGTTGGATGACACAAGACTGGAAGATGCACCAGAACGGAACCTGGCATCTTATTTACGCGTCTGGGTTTTAAATTTCGTTCTTTCAGAGCAATAACTTGCAAATCCGGGCTGAATTAAGGACAGTCTCTATATGACTCTTATCTATCGCACCCGAAAAGTCGTCAAACCGGGGGATTTGAATTCACGGAACACCTTGTTTGGCGGACGGTTATTGGAATGGATAGATGAGGAATGCGGGGTTTATGCCGCCTGTCAGATGGGAACACAGACCCTTGTCACCAAGTCTATGTCAGAACTGAATTTTCTTGCGCCGGCGCGGCAAGGGGACGTCATTGAGATTGGCGCGGAAACCGTCAGTGTTAGCTACTCTACCATTACTGTTTGCTGTCATGTTCGGATTAAAACAACGCAGCAGGAAATCGTCTCGATTGACGAAATCGTATTTGTGAATGTTGACGATGAGGGTCGGCCCGTCCGGCATGGAAAGTATAAGCGTAAGTCAAAACTTCCGCCCAACTGACATATCTTAGAAGTCCTGTTGACCCCCCTGACATCGGGACAGTTCGCCCATAGCCAAAGCGGATTGTTGCTCCTATGTTCCGCCTATGTCTGCCGCTGATTCCTTCCAACCCGCTCCGCCCCGGCCTTCCGGACGTTCAATTTCCGAGCAGGCTATGCCTGTGCGCAAATTTGGAAATGCAGAGAAAGCGGATTATCTTGAAGGCTTAAACCCCGAACAGAAAGAAGCGGTCCTTGCTTTAGAAGGCCCCTTACTTGTCCTCGCGGGCGCCGGAACCGGAAAAACGCGGGTTCTGACGTGCCGCCTAGCCCATATTTTGACGACAGGCCGTGCTTATCCGAGCCAGATTTTATCTGTTACTTTTACAAATAAAGCCGCGCGAGAAATGCGTGACCGCGTTGGCAAACTTCTTGGAGAACAGGTCGAAGGCCTCCCTTGGCTCGGAACCTTTCACTCTATTGCCGCCAAAATCCTCCGGATTCATGCCGAACTTGTCGGCCTGAAATCCGGCTTCACCATTTTAGACACGGATGATCAGATCCGACTTTTGAAACAGGTTATTAAAGCCGCCGATATTGATGAAAAACGTTGGACGGCGAGATATCTCGTCGCCCTGATCGATAGCTGGAAGAATAAAGGCCTGACACCGGAAAAGATAAACTCCAAACAGAGCTATAAATTTGCCGACGGCAAAGGCGCGGAACTCTATAAAACCTATCAAGAGCGATTGAGAGTTTTAAATGCCTGTGATTTTGGTGATTTACTGTTGCACAATTTAACGCTCTTCACCAAAAATCCGGACATTCTGAAAAAATACCATCAGAAGTTCCGTTATCTCTTGGTAGACGAGTATCAAGATACGAATGTCTGCCAATATCTTTGGCTCCGCCTTCTAGCGCAGGGATCAGAAAATATTTGTGTTGTCGGGGATGATGACCAATCCATCTATGGCTGGCGCGGAGCCGAAGTCGATAATATCTTGCGCTTCGAAAAAGACTTTCCCGGCGCGAAAGTCGTCAAGCTGGAGCGTAACTATCGCTCGACGGAGCATATTCTCGGCGCAGCGTCCGGCTTGATCGCGTCCAATCAGGACCGGCTTGGGAAGACCCTTTGGACCGAAGATGAGGGTGGACACAAAGTCAGCGTAACGGGCGTCTGGGACGCCCCTGCCGAGGCTCGTATCATTTCCGGAGAAATCGAAAATTGGCGTTCCCAGAACCGCCCTTATAATGATGTTGCCATATTGGTGCGCGCTTCTCGCCAAATGCGGAGTTTTGAAGAACGCTTTATTCAGCTCGGCCTGCCTTACCGCGTTATTGGCGGGCCACGCTTTTTCGAGCGCGCCGAAATACGCGACGCTCATGCCTATTTACGCGTTCTGAAATCCGATACGGATGACTTGGCATTTGAACGCATCGTCAATACGCCGAAACGCGGGATCGGCGCGACAACTATACAGAAATTACAGACAGCGGCTCGGTCTTTAGGCATCAGTCTCGAAGCGACCACACGTGAACTGACTAAAACCGACGAGATTAGAGGCAAAGCCCGTACAGCACTTCGCGCCTTCATTCTGGATATTGATCGGTGGCGCCACGAAGCCAGAGATATTCGCCACACCGAAATGGCAGAAAAAATTCTGGATGAAAGCGGGTATACCCAAATGTGGCGGGACAGCAAAGACGCAAAGTCGGCGGGACGTCTGGAAAACTTGAAAGAACTTATTCAAGCGATGGGCGAGTTCGAAACGCTAGATGCTTATCTGGAACATGTCAGCCTTGTGCTAGACGTCGATCGCGGGCCGCAAGAAGATGAAATTTCTCTAATGACACTCCATTCAGCGAAAGGTTTAGAGTTTCCTCTGGTTTTCTTACCGGGGTGGGAAGAAGGCGTCTTTCCGAGCCAGAAAAGCATGGACGAAAATGGTCTAGCCGGACTCGAAGAAGAACGCCGCCTTGCTTATGTTGGCATAACTCGCGCCCGGGAAAGGGCTAAAATCTACTTCGCCGCCAACCGACAGGTATACGGGTCTTGGCAATCCAGCGTCCCATCACGCTTTATAGATGAACTCCCCGTGCAGCATGTGGAGGCAGAAAGCGAACAAAGCCATCAGAATGAGAGCGTTGTCGCAAGGCAAATCGCCAGCGACTTCTCTTCAAGCTTTGAACGGGCCAAAAGCAACCGCGACTCTCCCGGCTGGCAACGCTACCAAGCCAATCGGGACAAAAATTTTGGCCGCGCCCCCAAAGATATTGAAGGTCATGCCGTGCGCCGACCCGTAAAAAAAACGGCCAGCGCCTTTAAAGTCGGTGATAGAATCTTCCATCAGAAATTTGGCTATGGACGTATTGCCTCCGCTGACGGTAATAAACTCATGGTAGCCTTCGAAAAAGCTGGTGAAAAGAAGGTTTTGGACGGATTTGTAGAACGGGCTTAAAATGAATTTCTTTAAATCAGGACTGGCGTGGCTTTTATTGGTCACAATGGGAGTGAGCGGTTGTGCAACCACGGACACGCGGGTCTTGAGCATCAATTCTCTAACCTCAGACAATTATAACGACGGCACCTTTCGGGGCCTCGAAGCGCTCGCCACGGGGTATGACAATAAACCCGGCAATCGGGTAAACATCATTTACCTTCATGGCATTGGATGGATTGAAAACCCGGATGATAAACCTTTGGCAAATGAATTCATCAAAGGCTTGGCCAATGCTTATAATATTGAACTGGATGATAAAGCCGTCAGCAGCCTCTGTGGCCGTGATACGACCGAAGAAGAAACCAAATTAAATAACCATATTTATATCAAGGAAGATTCTCCCAAGCGTTACCACACAGCCCTGCCCGGGATTGATTTATCCCTTGATGATCTTGTCTGCCTCGATAGGCAGGTTTTGAGGGTTAGTGATGATTTAGAATACGTTATTTACCGGGTTTTTTGGGACGAAATCTTTTGGCAAAGCCTCCAAGAGCCTCATGTTGGATATGATGACCATCTCAAAGAAGGCGGCGTCGCGGCTTTACGGAGAAAATATAATAGTTATCTCAAAGACAAACTCATAAATTTCGGATTTTCTGACGCTGTTTTATATCTTGGATCTGTTGGAGGAGAAATCCGGGAAGCCATATATGGCGCTATGTGTTCGGCTAATTTGGATGCGGGCGGATATGAATTCAAAGAACAAGGAAAGCGCGTAACAGCGGAGAAAATATGCCAAACAGCAAATGAGACCTCGGTGGAGACAGACCAATTCGTGTTTGTAACAGAAAGTCTTGGCAGTAAAATTGCTTATGACATTATGCGCGATGTTATGACGGACGATAAAGATACCGTTCATGATTCCATGATTGAAAACACTGAGTTTATCATGCTTGCCAATCAAGTGGCTTTACTGAATTTATCTGATTTGAGTGACACAAAACCGAAGGTTCCTCCTTATATGCCTCCGGAAGAGCGGCCAACCATTGTCGCGTTTTCTGAAGTGAATGACTTTCTCAGCTACGAGCTTGTTCCTTATTATCGGAGCCTGATGGAAAATGGTGAACGGCACAGTGTTTTTGTGGGGAACGACAAACGCGATATTTCCGATGATATTGTCTCTATGACAGGATTTAACATGATCGATATGCGGGTGGAATTTGCCAACCCTCTCATCCCCTTTGTTAAAGGATTGGTTGACCCGCTTCGCGCTCATAATGGTCATTCCGCCCAACCGGAATTAATGCGATATATGGTTTGCGGCGCGGAAAACGGGAAACTACGAACGGCAGGATGTATTGCAGATCTGGTCGGCCCTCCAATTGGAAAAAAGTAATATGCCGCTATGGAAATTGGAGCTTCTTACCACGGAAGAAAAAGCTTTCGAGATTGCGGAGGCTTTAGGCTTTTTAGACCAGAGCGAAGCGCAATCCGTTTCTCTTTTTGATCAAGGCGACAGAAAACTTGTGGAGGCGATTTATCTTTCAGAAGGCGAGGCTTTAACCGCGCAGGCAGAATGCGGCGGGGAGGTGTCGGTGATTGTCGATAAAGATTGGGTCAGCGAAGTTCAGTCTGGTTTGCCAGCCGTGAAAGCAGGACGCTTTTTCGTCTATGGTTCACATGAAAAAGATAATATTCCTAAGGATGTAAAACATCCTATTTTGATCGATGCTGGCATGGCGTTTGGAACAGGCCATCACGGCACCACCAAGGGCTGTCTTGTTATTTTTGATGAATTACTCGCGGACGGTTTTACTCCGGCCAAAATTCTGGATTTGGGGTGTGGCGCCGGAATTTTGGCGATTGCCGCGGCGAAAGCTCTCCCCGGCTCTCATATATTAGCCAGCGATATTGATCAGGACGCCGTGGATGTTTCCTTGGAAAATGCAAGGTTAAATGACGCCGGAGACAAAATGAATGTGGTGCAGGCAGATGGCTTTGAAACGCCCTCTCTACATGCCAAACAATTCAACCTTATATTCGCCAATATTCTGGCAGGCCCCCTCACGGGTCTTGCGCCGGACATTTACAAAGCTACAGCCAAAAATGGGAAAGTGATTTTGTCCGGTATTTTAAACGAACAGGCAAAATCGGTTTTAAACGCTTTCAAAGCGGCAGGTTTCTCGGTTGAGCCTAGGACGACACTGGATGAGTGGACGTCCTTATTGGCTGTTAAAAGACTTTAGCTTAAAAAAAAGAGCCCCAGCCTAGGGGGAGGCTGAGGCTCTTATACGTCGCGTCGTCTTGTTTATGTTAACTAGAGCGCGCGGCTGGCACGACGGTCACGACGTGCATTACGGCGGCCGATAAGGCTTCCTGACAGGTCCTGAGCCTGTGGGCGGCGGGCTTGCGCGCCTTCGAATGTCGGACGGAATGTCCGTGTATCAAGGCTCATAAATTCTGTTCCGTTAAACTCTGTAGTCATGGTCTTACCTCTAATTCACAGGTGCATCTTCGCCCTGTTTGACAAGGTCATATATAAATACCTTTGAAGTTTAGAGAACAGACAGTGTCGCCGAAACAGCTATGCAGATTTGCAAGGCTGGTTAAGAGGACATTAAGCTCGTTTTCGGGGGTCTTCTTTATAAAAGGGACTTTCCGGCGGATAAGCAAATTCAAGAATGTCCGAGGCAGGTTTGATTTCAGTCTCATCAGGTTCAAACTCCGAACCCGGTTTCAAAATGACTGTATCTTCCGCCTGTGAATGTGAACTGAAGAAATTGATGTTAAGGTTGAACAATTTTTGTGACACCTTAGACTCCATTAACTCCTTCAAACAAATGGTTTGATGGATTACGCTATAGCACAGAACGCGAAGAAATGCGACCCGTTCCCCCATAACACGTATTTCACATATTATTTTTGACGGATTGGACACAGAAACATGAACGATATTACCCTATTCCAAAACTTCGAAGTTAAAGGCGGCCCAGATTATGGCCGCAAGAATCTGCCCATACTTCAAGCGGCGCTGAAAAAGCACAAATTGGACGGTTTTATTGTCCCGCATGAAGACGAATATCAAAACGAATATCTGCCAGCATCGACCGACCGCTTGCAGTGGTTGAGCGGGTTCACAGGCTCAGCAGGCGCTGCTGTCGTCATGCAGGATAAGGCGGCTATATTTGTAGATGGGCGCTATGTTATCCAAGTTAAACAGCAAGTGGATAAAGATCTTTTTGATTATGAACGCCTTGAAGACGGCGTAGCCAAATGGTTACGCGGGAATGTGAAGGCCGGACAGGTCATTGGCTATGATCCGAAACTCCATAGTCCTTCCGCACTCGCGCAGCTGGTAGAGGCGATTGAACTGGCGGGCGGCACCGCTAAAGCCATGGAGCCTAACCCTATTGATACGGCTTGGACCGACCGACCGCCAATGCCGGTAACACCTATTACGGTTCAGCCCGAAAAACTCGCCGGAAAGTCTCACGCTAAAAAACGCGAAGAGATTGCTGAAATCCTTAAAGAGAAAAACGCCGATTACGCTCTGATTACAGCGCCCGCCTCTATTGCGTGGCTTTTGAATATTCGCGGCGGCGATGTACAATGCACGCCTCTGCCTCTGTCCACGGCCATCATCCGCAAGGACGGTCATGTCGAACTCTTTGTCAGGTCAGAAAAAGTCTCTTCTGAAGTTAGTCAGCACCTCGGGAATGAGGTTTCATTGCAAGGTGAAGAGGATTTGGAAACATCTCTAAAGGGATTATCCGGCAAAACTATCCTCATGGATCCTAACTCCGCCTCTGCTTGGCATTTCGACACGGCGACTGGGTCCGGCGCCAATGTCAAAAAGACAATGGATGTTGTCGCCCTTCCGAAAGCCACCAAAACACAGGCCGAGCTGGAAGGATCTGCTACGGCGCATAAACGCGATGCCGTAGCCATTATTAAATTCCTGCATTGGCTCGATACCGAAGCCCAGTCCGGTGAGTATGACGAGATTTCTGCGGCTACGAAACTTGAAATGTTCCGCCATGAAAATGACGGCCTGAAGGATTTGAGTTTTGAGACGATTTCAGGTGCCGGCGCAAATGGCGCGCTTTGTCACTATCGCGTCAGTGTTTCAACAGTATTGCCACTCAAGCCAAATTCGCTTTATCTGGTCGATAGCGGTGGTCAATATCAGGACGGCACAACTGATATCACCCGCACTGTCCCGATTGGCGAGCCGACAAATGAAATGCGCGATCGTTTCACTCGCGTCCTACAAGGTCATATCGCGCTCGCGACAATCCGCTTCCCCGAAGGTACAACAGGCCCGGCCCTGGACGGCTTCGCCCGCGCGCCTCTTTGGCAGGTCGGGCTCGATTATGATCACGGCACAGGCCACGGCGTCGGATCGTTCCTTGGCGTTCACGAGGGTCCGCAGCGCATTTCCAAGTCCTCAAATACAATTGCGCTACAGCCTGGTATGATTGTTTCTAATGAGCCTGGGTATTACAAAACTGGCGAATACGGCATCCGCATTGAGAATTTGCAATTCGTCTTGCCCCCAGAGGATATTGCTGGCGGAGAACGGCCAATGATGGCGTTCAAAACGCTCACCATGGCGCCAATTCATCGCGACTTAATTGACCTTGATTTGCTCAATAATGCCGAACGGCAATATGTTGACGATTATCACGCCGAAGTCTTGAAAGAGGTTGGGCCGAAATTTGAAGGCGAAATTAAGAGCTGGCTCGAAAAAGCCTGCGCGCCGCTCTAACTATTTTCCAGCTCCAAAGTCTTTCGTTTCTGAAAGGCCTTGGAGATGAAAACCATCACGATGCAGGCGCAGACGCAATAAACGCCCATCGCCGTAATCTGTTTCGGATAGGAGACACCTATATCAATGAGCCATCCGGTCAGTCCCGGGCCGGCAGCGGTACAGAATACCATCATCGACACAATAATGGCTCGGATGGAGCCTAGATGTTTGGTGCCGTACAGCTCTGGCCAGATCGTTCCCATCAGCGTGGAGGAAAATCCGTAAGAAATTCCCATAAGGGACATAAAAACGAAAGCAGACCACTGAGCGTCGAATGCACCCAAGATAAAACATGATAGTGACAAAGGTATAAGAAAACTCGGTAAGAGTTTAATAGCCGAAAACCTGTCTACCAACGCGCCAGATATCAAAGTAAAAATAATGGTGGAGATCGCCATCAATGAAAACGCCGAAGCAAAAGCTGGCATCGACCATCCGCGTAACTCTACCAGATACACCTGATGAAAAAACACCGTCGTTCCAATAAAGGCCGGAGCCAACATTCCTAAAAGAACAATCCAAAAAAGTGGATCGCGTATGACTTCCGGGCGCGTCCAGTCCCGTCCGTCAACTATGAGCGGAATTGGATCAGAGGCCCGGGGTTCTCTGTTTTTCGAAACTAGAACAGAAATCACTGGCAGCGCTAAGACAAGCAGAGCAAATGCCGCTAAAAGCCAGCTATAGCGCCAACCGACCCAACTAACCGTCACGACAAAAAGCACGGGCAGCACGGCTTCTCCGGCGTTGTGTCCGAGTGTGACCAGAGATACAGCCCGCCCCCGGCTTGCCGTAAACCAGCGCGCCGCCGCAGTCAGGGCGTTTTGTGTCATCATCCCCTGCCCGAAGAGACGAAGCAAATAGATGACAAGCACCAATGTGATAATATGGGTCGAAAAAGTCATGCCAATGGCCCCAAGCGCCAATAAAGGCACAATTATCAGGGTCACTTTTGCCGGATTTAAATAGTCGACGATTTTCCCGACCCATGGCAATGACAAAGCACTTCCCAATGTCGCGATCATGTAGATCAAGCCAAAATCACCATGGCTCAAATCATACTCAGCCCGTATTTCCCCGGCTGAAAGAGAAATAAAAAATGTTTGCCCGAATGACGAGAAAAAGGTCAATAAAAACCCGCCCACGACCCAACGGACATTCTCTCTAAAGAATCTTAAAATTGGCATAGCTATGCTTTGGGGCGAGCCCCCCTCAAAGGCAAGTGTTACTCTTTTCTATTCTTGAACGCCTTCTTACTCTATCAAGGTTAGCCATTCATCTTCAGTGAGAACTTGCACGCCAAGTCCTTGCGCTTTTGCCAGCTTTGATCCGGCTCCAGGCCCAGCCACGAGATAATCGGTTTTGGCCGATATTGATCCGCTCACTTTCGCGCCGAGGCTCTGCGCTCTAGATTTGGCCTCATCCCGGGAAAAGCGTTCAAGTTTGCCGGTGAAAACCACTGTTTTGCCAGAGACGACGCTATCTGCAGCTACCTCCTCGACAGGTTCGATCGTGATGTGTTCCAGCAACCTTTCGACAACGGAGCGGTTTTCCGGCGCCGTCATAAACTGGCTGAAAGCTGTGGCGGCTGCTTCGCCAACACCGTCAATGTGAAGAATAGACTGAAAAGCCGCGCTCTCTCTATTGGCTAATTCACTCCATTGTGCCTTTAGGTTTTCCAAATTCTGGAAATGTCGTGCCATGAGGCGGGAATTTCCCTGCCCGATATGACGAATACCTAACGCATAGAGGAATCTTGCAAAGCCAATGGTTCGCCGCGCCTCTATGGCATTAAATAGGTTGTCTAAACTTGTCTGGCCGAATCCTTCGAGCTTTTCCAGTTCGGTGCGTTTATTCTGCAAAACGAAAATATCCGCAGGCTCTCGCACGAGTTCCAATTCAAAAAACAGCGCGATTTGCTTCTCGCCAAGGCCGTCAATATCGAAGGCCCGGCGGGAAACAAAATGCTTCAGACCCTCTTTTGCCTGAGCGGGGCAAGCCAATCCATTCGTGCATCGTCGCACAACATCTTGCCGTCCTGTTTTTTCGTCAATATCGCGAACTGCCTCTGCTCCGCATATTGGGCAATTTTTCGGCAAGATATATGGTTCCCCGCCGCCGTCTTTTATGACTTGCAAGACTTGCGGGATAACATCCCCTGCCCGCTGAATTTCTACGGTGTCACCAGGTTTTACACCTAAACGGTTAATCTCGTCTTCATTGTGCAAAGTCGCATTAGACACGACCACGCCGCCGACCGTGATGGGCGTCAAGCGTGCCACTGGAGTTAGCGCCCCTGTCCGACCGACTTGCACATCAATTGTTTCCAAAACGGTCACGGCTTTTTCGGCCGGAAATTTATGCGCAATCGCCCATCGTGGAGCGCGGCTGACAAATCCCAAACGGTCTTGCAGCGCGAGGTCGTTCACCTTGTAAACAACTCCGTCAATATCATATCCCAACCCAGCGCGTTTTTCCTCTATTTCGTGGTAATGCGAGACCATTTCTTTCGCGCTGTCATGGACGCGCATCTCAGGGTTTGTCGAAAAGCCCCACGACTCCATTTTCTCGACTGCGCCCATTTGTGTTTCGGCGAGAGGCTCGCTCACTTCTCCCCATGTATAGGCGAAAAACCTCAGAGGTCGAGACGCTGTGATACTCGGGTCAATCTGGCGGAGCGATCCGGCCGCCGCATTTCTGGGGTTTTTATATTCTGGTTTGCCCGCTTTAAGCTGCGCGGCGTTCATCGTCTCAAACGCGGCATGCTCAATATAGACTTCGCCCCTGACTTCCAAGACGTCGGGCCACCCCTCCCCGCTTAATTGGTGCGGCACGTCCTCTTTCAGCGTTAACAGATTGCGCGTGACATCTTCTCCGGTCTGTCCATCTCCGCGGGTTGCGCCCGACACGAGCTTCCCTTGTTCATAACGCAGAGCCGCCGATAGACCATCAATCTTTGGCTCTGCGGTAAAAGACAGCTCAGCATCGGCAGGGAGGCTCAAAAATCGTTTTACCCGCGCCACAAAATCCTGAACGTCTCCGTCATCAAAAGCATTGTCCAGTGACAGCATCGGGACGCTATGTTGAATTTTTTCAAAACGACCGGAGGGTTTCGCCCCGACCTTTTGAGTGGGACTGTTCTTTGCGATCAAATGGGAGAAGTCAGATTCTAGCTCTGTCAGCTCCTTGCGAAGGGAATCATAATCAGCATCGGAAATGAGCGGGTTGTCGTCACTATAATATTGCTCATCCGCAGCGCGGATTTCCATTGTCAGGATTTTGATACGTTTCTTAGCGTCTGCTTCTGATAAGGCCGAGGCGGTCATGACGCCATTAGTTGTCTGGCGGCGGCGCGGGCCTCTTGTGTAATACTCTCTCCGGCCAGCATCCGCGCAATTTCTTCTTCGCGGGCTTCATCCGCAACGGCGTGAACCTGTGTAGTTGTGGTCGATCCGGTTGAGGACTTTTCAATGCGGAATTGATTATCCGCCGCGGCGGCCACTTGCGGGCTGTGCGTGACCACAAAGACCTGAGCCGATTTAGCCAATCGTGACAATCGTTTTCCGACAGCATTTGCAACAGCCCCGCCAACGCCTTGGTCAACTTCGTCAAACACCATAACCGCTTCGTTCTTACCCGCCAAAGCCACTTTGATTGCCAAAGCGAAGCGCGCCATTTCTCCGCCGGACGCAATTTTATCCAATGGCCCAAGTGCTGTTCCGGGGTTTGTGGATACGACAAATCGCACCAAATCCACGCCCATGGCGCTTTCCGGCGCCGTTTCAATCCGAGTTTCAAATGTCGCGCGTTCCATTTTCAAAGGCGGCAGTTCCTGCGCAACAGATAGGTCGAGCGCTTTTGCGGCATTTTGTCGAGCTTGACTAAGCGTCTTAGCTGCCGCGTCATAAAGCTCTTTCGCCTTCCCGGCTTCTTTTTCGGCTTTGGCGATATCTTTCGCAACGCTCTCTATCGCGTCGAGCTCTTCATCGAACTGAGCACGTTTCTCTATAAGACCTGGAATGTCGCAATCATATTTGCGCGCGGCGCCGCGTAACGCAAAGAGACGCTTTTCGACAGCGTCGAGACGCCCCGGCTCCACATCAAAGCTCTGCGCCGCAACACTGACCGCATTTCGGGCTTCTTGCGTTTCTAATAGAGCGCGTTCTAGGGCCTCTGCGGCCAGTTGGAGGGACTTTGCAGCCGGCAGGTCACTATCGCCGAATTTGCTATTGACCCGCTCTATTCCTGATAACGCCATGGATAGCCGCTCTTCGAACTCACCGTCCTCGCCCAACGTATCCTGCGCCGCCGTCAGCTCAGATAGCGCGCCTTCTGCACCCTGTAAGAAACGACGCTCTTCGGCGAGAGTTTCTTCTTCATCAGGCCGGGCGTCCAAACGATCCAGCTCGTTAATGGCGTGTTCGAGGAACTCTTGATCCTCCCCCGCTTTGCTCTGGCGATCTTGTAGCGTTTTGAGGTGTTTCTGAGTATCCCGCCGGGATTGGAAAGCCATTGTTACGGCCTGAAGCTCGGATTTGTGACCGCCAAAGAGATCTAATAGCGTAATATGAGTGGTGGGATCCAACAAACCTCGCCCGTCATGCTGTCCGTGAACTTCCAATAGCAGCTTCCCCACTTCGGAGAGTAGTTTCACGCTCGCCGGTGAATCGTTGATATAGGCCTTGGAACGGCCATCGGATTGTATAACCCGGCGGAGAGTCAGATCTTCACCGGCTACAATTTCAATATCCTGCTCAGTTAGGTGGGAGATAGCAGGGTGAGAGCTTGAAAGCGTGAAAGACGCCGTGCATTCGGCTTTTTCCGTCCCGTTCCGGATTAGCCCCCGATCAGACCGCGCTCCAGTCGCCATACCGAGCGCGTCTAGAATTATGGATTTACCCGCACCCGTTTCGCCCGTGAGCGCGGTTAGGCCGCCGCTAAACTCAAGGCTCAACTGCTCAATGAGGACAACATTGCGAACAAATAACCCACTTAACATATCAGCCTAAATCATATCCGTTAGAACAAGCGTTCTTTCAAACGCTGCCAATAACCGTCGCGGCGGTTTTTCTTTCGCTCTTCTTCTAGGTTGATTTCATATCCCTGAAGCAATTCGTAGGAATCTTCGTACCAAACGCTATTCGGATAGTTATAACCCAATACGGAACCGACCAGTTTAGCTTCATTGATGATGCCTAAAGACACATAGGCTTCAACAAGGCGGTGAAGAGCTTCTTCGGTCTGTGATGTGGTTTCGTAATTTTTAACAACATTCTTAAATCGGCCAATAGCTGCCAATTGCTGATTTTCCTTGAGGTAATACCGCCCAATCGCCATTTCCTTACCCGCCAGATGGTCATGCGTCAGCTCAAGTTTGAGCCTCGCGTCACGAGCATAGTCACTTTCAGGAAAACGACGCACCACTTGTTGAAGAGCCGCTTCCGCGTTTACCGTTGTCGCCTGATCCCGCCCGACATCATAAATCTGGTCATAATAATTTATTGCGATAAGGTAATATGCATAAGGCGTGCTATCATTACCGGGATGAAGGCTGATAAAACGTTGAGCTGTCGCAACACTCTGTTCGTAATCCGTAGTTCGATAATAGGCATAAGCGCTCATTAACATGGCGCGGCGAGCCCATCTGGAAAAGGGATGTTGTCGTTCAACTTCCTGAAAATAAAGATTTGCCCCGTCCCAATCATTTTTCTGAACGCGATCAATAGCTTGATTATAAATAAGCTCCGCAGGTCGTTCAATATAGGCGAGTTTCTCTTTATCGCTTTTGCCGCCAAAAATCGAGCAAGCCGAAACCATCAAGGCCAGAACGGCCACGCCTCCCAAGCGAATGATACGAGCGTAAATTGTGTTAAAAGCCATAGAGCCTATCCGTTTGCGGGTATGATTCTAAACATATCCTTTAAAATACAATGCGTCTCTTAAAGGATGGTTTGCGCGGCGGAAAGTGAGAAATCTGTTATGCGCTAACGCTTTGCAGTCTGGAAGGGCTCTCCAACTCCGGCAAAAGCTCTTCGCCATTCATAGAAACAAAGCGCCAAGCATCCAGCGTCCCGTAGAGAGCCATCAATAAATCATGATTTAAACCATGACCAGACGCATGAGTTTCCACTCTGCCAAGAATAGGGCCGCCGAGATACAAGTCCCCTAAAAGATCAAGGGCTTTATGCCGGACAAATTCATCGGCAAAACGTAATCCGTCTGGATTGAGAACCTTGTCGCCATCTACAATAATCGCATTTTCGAAAGATCCGCCTTTGGATAGACCTGCCGCTTGCAAAGCGGCAACTTCGTGCAGACGGGCAAATGTCCGAGCAGAAGCTAGACGATCACGGAAAGCCCGGACGTCCGGGACAATTTCGACTTTTTGTTGGCCGATAGCTTCATCTTCAAAATCAATTGAAACGCAGAGTTCAAGACGCGTTGCTGGAACGATACGGGCAAATGCCTTCCCTTTACGAACTTCGACAGGCCGCAAGACTTCAACGTAGCGCCGAGGCGCCTCCTGACGTTTCACGCCAACACGTTCAATCAATCTTAGAAAAGGCTCGGCAGAGCCGTCGAGAGCCGGAAGTTCTTTTCCGTCGAGCTCCATGACCAAATTGTCGATACCAGACGCAGCCAGCGCGGCCAATAGATGTTCAATCGTGGAAACATTAACGCCGGCGGCGTTCTCAAGTGTTGTACAATTTGTTACATCTGACACCGCATCGGGTTCAACGCGAATACGATTGTCCCGATCGGTTATGTCCGTCCGAACAAAAACAAGTCCGGCACCTACGGGCGCAGGGCGCATCGCCAAACGGGTATGATTGCCCCCATGGAGCTCGATTCCTGCACAAACAGCGGCGGAATTCAGGGTGGATTGGCGTCTGACATTTGTCATATTTAATAAACTCATATAGCCCCAATGAATGAATGAGCTATTGGTTGCTCTCAGACAACAAACCTGTTGTTACAGCGTGTTACATATAAAAAAAAAGCCCGTGATAACACGGACTTAATTCGTATTAATAAAACTGCTTTAAACAGTTGCAGCTCTGCAGTTAAGCTTATTCTATCGGCTCTGACGACGAAGAAAACTTGGAATTTGCAACTCATCTTCCATGTCGTCACTGAACAGATCCCCAACCGGAGCTTTTGTCGTTTGAGTCTGTATTGTGGGCGATGGAGTTTTCTTCCGGCGGCCAAATAATCCGCCTAGTGCTGTCTTTTTCAAAGACGGGCCAGTAGATTCTGGAATAGGCTGAGGTTCAACTGGCGCAACTGTTTCTTCAGACTGAGCCGCTGGAGTGTCTACTTTCGGAGGATATGGACGAGGCGCTACATAAGGCGGCGGAGTCACAGATTTTGGCTTGGAAAACTCTTGAGCCACTTCCTTTTGCATATTGGCAACTGGGTTATAATCGGCGAACCGTTCTTCTGTGTCTTGAGAGATAACTGTATCAGTAGGTTTCTCTGCTTTTGGAAGTTCAACCACATTGGCCTCTTCACGGGCGACCCGGGTCACAAATGGGGCAGGAGGCGATTCAGCGCGGGCTTCCGAATCAACTCCGGTTGCCACGACAGACACGCGAATAATACCGTCCAAGTCATCATCCAATGCGGATCCGACAATGATATTTGCATCTTCGTCGACCTGTTCGCGGATAAGACTGGCGGCTTCATCGACCTCATAAAGAGTCAAATCGCTGCCGCCTGTTATATTGATAAGAACCCCTTTAGCGCCTTTCAGGGAAACATCATCCAAGAGCGGATTGTTAATAGCAGCTTCTGCGGCTTCGACAGCGCGGCGTTCGCCCGTCGCTTCACCAGTCCCCATCATGGCCTTGCCCATTTCGTCCATAACGGTGCGCACATCGTTAAAGTCGAGATTGATCAACCCCGGCACGACCATCAAATCCGTGACGCCACGTACGCCGCTATGGAGTACTTCGTCTGCCATCGCAAAAGCATCTGACATAGTTGTGTTTTCGGTCGCAACGCGGAAAAGATTCTGGTTTGGAATGGTAATCATTGTATCGACAGAGGCATAAAGGTTATCGATACCTTGCTCAGCCAATTTCATCCGGCGGGAGCCTTCAAACATGAAAGGCTTGGTAACAATACCAACGGTCAAAATACCGCGCTCGCGGGCAGCGCGGGCAATGACAGGCGCCGCACCTGTGCCTGTTCCACCACCCATACCGGCCGCGACGAATAACATGTGGCATCCGTCAAGATGCTCCATAATTTCAGTCAGACTATCTTCAGCAGATTCTTCTCCAATTTCAGGGCGCATGCCTGCCCCAAGACCTTGAGTGACGCCTCCCCCCATTTGTACGCGGCGATCCGCGCGCGACAGAGCTAGGGCCTGTGCATCGGTATTTGCCACAACGAATTCGACACCGTCGAGCCCCGAGGCAATCATATTATTAACGGCGTTTCCACCGGCCCCGCCGACGCCGATAACGACAATACGAGGTTTAAGTTCAACAGCTTTAGGCAGAGAGAGACTGATTGGCATGATAGGTCCCGTTTATGGTCAATGTTTGGTTAAGACGAAGATGGGCCGAAACCGTTAAAGGGTGATTAACCAAACGATTAATTTTAACCTTTTGACGAGGTTTTCCTGTAAATACTCACTGTTAGGAATTTAGTCTCAGTTTCGTCGAAACCTCAAATGGAGTCGAGGAACTCAGGTTTAAAACAATTTAAATCGGCAGATCTGATTAGAAATTTTCTCTGAGCCATTGAAAAGAGCGCCCAATCGGATGACCTGAATACCGTCTCTCCCGATACCTCCGGCCAGATAAATCCGGAGGCCCGGAGATTGCTTCACCAGGATTTTCATAAGCCTGTTTCAACAAACCTGTTGCGACCGCAAAATCGGATTCCGTGAGGCTTTGATCCAAACTGAAAATACCATGAGGCTGACCAATTCTCACCCGTTTATTGAAAATTAGCTCGGCAAGTTCCCTCACGCCGTTGAGCTGCGCGGCACCGCCCGTCAGCACAATTTGACGTCCGGCATAATTATCCATTCCAGCATTATGTAAGCGCTCATTTAACAACTCGAATGTTTCCTCAATCCGGGATCGTACTATTGCCGTGACGTGAGCGCGCGGGTGATGTTGTAGGCGGTCCTGCGCCCCGACCGGAGGACATGGCACCATTGCCAAATCATCATCCGCGCCATGCAAAGCTGAACCATAAATAGTTTTGATCCGTTCTGCCGCTTCGGGCGGAGTGGAGAGCCCTCTTGCAATATCTTGGGTAACGTTGCGGCCGCCGACCCCAATCGCATCAACATGCACGAGGACATTATCTCGGAATACAGCAACAGACGTCACCCCTGCGCCCATATCTATAACAGTTACACCCAAATCGCGTTCATCTTCGGTCAAAACAGACAAAGCAGAGGCATAAGGAGACGCTGTTACAGAGCGGATTTCAAGGTGACATCTTTCTATACAATGAGCCAAATTTCGAAGCGGACCCATACCGCCCAAGACAAAGTGCATATCGACGCCAAGGCTTTTACCGAACATCCCGCGTGGGTCGTCGATTCCGGCTTCACCGTCGACGCTCCACTGCATGGGTATGGCGTGCAAAATAGCGTAATCCGGTTGGGACAATTCGGACAGGCTGCTATTCATTACGCGTTTCAGATCTCTGTCTGCAACTTCTCCGCTGGCAAATTCTGTCTGAACGCGCATATGTTGAGAGCGTAGAGAACGAAGAGCTACATTCACATTGACACCGTGAACTGTGACGCCTGCGGCCCGCTCAGCCTTTTCAACAGCGGAGCGAATGCCGGCTTCCGCTGCTTCCAAATCAATCACAGCGCCATGCTTAACGCCTGAACTGACGCCGAAACCCTTCCCGATAAGGCGCACGCCCATACCGGGCTCTTCTCTGCCAATCAGACAAACAACTTTGCTTGATCCGATATCAAGAACCGCAATAGTTTCGGCCTGTTTCTGTTTGGGACGTCCGAACATTATGGGTATCTAGGCCTGTTTTGTTTCTGTCGGCCGAACAGTAATTCTATCGGGGAGACGTAAATCAATTTCGCTGACTGTGCGATCCAGTATTCGGGATTTCGCTTGAAGGTCAGAAAGATGCGCCAAAGCTTTTTTCACATTTGTAGCCGGGAGTTTTACTTTCACATCCCCGTCAATCATCAGATCCCAACGGGTTTCTGAGACATAAATCGCAGAAGTGGTTCTACTCCTCAGGGCTGGCCAAAGCGCAAGCGTTTTCTCAAGAGCTTCCGCCTCAATAGAAGCCCCCTTCCCCACGACTTGTAATAAATCATCTGGGATAACAGTCTCGCTTGAAACAGGCGCTATGATCTCTCCGGTTGCGTTCACAAGTGAAAATTCACCCTCATTCTGCCAAAGGGCGTAGGGCTGATTTTCAACCAATTGCACGACGATACGGTTCGGCCAAAGGCGACGCACCACTGCGCGGTCCACCCAAGGAAGACTTTCAGTGCGACGCTGCGCGGCTTCAAGGTCAACCCCGAAGAAATAATCTCCGGGACGGATATTCACCGCCCGTAAAACGTCTTGCTCGTTCAATCGGCCTTCACCCATCACATCCACTCGGGACACAACAAACCCCATAGCCATGAGACGATGTTGTTTGTAGAGTTTACCATTATTAATCAGTTGTGGCCAAAATCCGCCCATCCAGAGCGCCAAAGCAGTAACCGCCAGTAAGACAGCTAGAACGCCGCCGCAAAATTGCATGAAACTTTTCTTGGAATGTTGGGCTGCTCTGACTTTCGCCGCCCCCCAGACTTGTGCTTTGCGTAATCCGGGCTTTAACGGAGAGACCCTCTGTAAGGGTCCCTTCGAATAAGACGAATTGCGTTTCATCTGGGCCATGTAGCGTCCTCAACCAACCAGCGGCAAAGCTGTTCAAAATCTATTCCGGCATAGGCCGCCTGTTCAGGCGCCAAAGAGGTCGGAGTCATTCCAGGTTGAGTATTGAGTTCAAGCATTACGATTTTGTTTACTATGTCGCTTGAAGCTGTATTTTTTTCATTAAATCTGAAATCAGATCGCGTCACGCCTCGGCACCCCAGCGCTTTATGTGCCAGCACAGCCCATTTCAGGCATAGCTGCGTCACCTCATTGGGTATATCGGCGGGCACAACATGGACAGACCCCCCTTTGGCGTATTTGGCTTCGTAATCATACCAATCTGTCTGAGGAATAATTTCGGTTACAGCCAAAGCCCGTTCGCCCATGACGGTCACCGTTAATTCGCGCCCCGGGACGAAAGCTTCGACAATCACTTCATTACCCATTTCTTTGTCTTCCGCGATCGCCGACGTCATATTCGAATTTTCATCCTGAATAATATAGACGGATTTGGAAGAACCCTGCCCGTTTGGTTTAACGACATAGGGCAGTTTCATCGGGTGCGTCTGGGACACCTTGACACGGTCATATAAACCGCCGTCGGCGACCGTTATGCCAACAGCTTTTAGAACATATTTGGCGCGGTGTTTGTCCATTGCCAAAGCAGACGCCATGACGCCGGAATGAGTGTATGGTTTGCCATACATATCCAATACGCCCTGAACCCGGCCATCTTCGCCCCAATCTCCGTGAAGCGCGTTGAATATAACGTCCGGCTCGGCGTCTTCGAGTTGGCACCACAAGTCTCGAGTGACGTCAATTTCTGTCACGTCATACCCGCAAGACCGAAGCGCTTTAGCGCATTCTGTGCCCGAGACGAGAGACACTTCTCGTTCAGAAGATATTCCGCCTTTAAGAACCGCAACCTTCATGACGCCGTTCCAATCCGTTTAATTTCCCACTCAAGCTCGACACCCTCGCTGGTGCGAACTTTATCCCGAATAGTTTCGCCAAGACTTTCCAAATCTGCGGCAGTTGCCTCGCCCGTATTTATCATGAAATTGCAATGTTTCTCGCTCATCTGCGCGCCGCCCACACGAAAACCTCGCCCGCCTGCCGCGTCAATGACTTGCCAAGCGCCGCGCCCCCCAGACCGTTTTGGATCAGGGTTTTTAAAGGTCGAGCCCCCGGTTTTCTCTCGAATAGGCTGGCTCTCTTCTCGCCTAGACGTTATTTCGTTGATACGTACCATAATATCTTCGGGGGCGTCTTTTTCGCCCCTGAAAAGGGCTTTCGTAAAAATTAAATCATCAGGCGCGTCACTGCCACGATACCGGTAATTAAACTCAGCCAAAGGCATGATTTGGCGGCGACCGCGCCTGTCAATTGCCACGGCTTCGACTAAGACATCTTTGGTTTCGCCCCCATAGCATCCCGCATTCATTCGGAGCGCGCCGCCAATTGTGCCGGGAATGCCCGCATAAAATTCCAGTCCGGCAATACCGGCCTTCGCCGCTTCTCTGGCGACCTTATTGTCCAATGCCGATGCCCCTGCGGTCAATCGATCTTCACTGGCGGTGATTTTTGCAAAGGCAGGCCCAAGGCGGATAACGACTCCCTTTACGCCGCCGTCACGAATGAGCGTGTTAGACGCTACGCCCAGAACTTGCACCGGAACATCATCGGGGGTTGAAGACAAAAAATGCGCCAGATCCGCTTCGTCTTTAGGCATGAAAAAAACTTCTGCCGGACCACCTACCCGCAACCAACTATAGGGGGCGAGCGACACATCCGGCTTTAATGATCCTCTCACGGAAGGAAGGCGGTCCATAAGGCCCATCAAACGCTCTCCAAATCCTTGGCCAGATCTGCCGCCCAATAGGTGATATCCCCAGCGCCCAGACAAACGACTACGTCGCCTTTTTCAATATAGGGCTTCAGATCCGCGGCGAGGGTTTTCTTAGAGGTTAAAGACGCGTTTTTATGACCGTGAGACTTCAAGCTTTTAGCTAGGTCAGGGCCGCTCACGCCTTCTATAGGGTCCTCACCGGCAGCGTAAACATCAGCAACGTAAACGCGGTCGGCATCATTAAAACACGTCGAAAACTCTTCAAAGTGATGTGATAGACGGGAATAGCGGTGTGGCTGAACAACGGCGTGGACTCTCCCGGATGTCACTTGACGGGCGGCTTGGAGTACAGCAGTAATTTCAACCGGATGGTGTCCATAGTCATCAATAATGGTCACACCTTCCCACTCCCCGACTTTCGTAAAGCGGCGTTTCACCCCGCCAAAACTATCCAGACCGGTGCGCACCTGAGATTCGGTCAGGCCGAGCTCTCGCGCGACGGCAATAGCGGAGAGCACATTCTGCGTGTTATGTTTACCAGCCATAGGAAGGAATAAGTCCTTCCAGCTTTCTTCTTTATCACCGGTGGTAAAAACCACATCAAAACGCGACCCAGTCGGTTCAAGATGGAGATTCTCAGCCCGAACATCTGCTTGGGGGTTAAACCCATAGGTAATAATGCGACGATCCGCGACTTTACTTACCAGCGCCTGGACTTCGGCGTGGTCAATACACAACACCGAAAATCCATAAAATGGCAGGTTTTCAACAAAAGTATAAAAAGCGTTTCGAAGCGTGTCGAAATCGCCGTAATGCTCCATATGTTCAGGATCGATATTAGTAATAATCGCCACTGTTGGAAAGAGCTTGAGGAAAGAGCCATCACTTTCATCTGCTTCGACAACCATCCAGTCGCCGAGGCCGAGTTTAGCATTCGAGCCGTACGCATTGATAATTCCGCCATTGATAACGGTCGGGTCCAACCCGCCGCCTTCCAGCAGGGCCGCAATCATTGTTGTCGTTGTGGTTTTCCCATGGGTTCCCCCGACAGCTATTGCCCATTTCAAGCGCATCAATTCGGCCAGCATTTCAGCGCGGCGCACGACAGGTATGGATTTTGCTCGGGCTTCTATCAATTCGGGGTTATCTTTTTTAATAGCCGAAGACAAAACGATCGCCCCGGCACCTTCAACTTGGCCTTCTTTTTGCCCAATGAAAATGGTCGCGCCGAGTTTGCGAAGTCGTTCTGTATTCGCGCTTTCGCGCATGTCCGAACCTTGCACCTGATAGCCAAGATTAAGCAGGACTTCGGCAATACCGCTCATCCCAATACCGCCTATTCCGACAAAATGGATTGGCCCTACATCAAAAGGCACTTTCGTCGCGAGCGATTGTTGTTTTAAGTCAGGTTGGGGCATGGTCTGCCTCTTCTTTTCGCCGCCGGATTGTCCGGGTCTGTCATTTATCGGCGAAGGCAGACACCATCGCCGCGAGATCGGTTGCGGCATGGGGCTTCCCGATAGACCGGGCGGCGTCTGCTGCGGTTTTAAGCCAGTTCGAATCACTAAGCCGTTCCTCCAAGATAGGTTTCACACGCTCTGGCGTAAACTCGGATTCAGGCAGAATATCGGCAGCGCCAAGACGCTGAAGTGACTTTGCATTGGCCGTTTGATGATCATCCATTGCAATAGCTAGTGGAACCAGCAGGCTTGGCTTTCCCATGACGGCTATTTCGGAGACGGAGCCCGCGCCCGCGCGGCCCACAATATAATGGGCATTGGCCAAATAGGTTTCGATGTCAGAGAAAAATGTCTCGCAAATCGCGCTCACCCCGGCGTCTTTATAAATCGCTTGGGCGGTGTCTTGGTGGTCCGGGAGTGTTTGCTGAGTGACATGAAGTTTCTTGCGCAAACTCTCGGGCAGATTTGCAATCGCTTTCGGCATTACCTCGCTAATTAATCTTGCTCCCAAACTTCCCCCCACGATCAAGAGGTTTATTCGATCCGTTGGAATATTATACTTTTTTGGCACCGCCTGAATAATTTGATCCCGTAAGGGATTGCCTATCGGACGATGGACGGCCCCTTCCGGAAGCTTTTGTAAATCTTCAAACCCCGACGCCACACATAAGGCTTTCTTGGCAAAAACGCGGTTTACCCGGCCTAGAAAAGCATTCTGTTCGTGAATTAAAGTCGGAATTCCCGTCGCTTGCGCGGCCCGCATGGCGGGAAATGCCGGATATCCTCCAAACCCCACAACGATGTCCGGCTTCCACTGACGGATAAACCGTCTTGCCTGCAGGACTCCCTGCGTTAGTGAAGCAATGCCTTTAACGGCAGCGATAGGTTTGCGCGGAGAAATGCTGGCCGCTTTAATGTCTATAATAGGATTAGCCGGAATTCGGCCCGCATGTTTACGTCCCCGGGCATCAGTCATCAGCGCGATGTCCCACCCTTCTGATTTGAGAATTTCAGCGAGCGCCTGAGCAGGGAACATATGACCGCCCGTACCCCCTGCGGCCATTAAAAGCTTTTTGCCTTTTTGAAGCATGCACTAATTTCCGTATCCGTAAGCGCCTGGCCTTTTCGCTGTAAACGCCAAAATCAAGCCCGCAGTGAAGCAGAGTGAAAGTAAGGAAGAGCCGCCATAAGATATGAACGGCAATGTCATTCCTTTGGACGGCGCCATATTCAGATTAACGAACAGATTAATCACCATTTGCATTCCGACGAGCGTTGCCAATCCCGCGACCGCGAGCTGCGAGAAATAATCATTTAACCGTAAGGCGCTTCGATAGGCGCGTATAACGAAAGTGGCTAGCAAGACAATGAGAACAACAGAAATCAGAAAGCCAAACTCCTCAACCGTAACTGCGAAAATGAAATCAGTATGCCCGTCCGGAAGACTATATTTAATCGCCCCCTCACCTGGGCCACGCCCTAATAAGCCGCCATTGGCAATCGCCTCAAGGGCTTTGTCCGTTTGATAGCTGTCCGCCGAGTTCGGGGACATGAAGGCCGTCACGCGATCGCGAACATGTGGCAGGGCTAAATAGGCTGCGACGGCGCCTAAAAGCGAGACCCCCATAAGAGCCAATAGCCAACCTAAAGAAAGGCCGGCGAAGAAGAACACGGCTGCAAACCCTAAAGTTATTAGGAAGGACTGACCAAAATCGGGTTGGGTAATCAGCATCGCAATCAAGATAAAATAGACGCCAAAAACAATTATCACAGAAGGCACATTCGGATCGCGTTTGCGAACGGAAAACATCCAAGCCGCAAAAACTATAAAAGCCGGTTTAGCAAATTCAGATGGCTGAAGGGAAAAAGCGCCGAGCCTTATCCATCGAACAGCGCCCTTTACTTCGAAGCCGATAAAAGGAAGCGCTGCTAGCAGGGCCATTGACCCCAAAAGCGCCACAACCCCTAATCGCCGGGCCCAATTTGGCCCAATAAAAGAAATGAAAATAGCGCCTCCTAGGCCGAGTATTGCGAAAAAGGCATGACGATATAAAAAGAAAAACGGATTGCCGTAATCCAGGCGCGCGGTCGCGGCTGGAGACGCCGCCATTGAGAGGATCAGCCCCGCCCCAATCAAGATAATCAAAATCCCCAATTGAATTTGATCAACGCTTCGCCACCACTCACCAAACGGCGTCCTGTGCGTACGGGAAACGAACGGGTTACTTGCGTTTAAAAACGTCATGAGGCCATCGCTTTCTTATCATCTCCGCGCTTGATTTTCATTTCGGCCTCGAACAAATCGATGATTTGTTGTGAATGTTGGCGGAACGCGTCGCCTCGTATTTCGAAATCAGCAAATTGATCAAAGCTAGCACAGGCCGGGGAGAGTAAAACAATGGGATGGCTTGCCCCGGATTCTAGTGCGTCGCGTGTTGCGCAATATACTGCCATTTGAAGATGGCCGGAGATTTTATGCTCAACTTTCGCCTTGGTCAAAGTGCGTTTAAAACGCGGAGCCGACTCTCCGATTAAATAAGCTTTCTTCACATTTTTCATTAACGGCACCAAAGGCTCAATTCCTTGTTCTTTAGCGACACCTCCTGCAATCCAATAGATTTCATCATAGCTATTGAGCGCCTGCTGCGCCGCGTCGGCATTCGTTGCTTTGCTGTCGTTGACAAAGCGCACTTTACCCGCCGTTCCAATGGTTTCCATGCGATGAGACAAGCCCGGAAAGCTGAGAATAGCTTTGGCTATATCGCGAGGTTTCAGTCCGAGAGATTTTACGGCGGCGTAGGCGGCGGCGGCATTTTGCCAATTATGCTGACCTTCCAGAGCCTTTGCTTTACTAAGATCGCAAATTTCTTCTACGCGTTTCCCTTGTGTGCAAAACATTTTTCCGCCCAGCACAAAAACCCCCGAGCCAATCGAGCGGCGGGCAGAGATAGGCACTACAGGTGCTGATTTGCGCGCTATCATTTCACAGAGTAAAGCTTTACCCGCTTCATCATCCGTTCCAATAATGGCTGTGTCTTCGGAGGTCTGATTAAGAAAAATTCTTTTCTTCGCCCCGCCATACCCCACCATATCACCGTGGCGGTCCAAATGGTCAGGGCTGAGGTTAAGATGAACCGCCGCATTTGCCCGCAGAGAAAATGTGCGCTCCAATTGATAAGACGAAAGTTCTATTACAAGATAGGAACCGGAATGAATACGGTCCAGGTCAAGGACGCCGCGACCAATATTCCCGCCAATTTGGGCGTCTTTTCCGCATTCATTTAATATATGCCCGATAAGAGCCGTCGTCGTCGATTTTCCGTTTGTACCAGTGATCGCAACGATCTTTGGCCGATTGTTTTCCGGAATAGAGGAAACTTCGCGGGCAAGAATTTCAATATCGCAAATAATCGGAACATCTGCTTGTCTGGCGAGATCGGCGGACCAGTGCGGCTTCGGTAAATAATGTGGTACGCCGGGGGACAGAACCAAACCGTCTATATTGCTCCAATCCGCTGTGTTTAAATCGCCGAGTGTGACGCCCTTTTCTTCTGCGGCCAAGCGCCCCGCTTCGTTGTCATCCCAAGCCAATACGGTCGCGCCCCCTGCCTGAAGAGAAAGAGCGGCGGAAATACCCGTCCGGCCGAGACCGAAGACGGCGAGAGTTTTCCCTGCGAATTGAGAAGCCTTGATCATATATTTAGCGCAGTTTCAAAGTGGATAGTCCGATCAGTGCCAGAATGATGGCAATGATCCAAAAACGGATAACGATGGTGGGTTCTGCCCAGCCTTTTTTCTCAAAATGATGATGGATGGGCGCCATTCGGAAAACGCGTTTTCCGGTTAGTTTGAACGACGCGACCTGCACAATGACCGAAACAGCTTCGAGAACAAATAGCCCACCGATAATTGCTAAAACAATTTCATGTTTAATCGCTACAGCAGTCGTGCCTAGAGCGCCGCCGAGTGCCAGTGACCCCGTATCCCCCATGAACACCATGGCCGGAGGAGCGTTAAACCAGAGAAAACCGAGAGACGCACCAATAATCGCACCAAGAAAAATTGTTACTTCCGCACTGCCCGGAACAAAAGGTACGCCGAGATAATCAGAGAAAATCGCATTCCCGACTAGATAAGCGATAAAGGCCAAGCTCATACAGGCAATCATAACAGGGACAATGGCAAGTCCGTCTAATCCATCGGTCAAATTAACTGCATTGGCAGACCCCACAATGACCAAACAACCAAAGGGGATGAAAAATATACCAAGGTTAATTGTAAAGTTTTTCAAGAGTGGAATAGCCAGCCCTGTCGAAAACGTGCCTTCTTGTGGAAAGGCCATAGTCAATACCCATACAGCTATTGCCGCAATAATAAACTCTAACAGCAATCTGATTTTACCGGAGAACCCCTTATGGCTCTGGCGGGACACTTTCAAATAGTCGTCATAAAATCCAATCGCGCCAAAGCCCACTGTCACAAGAAAAACGGTCCAGAGAAACGGACTCGCTAAGTTGCCCCAAAGAAGAGTAGACGGAATTACGCTGAGCATAATCAGCAATCCGCCCATCGTCGGCGTGCCCGCTTTGGCGATGATGTGCCCTTCTGGCCCGTCTTCGCGGATCGGCTGTCCTTTACCCTGTTTTGACCGAAGCCAATTGATAGCCCGGGGGCCAATAATAAATGCAATGATGAGCGATGTCATCAAAGCCCCGCCTACGCGAAACGTAATATAGTTAAATAGGTTGAAGAACTGAAATTCATCCGACAGAGGCGCGAGCCATTCGTAAAGCATTAGTGTGCCCCCTCTTTGAGCTTTCTGACAAGCGCGCTTAAGCCCGCAGCGTTTGACCCTTTGACCAGAACGACATCCCCGTCCTTTATTTCGTCTTTCAGGGCCGTCAGACCCCCTTCAATAGTGTCCGTCCAGGCGCCGCGCATGACGCGCGGAAGGGCGCCGCGTAAAACCCGCATACACTCGCCTTTCAAAATAACTCGCTCGAACCCTGCTTCTTCTAACGGCCCAGCAAGTTCCGCATGGAATTCCAGTTCATTCGGACCTAACTCGCCCATATCTCCTAGAAATGCTATCTTCCGTCCGGTCCGCAAAGACGCTGCGGAGAATGCCGCCTTCATGCTTGTTGGATTCGCATTATAGCTTTCATCAATCAGAGTGAAGGATTTACCGCCAAGCGTGAGCGCGTGACTATCGCCGCGCCCTGGCGCCGGGCCAACTTGGCTCATGGCTTTTGCCGCTTTGGATAGATCCAGACCTGCCGCTTTAGCAACCGCCATACATGCCGCCGCATTGGAAAACCAATGCTGACCGGGGACGGACAGCGTCACATTTATTTCTTCGCCTGCGACTTTCAGACTAACCGTCCCGCCCGCTGCATGAGCGTCTGTATTTGTGATTTGAACGTCAGAGTCTTTTGCTCTGCCAAATGTTAGAATGGAGCGGTCTCCCGCAAGAGTTTTGATGAAATCGGTATGCGGATTATCACTGTTTAGGATGAGCGTTCCGTCCGGTGAAAGCCCGTCAATGATCTCCGCTTTCGCGCGGGCAATATCTTTCTCGCTATCGAAATGCGCAAGATGAACACTTACCACGTTAGAAATCAGCGCGATGTCGGGTTTGATCTGTTTGGATAGCTCAGTAAGCTCTCCGGCATGATTCATGCCCAATTCAAAAATGCCGTATTTCGCTTCGACCGGCAGCGTCGCCAAAGTAATCGGCGCCCCCAAATGATTATTAAAAGATTTCTGGGATTTGTGCGTTTCTCCAAAATGAGAAAATATTGTCGCCAAGGCTTCTTTTATGCTCGTTTTCCCAACACTTCCTGTCACGGCAATCCGCAAAGCCTGTGACCGATCCCGCCCCGCCCCGCCGAGAGCTTCCAGAGCTTTTTGCGTATCCGCGACAATAACAGATTTTGCCTCTCCTCTTTGTTTCTCGGCTAGAACCCCGGCAGCCCCTGCTTCCATCGCTTTGGCAATAAAATCATGTCCGTCCCGTTCACTTTTCAACGCGATAAAAAGATCGCCTTTTTTGAGGCTGCGCGTGTCGATCGACACTCCATTGGCGCTAAAGTCTGCCGCCTCTATGCCGCCCGTGGCAAGCGCAATATCTTTTGAAGTCCAGAGACTCATTGAGACAGCTCCCGGAGCAAGCGTTGCGCTACCGCCACGTCGGAAAACGGAATAGTTTTCGTCCCGATAATTTGTCCGGTTTCATGACCCTTTCCGGCAATGACCAAACAGTCTTGCGCGCCTAATTCAGAAATACCCAAGGCGATGGCCGCTTCTCTGCCCTCAACATTCCTGGCATCCGGGCAGCCCATCATAACTTGCAATCGAATTTCGCGGGCGTTTTCGGTTCGGGGGTTGTCATCGGTAACAATGACGGTGTCGGCCAGCTTCGCCGCGACAGCGCCCATTTTCGGCCGCTTATCCGGATCGCGATCTCCGCCGCATCCAAAGACAAGAACAATTCGGCCCATTGTATGCGGCCGAACAGAGCGAAGGAGCTTATCCAAGCCATCCTCAGTATGCGCGAAATCAACAAAGACGGGCGCCCCATCTTTAGTCTGGCCTGCCCGCTCCAAACGACCAGAAACACCTGTCAGTTTTTCCAACCCTTCCAAGCCAGCCTTAAGGCTAACGCCGGTTTGGAGGGCAAGCGCCAAGGCCGCCACCGCGTTCAATGATTGAAATTCCCCTGCAAGTGGTAAGGTCAACTCATGGCGATTGCCATTAATGACTAAAGTTAAATCCTGTGACGCGGCACGAGGCGTTATTTCATCTATGCGGATATCATCACCCGTCCAGCCAATGCGCGTGACGTTCTGGCCGCGGCTCCGAGCCCTTTTGGCAAGTTCTTTTCCGCGCCCGCCATCGACGGTAATGACGACCGGTGCGTCCGGCGGTGTCAGCTCTGAAAACAAACGCGCCTTAGCTTCAAAATACTCGGTTTCATTTGCATGATAATCAAAGTGATCCTGCGTCAGGTTAGAAAATCCGGACGCCGTTATATCTACACCGTCCAACCGATACTGTACGAGGCCATGTGAAGATGCTTCCATTGCGACATGCGTGACGCCCTGCTCTGCTAACTTATGCAGCGTTTCGTGTAGCGCTACAGCATCAGGCGTTGTGTGCGTCATCGCCTCATAACCTTTCGGCGACATCACCCCTAGTGTACCGAAACACGCGGCTTGATATCCGGCGTGAGTCCAGAGCTGACGTAAAAATTCGACCGTAGAACTTTTACCATTTGTTCCTGTCATTGCGACGAGCGTTTTGGGCTGTTTTGGAAAAACCTCTCTTGCTAAATGAGCGTAGCGCAAACGCGGGTTGTCGTCTGCAATGAGAGGCAAGCCAAGCGTTTCTGTGCCCGGCAAAGAGAGCACTGCCACCGCGCCATTCTCTTTTGCTTGTGAGATATAGTTACGTCCGTCAGCGACGGTACCGGGCAAGGCTGCAAAAATCATACCCGGTTTCAAGGCTCGGCTATCACAGCTTAATCCTGTGGCGTTCAGCTTTTTTAAGAAATCGCTCATCGTGATGCCTCCTGACGTAGGGTGGCGATTTGCGAGACATCGCCAATGGCCGCATTTCTCGCCCCCGGAAGCATAGGCCCGATGCGCTCTACAATCTTGCCCGCCGTCGGTGCGGCATTCCATCCGGCCGTCGCATAACCATATGTGCCTTCTACGGGCTGAGGCTCATCCAACGTCACAATCATAACATATCTCGGATCGGAATGCGGAAATGCAGCGACGAAAGACGTCACGAGGCGTTTTCGGTCATATCCGCCATTGGAGGGTTTTTCCGCCGTACCCGTTTTTCCCATAACGCCAAAGCCTCGAATGTTAGCTTTTTTGCCCGTTCCGTCAGTGACCACCTTGCGCATCATATGGCGGAGATCATCGGAAACCTCTGGGGAGAAAACTCTGCGTGTTTGTTCCGGATGAGCGGCGCTGCGACGCATCACGGTTGGCGTGACGTATAAACCGTCATTCAGCATCGCGCCAATCGCAGCTGCAAGGGCCAAAGGCGTTACCGAGAGGCCATGCCCATATGAAATTGTCACTGTCGCCATCTCGCCCCAACGGTCTTGAATTTGCGGATGCGCGCTCTCGCCCAATTCAATCGGCACGCGATCCAACAGGCCGAGATTGCGAAGATGAAATTGCTGCCTCTGAGACCCAATGCGTTGAGCAATCATGGCCGTTCCGCGATTAGAACTTTCAGCCAGAACGCCCGACATATTAAGTGGCACATCCGAAGGATGATCATCCCGAATCCATTTATGGAGAACTTTATAAGGTTTTTGCACAGGGAACAGCTCCTCCTGATCGGCCACTTTGTCTTCCAGCGCCATGGCCATGGTCAGCGGTTTGAAAACAGAGCCTAGGTCATAAGTCGACATTGAGGCATGATTATAGCGACTTTCAGGTGAAGTTGCGCCCGGCACATTTGGGTCAAAATGTGGTAGGGACACCATGGAAAGAACTTCGCCGGACTTCATATCAAGAACCACAGAAGATCCGGACAGAGCCTTGAAATGAGTCATCGCCGCGTCCAATTCTTGGGTCACAGCATATTGAACTCGCATATCAAGCGACAAAGCCACAGACGGCGACTGATCTTGAATCAAGCGGTCATTTACCGCCTTTTCGATACCCGCCACGCCCTGCATATCAACATCTGTAAAGCCGACCATATGCGCCGCCAATCGTCCGCGCGGATAAACCCGTTTGGATTCGGTTCTAAATTTCAGCCCCGGTAAGCCAAGCTCAAAAACTTTTTGTTTTTCCTTCGGGGTAAGACCACGCTCCACCCATACGAAAGCCAAATCGCGACTCAATTTCTCCTCAAGATCAACAACATTCAGATCAGGACGTATAGAAGCGAGAGCTTGCGCCGTTTCGCGTGGATTCCAAACACGGCGCGGCTCGGCAAATAATGAATAGGTCTGAAGTGTGGTCGCCAATAATTCGCCATTTCTATCCGTAATATCGGCTCTATAAGCATTCACTACCCCCGGCATTTTCGTGACATGGTTTTCAGGTGCGAAGAGAGAAATTTCTGCCAGACGTACAATCACCAGACCAAGCACCAAGAGATAAGCTACCATGCCAATGCGGATGCGGATGCGCCCCTCTGAGACCGCCGCAGATTCATCATCTGCGACCTGCATGGTGCGTGAATTTTGAGGTTGCCACCGGGTCATTCGAGCGCCCCCCGTTCTTTTAGGCCGCCCTTCACGGAAGACGACTCTCTTAAGCCTTCTTCGGACAGAACATCTTCCCTAAAGGGAAGGTCCTCGACGAGATCTTCGACTGTCAGCGTTGTTTTTGTCGAAATGGGCTCAAACCCTAATTTCTTTTCCGCCAAATCCGCTAAGCGTTCCGGGCTCTCTCGGAAGGCCAACTCAGCCTCCAAAACAGATATTGCCCGTTCCTCTGATGCAATTGCGCGCTCAAGACGCACAACTTGGTCTTTAGCTGTTTGCGCTCGGGTTTTGATATAAAAAAGCCCAATCGTCAGGGCTACCCCAATCACAAACAAAATAAACGCACTCAGCTTTTTGCTGGCGGATCGGTTATGCGCGCAGGTCGTCATAGGATCGCCTCCAAATCAGAAAGCTGGGGGACCCTAAGGGATCGAGCCTCAGACTCACGCCAAGGCGCCGCACCCGTTCGAACCGCTAGGCGCATTTTTGCTGAACGCGAGCGGGGGTTATTTTTGATTTCCGTCTTGGACGGCTTGGTGACAGATCGCTTTGGCAGAGAAAAGCTAGGCGGCGGGCCCGTACGCTCAACGACCGGCGCGTAACGCGAGCCGCCTTCTATTTCGCCGGCCCTTTCCCGGAAAAAACTTTTGACGATGCGGTCTTCCAAAGAGTGGAAGGTCACGATTATCAAGCGCCCGCCCGGCGCCATCGTTTTCTCGGCCGCATGTAGCGCCTGAAACAGCTCTCCCAGCTCATCATTCACAAAAATTCGTAAAGCCTGAAAAATCTTAGTTGCCGGATGTGTCTTTCCGCGCCGCCCCAAAGCTTTTTCGAGCAAATCGGCGAGTTGAAGTGTCCTCGTAAGCGGCTCGCCTTCCCGAGATTGGACAATCATCCTGGCCGCATGACGGGCTCGGGCTTCTTCCCCATACACTCGAAATATCTGCTCAAGCTGACTTTGACTCAAATTCATTACCGCGTCTGCGGCGCTTGGGCCGGACTGGCTCATCCGCATATCCAAAGGTCCGTCGCGCATGAAAGAAAATCCGCGCTCCCCCTCATCCAATTGCATGGAGGAGACACCAATATCCAGTATGACAGCATCAACTGGATCAAGACCCAACAAATCGAGCTTGGAGAAAGGCGTTTGGATCAGGCGGAACCGACGACCATATTCTGCGATCAATTCGGCCGCGCGCGGCACAACATTTGGATCGCGATCAAGTCCTATAACCTGGCAATTCTCGGCCTGCAAAATAGCTTCGCTATACCCGCCATATCCGAATGTGCCGTCAACATATATCTCTCCGGCAACAGGGCTTAAAGCCTCTAAAACTTCGGGCAACATTACCGGGTAATGCTTCATGGCATCCCTCCACCAGGCAAAGGCGTTGGCACAGGTCGAAGACGATGGCGGTTTTCTTTAGCAAGACTACGCATTAATCCGGCCCGCTCTTCATGGGCCGTTGGCGACCAAATTTCAAAACGACGTCCCAAACCGACAAATGTGACATGTCCGTTCAGTCCGGCATAATCATGTAAGTCTTTCGGCAGAGATATACGACCTCCTGTATCGAACTGCAAAGGCCGGCTGGCGGCAAAAATGGCGCGCTGCAAGGCTATGCGGCCCTCATCATAGTAATCAAGCGCATCCAGAGAGCGTTGGTATTCTTCCATTAAGGCCATACCGCCGCCTTCTAGATATTGCCCATCAAAGCTTGGCCAGACGACGATGCCGTCAAAACCACTGCCGGCGACAACAGCTCGGAAATCGGCAGGCACGGAAACCCGCCCTTTCGCATCCACTTTGTTTGTCACACTGGACAGAAACATGAAAACCCCTCAACAAGCTTGGCCTAGCTCATCTTTGGGATAGCATGGGATAGTATGGGAAACAATGCCAATTTAGGATAAAATTAGCTATAAATTGCCTTTTCCACACTGTTAACCCTTCTGGGGATAACTCTTTATTTACGAACAATAACAAAGGGTTAAGAATATACTTCCAAAAGATTACTAAAATGAGTTTTGGTATGCCCGAAGACACATCCCACGAGCGAAACGATGGTGCTTTCAGTCATATAATTGTTAAAATTCTTCGTAAAATTTCACACGCAGAGACGTTGAACTACTTTATTTAAGTTAATGACAAAGACAGAAAAATGTGGTTAGATTATAATACTTTAAATAGCGGAATAAATTCAAAAGCATTCAATGGTAATATTTTGAACAGATTCTGATAAGTCTAAAGTGTTATTTTCGAGTTTCGTAAAATGTAGAAAGACTGGCTATTTGTTTTGATATCTTATGCCCCATCAGAAGCTTAACATTTTGATTTTGGAAGACGAAGCCTTCGTCGCCTATGACTTGGCTGAAACCGTCGAATTGGCAGGGCATGGCGTGTTGGGGCCTTATTTCAATTGCGAAGAAGCAGAAAAATCCCTCGCTGAGGTTAAGCCAGACTACGCTATTTTGGATATAGATTTGGGAAACGGCAGAGATAGCCTCTCCCTCGCAAAACAGCTAAAAAACAAGGCAATTCCCTTTACCTTTGCGACCGGGTATGGCGGTAAACAAAGCGAATTCTTCCGGGATTTCGAGGATATTCCGCGATTGAGCAAACCTTTCGGGTTTCATGAGGTTGAAGATCAAATTTCCACATTGATGGGTTAAACATAATTCTTTTCGTAAGTGTCAGTAATGATGCTTCTAAAAAACCAATCATTTCATTACCTTCTGTCTCTGCCTGGTTCTGTCTCGGCCTAAATTGGAAAAAACTAAAGCTCTGTAAGCAAATGAGTGGCCCCTACCTCTTTTCATATGGCATCATTTTCCTCTTTACTGATAATTTTAAAAATACGACTTATATCTTTTTTGTAATTGACAATCATTCTTAACTCCCTATGAAGCATCCCGATTTGCAAATAATTCGCAATATCGGATCCTTGAGAGAACGAATGTCTATCAAATACAGCCCCCTTTTTTTACTACTCACCACAGCTATTTGCCCTAATGCCATAGCTCAAAATCCATCTGAGAAATCGGTCGCAGTCGCCACTGCATCAGATGTCGCCAAAATGGACATTTCAGACCCAATAGATGAAATTGTTGTGACCGCGAGCGGGTTTGAACAAAATCTTAGCCAGGCTCCGGCCAGTATTACGCTCATCCCGCGTATGGAATTAGAAACCCAACGCGTAAATAGTCTCGCTGAGGCCCTCTCCAACGTGCCCGGAGTAGACATTGGCGACGGAGTAGGAAAAACAGGCGGCCGTGAGATCTCAGTTCGAGGTATGCCAAGCGATTACACGCTAGTTCTTGTCGATGGTCGCCGCCAAAATGCCGCAGGAAACGTGACGCCAAATGGATTTGGAGATACGTCTTCAGGTTTTGTGCCACCTGTTTCCGCGATTGAAAGGATTGAAGTTGTACGAGGGCCCATGTCAACACTGTATGGTTCCGATGCAATGGGCGGCGTCATTAATATTATCACCAGAACCGCCACAGATCGTTTAAGAGCGGATCTCGGTCTAGACACCACCCTTCAAGAAAGTGGCGGTTTTGGAAATAGTTACAACTCAACCCTCTATCTTGATGGTCCCGTTGCAGATGACCTTATAACCTTCTCTGCGCGCGGAAGATATTATCACCGTGAAGCCTCAGAACTCACCTATTTCGACGAAACCGGAAATGAATTGGATGTGTCCCAACGGGGCCCAAGTCCGGTTAAGGCAGATATCTGGTCTCTCGGCGGTCGATTGAATTTCATGCCAAATGACCGTCACAAAATTTGGGTCGACGTCGATTTAGCGCGCCAAACTTACGACAATTCCGAAGGTCAATTGGGAACTTTGGGGGTTAGAGGGTACGGCCCGGAGCAAAAATTTAACCGCAACCAATTTGTACTGGCTCATACCTCGGAAGTTTTAGGCGGTGTATTGGACTCCGACATAACGTATAATGAAACTGAAACGATTGGGCGTATCCTACCAGATGATGTCCCCGGAACAGACAGGCTGCAAGGCGATCCGCGTCAACTTGAGGCGCAAAACACGATCTTTAACACCCGTTTCTTCAGAGAAATTGGACAACATACTTTCACTATTGGCGGTCAGTTTTGGCACGCTGAACTTCAAGACGGAGTTGCGGCTGAAATCTTTGAACACGACCAATGGGCCGCTTTTATGGAAGACCAATGGCAATTTGCGGAGTCTTTAAGCCTGACAACAGGTATTCGATATGACGATCATAGCGTCTTTGGGTCTAATATCAGTCCAAGAGCTTATCTGGTCTGGAACGCGTCCGACGCCCTAACGCTAAAAGGCGGTGTAAGCCGGGGGTTTAAAACACCGCGCCTTGAACAAATCGCCGAAGGGATTGTCGGCTTTCGCGGTCAGGGAACCATCCCGTTTTTAGGAACGCCTTCTTTGCAACCTGAAACCAGCACAACTTACGAAGCTGGAGCCTATTGGAGAGGCGAAAAAGGCCTACAGGCTAATGTGACTGTTTTTTACAATCAGTTCGACGACAAAATAGCCGCGGGACCAACTTTCGCAAACTGCGCATTCAACCTGACGGAGGAGGAGTACAATTCATTAGAAGCAAGTGAAGACTGCCTCGATTACGGGTTTTACCCGCGTCCGGCCACCTATTCCCAAGACATAAATGTCGATGAAGCCGAAACACGCGGCGTCGAGGCTTCTGTAAAGAGAAACATCACAGACTCTGTAAAATTTTCAGCAAATTATACTTATACGGATAGCGAGCAAACAAGCGGGCCAAATATTGGCGAACCCCTGGTCAACACGCCTGCACATCAAGTGAATGGCCGATTGGAATGGACGATGTCAGATCGCCTCAACAGCTGGATCAGGAGTGAATACGCTTCTTCGCGTTATCGCGGGGCTGGAGAGGCACAAGACCAGCTTGGTGACTATAAAAGTTATACCCTATTCCATTTAGGGGGAGCCTTTGATGCTTCCGAGTCCGTTACGCTTAGTGCCGTCGTTTATAATTTACTCGATGAAAACTATGTGAGCTATGTGCCTTATACTTCTAGCGGAAGCGTCGCCTACTCAAATGAATATGCCATCAATCAGGAACCCCGTCGCCTCTGGCTGTCCGTCAATGCAAGGTTCTAGAGCCCCATATAGCATCTACTAAAATACTTTCTGGTGCCCACCACTGTGCTGGTGCCGGAAAAGTGTCAGAGGGTCTGTAAGCCGGGTTTTGTCCTCGCTTGCGCGATGGGCAATCATTCATCTGGGGCGGTCGTTACCGAACGCCTCTTGCAACCAACCCGGACGGCCCATGTAACGGGGTGTTCCGTCCCTATTTGGTCTTGCTCCGGATGGGGTTTACCTTGCCGGGACTGTTACCAGACCCGCGGTGCGCTCTTACCGCACCCTTTCAGCTTTTCCATCCCGGAGGATGGTAGTCTTCTCTCTGTGGCACTTTCCCTGAGGTCGCCCTCGCCGGCCATTAACCGGCATCCTGTTACATGGGAGCCCGGACTTTCCTCACGCTAGACGTGCGATTGCCTGACCCTCTGACCGGACGGTCTTTAGGCGTGGTTTTGATTTAAGGCAAGAGACGGACGAGCGCCCCGACCCGTTGAAGACAGTCTATGTCGATCAGCCCCGAAATATTATTCGGTCGCCAATGCCGCTGAAACGCTATCATGACAGCTTTCGTTTTAACCTCAAACTGTCCTGTCACCGCTATATCATATCCAATTTGGCCTAGTCCTTGCTGAATGATAGAAACCCCGCGATCCCTATCCCCTAGCTCAAACAATACACGCTCATCAGGCTCTAATTCAAACTCAGCCCAAAGACCGAGACCCGCCGCGGCCAAACTGCTCCAGGGAAAATGCTCCCCGGGATCTTCTTTGCGCTCTGGTGCCAGATCGCTATGTCCTATTACATTCCACGGCTGAATATCGTAACGCTGTAAAATCGCTTTTGATAAGGCAATAACAGCATTAATTTGCGCATCAGGATAAGGCGGAAGGCCACCTGCATTCGGAAAATTGTGGCCCCCATTGACGATTTCAATGCCGATAGAAGACGAGTTTATGTCTGTTATACCTCGCCAACTCCCGACACCCGCATGCCAAGCGCGTTTCTTTTCCTCAACTAATTGCGCGATCCGCCCATCCTCGTGGACAAGGTAATGCGCACTCACCTTGGCGTCTGCGTCGCAAAGTCTCTCAAGCGCCGCTTGTCCTGACTCCATTCCTGTATAGTGCAGGACAAGTTGGGTAATAGGCAGCGTTCGTTCATTGAAATTTGGACTTGTATTCGACGTGTCAATTTTCATTCCGGATACTTCTCGGCCATCAACCGCAAGCCTTTTGCAATAATCTCTTCAAGCACTTTATCATTCACATCAGACAGGCGTTTTATATAAAGACAAGATTTCCCTTTTTTATATTTTCCCAACCGGGAAAGCTCCGTACCAAAATCCTGATATCCGGGCAGGATATATATAGAAATGTTCTGTGCCCTCGCGGCAAATCCAATACGAAGGAAGTCCCCTTCCCGGCCGCTCTCATATTTATAATGATAGGTGCCGAACCCGACAATTGAAGGGCCCCACATTTTTGGCGGCTGGCCCGACAGGCTTTCCATCATGGCAGAAATCTTGCGGCAATCTCTTTGCTTCTCTTCGGGTTCAATAGAGGACAAATATTCCTCTACCGACGCCATCGTCTCGACTGTTTTATTGCCCATATTAAGGCTCTATCATTTCAGGAGCCGTTTTGGAAGATTTCTGGCGTCTCGCAATAATGAAAACACAAGGCATAATTATCAAAGCTCCAAAAATATATCTCGGGCTTAAAACCTCATCTAATAGCACGACTCCCAAAATTGAGGCATAGACAGTCGTAGTCAGCGTCAAAGGCACAACTATTGAAACGTCATATTTTTGAAGCATTCGGAAATATTGGCCGTGGGCAAAGATCGCCACGAAAACTGCAGCGTAACCTGCCGCCACCATCAAAGGTAAGTAACTTTGTTTAAAGACAGCAAGATGGTCAGTTTCAAAAAGGGCTGACGCAATTGCGCTGCCGATAAGTAAAAGAAGCGATGTCCAAGCAACGTAAATCTTCCAGTCAACATTTATGCGTTTCATCAGAACGCTGGCGATGGCGAGAGAAACATAAGCCATCAGAATATAGATAAGTCCAAAATCAAAATTCAGGGCGCTCGGTTCATAGACCATGAAAACAACCCCGAATAATGCGCCAGCAATAGCAATAGATCTCACCCATCCGATTTTTTCCCCTAGGAAAATAACAGAAAGCAAAGTAGCGAGCGGCGTCAGCATTTGAGACAGGATAGAGGCGCTGGAGGCGGAGGCTGTTTGCAAGCCGGTATATAGAAAGCCGAGATGGAAAAATCCGGCTAAGGCACAAATACACAGCAGTAATCCGAACTTCTCCGGCCTGCGAACAAATAGATACCCGCCTGTTAAGGCGACTACGATAGCGGCGCGCACAGTTGCAAGTAAAAAGGGCGGGACGGGGTAATGCGACACAGCCCATGCCCCGACGACAAAGTTACCGGCCCAAGCCAAGCAACATAACATCATAATTGAAAAATCGAGAGGACGCATGAGCACGAGCTAAACAGCCCTGCCTCTGAGGTCAAAGACTAATCGACGCCAGCAAGAGTTTAGCCGGAAAAATCTTTAATCATCGACACTCCACCCATCCGGAGTACGGTGGGCGTCAATAATAGGGCCATCATCAGAAGCCGACGGGTTCATCTGCGCTTCCAGATCGGCCCGCATTTTATTCGCCCGAGCTTCAAATTGAGCTTTCGGCCCGAAAGGCTTTCCAAAAAGCTTTGCGCGAACCCAAAAAAATCCGAAGGCGACTAATCCGACGAGAGCAATGCCCACGACCACGAAAAAGGCCACGGCTGCCGAAAAGGCCAACATAAAAATACCGCCAATTGCGGCGGCTGTCAGGAATAGGACGCGCGTGAGCGTACCAAACCACGATGTCGGTCCATTGAGATTATAAGTGTTAGACATAGTTTTTACCTCGTCCCTAATGTCGGGGTATTTAGGGATTTCGTCAAGATGTCTCCGCCTATCATTTCTGTAAGACTTAAATAGCTCTGATAAATTCGTTTAAACCCGCTCTTATCAGCCTGCGGGTAGTCCCCGTCTGGAGACAGGACGTTTTGCACGTAGCGCCATTATATCCGCGTAAGCTTTGTTAATGACTGCCATTTTGTGGTTGGCCAGACCCATTAATTCGCGCGGCGCCCCCCGGGCGACCAATTTGTCGGGATGGTTGGCCGCCGCCATGCGGCGATAAGCATGTTTAAGATCTTTATCGCAAATATCTTCGTCCACGCCTAAAATCAGATAAGGGTCGGTCGGGTCAACGCCGAGGTTTGAGGATCGGATACGATCAAATTCACGATCAGAAAACCCGAATATATCACTTACTCGCTTTAGAAAACTTTCCTCGGATGTTGTGACGACTCCATCTGCAAGCGCAATATGAAACAATCCATCCATAACGTCTTCAAGCGCCGCAGGCCTAGCGCGGAAATATCGCGCGACGATCTTGGCATATCTCTCAAAACCAAGAGTGGTTTGGCGAGCGAGATCAAAGAATTTTGCAATTTGCAGCTCATCTGAAGCCTGAGGTTTAAAAACTTGCTGGAAGGCCCGAACATCTTCGAGACGGACTTGTCCATCAGCTTTTGCCATCTTGGCTCCAAGTGCCACTAAAGCAACAACGAGTCCCGATTGATCAATCGGTCCGGCCTCTCCATCACTGGACAGACGCATTGGGGGGCCAAAGATTTGGGCCGCCCCGGTAAATATGGATTGCCAAATGCTCACGACTTGCCGATAAACAAACGCACTAAAAAATACAACGATTCCTGTGCGCCCTGCGCGGCTAAGCCGCTTTTGTCGCGCCTGACTGTCGATGATGCAGACCTAAAATACGAGAAACTGCAACGGCCAGCTCTGCCCGGTTAAGTGTGTAAAGGTGGAAGTCTCTAACGCCCCGGTCATGAAGCTCCGCCGTCAATTCGGCCGCCAGTGAGGCTGTCAAAAGCTCACGCGTCTGAGCGTCTTTATCCAGCCCTTCAAATAATTCACTATACCATTCCGGCACAGACACCCCGCACATGCCAGCCATGCGGGCCAGACCCTTGAAGTTTGGCTGAAGCATTATTCCCGGAACAATCGGAATATCAATTCCGGCATCGAGCACTCTGTCCTGATACCGCGAATAGACATCCGGGGAGAAGAAAAACTGCGTAATCACCCGATTTGCACCCGCATCCACTTTTCGTTTTAGATTATCAATTTCGTCCCGCCAGTTGGAACTTTCAGGATGGAGTTCGGGATAGGCTCCGACACTGACATCAAAATCCGCGACACCTTTAATCCCTGCGACCAGGTCACAGGAATAGGCATAACCATTTGGAGTTGGAATATATTTCGCATCTATCCCGTCCTGAGGGTCTCCGCGAAGGGCAACAATATGACGAACACCCGCGTCCCAATAGGATTTTACGATTTCATCAATTTCTTCTTTTACAGACCCCACACAAGTTAGGTGCGCCGCCGGCGTAAAACTGGTTTCCTGTACCATTCGGCTTACGGCGTTGTGCGTGCGCTCGCGAGTTGATCCTCCGGCCCCGTAAGTAACAGAGACAAAATCGGGATTAAGAGGCTCAAGCTTTTTAATCGCCGCCCAGAGCTTGTCTTCCATTTGCTTGTTTTTAGGCGGAAAGAACTCATAGCTCACGCGAATATCTCCGCGGGTCGCCTCGGATCGGGACTGATCCGCCGCCCGCGCAATTGTCCCGACGGCAGCATTTGGATCACGGGTGGGCATTACATTTGGCATAGGTCTCTCTTTTTGAAGGCGGTCTTTTGAATGAATGAGTGTCCGGTCATCACAGCCTTACCGCTTTCCATATCTTGACAGCAGGACTGGCTTTATTGCTCAGTTTTGTTTCAGTTTTTACCTGTAGCTTTGCCCATTTGGTCCACTCCTCCATATCCTGATCGGTAAACCCTAATCGACGATGGGCGTAGTCCTCGCGAAAATGATCTTCAGTATGAGCCTCAAAATCTATAATCAGGAGCTGTCCGTCCTCGGATAGAAGCCGCGAAGCCTCGTAAATTGCTTCACGCGGATCATCCAAATAGTGAAGAACTTGATGGAGCGTTACCAGATCAGCACTCTTTTCCCGGAATGGTGTTGCGTGCAAGTCGCCTTGTTGTACGGATATATGCCCAAACTGATCGGGCGCCAATTTATGTCGCGCCACTTTTAGCATGTCAGGATTGGAGTCTATTCCCGCCCCTCTTTTGATACGACCAGCAAAAAGTTCCAACATTCGCCCCGTCCCTGTCCCCATATCAATCATAAAATTGAAGGGCCCATCTCCGGAAATTTTCAACAACGCATTTTCGATACGTTCTTGAGGCAGGTACTCATCTCCTAATTGATCCGAATTTTGAGCTACCCTTGCGAAAAAGGCATCTGCCACGCGGCTGCGGGCGTCTCGTACCTCGTGTAAACGTCTCATATCGGAGAGCAATAGAGCCTCATTTTGTGGGAGGGTCTCTAAAGTAGTTTCAACCAATTTTGTCAAAGCGGGGTTTCCGCGTTTTAATCTGGAAAAAACCCAACTGCCCTCGCGGAGCCGCTCAATGATTTCGACAGATTCGAGGGATTTGATATATTGGGTAACCCGGGGTTGCGATAATCCTAATATTTGAACCAACTCTGTGATGGTCAGTTCCCCACGCGCCAAAAGCGCGAGAATGCGCAAGCGGTCAACATGACCCAAAGTTTTCAAAGCAGCGGCAAACTTCTCCATATCGCTTATTACCACAGAAGAAATCCCCTGCATATAAAAAAACCTTTATATCTTTATAAAGATGTATCCGTAATCTTGGAAAGAGGCAACTCGTCTAGCTAATGCGATGAAATTAAACACCTTAGCGTTTAAAGGGAACCATAAGCGCTTCCAATTCATTGGTCTGGAAGAACAAGGAGATTAAAATGACACGTTTAACACTCGCTTCCGCTACTGTAGCCGCTTTACTTGCCTTTCCGGCAATCGCTTCGGCGCAAAGCAGATATGATAACAATCAAGCTTATGAAGATTGCAAAAGTTCAGATACAAAGAATCAAGTGTTAGGAGGTGCTGTAGGCGGTTCCTTAGGCGCTATCTTAGGCAATGAGATCGGTGACGATGAAGGCGCTGTCATTGGCGGTATAGCAGGAGGCACAGCTGGCGTAGCTATTGCGAATAAAGACTGCTCCCGTTTTGAATATGACAGATATGACCGCCGCGATGTAAGAGGTGATGTCATATATAATGATCGTTATCGCCACGATGATGATGGTCACCGTTATTACAGAGGGGATGACGGTCGCGATTATTATCGCGATGTAGATGGTCGATATTATAAAAAAGGCAAAAAGCATAAGGGTAGAAACCACCCTTCCTACTATGCGCCTGGTCAGGTCAAAAAACGCTAAATCAACCGCTTTTGATACTTTATAAGCCTGCCATTTCGGCAGGCTTTTTTATACAAATTTTACGCCCCGTATTCTCTTTAGCACAATCAGGTTTTAAATCGCATTACCGCTAGTCGAGATTCGGAAATCGAAACATTCTCGTTATTTAGCGTTCAAACTTCACAAATTTCAGCTTCTTCGGCATATCCGCGTCTGGGCCAAGGCGGCGCTTTTTGTCTTCAATATAATCGGCGAAGTTTCCTTCAAACCACTCCACATGGCTATCGCCTTCATAGGCGAGGATATGCGTTGCCACACGGTCAAGGAAAAAACGATCATGAGAAATAACCACAGCGCAACCCGGAAATTTTTCGAGTGCGACCTCTAATGACGCGAGAGTTTCGCGGTCCAAATCATTGGTCGGCTCATCGAGCAAGAGCAAATTGGCTGGTTTGGTCAACATTTTCGCCAAGTTGACGCGGTTGCGTTCTCCGCCTGATAGCTGCCCAACATTTTTTTGTTGGTCTGTGCCTTTAAAGTTAAAAGCGCCGACATAAGCCCGGCTTGGGACCTCGCGTTTACCCATATGGATAATATCCAATCCATCGGAAATCGCTTCCCAAATATTTTTGGAATTATCCAGAGCGTCGCGGTTCTGGTCAACGTAACCCAGCTCGACCGTTTCGCCGACTTTAAACTCCCCCTCATCGGGTGTTTCCTCACCCGTAATCATTTTGAACAAGGTAGTTTTACCCGCCCCATTCGGGCCAATGACGCCAACAATGCCGCCGCGGGGAAGTTTAAAAGACAGATCTTTGATCAAAAGCTTTTCACCGAATCCTTTGGTGACATTTTTAGCTTCAACAACCACATTCCCGAGGCGTTCGCCCATCGGAATACGAATATCAGCATGAGAAACAACCTCATTCTCCGCCTCGTCACGCAAATTTTCATAAGCGCTGATACGCGCCTTGGATTTAGTTTGACGCGCTTTTGGATTGGACCGGATCCATTCTAATTCTTTTTTCAGCGCCTTGGTCTTGGAATCGGCTTCGCGGCCTTCTTGGTCCATGCGCTTGGCTTTGGCATCAAGCCAGGAGGAATAATTGCCCTCATGCGGATAGGTTTTGCCCCGATCAACTTCGAGCGTCCAATTCGTGATATTATCGAGAAAATAGCGATCATGGGTAATAAGAATGATCGCGCCTTTGTAATTGACCAGATAATTTTCCAACCAAGCGACTGTTTCGGCGTCCAAATGGTTGGTTGGTTCATCGAGGAGGAGAAGGTCAGGCTTTGATAGCAAGAGCTGACACAGCGCCACACGGCGCGCTTCCCCGCCGGAAAGATTATCTACGGCCGAGTCTTTTGGCGGACAACGCAAAGCCTGCATCGCCATTTGGATTTTGGAATCAATGTCCCAAGCGTCCTTGGCATCAACTTCCTCCTGAAGCGCCGTCATTTCTTCCATCAACTCATCAGAATAATCTTCGGCCATTTTCATGGCGACTTCGTTATAAGTGTCGAAGGTTTTCTTGTCTTCACAGCCTTCAATGACATTCCCCCAAACATCTTTGGAATTATCAAGGCGCGGCTCCTGCGGCAGATAGCCGACTTTTACGCCTTCTGCGGCCCAATGCTCGCCTGTCACTTCTGTATCAACGCCCGCCATGACTTTCATCAAGGTCGATTTACCTGCCCCATTGACCCCGATGAGACCAATTTTAGCATCCGGGTAAAAGGACAGGTGAACATTGTCGAGAATAGTCTTATTGCCGAATTTCTTCGTGAGACCTTGCATGTGGTAGCAAAATTGGCGGGCCATAGAGCGCTCTTATAATCGGGGTAAAATTTGAGCGCGATATGCGGCGATTACGCCAAAATTGCAAGGGTTAGTCGTCAGTGATATGAATAACGCCGCGCAATTAGGGCTCTATTTCGTCGGTTGGCATTTTCCAAGACAGACAGGCAACAGGAACGAGCACAACAAACATAGCCGAGCACCAAAATAAAAAGCCCCAAATCTCACCGCCATTTGTAATTAGTTCATTCTTCGACAAGATTCCGAATGTCAAAAACAGGAAGAGTGTAGCCCCGCCTAAAATATAATAGGCCGTTTGAAAAGCTTTCGCTTTTAGGACTTTTTCCATATCATCAAGCTGTTTACCGCCCGTAATACGATACACACCTGTTCGTTGAAGCACACAGACCGCCAGCGTAGCAGTGGCGAAAGAAAGGTATGCTCCCGCGATTACATTGACGAAATAGAAGCCGACGCCCGCAAATACTAATGCTAATGCCAGTGAGCTTAAAAGTCGCGCTTCCGAAACGCGCATACGTGCTGAATTTGGCTCACAGGCTCTTACAGAATTTGACATATCTCTCTCCTATTGGGCCGCGCGATTTGCGGCTAATTCTTCGGCTAGGGTTTTGAACGGGCGGAGGCTGAAAGCCATATCAATCGGCACTTCGAAAAATTCGGCGAGTTTAAAGGCCAGCTCCAGCGACGCATTATAATCCCCCCGTTCCAGATAGCCGATGGTCTGAAAATTTACGTCCACAGCTTCGGCAAGATCTTTCCGAGATAGGCCGCGCTCTGTACGCAAAATTTTAATGCGGTTATAAATCATAATGTTGTATATACACAATAAATTGTATTATTCAACAATAAATCGCTTATGTTTTATCACGCCTGCCTAACTCATTCGCTTTAAAGGAAATTTTTCGTTCGAATAGATGCGGTGACTTGACTCTTTTCGCCCCCTGCCCGACCACGCGTCTATGAAAATAGCGACTTGGAATGTGAACTCTATCAAGGCCCGGATGCATGCGGTCACGACGTGGCTGGAAGAAGCCAAGCCGGATATTGCCTGCTTGCAGGAAATCAAAACGATAGATGATGCCTTTCCGCTCATGGAAATTGAAGCGCTCGGCTACAATGTCGCTATACATGGACAGAAAAGCTATAACGGCGTTGCTGTTCTCTCAAAACTTCCCTTTGACGAAGTCTCGCCCCGTCTGCCGGGGGACGAGTTGGATGAGCAGGCGCGCTATCTCGAAGTCGTTATCAGCGGAAAAAATGGCCCTGTCCGCATTGCTTCCATATATCTGCCAAACGGCAATCCGGTTTTAGACAACCCGATGGAAAGCCCGAAATATACCTATAAGCTCGATTGGATGGCGCGTCTCAAAACCCATGCGGCGGAGCTTTTGAAAAACGAAGAGCCGCTCATTCTGGCGGGTGATTACAATGTCATTCCTCGCGCCGGCGATACACATGACCCCAAAGCCTGGTGGGGCGACGCCCTTTACCGCCCCGAAACCCTGCAGGCTTTTCAGGCCTTAAAGTATCTTGGCCTGACGGAAATGTTTGAACAATTTGACGGGCGCGACGGGCAATATTCTTTCTGGGATTATCAAGGGGGGGCGTGGCAGAACAATCTTGGCATTCGCATTGACCATCTCTTGCTATCACCTCAGGCCGCGGACAAAGCCAAAGGCATCGTCATTCACCGTCATGTTCGCGAAGGCCAGAAACCGTCCGATCATGTACCGGTCATGGGCGAATTTGACCTCTAAACTCGGGGACGGAGCAGGCCCCACAATGCGGGATCGACCATTTCTGATCCCGTCTCTGTCATGAATTTGGGGTGAGCGGAGGTTTTAATCGTTCCGTTTTTTATGGCTTCATCCACAGCGGCTTCGACAGCTGCAATTCGGGCGTTGTAAAACTCGCGGCGTTCAGCCTGTATCACCTCTTCTGTCTTGGCCCGCGCGCAAGCATGGAGCGCGTCCATATCCGCCAGCAATCCAAAGACGAGCTTCATTTCTTTGCAAATGGCTGATTTCGCCTCCCCTGCGCTGCGGGCGCGTCGATCTGAGCCAAACTGAACCTTTTCTCCGAGCGGAAGAAGCGCGTGCATCCGATTTCCCAAAAAGGCGATTTGTAATCCCTTGAAAATATCCAGCGTGTCAAAATCCATAAGTCGCTGCATGAAGTCGGGGGTCATAAGGCTTCGCCCTTCAACCTGATCGTCAGAATGAACCTCAAACAAAGCCTCAAACCCTGTATCGACGAGGCGCACGCGCGACATATCTTGGAGAGTTTTCGGATTTAGAATTCCTGCATCCCGCACAACCACCGTTCGGCCCAAAAATCCCGTGTAATGATCCACACTGACGAGCAGACCAGAAAACCCTTCAGCAGAAAAACGCGCAAACGGCTCTTCCAGGTCACGGTCTGTATCCCTCGCGGCGATTTCCAAAATTTCAAAAGACAGGTCGCGATAACCTTGGCCGATGATGTGGCCGTTACAGCGGAAAAGACCGCTTGGGCTACGGAGCATTCCGGTGGCGTTCAATAAGGGCAGAATGGGCGGCGGTACGGATTTCGCGCGATATTGCCAGCCGAACACGTCATAAAGCTGTACGCGGAGCCCTTGCAAATCTTGCGGAGTTTCTGTCGAGAAAGCCGTCATGAAGACGGCTTACAGCGATAAGTTTAAAGTTGGGTTAGGGCTGCCCCTCCCCTTAGCCAAGGCCCGCTAAGGCTTCTTTCAACTTTTCCTGTTCGGCAAGATAATCGGCGCGGCGTTCCTTTTGCAAAGCCACAACCTTTTCCGGCGCTTTGGCGACAAAGGCTTCATTACTCAATTTCTTATCGATTTTTTCGATCTCCACCTGGGCCTTGTCGATCTCCTTATTCAGACGCGCGCGTTCTGCGTCCAAATCAATGAGGCCTTCGAGCGGGATGGCATAAGTCACCCCGTCCACCACCGTCTGGAGCGCGCCTTGCGGGGCGGCCTCGGCGGTTTTGACTTCTGCCACACGCGCCATCGGCGAAAGCTGCGGTGCGTAATAAGACAGGCGCGGATCCAGATCGCCCGAGAGCATTAGGAGATCGGCTTTCTTCGCTGGTGGGATATTCATGTCCGACCGGACAGAACGAATATTCGTGATGAGGGTTTGTAACCACTCAACCTCTTCGGTTGACTCTGCATGAATCAAGTCGTCGCCTAAGTCCGGCCAAGGCGCGACAATCAAATGGCTTTCACGGCGAGCGTCAATCTTGTCCCACATTTCTTCGGTGATGAACGGCATGAAGGGGTGCAGGAGCTTTAGGATTTGGTCGAGCACCCAGGCAAAGGTCGCTTGCGTTTCCTCTTTGGCAGACCCGTCCGTCCCCGAAAGAAGAGGCTTGGTCAGTTCCAGATACCAGCTACAGAAGGTGTCCCACGCGAATTTATAGGCCGCATCGGCCGCATCGTTAAATCGGTAAGCGTCAATGCAGCGGGACACTTCCTGCGCCGTCTTGACCGTTTCGGACACAATCCACTGGTTTATCGGAATAATTGTATTGGACGGATCAAACGTGACCGTGGGTTTGCAGCCGTTCATTTGACCGAAATTGGCAGCAGACCAGAGCTTGGTGCCGAAATTGCGATAACCCGCAATGCGCTCGACAGACAGGCGGATATTACGCCCCTGCCCGGCTTGTGACGCCAGAGCAAAGCGCAGGGCGTCCGCCCCGTAAGCTTCAAATCCATCAGGGTATTGCTTACGAGTCGCTTTTTCGATCTGCGGCGCTTTTTCCGGATTTTTCAATCCGCGTGTGCGTTTCGCCACCAACTCATCCGCGCTCACCCCGTCAATCAGGTCGAGCGGGTCGAGCGTATTGCCGATGGATTTGGACATTTTCTTACCGGCTTCGTCGAGAACAAGCGCGTGGATATAAACGTCATGAAACGGCACTTCGTCCATGAAATGAAGCCCCTGCATCATCATCCGCGCCACCCAGAAGAAAATGATGTCGAAAGCAGTAACGAGGACGGAAGTCGGGTAGAAGCGCTCCAATTCTTCGGTCTGTTCGGGCCAGCCGAGCGTGGAGAACGGCCAGAGGCCGGAGGAAAACCACGTGTCTAGAACGTCAGGGTCTCTTTTCAAAGTAATATGCGAGGATTTGAAATCACCTTGTCTTCCCTCTCCGGCCTTTCCCGGAAGTGTATCTTCAACAAAATCTACAATTACGCCTTTACCATAATAATCTTTGGCTTGCTTTTCGATTTCGGCTTCGTCAAATCCAACAAATATTTTGTATCCGCCTTCACCAGCATTCGTTTTCTCGTCGTTTAAAAGACCATACCAAGCCGGAATCTGATGTCCCCACCATAATTGCCGTGAAATACACCAAGGCTGGATATTCTCCATCCAGTGGTCATAGGTCTTCTTCCAGTTTTCCGGGACGAAGTTTGTTGATCCGTCCGCGACTTTCGCCATCGCTTCCCCGGCCATTTTATCAGCCGCGACAAACCATTGGTCGGTCAGCATCGGTTCAATGACCACACCCGACCTATCCCCAATCGGTTGCTGGATTTTCTTATCTTCGATTTTGATAAGCAGGCCTTCCGCGTCGATATCCGCGACAACGGCCTTGCGCGCCTTGAACCGGTCCATACCGACATATTTTTCCGGCATGACGGCGTTTCCGTCTTTGTCCTCGCTGGCGATCATCACGCCTTTTTCGTCCATAAGCGAATACATCGGAATGTCATTGCGTTTGGCGACTTCGTAATCGTTAAAGTCATGTGCGCCCGTAATCTTCACCGCGCCGGAGCCGAAATCCATATCGGGATATTCATCCGTAATAATCGGGATAAGGCGGCCCGCCAGCGGCAGACGCACCTTTTTCCCGACAATCGAGGCGTAGCGTTCGTCATCGGGATGAACCGCCACCGCGCCGTCGCCGAGCATGGTTTCAGGCCGTGTCGTGGCGATAGAGATATAATCGCGCTCTTCAGTGAGCGTCACAGTCCCATCCTCGTCCTTCTCGACATAAGTATAGGTTTCACCGCCTTCGAGCGGATATTTGAAATGCCAGAAATGGCCATCTTTTTCGATATTTTCGACTTCCAGATCGGAAATCGCGGTCTGGAAATGCGGATCCCAATTGACCAGGCGCTTGTCGCGGTAAATCAGACCGTCATTATACATATCGACGAAAGCCTTGGTTATCGCCTCCGCCATTTTATCGCTGTCATCGTCCGGATCGCCAAGGGTGAACTTCTCGCGCGACCAGTCGCAGGAGGAGCCCAGGCGGCGAAGCTGCGTCGTGATATTGTCGCCGCTTTCCTTTTTCCACGCCCAGACGTGATTTAGAAAGTCTTCGCGGGTCATGTCTTTGCGCGCTTTGCCCTCGGCGGCGAGCTTACGTTCCACCACCATTTGCGTCGCGATCCCCGCGTGGTCTGCGCCTGGCTGCCAGAGGACAGCTTTGCCCTTCATCCGGTTATACCGAACGAGAATGTCCTGAATTGTATTATTGACCGCGTGGCCCATATGCAGGCTACCCGTCACATTGGGCGGCGGTATCACGATGGAAAAATTATCGTCTTTGGTATCTTCGGGTTTAGCCGCGCGCGGTTTGAACGCGCCGCTTTCTTCCCACATTTTGTAAAGGCGCGGTTCCACCTCTCTCGGATCGAAATTTTTCTCTAGCATCACTTTACCTAAACAGATTGTTCGGGGTTCAAATAAAAAACCCGCCTACCCGGCCACAGCTTTTAAAGCTTCTGCCAAGAAGACGGGGTTTATCGCGCTCTGCCTCAAAAGAAAAGAGGCAGAGAAATCTACTTGCCGGAGGAAATCCGCTGAACTTCTTTGGTCACAGCGCGCTCAACGATATCGTTCAAATGCTCGTCAAGCCATTCCTTTAGCATGGGACGTAGCGCTTCCATAACGAGATCGCCAATACGGTCGCCGCGCTCGGCTTTAAGGGCTTTTTCCTCGACCATATTATTCAAAGACGCAAAAGCGCTTGACGCTGCTTCTCCGCTTACATCGTCGAGAATTCTGTCTTGATTTACAGCAGCTTTGGGCATGTCTGCAGTCTCCTTTTGGGTTCTATCAGGGGCGATGTGTACGACATCAGCAGATGCCGGAACGTCCTCGTGGTTTTGTTCAGCCGCTTCAGATGGAAAATTTCCTCCGGCTGTAGTCTGGGTGTTTTCAGAGGTTTGATTGTCTTTTTCGCCTGCGCCTTGTGCCGCCTCAAACTTGGCTTCCGCTTCCAGCGCGTCCCGTTCGGCTTCGCCGGCAATTTCTCTCAAGCTTGAAATCAGGGATTGCGCGGCCAGAGAAGGCTGTTTTTCAGGCACGGTTATTTCCGATTGACGGCTCTCCTCTATGAAGGCCTCTTTGTCGTCGGCTGCGGTAGCGTCCGCCTCAAGCGCGTCAAATCCAAGATCTTCTAAGGAAATATCATTTTCAATGATTTCATCAGGTACCTCTTGGAGCGCTTCCGGAGAAGAGTCTATGTCCTCCTGTGGGCCGTCCGGCTCTGGAATTTTCAGCTCTGCTTCCTCTTCGCCCAGCTCATCCTCCAAGCTCATATTCATGATCTCATCTAGAATGTCGGTATTGTCAAGGTCCTCGCCCCCTTGGGCGTCATGACCAGTTATATCTTCATTTATGGACTCTTCATTTATGCTTTCTTCGGGTTCGGTCAAGTCAGCCATAAGGGATTTGACCATATCCATATCGTCATCATCGGAATGGAAAGCAGGCTTCTTGCCTATCTCTGCGCTCTCTAACATATCTTTGGGCGCATTGGGAGCGGCCTCTAGGGAAGCTGGATCCTGCATCGCCTCTGCAAGAATATTATCGAGCTCTTCGACTTCATCTTTTGATTGAGAAGCTTGGGGAGTCTCTATCTTCGTTTCTAATTCAGAATTACTTTCATCAAAGACTTGCGGTGACATATCTTCCGCCGGGGTTTCTGCCAACATACCTTCGAGCTGACCGAAGAGACTATCTTCATCATCGCCAAACATATCATCGCCAGACATCTCTGCTTCGGAAACGTCCGTCGGCTTATGTTCGTTGATGATTTCAGACAGATCAAGAATATCCGAATCTCCTAAGTCATCATCTCCTAAGTCATCAGAGGTGATTTCGAGCTCTGAACCCAAGTCCAGATACGTATCAGTCGACTCAGCAAGCTCTTCTTCCGGCTGCTTTGGGATTTCGATATCCATCATTTCCGAAAGATCATCGTCGCCCGAAAAAGACTCAAAACTTAAATTTTCCGAGCTGTCCAACGGCGTTTCCGCTTCGCTTAGTAACGCCTCAATATCCAGATCTACGGTATCGTCATCTATATCAAACCCACTGTCATTATGTTTTCCATGGGACGAATCAGATTCGCTTTGAACCTTATTAAAAACGCTGTTTTCGTTATACTCCGATGAAGGCCTCAGAACCGTTTCGGAAATCAAACTTACAGGAGATAAAGACGGCTCTATTTGCGAGGTGTCTTTCTCTGAAAGATCAGTAGCTAAGGCTTGCGGCGGCGCAATGTCCATCTTTTGGTCGTCATCGGCTATTATCTTCCGGATAGAATCCAGAATGTCTTCCATACTCGGTTCATCCGCGAGATGTACTTGCCCTGATTCGGATGTCGTTTCAGACATAGTGACCCTGATTTCTCTGAATTCTTATAAGAACCCGATTCATTCGCCTTCCCCCAAAGACTTGTTAAAACAGAGTTAAGACAACACGTAAGGCTTGTCTAGGCGGTCTATCCATCAATTGTGGGGGGAATCGAAATATGGTTGTTTTTACTGGTATCAACGACTGTTTTGCGGCTCTGATTTGGACATATTATCTGAAGAAACCTGGTCATCGGATTCGTACTCCGGCGTCTCAGACGCCCCATAAAACTGGCGCTCCAGCTTAACAATTCCTCTCTCAACACTTTTTGACATTGAGTCGGTAGCCTTCTGCATAGGGGCTGGAACAGTTTTATCCACAATCCGGGCCAAACCATCATTTTTGACCGATTCAAAATTTGCCCGCGCATCATAAGGGCTATCCAGTTCGAGGCGAATGCCCTTAGAATCAAAAACTCCGATCGTCGATAAAAGCTGAAAAGTCGACGCATTCAGACTTCGCTCCGCCTCCAAAAGCGTAAGCTTGGCATTTAGAAGCTCCTGTTCAGCGTCCAGCACGTCCAATTGAGTACGGCTGCCCACTTCCAGCTCCAACGACACGCCCTCAAAAGCGATCTCTGCGGCTTCGACTTGCTTCTGGCCTGAAATTAGAGTGGCTCGCGCCGCGTCGCGTTGCGCCCATATTTGGCGGATGGCCTCCTCCACCGCCATTTCGCGGTCCCGGCTCTCAAAGCCCAGACGCGTTTTCGCATGTTCGGCCTGCCTTACGCGGGAACTATTTAGCCCACCGGAAAATATCGGAATGCTAATCTGGGCGGTAATCTCTGCCGATTCAGATTGTTCAAATCCGAAAATCTGTCCGCGCTGCGCCGCTACGTTTCCGTTTAGCGAAATTTTGGGGCGACCGGCTGCTTTGGCCACGCCAATTGCAGCCTCTCCGGCCTCCTCGTTGAAATAAGAGGCAATCAGTTGCGGGTTATTCTGACGCGCTAAGTCAATCGCCTCTCCCACTGTTTGCGGCGTCACAAATTGCGGGACCGGCTGTAAATCCACCGGAATGCGCCCCACAACACGTTGATAGCTGGCGCGGGCGCTTTGCAGTGTTGCCTCGGCTTGGGCCAAACCGGCCTCAGCCGCCGCCAAGCGCGCGCCAGATTGGGCAATATCTGTTTTTGTGCCCACCCCGACATCGAACCGTTCATTTGCCGCGTCAAGCTGCCGGGACAAAACCCTCACATTATTTCGGCGAATTCGGCCTGCTTCTTCCGCTTGTTGCACATCCAAATAGGCATTGGCGCCGGCGAGGAAAAGTTGATTCTCTGTCGCTCTCAGGCTTTCCCTCTGCGCAAGGATTCCGGCTTTCGCTTGCGCCTTCAAAGCTTTGATCCGTCCTCCCTGATAAAGAGGCTGCACGACTTCGATTTGCGCCGCGCCCGGCGCATAATAAAAGAGATTATCCGGCGCTAACCCCGTCGGCATTTCATCAGGAATATCGCCTTGGCCGAAACTCTGCCCGCTCCCAATGCCGGAGCCCTCCAGTACCGACCGGCTATATTGACCACTGGCAGTGACAGAAAACCTCCCTTGCGCGCGGGCCTGAATATAGCTTTCATCAACCTCTCGCAATTGGGTACGCGCCGCTAAAAGTTGCGGGTTTTTATTATAAACAGCGACTAAGGCCTCTGAAAGAGTTTCAGCCGAAACAGAAGACGCCGCCAACAATCCGCTTAGAACCATAACCGTTAAGGCGTGGCTAAAGATGTAAGACTTGCGCGTCATAAAACCTTGTAGCTGATATGAGGAGGCCACTCTCCTGAGTGCAGTTACAACCTTTGGATCATTTCACAGGTTGACCCGAGAAATAACATCTAAAAAACGAAAGCGGCTTCGCGTTCAAACCCGGGAAGAATAGGCGCTGAAGCGTCAAACACTACGCGTTCTCCCACAAAGTCCCCGGATTTCGTATAAACGGTACCTCGTCCCATTGGGCCGTTTTGAACAATACAAACTAAACGGCCTTTATCAGCCAATTGTGAAAGCCAGCTCTTGGGGACGTCCGTTACTGCTCCGTTTACAAAAATAACATTGAAAGGCCCGTGCTCGGACGCGCCCGCTTTCAATTCCCCTTTTACCACAGCAGCGTTGCTAATATCAGTTTCGTTCAATAAATCAGTAGCCTTATCAACTGCCTCTTCCGACGTTTCTAACCCGACGACCGTATCCGCCAGCTTGGCCATTATCGCTGTTGAGTAACCACGCGCGCAGGCAATATCGAGCACAATATCCGAAGACCGAATTTCGGCGGCATCGACAAGTTTTGCAAAATCGCGCGGGCGAAGCATGATGCGGCTCTCATCCATCTTGATATGCGAGTCCCCATAGGCAAGTGCGGATTTAGCTTTGGGAACGAATCGTTCGCGCGGGGTTGTCCGGAAAGCCTTTAATATAGCCGGTTCCGTTACATCACTGGTCCGGATTTGGCTTTCTACCATATGGTCACGCGCTTTGGCGAAGTCGAACATGAAATTTCCTCATCTATTTCGCGGCGTAGAGTCTCACGACCCACCCTCACTTACAAGGCGTCTTTACGCGGCTACGCTATAGCCTGCCAGTCCAAAGCCTTGCAATGGCAGAATTTGTATATCTCACATTCAATCCCCAATATGCAGAGCGCGATAAATCAGACTTGCGAAGGGTCAAAGCTGTCGCTAAGAGGACGGCCCTGCGATGGTACCATGGCGGAGTGGTGACGCACCGGATTGCAAATCCGTGTACCCCGGTTCGATTCCGGGTGGTACCTCCAGCAGGCTTTTCTTGAAAATCAGGTTTTCAGCACTTTGTCCCCACCACGGACAAACGGCTGAAAGCTGTGTAAAAAGTAACCTGAGCTAACGACACAGCCTTAATTTTGTTCTATTTTTGTTCCATGGCAAAAAGAACCCTTATTGATAAGCTCGCAATTCTGGCTGATGCTGCGAAATATGATGCCTCTTGCGCCTCCTCCGGCACGAACACACGCTCCTCTTTGGGCAGTTCCGGAATTGGGTCAACCGAAGGCATGGGGATATGCCACGCTTATGCGCCAGACGGTCGATGTATCTCCTTGCTCAAAGTGTTGCTGACAAATTTTTGCATTTTTGAATGCCGCTATTGTATCAACCGCTCCAGTTCCAATGTGGAACGTGCTCGGTTTACGCCGTCTGAACTCATCACATTGACATTGGATTTTTATAAAAGAAACTATATCGAAGGTCTTTTTCTATCTTCCGGTATAATTCAATCGCCAGATTATACCATGGAACAATTGGTAGAGGTGGCGCGCGCGCTTCGCGAAGATCACAGTTTCCGCGGTTACATTCACCTCAAAACAATTGCAGAGGCGGACCCGCTCCTGATTGAACAAGCCGGCCTTTATGCGGATCGTCTCTCTGTCAATATTGAACTCCCCACCGAAACCTCCCTGAGCAGTTTCGCACCTGAAAAAAGTGGTCAGACGATTCGTAAGGCAATGGCTGACGTGAGGTTGAGAATAGATGCTCAAAAAGGCGAAGACGCCTCTAAAAGTCATCGAAAGTCTAACAACGCTCCTAAATTTGCGCCAGCAGGACAATCTACTCAAATGATTATTGGCGCCGATAAATCGACTGACGCCGATATCATCGAGACATCCGAACGTCTCTATTCGGGATACAAAATGCGGCGGGTATATTACTCAGCCTATAGTCCTATACCCGATGCCTCAAGCGACCTCCCGCCTATCTCCCCGCCTCTCATTCGTGAACACCGTTTATATCAAGCGGATTGGCTTTTTCGATTTTATGGATTTCGCACAGATGAAATTCTGTCATCTTCTATAAATGGGATGCTGGATCTGGAGATCGACCCCAAACTTTCCTGGGCGTTAAAACACCGGGAATGGTTTCCAATCGACATTAATCACGCGTCTAAATCCCAATTGATGCGTGTTCCTGGATTTGGAAGCCGTACTGTAGAAAAACTTCTCAAGGCGCGGAGATTAACTCGCTTAAATTTGCAGGATTTGATCAAGCTCGCCCCGTCCGTCAAAAAGGTTCTCCCTTTTATTGAAACGTCTGATTGGTCGCCCGGCCATCTTACGGATAGTGAGCATTTGCGAGCGCGTTATGCACCGCCCCCAGAGCAACTTACACTGATATGATAAGTGTCACATTACGCAGTGAGACGGACTATTCCGAATGGCGGGCAGCGGCCCGGCGGTTATTGCAACACGGCGTACCGCCTGAACAAACCGATTGGCGCGGCCCACGCGAAATGACATCCTTTCTGGATGATTTGCAGAAACCTTGGGGAAGTTTAAGTGACACGAACACAAATACGGTCGTCCCCCGGGCCTTTCCTGAGCTGGCTGAAAGAGTTCTGTGTCATACCGATCCGGAGCGGTTCGCCAAGTTATACCGAATTCTATTCCGCCTCCAATCAGACCCTCTTTTTTTGAATGACAGCCCCCATGACGACATTCTTTGGCTTCACGAATGCGACCACGCCATTCGGCGCGACAGACATAAAATGCACGCCTTTGTCAGGTTTAAAAAAGTAGGGGAAGGACGGTTTAAGCGCGAGCAGTTTGCCGCGTGGTTTGAGCCGACACATTATATCACCCGATTAACAGCTCCGTTTTTCACGCGACGTTTTCCAAATATGGACTGGGTTATCATCACGCCACATTGTTCGGCGCGTTGGAACGGGCAGATCTTGACTTTTGATGCAGGGGGCAAAAAAAGCGATGTCCCGACAGATGACGCCTTAGAAGAACACTGGAAAACTTATTTCCAATCAATCTTTAATCCAGCGCGATTGAAAGTGGGCGCCATGTTGTCCGAAATGCCAAAGAAATACTGGAAAAATATGCCGGAAACGGCTCTCATTCCCGATTTGGTCGCCTCCGCCAAAGTCCGGCAAAACACAATGGAAACACATGGCGTCACGGCGCCAAATCCATTGGCGTCCCGACTTAGGTCCAATCAATACCCACCCCCCCAAATTCCCGACACATTCGAAGATTTATCGGAGATTTCCGACGTGCTGACCCTTTGTAAAAACTGCGATCTTTATAAATCCGCTTCACAACCTGTCATGGGCGAAGGGCCGGATATGTCGCGACTCTTAATTGTGGGCGAGCAACCGGGAGATAAAGAGGACATAGTGGGTCGTCCTTTCGTCGGGCCTGCGGGTCAACTTTTAAATGACTGTCTGAAGCAAGCGGGACTCATTCGGTCCGAAATTTACCTGACTAATGCGGTTAAACATTTTAAATTTGTCCCAAAAAGGACAGCCCGCATCCACAGCACACCCGGATCGGTGGAAATCAAAGCGTGCAATATGTGGCTTCAAAAGGAAATCGCCCTTGTCAAACCAGAAGTCATTATAGCACTCGGCGCAACTGCAGCTCAGGCGATTTTAGGTAAAGCGGTGACGTTGGAGAAGATTCGCGGATGCCCTTTGCCAACAAAGTATGGGCCGACAATTTTTGTGACCTATCACCCGTCTTATATGCTCAGACTTCCAAATACCAATCAGGCCATGGAGATCCAAAAGACGTTTATAGAAGATCTATGCCAAGCTGCCCTCTATCAAAAGCCTGAGAAATAAAAATGCGTTTTCGCTTTACTCTTATGTTACATTTGGGCAACTTTTCAGGATGAGCATTACCCCGATACTTATTGCCCTTTTGGCAGGATACTTCCTTGGCGCAATTCCCTTTGGACTGCTTTTAGCCAAGGCTAGCGGACAAGGCGATATTCGCAAGATTGGATCGGGAAATATTGGCGCAACTAATGTGCTTCGCACTGGACGCAAGGATATTGCCGCACTCACACTTTTATTAGACGCAGCTAAAGCCGGCGTGACAGGGCTCGTCATCGCGCATTTTTTAGGACAGCCTTATGGCTATATAGCCTCGGCCGCAGCACTTATCGGGCATTGCTATCCAATTTGGCTGGGCTTTAAAGGCGGAAAAGGCGTTGCCACCTTTTTTGGCGGTTTGTTCGCTCTGGTTTGGCCCGTCGGTATATTTGCGGCTGTTGTGTGGTTGGCGACCGCTTTCATTACGCGACTCTCTTCGCTCGGCGCCCTTCTGGCCTGTGTCTTTTCATCTGTTTTAGCTTGGTTGATTTCGCCTGTTGCAGCCGCTTGTATGGTAACATTTATGGCAGTTATCATCCTGATACGTCATCGTGAAAACATCACGAGGCTTTTGAAAGGTCAGGAAAGCAAAATCGGTCAAAAGGGCTAATGCAGCTCCGCGAGTTAAGTTTTACGGAGCGCCGTGACTGGTTACGCCTGACCCGAACTCAAACGGTAGGGCCCGTTGCTTTTCGGGATTTACTGAAAAGGTTCGGGACTGCCGCTAAAGCGCTCGACGCCCTTCCTGACCTTATCCGAAAAAAAGATATTTGCCCTCCGACCTTACAACAGGTCGAAGAGGAAATGGAGGCAAGCGACAAACTCGGCATAAGGCTGATTGCCGCTTGTGAGACTGATTATCCAACCGCTCTCCGTGCCATTGACCCGCCGCCGCCTCTGATTAGTGTCTGGGGCGACGCGTCATTACTCTCCAAGCCTTGCCTTGCGATAATCGGATCGCGAAATGCATCTGCCAATGGGCAGCGTTTTGCCTCGCAAATTGCTAGAGAACTGGCCGAGGAAGGATACGTCATTGTCTCGGGGCTGGCCCGGGGCATGGATGCCTGCGCGCATCGGGCATCTCTAGCGACGGGCACAATCGGCGTTTTGGGCGGCGGTGTAGATCATATTTATCCGCGCCAGAACGAAGATCTGCATTTGGCTATGCGCGAAAAGGGGTTATTAGTCAGTGAAAGTCCTTTAGGCTACCGCGCGACGGCTCGTGACTTTCCACGCAGAAATCGTATCATTTCAGGGCTAAGTCAAGGCGTTGTGGTGATAGAAGCAGCAGAGCGTTCCGGCACGCTCATCACGGCGCGATATGCCGCCGAACAAGGACGAGAAGTCATGGCAGCTCCCGGCTCCCCGCTCGATCCGCGCACGAAAGGGTGCAACCGCCTTATTCGCCAAGGCGCGGCCTTGATCGAAAACACCCAAGATATTCTGGACTGTCTAGCCGCCCTGCCCAAAACCCAATTTTTTGAAAGCGACGAAGGCTATAAAGATCCGCCCGTTTTGTGGCGCGTGGCGCAAAAAGAAATTGAAGCCGCCAAAAGCAACATCTTGAACGTCCTGTCGCCAAGCCCTGCCCCTCGTGACACAATTATCCGAGCGAGCGGTTTGCCAACCCCCATTGTGAATGCGGCGCTACTCGAATTGGAGTTGAACGCGGAGATTGCCGTTGAGGCTGATGGGCGCATCTCTGTCCTTTATTTAAACTAACGCAGCGCGTTGATACAGGTTAGCGTTTCCTCCAGTGACCTTTTAACCTCACCAAACCGGCCTAGTTCGGCCAATTCATGTAATTGCTGGGTCATATCATGCAGATAATCGAGCAATTTTATCTGTTCCGACGAAAGAGGAAAATCCACAGGCTGTGACGGGAGAGAGGTCTGCATTTCAAATCCTTTATCAAATAGGAGAGGATCGAATTGTAACTATAACGAGTAAAATATCAAGACAAAACTATAAAGTGTAGTTTAGCCATATCACATCTGTTCGAGTTGACATTATACATCTTGCAGACCAAATGAGCGCCGCTATTGCCCGCCTAAATCAGGGCAATATGACAGAAGGTAAGACATAAAATGAATCTAGTCATTGTCGAGTCACCGGCTAAAGCCAAGACCATCGAAAAATATTTAGGTAAAGATTACAAGGTATTGGCCAGCTTTGGTCATGTCCGGGACCTGCCTTCCAAAAATGGATCTGTTGACCCGGACGATGATTTCGCCATGTCTTGGAGTGTCGATACCCAATCAAAAAAACGCATTAAGGATATTGAAAATGCGCTCGATTCGTCTGACAAACTCATTCTCGCAACCGACCCAGATAGGGAAGGCGAAGCAATTTCATGGCATTTACTGGAAGTTCTATCAAAGAAAAAAGCCTTTAAAGGCAAGCCCGTTGAGCGAGTTGTGTTTAACGCTATCACCAAAAAATCTGTTACAGACGCGATTGCGAAGCCGCGTCAGCTTGATATGGAGTTGGTCGAAGCTTACCTGGCCCGCCGCGCGCTAGATTATCTTGTCGGATTTACGCTCTCTCCTGTGCTTTGGCGTAAACTGCCCGGCGCCCGTTCTGCCGGCCGCGTCCAATCCGTCGCCTTGCGCCTTATATGTGAACGCGAAACCGAGATCGAAAACTTCGACGCCCGAGAATATTGGACCGTCGAAGGCCAGATTAAATCCGGTTCTGGTCAATTCCCCGCTCGCCTGGTTGCGCTGAACGGAGAAAAGCTCGAGAAATTTACGCTAGGGAATGAAGAGTTGGCCCTCAAAGCCAAATCCGCGGTCGAGTCAGCATCGCTTCATATTGAAAAAGTCGAAGCCAAGCCGGTCACACGCAACCCCTACCCGCCCTTTACGACTTCGACCTTACAACAAGACGCCTCGCGAAAGCTTGGATTCTCGGCGACACAAACTATGCAAACCGCGCAACGCCTTTATGAAGGGGTAGATATTGGCGGAGAGACGACGGGTCTCATCACCTATATGCGAACCGACGGGGTCTCTATGGTTGGCGAAGCGATCAGCGATTGCCGCGCCTCTATTGCCTCCAATTACGGCGACAAATATCTGCCGGGCCAACACCGCGTTTACACCTCTAAAGCCAAAAATGCGCAAGAGGCCCATGAAGCTATCCGCCCGACCAGCTTTTCCCGCAGACCCGATTCTCTGAATCTCCAAGGCGATATGAAGAAACTCTATGAGCTGATCTGGAAACGCGCCATGGCGAGCCAAATGGAATCCGCCATTTTGGATCGCACCACTGTGACAATTTCTGACGGCAAAACAGTTGAGCTTCGCGCCACAGGTCAGATTGTACGTTTTGATGGATTCCTTAAGGTTTACGGCGAAAGCAAAAAGAAGAAAGTCGATGGTGATGAAGAAGATACAACACTTCCGCCTGTCAAAGCCGGTGACAAAGCCGATAGTTCTGATATCTCTGCAGATCAGCATTTCACTCAACCGCCGCCGCGCTATTCCGAAGCGTCTTTGGTTAAAAAGATGGAAGAACTTGGCATTGGACGCCCGTCCACTTACGCCTCTATCCTGAAAGTTTTGCAGGACCGGGGCTATGTGAACCTCGAAAAGCGCCGCTTCTCTCCAGATGACAAGGGCCGTTTGCTAACGGCGTTTCTTGAGAACTTCTTCGGGAAATACGTACAATACAATTATACGGCAGACCTTGAAGAGCGTCTTGACCTCGTCTCGTCTGGTGATTTGGAATATAAAAAACTCCTCGAAGAATTCTGGAAAGAATTTTCTGCCAGTGTCCATGAAACCAAAGACCTACGCATTACCCATGTTCTTGACGCGCTGAATGATGCACTGCGCCCTCTAGTATTCCCGCCCAAAGAAGACGGATCCGACCCACGCAAATGCCCAAGCTGTGATGATGGTGAACTGTCCCTCAAACTTGGGAAATTTGGAGCTTTTGTCGGTTGCTCCAACTACCCAGAATGCAAAATGACCCGCCCGTTTGGGCAAGGTGAAGCGGCAGACGCACAAGCCGAAGACAAAATTCTGGGCGTCCATCCAGAAACTGAAAAAGACGTCGTGCTCAAAACAGGACGTTTTGGTCCTTATGTCGAAATGGAAACCGAGAAAAAGCCGAAACGCACAAGCCTCCCCAAGACGTGGAGCTATGATGCGATGGACCTTGAAAAAGGACTTAAGCTTATCGACTTGCCGCGTAAAATTGGCTCTCATCCGGAAGACGGCAATCAGATCATTGCGGCTCTCGGCCGTTTTGGCCCCTATATCAAGCACAATACAACCTATGTGAACCTTCCCGATATTGATGATATGTTTGAGGTCGGCCTCAATCGCGCCGTCGATATGATTGCCGATAAAATCGCCAATCCAAGCAAACGCTCCCGCGGTGGCAAGGTCTTGAAAGACCTAGGCAAACACCCTTCTACGGAAAAACCCGTTCAGGTCATGGAAGGCCGCTACGGACCTTATGTGAAATACGAAAAAATCAACGCCACCATTCCCAAGGGTCAAGACCCGCAGGAAGTCACCCTTGAAATGGCGGTCGAGTATATTGCCGCAAAGGAAGCTAAGGGGTCGAAAAAGAAAAAAGCCCCGGCGAAAAAGAAAACCGCCGCAAAGAAAAAACCTGCCGCGAAGAAAACAGCGGCCAAAAAGCCTGCAGCGAAGAAAAAGCCTGCAGCGAAGAAAAAACCTGCGGCTAAAAAGTAGCTCTTTTGCTTTTTTCTACCTCGCTGACCCGTTGAGAAGCGGGTATTTGGTCTGCGCTATGTCACTGCATTGCGCAGTCTTAAAGTTAGAGGTTCTGAATTCAATCGCATTCACAAGCTATTTTTAGTCCTTTTACGGATAACTTAATCTCGTCATTGTCCTTTAGGGACGAAGAGCGAGGACAATATAAGCGGAATTTAGGGTTTACAACTCCACCCGCACTTTCATTTCCTGCGCTATAGCCTGACTCGTTCTTTTGTTTATGGGCAAGTGAGACGTCATCACTGGTTCTGGGGACGGCGCGGGTGAGCATCTGCCTATTGAGGTGGGCGGATTGTGCCGGGCTTATTGGAATGAGTTGGCCTGTCGTACCGCGCAGTTTCGAGCTGAGATAAACCCGGCGAGCGCGACTGGACGCTGCGTTCGGATAGTCAAGGCCGCTCCAATACACCTACCTCAAATTAGTCGCCTCTCCCACACTGTAACTCCCGCAATGACATTGTAAGATTGCCCTGCTAAGTCGGTACCGATGACATTATCCAAAAAATCTATTCTATCTGCCGTCAGCGCTGAGCCTGATCGTTACGATAACAAAGCTCTTGCCCGCCACCTCGGCGTCAAAGGCGAAGACCGCCGCACTCTCCGCGCTCATTTACGTGAATTGGAAGACGATGGTTTGATCGTAAAATCCTCCAAAAAAACCTATCGGGAGGCCGACGCCCTGCCCGGTGTTATGGTGATCCGGATTACAAAAATCGATGAACATGGCGATCTGATCGGGGCACCGGAAAGTTTTAAAGGTGAAGGGCAACCGCCCCAAATTCTTGTGCGCGAAGGCCCAACCGCTAAAAAATCCAAGGGCGATAAAGGTGTGGAAATGGCTGTCGGGGGCCGCGCGCTTTGCCGTATCAAAAAACGCAATGACGGCACGATTACAGCGCAGGTCATGAAAAAACTCGGCGATGGCCCCTCTGAGCATCTTGGTGTCTTATACCAAGGCGGACGCGGTTGGCGTATCAAGCCCGTTAGCAAAAAAACTCGCGACGAATATAAACCCAATAATGTGCCCAAAGATGCCGAAAACAACGATCTTGTCTTCTTCCGCTCTAGCCGGAAAAATAAAGGCGATCTCCAGCTGGCCGATATCGTCAAAACCGTTGGGTCAGCCGACGGCGCCAAAGCCGCGTCTTTGATTTCGCTTTATGAAAACGACATTCCGATGGGTTTCAGTGACGAAGTTATTGATGAAGCCAAGTCCCTAAAACTGCCGAAGCTCTCTGGAGCACGTGAGGATCTAAGACATCTCGCGCTCATCACGATTGATCCCGTTGATGCCAAAGACTTTGACGACGCGGTTCTCGCCCATCCAGATGAGAATCCGAAAAACAAAGGCGGTTGGGTCATTTGGGTAGCAATTGCCGATGTCGCGGCATTTGTGACGCCCGGATCAGCCTTGGACGAGGCCGCGCGGGAAAAGGGAAATTCGGTTTACTTACCCGATAGAGTGGAGCCCATGCTGCCGCATGAGCTCTCCTCTGACCTCTGCTCCCTTCGCCCCCATGAAGATCGAGCCTGTATGGCCGTCCGCATTGTATTTGATAAAAAAGGTCACAAGCAAAGCCATAAATTCCATCGCGGTTTAATGCGCTCTCATGCTCGGCTAACCTACGCCGAAGCGCAGGACGGTTTTATGGGCTCACCCGGCATAGCCGCAGAGCCTGTTCTCGATATTTTACAAAACCTCTACGCGGCTTACGGCGTGCTGAAACAATCTCGCGCCGAAAGAGAGCCTTTGGCGATTGAGCTGCCGGAGCGTCGAGTGCACGTCAATGAGGCCGGTGATGTAACCGCCATCACGCTACGTGAGCGGTTTGACGCGCATAAGCTCATCGAAGAATTTATGGTGCAGGCCAATGTTGCCGCCGCCGAAGCTCTGGCACAGAAAAATATCCAGACGATTATCCGGCTGCATGAAGAGCCAGGCCGAGACAAATTGCAAGGATTGGTAGACTTCCTGCCCGCTCTGGATCTGAAATTTACTTTGTCGGATCGGGTTACACCAAAACGCTTTAACCGCCTGCTCCAGCAAGCGGGAGAAAAAGACCTGTCGGAGACTGTCAGCATGGCGGTTCTCCGATCTCAATCCCAGGCTATATATACACCTGACGGATCAGGGCATTTTGGACTAAATCTGGATCACTATGCGCATTTCACCTCTCCTATCCGGCGTTATGCCGACCTTATTGTGCACCGCGCCTTAATTAAAACTTTCAAACTCGGTGAGGACGGTACGACGGCCACGGAAAACTCCCGCCTAAAAGAAATTGCCGAGCATATTTCAACAACAGAAAGACGGGCTATGGTGGCCGAGCGCGACGCGACCGACCGCTATGTCGCCGCCTATTTGGAGAAACAGCTCGACGCCGAATTTGATGCCCGCATTACCGGCGTGACGAAATTTGGACTCTTTATCACGTTGGACGAAACCGGGGCGGACGGGCTTATTCCCGCGCGTAGTCTGGGGCAGGAGTATTTTGCTTTTGAAGAAAAGAAAAAAGCGCTAACGGGCGTAAATAGCGGAAAAACCTATCGTTTCGGACGCCAAGTGCGGGTCCAACTCAAGGAAGCTACCCCCGTGACAGGCGGCCTGATTTTTGAGATGATTTCCAAACCGGAAGATGGGAAACCGCCAAAAGGCAACCCCCGCAGTAAGGGGAAAGGGTCTCGTGGAAAGCGTCATAAGAGAAAGCGAAATTGAGCCTTCGAAATGAGTGAAAAGGAAAATTTAAACTTTAGGATAGGCAAAGTCAGCCTGACAAAAGGCGAAGTGGATAAGCGCGCGCAGTTGAAACGCGCGCCCCGTCCGCGCATCGCGTCAACTATTGTTTTGACCTGCGGGGACCCAAAAAATCCAAAAATTCTCATGGGGCAACGCTCGAAGAAACATGATTTCATGCCCAGTGTCTATGTTTTCCCGGGGGGACGCGTTGACAGAGCCGACAGCTACGCAAAATTTTACGGTGCTCTCAGCGCCAGAACAGAGCGCATATTGGAAGCCGCATATAGTCCCCGAAAATCCAGAGCTATCGTGTTGGCCTCCATCCGTGAGACGTGGGAAGAAACGCGGCTTCTACTGGGTAAATCCGTAAAAGAGTCTGACCGTAACTTAAATCACGCCAGCTATGACGCTTTCCGCGAGGCAAATTTGCGACCGGATATATCCGGGATTGAAGTTTTTGGACGCGCAATAACACCCCCTCACCGCCATAAACGATTCGACGCTTGGTTTTTTCACAAGCATTTAGAGAGAAATTCTCTGCCAAAAATAGGAGACAGCGCCGAACTGCTCAATGTGGGCTGGTTCACATTTGACGAAATAAAAGAGCTTGAGTTGCAGCGCGCCACCAAAATGATGCTACGTATATTGAAGGATTATTTAAAAGCTGAGCGCCCCCCGAATACGATTTTTCTATCAAAAGCCATAAAAGGCCAAATGGAGGCCACTAGGTTCCCTGATTTTGAAGAATAGTCTGCAATCGCGCGGTTGACATAGCGTCGAATCCGACCTAATTCCCGCGCTTCGAATTTAAGAAGAAAGGCGCTTGCGTCATGGCGAAGCCAACAACCATTAAAATCCGTTTGAACTCGACCGCGGGTACCGGCTATTTCTATGTCACGAAGAAGAATTCTCGGACAATGACTGAAAAAATGGTCAAAAAGAAATATGATCCCGTCGCGCGCAAGCACGTTGAGTTCAAAGAGGGCAAGATTAAGTAATCCTGTCAAAATATTGAGTTTCAAGACCGCCTTTCGGGGCGGTTTTTTTATGCAGCTTTCTTCTGGGTCGCCCCTAAGACCTGATTTCGGCCCGCTTGTTTGGCTTTATATAGCGCAGCATCAGCACGTCTGAAAACATCTCTCAGCTGCTCGCCTTTTTCAACTTCTGCAACTCCAGCACTGGTCGTAATATGCAAAGCCTGGCCGTCGACATATATGGGCGTACCGGCTATCAGATCCCGAACACGGTCTGCAGCTATCAAAGCATCGGCTTGATTCGTGGAGGGCATCGCAATCATAAATTCCTCGCCGCCATATCGGCTGACGATATCTATGGCCCGCATATTTGTAACGAGTCGAGCGGCCACTTCTTTTAAGATTTGATCTCCCATATCATGGCCGAGAATATCGTTGACCCGTTTAAAATGATCAATATCAAACACCATAATGGAGAAAGCCTCCCCGTGCGTATCCAAAGCGTCAAGTAAAGGATGTATAGCCCGATCAAAAAAACGGCGATTCCCTAGACCGGTTAAGGGGTCCGAAACGACCATTTCCAAATTTTCATTGAAATTTTCTCGGAGACTGTCGGCATAAAATTTACGGCGCATGCTTGTATTGACGCGCGCCAGCATTTCCTGCTTGTCTATAGGGCGCATCAAGGTGTCATTTACGCCAATATCATAGGCTCTAATCAGACGGGCTTCATCTTCCGGGTCGCCTATTGCCAATATTGGCGTGTCCTGATTTTCTTCGTTAAACCTCAAACTGGCGCAGACGCGTAGCCCATCGAACTTTTTGGAGACCAAACTGACAATGACCATATCAATGCCAGCCTTTGCCCGTCGAAGGGCGGTGACAGGGTCGGTTTCGGTTACCACATTATGCAAAGCCTTAAGTGGCTCTACAACTCGCTGAGCCCGCAACTCACTATCTTCAACTAAAAGAATATTTCCAGACTGACGGTTAATCGTATCCAGCATAGATCGGGAGTTTTGGATTGTCTGGCCCGTGTGATTTAGCAGCTGATCCGTTACCATTTTCAGGCGAAGCAAAGATCTTACCCGGGCCATTAGATTGAAATCATCTATGGGTTTGGTGATAAAATCGTCCGCACCGGCTTCTAGCCCCGCAATCCTGTCTTTCGTCTCTTCCAAGGCAGTCACCATAATAATTGGGACATGCCATGTTTTCGGATTTTGTTTGATGCGCCGACAAGCTTCAAACCCTCCCATTCCTGGCATCATTGCATCCATCAAGATGAGGTCCAGTGGTTCTGTCGACGCAATTTTGATTGCGTCCTCACCACTGCGGGCTGTTACCACACCATAATACTCCGCCTCGAGTTTCACTTCGAGAAGATTCAGGTTAGGAGCCAGGTCATCGACAACGAGAATACGCGCAGCCACTGCAATTCCCCCTGACTAAGCCGGTTCTACAAATTTTCGTATGGTCGCAAGAAAAGATGAAACGGTAATCGGCTTGGCGATATAGGCTTCACACCCCCCATCACGAATACGTTTCTCATCCCCCTTCATAGCAAAGGCCGTCACAGCTATTACAGGTATATCGGACAAGGTTTTATCATCCTTAATCCATTTTGTGACTTCCAGCCCAGAGACCTCTGGCAATTGAATGTCCATCAAAATAAGGTCCGGCTTAAAGGATTTGGCCATAGAAATAGCCTTTAATCCTTCCCGCGTTTGCTTGGTTTCATAACCATGCGCATCAAGCAGGTCTGCGAAGAGCTTCATGTTAAGCTCGTTATCTTCAACAATGAGGACTTTTTTTGGCATGATTTTCAGCATTGTTCCCAATTCACCAACAGCGCAAACTTTATGTCTGCTTTTCTCTATTTGATAGCTCTTATATGGCAGACTATCCTTAATTAAGCGTATGTCAGAGCTTAGGAGTGGATTAACCATGACCTCTCTGATACAAAGAGAACATAAATAGAACATTCTAAGGATTCGTAAAGAATGTCAGTTCAGAATAACCCATTAGAGCTCATTTCACTCTGCCGCGAGTGTGGAAGTGAATTTGCGGGAACTTTATCCAAGTGCCGAAATTGCGGCGGGTCACGCTTATTAAGTCATCCTGAACTTGGTGACCTGTCCATTGCCCATGTGGATTGCGACGCATTTTATTGTTCTGTCGAAAAAAGGGATAATCCTGACTTAGCAGATCGACCTGTAATCGTGGGAGGCGGCCAGAGGGGGGTCGTCTCCGCCGCTTGCTACCATGCACGAATTTACGGCGTTCGGTCCGCCATGCCCATGTTCAAAGCCCTAAAGCTTTGCCCGGACGCCGTAGTGGTGCGAGGCAGTATGGATAAATATGCGTATGAGGGCAGAAAAATCCGAGAGATGATGCGTAATTTAACTCCCATCGTTGAACCACTCTCGATTGACGAAGCTTTTTTAGATTTGAGCGGCACACAACGCCTACACGGTCTCTCACCGGCGCAAAGCCTCGTCCATTTGCAAAATCGTATCTATAAAGACGTCGGCGTTACCGTCTCGGTGGGCTTATCCTATAATAAATTTCTGGCCAAAACCTCATCTGATTTAGATAAACCGCATGGATTTGCCGTTTTGGGGAGGCAAGATGCTATGGAATTTCTCGCAGATAAACCTGTCAGTTTTATATTTGGTATTGGGCCGTCTTTTGCCAGTAAATTAGAGAGAAGCGGTTTGAGAACAATCGCTGATATACGCAAGCTTTCGGATAAGGAAATGGCAAAACGCTACGGCGATCATGGTTTGCGTTTGGCGAAATTAGCAAGAGCCGAGGACTATAGGAAAGTCCAAACTCACTCTGAAAGAAAATCCGTTTCCGCAGAAACCACTTTTAATACAGATATCAAGGATATTGAAGAGTTGAAGGATAAGCTTTGGCAAGTTTGTCTGAAAACGGCCGATCGGTCGAAAGCCAAAAATCTTGCAGGACAGGTTGTCACGATAAAGCTAAAAACAGCAAATTTTAAGTCTATCACTCGGAGACGGACCCTGTCTCAACCTGTGCAACTGGCAGATGCAATTTTCAGGGCTCTTGTGCCTCTTCTGGAGTCCGAAGCAAATGGAACGTCTTTTCGATTAATCGGAGCAGGTATTTCCGCTCTCTCTGCTCCTGTCGGTGACTTTGCTGACCTTCTGGACCCTCAGGCGGCTAAAAGAGGTTTGGCTGAACGGGCAAGCGATAAAGCACGGGAAAAATTCGGCTCAAACGCCATTGTCACAGGGCGAGGATTCCGATTAAGCCAAACGCGAAAACATGAAGGGTCTACTGCTGAAAGCTTACCTGAAAAAATTCAGGTTGAGGATGATTAATCTGTCTTTAAGACACGCCCGGCTTCTATCCAACCAATAGTCCCGGCCAATGCGAAAAATGTCATGAGGCCAGAGACAGACAGAAAAACACCTTGGGGCTGAGATGTTGGATCAAATGTTCCATTTTGTACCTGCAATCCCGGCATGGTAACGATCATGAATTGTATTCCCCCCATCAGAACAAACAAGACCCAAGGCGCGATCCTGTATTGTAATTGGAGTGGTTTCGTATGACTTACCCAATACACAAAACCAAAAAAAAGTAGGCCAACTTCTAGAAAATAAGCAAGCCAAGGGAAGTTCCAAACACCCAATCCATAAACCTCATCTGCACCAGGAAAGAGAGGGAGGTCGGGCCTATGAACGATAAAATCCAATATCCAATGAGAAAATACCAAGCCTGAAACCACCCAAAAAGCTCTCCACCCCGATAATTTTTTCCACAATTTAAACCCTAGCCCTGCCAGCCCGGAAAGCAGTAGCGAGGAAAAAAGAGAATGCGACCATGGTATATTAAAAATCGGATCTCCGTTAGATATGAGCGTCCCTTCAAAGCCAAACCCCACCAAGACAAAAAAAACGATATCAATCATCTGAACCGCCAGAAAGGCTTGCCATAATTTTATCGGCGCCCCGTTTTTTTCGTCGCGGCCCAGCCAAATAGCGGGCGCGTAATGACCCATGAACATTAAGGCTGTCCAGCTTTGTCCGCGTAGACCTCGAAGTACTCAAAAATTTCATCCTCGGTTCGACTCGCAGCATTTCGCCAGGTCGGAGCCTCCTCTGGATTTAAGAGCGTTCCAGTTCCATCGACGATCAGGACAGTCGGCGTTCCCCCCGTTCCGTCTAGTCCAAACCGTTTGGCAATATTTTGATTTTTATCCTTATGTCCAACATCCACATATTCGAGGATATAGAATGTCTGTATCAATCTTTTAAATCTTGGTTTTTCAAAATGCGTCGCCAAGGATCGGCTGTCATGGCACCAATTTGCGCCCATAACGATTAGGGCCTTTTTACCGGACTGGGCAGCTTTAATAATGGCAGCATCAACTTTTTTGTTATCATTCCCGCGTTTGTAAAAAGGAAGAACTTCGCCATGCTTATCACGAGGGTAGGACGTTTGGTTGCCCGCATTTTCTTGTGACATCGACACTGAAGGCGTTGTCATAAAGGTAGAACACGCTGAAAGGGCCATCGAGAATAGAAAAAGTACACTATATTTCAACAATAATTCCATGCCCAATCATACCTCAGCTTAGCATTTATAAAACAGTTTCATAGATTTTTGGCGAAGCGGCCACATTCCAATAAAAAAGGCTCCGTAAAGGAGCCTTCTATCGTCTAGTTTTAAGGTTAAACCTTATGCCATTGAAAGATTTTCAACAGCTGTTTTGCCTGTCCGCTCATTTTTAGCGGTATCAAACATCACTTTGTCACCTTCGTTGAGGCCTTGAAGGCCACCACGGTGAAGGGCTGTGATGTGAACAAACACGTCTTCACCACCAGCATCTGGTTGAATAAAGCCGAAGCCTTTTGTTGTATTGAAGAACTTAACTGTTCCGGCTTGCATTGCGTCTGACATGGGTAATTCCTTTCACGTCATTTCTTTACGCTGTCCAACAGCGGACAGCTTTTTACTCGGAGAAGGGAAATTACTGCGTACTCAATGTGGCGTTGGGTCGGCGCGCCATCAATAGCCGAATAGTCTGGCCGTCTTCGATAAGGCGCGTATGGGCGCGCGTAACAGGGAAATCAAGTGAATGTTTCGTGATTTTTTTGAAACTTACCAAGCTAGACTAACAGTTTTAGGCCACAAAACGCCCTGATTAAGCTATTAGTTTATCGAAAACAATCTCATCATAATAGTCCCGAAAATTCATGATAATACGGTCAGAGACTGAGATTTCATCTCCTGAATTTTCAACCGTAGCAATGTACCAAAAATCCAAAAGAGTTTTCAGGTCGTGTTTGGTTCTTAAAGTCATTTTGGCAGAAGACTTTAAAATTTGGTCTTGTAACTGGTTAAGTTCTTCCTCTAGGGTTTCAATAGCATGATCTTGTGCTTTATTTCCCACAGGCCTATAATCTGCACATTCTCGCAAACGTTTAGTTACGTCCTTATACAGTGCAGATAGTTCTTGAATGCTCTCAACTTTTGAGGCTTTCTCAAACCTAGTTTTTGACACAACTTTCTTCATTTTGCCCTAGTTTTGCAACACTTTAACGGTCGCTAAAAGATTAAATTTTATGGTTCTGGTTTGTATGCAAAGATATAAATATACAACCCTACAAATGTAGGAGGCCTATATTGGCTACCAGTTCTGAGGTTCGGGAGTCTATTAGTCTGCAAAAAACAAATCCCCCTGCCCGTGAATGCGAGTAGGCACCCTAAAGAGATCACATCGAAGAGGGGTATGATCTTCGCGTCTGATAATTCCAGTTTGTTTTTGGGATAGGCGGTAACGTTGTTCTATCAATTTCGCAAAAGGCGTTCGGGCTTCGGTTGCCCGCGCCCAGGCCGGGTCATAATCCTTGCCGTTATTCATGGTTTGAATATGATTTAAAATACGCTTCGCTCGGTTCGGCGCAAAAGCCTCAAGCCATTCCCGAAAGAGAGGAGCGACCTCCTGCGGCAACCGTAAAATCGTATAAGCGGAATATGTGGCGCCAAGATCGGCGGCCCGCGCCATAATGGATTCAAGCTCTGAATCATTTAGCCCCGGAATCATGGGTCCAAGCATAATACCCGTCCGGATGCCAGCTTTTGCCAAGCCCTTGATTGCTTCAAACCGTTTATCCGGCGTGGGGCAACGCGGCTCCATCGCCCGGGCCAAACCTCTATCTTGCGTTGTGATTGAGATCATGCAACGGGCAATTCCTTTTTCCCCCATTGGCGCCAGAATATCCAAGTCGCGTAATATCAGATTGGATTTTGTTAAAACCGACACCGGGTGGTTGAAATCGGATAAAGTCTGGAAAACGCCCCGAACAATTTCCAATTCGCGTTCTATAGGTTGATAGGCATCCATATTTGTCCCGATAGAAATTGCGCGAACTTTATATTTTGGCGCAGAGAGTTCCTGCTCCAAGAGTTTCGCTGCGTCAGGTTTTGCAAAGAGGCGAGTTTCAAAATCTAGTCCCGGAGAAAGGCCGTGATAAGCATGTGTGGGACGGGCGAAACAATATATACAACCATGCTCACACCCTCGATATGGATTTATTGACCGATCAAAACCGACATAAGGAGACGTGACCTTATTGATAATCGTTTTAGGTCGCTCGATTGTAACGGTGGTACGGCGTCCTTTTTTATCGTCCTCAGACAGACTGCCCCATCCATCATTAAATCGTTCCCGTTGGTCCGGTTCATAGCGACCGCTCTCATTGCTCCGCGCACCCCGCCCCTTTTCAAAATTAGGCTTTACGGATTTGAAAGGGAGAAAGTGCGGATTGGCCATAAATCAAATATAGGATTTTATTCCTTTTTAAGCAAGCACAATACGCGAACATTATGTGGGTAAACCCGGCCACCTTAGAGATAAAGTCAAAACCTCGCTTGATTTCCAACTGAGCGAGAGAGCATCGCCAAAACTATTTCACAAGTAACGAGCGGGCCCTTTCGCCGCTGTGCTTGCGCGGCGCAAAGTGCTGTCGAGAGAAAACTTTCAAAAAGCGAAGACAAATTCCAAAATATCTAGTGCGCGCAGAGAATATGATGAGCCTCTCATGAAAATTATAAAAACCATACAGTTTTGGACTAATTCTTTGATTGCGTTTTAAGTACAGGACTCATATAGGCGCGGCGAAATTTTGCGCTTTTATTTGGGACGTTGTTATGCCTTCCTCCACTGTCTCTTTTACAGAAATTATCGGTTTCTGCGCTGCCATTATGACGACACTATCATTTGTACCGCAGATCGTTCTGATCATTCGTACACGTCGAACATCCGGTATCTCACTCTTGATGTATTCGATTTATGTCGTCGGTATAGTGATGTGGTTTGCCTACGGCGTTATGACTGAGTCCTTGCCGCTTATTCTATCCCAAACCGTGACTCTTGTGATTACAGGTTCCATTCTGTTTATCGCTGCCAGAGAGCGTTTATCACGAATGGGAACGCTTCAGTCCCGTCCGCCAGGCGAGGTACTGGAACCCTTCCAGAACCCGGATATTATTTATCACCAGGAAAACAGCGCAGGGCAAATTAAGTCCGGGCTCTCCTGAATTTAACTTAATGAATTGAGTTGAACAATAGCGAACGACTCGCTTGAATTTAAATCTGGGTTTCAACTAAATTCCTGTGCCGCCTGCCCTCACGCCGCATCCAAGACATCATCAGTGAGGTAAGCCGTCACCATGATTTTTAGCTTGATTGAAGGCGAAGCCGGTAACGCGTCTTTGAGCGCGGGTTTCGTCAGCCGACGAACCTTATCGGTAAACTCAAACTCTTCACGAAGATTAATCCAAATTGAAAAGTCTGAAAATTCACGCTGTGTTATGGCGCGGAAAGAGTGAAGGAAGATCGTTTCGAGCAAGATATCAGCACTTAACGCGTGAAAATATTGATCGACTATGACCGTGGGGCCTTCAACAATGGCTAAGGCCCGTTTATTATTTGCGAAAACTCGCCCGGTAAGGCCTAATTGCTCGAAAACAGTCACGCTCTGACAAGCCACTTGATACGCCATTTTGGACGTCATTTCGTCAACACAAGTCGGCGAAAAAATATACTGTGATAGCCCCATATCTCCGCTTTAAGTTGAATACATTGAAAGAGAGTTAGCGTGTAGGGTTAAAATGGATTAAGATGGAAGTCTATGGATATATTCAAAAATCAGCCCCAACCATAGCTTATCACGCAATAGCTAACATATCACCATGAAGGTAAGCTATGGCCATAATGCGCAGTTTTGCTGATGGGTAAGCTGGCAAAGCCTCCGCAACGGATTGTTCAGTCAGGCGGCAAACCTTATCAGAAAAGGAAAATTCTTGTCCAAGATTTAGCCACACCGAATAATCGGAAAATTCCCGCGTCTCAATCGGACGGTCATAATGGAGCAGCGTGGACTCAACGAGAACATCAGCACTCACGGCCTCAAAATACTGACGAACCAGATCGGTAGGCCCTTCTGTAATGGCCAATGCCTGCTGATTATTCGCGAAAACCCGTCCTGTCAGGCCCAAACCTTCACAAACAGACACACTCTGCGACGAGACTTGATAAGCCATCGTCGGTGTCATTGCATCTGTACATGTTGAGGTGTAAATTAGTTGCGCCAATCCCATTGGAGAAACCTATAATACAGACCTTGAAAGAGGGTTATCCAACAGGGTTTATAAGGTATTAAAAGAGAGAAAGAGAGAGTGGACAAAGCCCTTCATCTGACCGCATGGCGACGCCTCTAACTTTCCCTCTCTGAATCGGTTAAAAACGAATTTATAGATGCGGGTATGCAAAAACCGCATCTTTCAGAACTTAACCTAATCCCCTTTCTCCAAATAAATTTCACCGCCCTCTTCGCGGAACTTCGCGCTCATCTCAGACATGCCTTCGATGATTTCAACCTGGCTCATATCATTAGCTTCGGGGTAGAGAGCCGCTTTTTCGTTATCTGACAACCCATCTGCATAATCGCGAACATCCTGCGTGATTTTCATGGAGCAGAATTTCGGACCGCACATTGAACAGAAATGCGCAACTTTATGTGCGTCTTTCGGCAAGGTTTGATCATGATAGTCTTTGGCTGTTTCAGGGTCGAGAGAGAGGTTGAACTGGTCTTCCCAACGGAACTCGAATCGCGCGCGTGAAAGCGCGTCATCGCGGATTTGCGCGGCTGGATGTCCTTTTGCCAAATCGGCTGCATGGGCCGCGAGTTTATAAGTAATCACGCCAACCTTGACATCGTCGCGGTCGGGCAATCCCAAATGTTCTTTCGGAGTAACATAGCAAAGCATGGCCGTGCCGAACCAGCCGATCATAGCTGCGCCAATACCGCTCGTGATGTGGTCATAGCCGGGCGCGATGTCTGTCGTTAAGGGCCCCAATGTGTAAAAAGGCGCCTCGCCGCATTCGCGGAGCTGTTTCTCCATATTCACTTTAATCTTGTGCATCGGCACATGGCCGGGGCCTTCGATCATGACCTGACAACCCTTTTTCCAAGCGATTTGAGTTAGCTCACCCAACGTTTCCAGTTCGGCAAATTGGGCACGGTCATTGGCGTCCGCAACTGAGCCTGGGCGGAGACCATCGCCGAGGCTGAAAGTCACGTCATAGGCCCGCATGATGTCGCAAATTTCCGGAAATTTCGTGTAGAGGAAGCTCTCTTTGTGATGCGACAAGCACCATTTCGCCATGATTGAGCCGCCGCGGCTAACGATGCCCGTCACTCGATTGGCGGTCAGGTGGATATAGGCCAAACGCACGCCGGCATGGATAGTGAAATAATCGACGCCCTGTTCACATTGTTCAATCAATGTGTCGCGATAAACTTCCCAAGTCAGGTCTTCGGCAACGCCGTTGACTTTCTCCAAAGCCTGGTAAATTGGTACGGTTCCTATTGGGACAGGGGCGTTGCGAATGATCCACTCGCGCGTGTTGTGAATATTGCGGCCTGTGGAAAGGTCCATAACGTTATCCGCGCCCCACCGCGTAGCCCAGACCATTTTCTCGACTTCTTCCTCGACGGAGGATGCAACGGCAGAATTGCCGATATTGGCATTGATTTTGACGAGGAAATTACGGCCAATGATTTGCGGTTCTAATTCGGCATGGTTGATATTGGAGGGGATGACAGCACGACCTTTGGCAATTTCGTCTCGGACAAATTCTGGCGTGACAAAAGCCGGGATATCCGCTCCGAAGCTCTCTCCCGCATCAACACGCTCTTGCGCACCGTCGAGCATTTTCTTGCGACCAAGATTTTCGCGCTCGGCAACATATATCATTTCCTTGGTGATAATGCCTGCTTTGGCATATTCATACTGCGTGACAGGGCCATTGCCTGTCCCGCGCAGGGGTTTGTTTTTCACCGGGAATTCGCGCGCAAGAAAGCGGCCTGTCGCTCCGCCATTGTCTTCGGCTTTAACATCGCGCCCTTCATATTCCTCGACATTCCCGCGCTCTTTGATCCACGACGTGCGATAGCGATCAAGCCCCTTTTCGACGTCAATGGTCACGTTGGGGTCTGAATAAGGCCCGGACGTATCATAGATCGGCACATCCGGCTCATTCGCGGTTTTATGCAGATGTACGAGTCGATGCGGTACACGTAGGCTGGGATCCGCGTCCGGGGCGGTGTAAACCTTGGAACTGCTCGGCAAGGGGCCAGACGTTACTTTTGGCGTTTCAAATTCGGATTGGTCAACGGGCTTGTTCATGGTGCACTCCTAAAAATCGGAATACGGGCGCGAAAAACCTACGCATCCGTCCTTCCGCCCGCTTTATCGCAGGATCAAGTTCAAAGGGTACGTCTCGCCCTAACCTATGTCAGGAGCCCCTCGGATATAACTTACCATAACGTCTTTGTACAAAATCGCAAGCGTTCCACGCGGTTTCTTGCGGAACAGCTTTTGGGTTAAGACGTAAAATTGGGGACGGAAACACTTACAGAAAGTCTATTCATGCCTAAAACAGTTATCATCACAGGTTCCGGCTCCGGAATTGGCGCGGCCACAGCCCGAAGGTTTTCGAAAGACGGGTGGAATGTGACATTAAATGGTCGCACAGTCTCCAAACTTGAAGAAGTTGCTGATGATTTAGACCCATCGCGAACCCTTATCATCAAAGGAGATATTTCGAATGCAAATGATGTCCATTCCCTAATAACCGGCACTGTAGAGAAATTCGGCGGGCTGGACACTCTGGTCAACAATGCCGGAGTAGGTAAGATGGGCAAAATTGACAAGCTTTCTCGCGAGGATTGGAACGCTGTCATGGATATCAATGTAACGGGGCTTTATAACACTTGCACCGAGGCCCTTGACCATCTTCGCAAATCTAAAGGCTCCATCATAAATGTGAGTTCTGTTTCCGGTCTTGGCGGCGATTGGGGTATGGTGGGATACAACGCATCCAAGGGGGCCGTTTCCAACTTTACCCGCGCTTTGGCGCTCGATCTGGGCCGCGAAGGTATTCGCGTTAATGCGGTCGCGCCGACTTTTACACTCACCGAAATGTCAGAAGGTATCAGAGAAAATGAAGCGTTGTTAGAAAACTTCAAAACCCGCATACCTATGGGACGTCCCGCTAATCCTGAAGAAATTGCTAGTGCTATCGCCTTTCTGGCTGGACCGGATGCAGGATTTGTAAATGGCATCGTCATGCCCGTCGATGGCGGCTTGTCTGCTGCGAACGGTCAGCCGGATTTATCGGGTTAATCCCCAAACTGCAAAAGCGTTGTCCCTACCTCGCCGTTTTTACTGCGCGTGACGATATAAAGGCGATTATATTCCGTTGCCTCGACGATGGGCTCTCCACCTTCCCCGCCAAGCAATTCGACCAGTTGCGGTGTCGTATTGCTGTGGCCGACGACAAGTGTTCGTCCGCCTTCCATTTTAAGAGTTTCCGCTATGGCGTCCAAATTACCCGCATCATAAAGCTTAACGGTCAACCCTAAATGCTTTGCCAGCGGCGCGGCCGTGTCGCGGGTGCGGATATAATCGCTGCTATAAATTCGTGTTATACCTGCGTCCTGTAAAGTATCCGCCAAGAGGTCTGCTCTCTGGCGGCCTTGCGTTGTCAAAGCCGGATCATTTTTTTCCATCGTTTTTTCAGCATGTCTGACAAGAAAGACTGTGGCGGCAGGTTGCGCCTCGCTAATTCTAGTTTGTTCAGATGTTGTTTCGCACGCTGTCAGGGCCATCCCCGCAATGAGTGGCAGTGAAAAATGCAAACTAAGTTTCATTTTACCAAACAATTCTATATCCCTAATCTATTATTCTATCCGCTATCCGCTATCCGCTATCCGCTATCCGCTATCCGCTATCCGCTATCCGACAAATAAACGCTTACAGTGTCAATATATTCTTCAACCAGTGACCCATTTGTCCTGAGAGACCAGCCTATTAGACCACCGATTTGTTATGGATGAAGCATCTCTATAACATAGATTTCCTCAATTGTTGAAACTTCAATAACCTTCGGTTTTATGGGCGCTAATAATGCTATCGTTACACTTTTTTCACTTTTCTATGCGACCCAAGGTGGGTGTGGGATTGATAATAAGAAGAAGCCCATAGGACCACATAGTGCTATATCAATTAATTTATACCAGTTACGCAACAGAAACGTTGACGCCCCCTGTTTTGAACGAGATAGCTGAATCATCACGTGTATATAATCGCGATAACGGGATAACAGGTGTTATGCTTTATCATGACGGTTCGATTTTGCAGGTATTAGAGGGTAAAAAAGAAGCCGTTGAAGCTCTCTTCACCAAAATTGAAAATGACAATCGTCATATCCAAATTATGGTTCTAATGAAACGAGTCTCTGAAAGTCGTGAGTTTAAAGGCTGGCGCGTGGGCTTAAAACATGTCGAAGGCAATGAAGAAGATTCGCCTCTATTCAAACTTACACATAATACGCTTAGACGGGTTATTCCTGCGAACAGCAGCGCTGAGCTTCAGACGATCAGTCGAACCTACGCTCGGGTAAACGGATTATAAGGAAGTTTGACTAGCTCTAACGACAATATCCGTTGTCCCCTTTGGAGGGAAGTGTCGACACGAACTCCAGAATATCGGCTTTAAGTGTGGAATCACCGTCAAAGAGACCGGATATATATTTGACCATATCTGTATGGTTATCCCCTTCATATATTTTGACGGTTGCCACACCGCCTTTCTCTAAAATCTTAGCTCCTAAATCTTCGGAGTTTCTCGGATGAACCGTCTCATCTTCAGACCCGTGCGCCAAGAAGAGAGGCGGCCTCGGTCCAGTTAAATTATTGATAGGCGCGTCAGTTCCGGTAAAACGGTCTGGGAAAATACTTATATAAGGTTCCTCTTTCAGTAAAACAGCTCCTGTTGGGCCAGCTAGGCTAACGAGTCCCGAGATATCAGCACACAAATTTCCCCCTACCGCTTCTAGGTATTCCGGAGCCAAACCGATCATAAGCATGTTATAAGCCCCGGCTGAATGGCCCATCAGGACGATATCGCGATCTGGAAATCGTTTCACGGTGTAATAGACTGCTTTGGCACTATCTTCTATCATCTTAGGGTAAATGACTTCGGGATAGAGACGGTAGTTCGGGACAACAACGTCAAAGCCTTCGGACGTGAATCCTTCGGCTAAAAATTTATAGAGGTTTTTATCACCATGATCCCAACTTCCCCCGTGAATAAAAACCAAGACGGGGCTATCTGCACGGGGTTTCTCAGACCGATAAATATCCAGTGTCTGACGCTCTAACGGGCCATAGGAAATATCCTTTGTTTTTTCGAAACTTCCTGACGGCGTTAGTCCGTTTAGAATTTTAACAGGCGCACAAGAAACTGCACCTAGCAGCACTGCTAACGCGCTTGCCATGATTCCTGTCTTAAACTTCATCCTTAGCTCCTATAAGTCATTTTAGGTTTGGACAGCAATTCACCCCCCCGTCAAGCTACACTTTAAAAGCTCGCAATCTGGTTACGAATTGAGAGCTATAAAAGTTGCTAAAAGAAATGAAGTTTTGAAAACCGTTTAGGTCGTAACAGAAAGGCCGCATCCCAGAGGTGTGCGGCCTTTCGTACTAACCGTGGGAACGGTATGGGGCTGGGTTTTCAACTCGCTAATAGTTTAAGCATACAAATTCAGGGTGAAGTTGGAAATTGAAAACCCCTTTAGAAATAATAGCTTACCCTTCGCAAACTGGCCTTACAATTTTGTTAACACCTGACCTTAAAATTTTATGAATCTGCACATTTCACACAGGCTTTAAAGAGTCGACATAAAGCCAGGCCACCCGACCTGACTCAAGAATCACGCTCTCGCGGACATAATCTGAAACCTCGTATTTATCCGCTCGCATTAGCTCCGCATCGCTGATTTTAAAAACTTTACCTTCAACTCGATCGGTAACATTATTTGTCCGTAGAACAATCGGATGAAACCGTTCGCCGCTGCTCTTCAAAACATCTGGGTCAGTAATTTCTATCATTGTGCGTGAGAACCCCACAAGAGCATCCGCTTCCCCATCAAGCAATCGACCAAATGTGTCTTTTTGAACTTGAGAAAATTGAAGCGTGCCATAGGAAAATAAAAGCGGCATATACGGCTCTCAGTAAATCTTCTGACATCTCAGAATATAAGCAAACGAAAAGTTCGTTTATTGTATAGTTTCTTCCGCTTCCATTGAGATTGTTTTCCCATCCCCGGAAAGAGAGCCGTTCTGTTTCAAGGACTTTTGAATATCGGCCTCCAAAACATCCCCGACCAGAACCCGGGCAGAGTAACTGCGCAGCAATTCTCGTCCCTCAGGCAATTTGGCGGTCGCAAAAACATTCAAATAGTATATTCCGCTTGTTTCAGACGTCACATCAAGTTCCCATTCATGCATATCATTGCCTGAAAGAGGGAATGTTGTCTCCGCGGTTTCAGTGACGAGTCTCAGTCCCTCATCTGGTTGGGCCGTCAGAACCAGCGTGCCTGCTTCATAACTATCCGTCACTTTCACCGTCACAACGCCGTATTGCCCGGGCTGTAAATCTTTGGGCCCTGTATGAGTCAAGGTTATGGCTGCGCCTGGCTTAATCGTTTTATTCATAGCGGTGTCCGATGGCATCGCCTTGCTCGTGTGCTCAGACGAGACGCACCCCAATAGGAGCGTGCCGCATCCAAATAAAGCGAAAGCCAGAAGCGCTTTTGAAAATCTAAGAATTATCATTCCCAAAATCCTGCTCTAATTATTGAACCGTGAAATCATAACAACTGTCCTGTCCCGGCTCGCTTAGATTCTCGAAGTCATAGGCAGAGATAAAATAATCTCGGCTTTCTAGGGAGAGTGTCACTGTTTCGACATTTACGTCGCCGCTCGCGCTGCCGGAAAAGAAAGTATCACTTTCGTCAAAGACTCTGAAATCAGGGTCCGTTGTCGCGGCGCCCGAAACACGCGACATCTCAAGGGTATAGCTTCCGGCAGTCGGAACATTCAGTAATAAGAAGTCACGGTTATTGAGCTTATTAACAGTCTTCGCATCGTTAACAGAACAAATTCGCGCGGCAACACCGTCTGTCGTGACAAGTTTATAAACAGGTAGAGAAGTCGGTATGCCGCCGTCATTTGTCTCTCCTACGCCCAACGGTCCCGTACCATTAATCCTCTGCCCAGACTTTAAAGCTGCTATACCAGCCGCTGGAACATTTTGCTGCTCAAGCGAATCGAGCCAGGAAAATATCGTTGTCGTCGGTATGGCGGCCACATAGGCCGGGTCTGTAAAAGCCTCATATATTGGCGTCAGGCCAAGTGAAACTGTGTCGGATCCATCATCGACGCTGTCCCAAATATCATAAATTATAGACTGGACTGAAAATTCGCTAAACCAGCCGGGATTACTCACATTATTGTTTTCTATATCAATTTGAAAACCGCGTTCTTGCCGAGCCGTACTGCTATCACGGTAAAATTGGTCCTCTAAAATGATCGCAGACATAGCGTTGCCCCACCCTTCGCCCATGGCGACACGTGGGTCTAAACGATCTCCACCGCCATGGGATCCTCCAATTGAATCGGATCGCGATATTTGGTCTTCGAAATAATGCGCCGCTTCATGAACGATGACGTGGGAGTCATATTCGTCAGTATCGTTATTCTCGTCTCCGAGAATAGACAAAGTTGGAACTCCGCCGATCCGCGTGTAGTTTGACGTCCCGATTTCCCCAATTGAAATATCTCCGCCAGAGGCACGGTTATTCACGCTCCAATATACATTGAGCATGGGGAAATCTATGTCAGGGTCGACATCCTGATATGTCGTCACAAACTCATAAAGATTATCAAGAATCGCGAAAGGCGCCGCCGCCCGTGCCGAAGTATAGGACGTTCCGCCCCAACCGGAAGCTGCGTTCAAATCGCGGCTAGAATCGGCCGTACCCGAAGAAACAAGAGATCCCTTTAAAGTGTAAAGCGCGTTGCCGGATGTATTATCGACAACACTTATGTCGTATTCAGAACCAGTCGTACTCAGAAGTTGCGCTTTAGTGCTTACTCGTACGTCTGTATCGGCATCAATATCGGCAAAGGAATAGCTCCCATCGTCCCCCGTGACGGAGCTTGCAATTACCGAATCAGAAGCATCAAGTAATTCAATGATAGCGCCTCTCACCGGCTCCTGCCTTGTGGAGCTGTAATCCAGCCCGTTGGTGGACGTGTTAAATGGCACCCGGTCATAGGTCTGTCTCTTATACACATCTGACGCTGCCGACGACTCCTTACGTGTAG